>Ga0075276_10000027_pt1 | contig 45505 bp, 44 predicted proteins | sample SF_Rice_5C_80N_4_FD_69770 | JGI IMG/M metagenome (GOLD analysis project Ga0075276, IMG submission 69770) | Rice paddy soil microbial communities from Twitchell Island, California, USA - SF_Rice_5C_80N_405 | ecosystem: Environmental > Terrestrial > Soil > Paddy field/soil | place: USA: Twitchell... | reverse complement strand
CTTGGGCCTGCCCTCCGAGCCGGAGGTGAACAGCACGGCTGCGATCGCTTCCGGGTCGCGCTGGGCTTCCATCAGGCGCGGCAACAGCAGGCCTGCCAGCACCCACAGCTTGTCGCGCCACGCCATGGCGTGCTGCAGGTCTTCCAGATACAGCAGCTTGATGCCCTGCAGCGCGGCTACATCTGATTGCAGTCTAGCCTGCTCGACAAAGGCGCGCGAGGCGAAGATGGTGCGGATGTTCGCCGCGGTGCATGCGTCCTGCATGCCGGCCGCGCCTGCCTTGAAGTTCAGCATGGCGGGCACGCGCCCGCGCGCACCGGCGCCGATCAGCAGGCAGACGGTCGCGGCCAGGTTGGGCATGAGTATAGCTACCCGCTCGCCGGGTGTGCTGTGTCTCTCCACCAGGCGGCCGAGCGCCAGGGTCATCTTCAGCAGCTTGCCATAGCTGCATTCGAACTGCTTCACGTCTTCCACGGCGTTGCGGCTGCGCCCGTAGAGGGCGATGACATCCAGCAGCCCGGCATAGAGGGTCTGCCTGCGTCCGGTTTCGAACAGCATGCGCTGCATCAGGCGCCGCATCGCCTCGCCCGCCTTGTGCCGGCGTATGCGCGCGCTGGCGCCATCCGGCATGGGCAGGCGGGTGGCGGGCAGCACGGTGAGCGTCACCCGCGGGAACAGCCGGTGCGGATGCCTGCCATCCAGGCGGCTGAACCAGGAGCGTGCGGGGCCGTCCAGACGCACCGGCAGTATGGTGGCGCCGGACTTGGCGGCGACGAAGGCGGGACCGTCATACACTTTCATCAGCGAACCGGTGACGGTGATGCGCCCTTCGGGAAAGATCATCACCGGCCGGCCAGCCTCGATCAGCCTGAGCACAGTCTTGATTGCCATGGGGTTGGCTGGGTCGACGGTCAGAAAATCGCTAAGCTTCAGCACCTGGCGGAAAAACCAGCTCCGCGTCACGCCCGTGTATACGACAAACACCGGGTCGTAGGGCAGAAACAGGCCGAGCAGCAGGCCGTCCAGGAAGGATTCGTGATTGGCCACGATCAGCAGGTGGCGCGCATCCGGTGCGCGCTCCAGGCCGGCAACGCGCACGCGAAACAGCAGCTTGAGCAAACCCTTCAAAATGGCGCGTATGATCGCTCTCACATTGCCCCCGTTCGACGATCCGTATGACTAGCGTGGCGCTACTCGACGTTGCCGTCAAAATATATGTGCAACCTCTCGTCGCGCAGCAGGCTCGCCGGAGTGACCGTTTCGCGCTGCCAGGGAATGGCGCCCAGGTACCATAGCCGCCAGAAGCGCCGGTCGGCTTGCGGATTGCGCGCCAGCAGATCGCAAAAGCGTTCGACCTCGCCCAGCTTGACGCCGGCCGCCTCATCCACCACCTCGCGCACGAAGCGCGAGCAGAACTGGCGGCGCGAATGCAGGTTGAATCCCGGGTCGTAGGGGATACGGTAGCGCTTGCGCGCGGCTTCCAGCAGCGCGGCCTGCTGCCCGGCGTCGAGCGCTGTCTTCAGGCGGGCAAGCGCCACCCGGCCATCTTCCGAGCGCCTGACGAAGCGCGCCCAGGTCGTGGTACCGGAAAAGGGAATGCGTCCTTCCGCGATCACCGGCTCGCCGTCGGCAAGGTCAACCACGATTCCCACATGATTGGTCCAGCTCCGCGTGGTTTCGGCCACTTTGCGGAACGGCAGCAGCCTTACCCGTACGAAGATCGTGTCACCAACTTGCAGCCGGCCCCCAAGTTCCCCCAGAGTCGCGGCCTGGGGGGCGGTGGTGTGTAGCGGCCAGCCGGGCAGTTCTGCCCGGGTCAGCGGTGCAAGGGTGCGGTAAACGTGGCGTTCGCGCCGCGCCGGTTCCGGATGTCTCATTGCTGGTTTCCTCCCTGGGGTCAGTTGGGTACGGACTCAGCATAGGATATGGTTGTGAAAAACGAAACTATTGACTGAAAAGATGCGAATAACTACACTGCGAAGGATTAAAAAGCGATACTAAATGATGAGCGAAGCCGGTCAGTTGATCCAGACCATCAAGCGGCACCTGCGCAGTCAGGGCAAGACCTACCGTGACGTTGCGGCCGCGCTGGGCCTTTCCGAACCCAGCGTGAAGCGTCTGTTCGCGTCAGAGCGCTTCACCGTGGACCGCCTGGTGCAGGTGAGCAACCTGCTGGGCTATACGCTGGCCGAGCTGGCGCGCGACGCACAGGCCGCCCAGCCGCGCATCTCCATGCTCACGGATACCCAGGAGCGGGAGGTCGTCTCGGACCCGACGCTGCTGCTGGTCGCCGTGTGTGCGCTCAATCATTGGGAAATGGCGGAGATCATCCAGTACTACCGCCTGGAGCAGGCGGAATGCGTCAAATACCTGCTGCGCCTGGACCGGTTGCGGATCATTGACCTCTTGCCCGGCAACCGCATCCGCCTCAATGTCGCGCGGGATTTCGACTGGCTGCCGGGCGGCCCGATCCGGCAATATTTCCAGCGTCACGGGCTGGCCGAATTCCTCAAGAGCGACTTTGCCGGGCGGGACGAAGCGCTGACCTTCGTCAACGGCATGCTGACCGATCGCGCCATCGAGCAGATGCAGCAGGAGCTGCAACGGCTGCGCAAGCGGTTTGCCGAATTGCACGAGGAAAGCCTGTCGGCGCCGCTGGCCGAGCGGCACGGCAAGGGCCTGCTGTTTGCGATGCGGACCTGGGAGCCGCAGGATTTCAGCGCGCTGCGCCGGTAACGGCGTGCTGTTCGACTGAGGCAAGGTAGCGGTCGGCGGCGAGCGCGGCCTTTGCACCTGCGCCGGCGGCGATCACGATCTGTTTGTCCGCCTCGTCGGTGACATCGCCCGCCGCATACAGGCCGGCAACCGTCGTGGCCTGGTCGCGCGTGACCGGCACTTCGCCGTGGTCGTTGAGTTTGACCAGTGTGGCAATCGCGGTGCTGTTCGGTTCCAGGCCAATCTCGAGAAAGACGCCATCCAGCGCGATGTCGTAGAGCGCGCTGCCGTCCTTGGCTGCGAGCCGCACGCCTTCGAGCGCGTCGCGTCCCAGATACTCGCGCACCTGGCTGTTGAGGTGCAGCCGCACCTTGCCGTCGGCCTCGGCGCGCCTGATCTCATCGACCAGCGCCGGGTCGGCGCGGAAAGTGTCGCGTCCGTGCACCAGGTGAATCTCTGCGGCGTAGTGCAGCAGGTCGCGCACGGCGGTGAAGGCCGAATTGCCCCCGCCCACCACCGCCACCCGCTTGTCGCGATACAGCGGCGCATCGCACGTGGCGCACCAGGCGATGCCGCGGCCGATGAAGCGTTCCTCGCCCGGCACGTCGAGACGGCGGTTGCGCTTGCCGGTGCAGTAGATCACGCTGCGCCCGCGGTAGGCGTGTCCGTCCTCGGTATGCGCCACGAAGACGCCTCCGGCCTGTTCGATGCTCGCCACCTCGGTGTGGCAGCGCTCGGAAACCGGATAGGCCTCGACATGCTCGCGCAGGGCGCGCGACAGCTCCGCACCGCCGATCTGCACCACGCCCGGATAATTCTCCACCGTAGCGGTGTCGTTGATCTGTCCGCCCGCCTGCTTTCCGATCAGCACGGTTTTGCGGCCTTTGCGCTGGGCGTAGAGTGCGGCGGTCAGTCCCGCCGGGCCGGCGCCGACCACGATGACGTCGTAGAGTTCGTCCGCCTTGGCCTCCACGGCGTGGCGCAGTCCCTGCGCCTCGCGCAGGCCGGCCTCGATGCGTTCATAGGCGTCGGGATCGGCCACCTTCAGCATCTCCAGCACCGCCTGCTCCGGCGGCAGGGCGCCCTCGAAACCGCGCCGGCCATTGACTGCGGTGAGCGGCACGCCGTGAACATCGTAGCGGTTCGCGACGTCGGGAAATTCGCCGGCATCCACCATGTCTGCAGTCACGTGCTCGCTCGCGACGGCAAGTTGATGCGCCACGTGCACCATCTTGGGACAATAGGGGCAGCTCAGGGTGACCATCACCTCCAGGTGGATGGGGCTGCGCAGCAGGGCGGCCAGCGCGGCGACCGCCGGATCCACCGCCGCGGCGCCCAGCGAGACCAGGCGGATGGCTTCCAGCAGCGAGCCAAATTCGTAGCCGCCGGTCAGCCCGTAGAAGCGAATGCCGTAATCGCGCGTGCCGCGCACGACGGTGGCGGGCGCGCGCGCGATCCGATGTTCCAGCGCGGCCGCCGAGTCCAGCGGATGGATGGCGAGCGTGAGTTTGTCGCTCAGATTGACGATGGATTCGAGCAGTTCCTGCTGGTCGGCGCACGCGCCGCACGCATGCGGCTGAGTGAAAAATACGAGCTGCACCGGCTCCCTGAGTGCTTGAAACTGCTGGCGGATCTGGCTGGCAACTTCATCGGTGATCAGTTTGCTCATCACTGCTCTCCTTGACCTGTGCAAGTCCGACGCGGGCGCGGCTGCCCTGGTTCTCCGCCGCGGCGTTTGCGGCGGGCCTGCGGTGCGCGGAGGATCGCTGGAGGATGTGCGCCGGATGGATGCGCCGCCTGGCGGCGCCTACTCGGTCACCCCTGGTTCGGCGACCGCGGGCGCGCGTTCCACCAGCAGCGAATGCAGCCTGCGGCTGTCGGCGCGCAGCACGGTGAACACCAGGTCGCCAACCACGATGTGGTCGCCGCGCTTCGGCAGCCGGCCGGCCGCCTTGAGCACCAGCCCGCCCACGGTATCGTAATCCTCATCGCCGAACGCGGTGCCGATGGCTTCGTTGAAGTCCTCGATTTCCGTGGTTGCCTTGACCCGCCAGTGGTTCCTGCCGTCGCTGATGATGTTGTCCTCGGCCTCGTCGAAGTCGAACTCGTCCTCGATCTCGCCGACGATCTGCTCCAGCACGTCTTCTATGGTCACCATGCCGCACACGCCGCCGTATTCATCCACCACCATGGCGATATGGTTGCGGTTGCTGCGAAAATCGCGCAGCAGCACGTTGAGCCGCTTGGTTTCCGGGACGAACACCGCCGGGCGCAGCATGTCGCGCACGTCGAACTCTTCGCCGGCGTAGTAACGCAGCAGGTCCTTGGCCAGCAGGATGCCGATGATGTTGTCCTTGTCGCCGTCGATGACCGGGAAGCGCGAGTGCGCGGTCTGGACGACGAAGGGAATGAATTTTTCCGGCGGTTCGCTGATGTCTATGACGTCCATCTGCGCGCGCGGGATCATGATTTCGCGCACCTGGCGTTCAGAAACCTGGATGACGCCTTCCATCATGGAGAGGGCGTCGGCGTCCAGCAGGTTGCGTTCGTAGGCGGAATGCAGGAGATCGACCAGTTGCTCGCGGTCGCCCGGCTCGCGTAACAGCAGCGCCGAGAGGCGCTCCATCAAGCCGGGTTTGTCACTTTGGGGTACGTCCATTTCCTTTATTTGAGAACTGCATAGGGATCAGGATACCTTAATTTTGCCATCAATGCAGTTTCCATTTTCTCCATCTCTTCAGCCTCACGCGCGTCCTCATGGTCGTAGCCGTGCAGGTGCAAGGTCGCGTGCACCACGAGGTGAGCATAATGTGCTTTCAAATCCTTGTGTTGTTCCAGCGCCTCGCGCGCGACCACCGGCGCGCAGAGCACGAAGTCGCCGGTCAGCGGCGCGGGCACGTCGTCGTAGACGAAGGTCAGCACATTGGTGGCGTAGTCCTTGCCGCGGTAGTCACGGTTCAGTTCGCGGCCCTCCGCCTCGTCCACGATGCGCAGGGTGATCTGCGCGTCCTGCTGCAGGGCGGCGGCTATCCAGCGCCGGAACTGGGGGCGGGTGGGCACGTTGTGGTCCGCGCTTGCGTACTGCACCGCAAGCGACAGCCGGTGCGGCTTAGTCATGGTCCTTCTTCTGCCGGTCATAGGCTTCGTAGGCGCTGACGATCTTCTGCACCAGCGGGTGGCGCACCACGTCTTCTGCGAGGAAATCCTGGAAAGCGATGCCGCGCACCTCGGACAGCACGCGGCGCGCCTCCACCAGCCCGCTCTTCTGCCCACGCGCCAAATCGACCTGAGTGACGTCCCCGGTGATCACGGCCTTGCTGCCGAACCCGATGCGGGTGAGGAACATCTTCATCTGCTCCGGCGTGGTGTTCTGCGCCTCGTCCAGGATGATAAAGGAGTGGTTCAGGGTGCGCCCGCGCATATAGGCCAGCGGCGCGATCTCGATCGCGCCGCGCTCGAATGCCTTGGCGACGCGCTCCATGCCCATCAGGTCGTATAGGGCGTCGTACAGCGGACGCAGGTAGGGATCCACCTTCTGCGCCATGTCGCCTGGCAGGAAACCCAGGCGCTCGCCCGCTTCCACCGCAGGACGCACCAGCACCAGGCGGCGTGCGGTGTCCCTGAGCAGGGCGTCCACCGCGCAGGCCACGGCGAGATAGGTCTTGCCCGTGCCTGCCGGGCCGACACCGAAGGTGATGTCGTGCTGCTGGATGGCCTGCAGGTAGTCATTCTGGCGCGGCGTGCGTCCGTGCACCTCGGACTTGCGCGTCATCAGGACCGGCACATAGTCGCTGCGCGCGTCGGCGGCGCCGCGCATCGCTTCAATCAGTCCGAGCTGCAGCCGCTCCAGCGGGATGTCGTGCCGCGCGTCGCGGTAAAAGTTCTCCAGCACTTCGCGCGCCAGGCGCGCCTGCGCGCCCTGGATGGCGAACTGCTCGCCGCGCCGGGAAATGGTGACCTCGAGCGCGGTTTCGATCTGGCGCAGATTCTCGTCGAACGCGCCGCACAGGTTGGCCAGCCGCGCGTTGTCCAGCGGCTCCAGGGAAAAGCGGATATCCAGCGTATCGTTCATGACATAGCGTCCGGTCAGTCTGGCGCCACGATTTCGCCGCGCAGTGTGTGCACGGTGACCGCGGTGATTCTTACGTCCACAAAGCGTCCCAACATGCCGGGCGAGCCGACGAAGTTCACGATGCGGTTGTTCTCGGTGCGGGCGGCGAGTTCCTGCGCGTTTTTGCGCGAAACATTCTCCACCAGCACGCGCTGGGTGGTGCCCACCATGGCCGTGGAGATCGCGGTTTCCAGCTCGGCGATCCTGTCCTGCAGCCGCTTCAGCCGTGCGGATTTCTCCGCGGCCGGCACGTCGTCCGCCAGGTCGGCAGCGGGCGTGCCGGGACGCGGGCTGTAGATGAAGCTGAAGCTGGCGTCGAAGCCGACCTCCTCGATCAGCTTCATGGTCGCCTCGAAATCCTGCGCGGTCTCGCCGGGAAAGCCGACGATGAAATCGGAGGAAATCGAGATGTCCGGGCGCGCCGCGCGCAGGCGGCGGATGATGGACTTGTATTCCAGCGCGGTGTAGCCGCGTTTCATCGCGGCCAGAATGCGGTCCGAGCCGGATTGCACCGGCAGGTGCAGATGGCCCACGAGTTTTGGCGTGCTCGCATACACGTCGATCAGGCGTTGCGTCACTTCCCTGGGGTGGGAGGTCGTGTAGCGCAGGCGCTCGATGCCCTCAAGCGCCGCGATCGCCTGCAGGAGGAAGGCAAGGTCGACCGCCTCGCCGTCATCCATTTCGCCGCGATAGGCGTTCACGTTCTGGCCCAGCAGGGTGATCTCGCGCACCCCCTGGGTCACCAGTTCCTCCACCTCGCGCATCACATCCGCAAAGGGACGCGATACCTCGTCGCCGCGGGTATAGGGGACCACGCAGAAAGTGCAGTATTTGCTGCAGCCCTCCATGATGGACACGTAGGCTGCGCCGGATGCGGCCTGCGGGGCGGGCAGATGGTCGAACTTCTCGATCTCGGGGAAGCTCACGTCCACCTGGGCCAAACCCGATGCGCGCCGCGCCGCCAGCAGCTGCGGCAGGCGGTGCAGGGTCTGCGGCCCGAACACCACGTCCACATAGGGTGCGCGCTTGATGATGGTGTCGCCCTCTTGGCTGGCTACGCAGCCGCCGACGCCGATTACGAGTTCCGGATTGCGTTCCTTGAGGGCACGCACGCGGCCCAGGTCGGAGAAAACCTTCTCCTGCGCTTTCTCGCGCACCGAGCAGGTGTTGAACAGGATAACGTCGGCTTCTTCCGGCGTTTGCACCTGCTCCATGTTGTCGCTGGCGCGCAGCACATCGGCCATCTTGTCCGAGTCATACTCGTTCATCTGGCAGCCGAAGGTCTTGATGAATAGTTTCTTGCTCACGGCGTCGGGTTTCTGGCTCACAAATCGGGGGGCCCGGAATGCGGGCGGGTGGATGTATTGCGGAAGGGGCTTACATGGGCCCAATTCTACCGAAAATCAAGGTGTTCGACAAATGCTGCAGCGGTCGGGGCGGGCAAAAAAAGGGGGCGCCGCGGGCGGCGCCCCAGTCCAGGCAGCGAGGAGAAGGCTGTCGGTTATCAGGCAGTTCAAGGGTCAGAAAGCGAGGGTTGAGCGTTTGGGCGTCAATCCCCATCTTCTGGCCTCAACTTTGCGCTCAATCACGCCCCCCCGCAACGCCGGTCATGGGGAATCCGCCGCCGCTGATACCGGGAAATCGGCCCCAATCTCCCGTTCATCCAGAAGGCCTGCCGTTCATCGCTGCCTCAATACCGCCGGCCGCATCCGGTCCTGGAAAGATGAATCAAATAAATCAGTTTGCTATGACGCAATTCAGGCGGCAAGCATAAAAGAAGGCGCCGCGAACGGCGCCCAAGGGGGAAAGCGCACTGAATTCGTTCAGCGGCTATCCAGAATCCGGTCCAGGTGGTCGTCGAGGTCATTGATGACCACCCAGTCCGAGGCACCGGCCTTGCGCACCCGCGCCTCCCAGTGCGCCAGGCGGTTCAGGTAGCGGCGTGGGTCAGCGTTGTCCGTACCCAGCTTGGTTACGTTCAGCGCCACGACCCGTATTCCGGTGAGCTTGATCGGGAAGTCGCGCACTGCGCCGCGGTCGAGATCCTCTTCCATGTCGGAAAAGATCACGATGGTCTTGATGCCCGCGTGTGTTTCGTTCAGGTATTCCGCGCCCTGCAGCAGCCCGCCGGTGATGTCGGTGTGTGCGCTCCCTTCGGTATGGCGGGCAAAGGCGTCGATCTTCGCCTTGAACGCGCGCTTTTGCAGCGTGGCGCGGGACGGCCGGTCATCGAACGTAGCCTTGGCGACGATGTCCTTTTCGGTGAAGCTGCGCGACGCCACCTTGGCCACCGCGAGCGAGTCTCCGGGGTTCAGCGTCGCCAGAAGGTAGCTGACGATCTTCGCGGCCTTGTTGACCTGCTTGGCGTAGGTGCCGGAGGTGTCCACCAGCATATACACCGCCTGGGTGTGGGCGCGGCTGTCCCCGCAGCCGGCGGTGGACAACATGGCCGCGACGGCCAGTGCTGCGGCGAGGCGTTTCTTCATGATGCACTCCCGGGCTTTTGCGCTCCAGCCCTGGCGGGCAGTGCCACGCCGACGCCGGAAACGATGCGCTCGATGAGCAAGGGGATGACGATCAGCACGTCATACGCCATTTGCAGGACGCGGGACAGGCGGCGGAATGCCACGCCGACGAAGCGGCAGACGAAGGCCAGTGCGCGCATCACCTGCACCAGGAGCGCTCCGAGCACGGTGCGTGCGGCGTGCACTGCGCTCTCCAGCGGGATGGCGACGAAAGCCAGTGCAAAGGGCAGCACGAAGCCCATGATCATCTGGCCCGCCATCGGGATGTGGCTCAGCAGCCCCGATTCCTGCGCCGGCGCCGCGGAGGACGAGAGGTCGTGCAGCAGCGCCTGCTTGTCGGCCACCAGCATGTCGCGCATCAGAGCCAGCGAGGACTCGATGCACGCCAGGATGATCAGGAAGATCAGCGCGGCCAGCATCAGCTTGCGGCGCATGCCATCGTCCATGCTTGCGATGCGCGGAAACAGGCTGGTGACGCGCAGCGATTCCAGCAGGAACAGGCCCATCGAGGCCTCCATCAGGATGATGACCAATGCCGCCACATCGGAGGTCTTCAGGCTGTTGGTGAGATAGTCGCTTGCGCCCACCATTTCCGACATCGGCAGGGCGATCAGCTTGAAGTTGATGAACGCGCCGCCAAGTGCGATTAACATCACCAGACCTGCGATCACGAACTGCACGAAACCGGAAATGGTGAGCGCATGCTCCGCCTTCACGTCCCGGGCACGCATGGCTTGGTACTTTTCCATGTGGTCGTCGATCTTCTTGCTGTTGGTGTCCAGCGAGATCATCTTCTTGTCCACTTCCTCCATGGCCTTGCTCACCGAACGCCAGGTCGGCATCATCGCCTTCAGGATCTTGTGGCGGCCTTCGCAGGAATGGCGGTACTCGGTCACTGTCTTGTCGTGGATCTTCTGCACGGATTTATGCACGTCTTCCAGCAGCTTGCGCGGAATGTCGCCGCCGGACTGGATCTGCGCCACGGATTCCAGAGCGCGCACCCATTCCGGCGGGGGCGGCGGCACCTCGCCGCAGCGCTGGTAGTCGTCCTCGATCCGGGTGATGTCTTCCATCAGCTTGCGCTGCAGCGCGGGGTACTCCTGCAGGTCTCTGCGCACGGTGCTGGCGATGCGCTCGAACTCGCGTTCGATGTGCTCGGCCGCCTCGCTTTGCCCCTGCGCCAGCAGCACCGTGCGGTTGCGCTCGCGCAGCGCGTTCGCGCTTCCGAACAGCCAGTGCGACGCCACACGCATGGAAGAAGCAACCAGATGGCACACGGCCTGGATTACGCCGTGCATTTGCGCGCGCGCGGCGTAGAGGAAGGTCGTCGCCAGCAGGAACAGCACCAGCAGCGACAGCGGTAGGTTATGGGGCCAAAACAGCAAACTATGCCAGTTCATTTAAAGCCTCCTGCGATTACCGGAATGGAGCCCACTTATTGTGAGCATGAGGCAAGCTATCGTGGGGCCTACTCTGCGCCTCCCCGTCCCGGGAGGGCAACGCCGTTCAGGCTTGTTGCACATCCGTACCAGCGGCGGTGAGGGCTGTCCTGCACCATTCGTCCGGAATGGCCGCCGTCCGTCGGGGCACGTGCGCCCGCCGGCCCCAGCGGGTGCAAAATGAAAAATTTCGCCGACGTTGTCCTTGAGTTTGCCGGCGCGAACGATTAACCTGAACATCCTGATTTGGGGGAGGCGCCTAAGCGAAGACGACCATGATCACTCTGCGGAAATCCGGTGCGCGCGGCCATGCGCATCACGGCTGGCTGGAAAGCTGGCACAGCTTCTCCTTTGCCGACTACCAAGATCCGGCGCATGTGCGCTTTGGCCCCCTGCGCGTCATCAACGAGGACATCGTGCAGCCCGGCACCGGCTTCGACACCCACGGCCACCGCGATATGGAGATCCTCACCTACGTGCTCGACGGCACATTGCGCCATCGCGACAGCATGGGCAACGAGGGCGACATCCGCCACGGCGAGATGCAGTTGATGCGCGCCGGTACCGGCGTGACGCACAGCGAATTCAATCCTTCGCCGCATGAGGCCGTGCACCTGCTGCAGATATGGGTTCTGCCCGACGCACAGGGGCTCGCGCCCGGCTATTGGCAGAAATCCGTCCCGGTGCGGGAGACCCGCGGCCGGTGGTGTTTGCTGGTGTCGCCGGATGCGGCACATGACGCCGGCGACGGGGCCTTGCACATCCATCAGGACGCGCACGTGTCGGCGGCCATGCTGGATGGCGGCGATGCGCTGGCGTATCCGCTCGCACCGGGGCGGCGCGCCTATCTGCATGTGGCGCGCGGCAGGTTGGCTGCCAACGGGCAGGCGCTTGCGGCAGGCGACGCGCTGATGTATCTGGACGAGGACAGTGTCGAACTGAGCGCGGGGGATAATGCCGAGGTGCTGCTGTTCGACATGGGGTGACCAACAATTTCCTGAGCGAGGGACGGCATGAAGATCGGATTCATCGGTTTGGGCCATATGGGGGCGGGCATGGCCGCGCGCCTGTGCGACGCGGGGCAGGACGTCACGGTGTATAACCGCACGGCGGCGCGCATGCAGCCGCTGCTCGAAAAGGGTGCAAAACCTGCGGCCAGCGTGGCCGAGGCCTGCGCGGGCGATGTGGTCTTTACCATGCTGGCGGACGATGCCGCGGTGAGCGATGTCGCGTTTGCACCGGGGGGCATTGTTGCCAGCTTGACTGCGGATGCCATCCACGTTTCCTGCAGCACGATCAGTGTCGAACTGTCCGGGCAGCTCGCCAGGGCGCACGGCCGCATGCAGCAAGGTTACCTTGCCGTGCCCGTGTTCGGACGGCCGGACGCGGCTGCGGCGGGCAAACTGTTCCTGGTCGCTGGCGGTGAGCCCGCCCGGCTCGAAAGGGTGCAGCCCCTGCTCGACATCGTCGGCCAGCGCACCTATCCCCTCTCGCAGCAGCCCGAGGCCGCCAATCTGGTGAAGCTCTCCGGCAACTTCCTGCTCGCCAGCCTGATCGAGTCGCTGGGCGAGGCCATGGCGCTGGTGGAGAAGGGCGGGGTGGACCGGCATGCCTACCTCGACATGCTCACCTCCAGCCTCTTCAATATACCGGTGTACAAGAACTACGGCGGCATGATCGCCGCCCGCCGCTTCGAACCGGCCGGGTTCGCCGCGCCGCTGGGGCAAAAAGACGTGCGCCTGCTGCAGGCCGCGGCCGAAGAGCTGCAGGTGCCGCTGCCGTTCGCCGGCATCCTGCGCGACCGCTTCCTTGAGCTGCGCGCGCATGGCGGCGAAAATCTCGACTGGTCGGCGATAGGCGCACTGGCCGCGAAGGGAGCGGCGCTGGATACCTGAGCGCGCTGGGCAAGTCCGGCGGGGCGGGAGCGGCTAGGCGGGAGAATTCTTCACCCGGGTGATGCGGATCACTTCGGGGATCTTGCGCAGGCGGCGCATCGCATTGGCGAGGTGCAGGCGGTTGTTCACCTGTAGCGTGAAGTGCAGGCTGGTGTACTCGCCTTCATTGGCGAAGTGCACGTTCTCGATGTTGGATTCAGCCTCGGCGATGGCCGCTGCCGCCTTGGCCAGCACCCCGCGCTGGTTGACCACGAGCAGCTTGATGTTCACGCTGAACGGCCGGTTGATGTTCTTGTCCCATACCACGTCCAGCCATTTGTCTGCGCTGTTGCGTCCCTTGCGCAGCGTGGCGCAGTCATGGGTATGGATTACCAGCCCCTGGCCGCTCTTGATCACGCCGATGATGGGGTCGCCCGGAATCGGCATGCAGCACTTGCCGAACTGCACCGCCATGCCTTCGGTGCCGAGTATGGTGAAGGGGCCGGTGCCGGCCGATTCGGTCTCGCCGCCTTCGCCGCCGCGCGCGAGCTGGTGCGCAACCACGATATTGAGGCGGCGCCCGAGGCCGATGTCGGCGAGGATCTCCTCGCGCGATCTCGCCCCAGTGTCCTTCAGCAGTTTGTCCCAGCGCGCATCGTCGATGTCCTGCGTCTTGAGGTTGAAGGCGGACAGGGTCTGGTTCAGCAGGCGCTCGCCCAGGTTGGCCGATTCGTGGAAGTGCGTGGTCTTCAGGAAATGGCGGATCTGGCTGCGTGCCTTGCTGGTCTCGACAAAGCCTAGCCATGCGGGATTCGGGTTGGCATGCGGGGCGGTGATGATCTCCACGCGGTCGCCGTTGTGCAGCACGGTGCGCAGCGGTACCAGCTCGAAATTGACCTTGGCCGCGACGCAGCGGTTGCCAATGTCGGTGTGCACGGAATAGGCGAAGTCCACCGTGGTCGCGCCGCGCGGCAGCGCCAGGATCTTGCCCTTGGGCGTGAACACATAGACCTCGTCCGGGAACAGGTCTACCTTCAGGTGTTCCAGGAACTCCACCGAGTCGCTGCTTTGCGACAGGCTCTCCAGCAGGCTCTGCAGCCACTGGTGGGTCTTCTGGTGCAGCTCGGCAATCGGCGTCTCCGCGGTTTTGTACAGCCAGTGCGAGGCCACGCCCGCCTCGGCGATGCGGTGCATTTCCTTGGTGCGGATCTGCACCTCGATCGGCGTGCCATACGGCCCGAACAGCGTAGTGTGCAGCGACTGGTAGCCGTTGGCCTTGGGGATGGCGATGTAATCCTTGAACTTGCCGGGAATCGGCTTGTACAGGCCATGCAGTGCGCCCAGCGCCAGGTAGCAGGAGGGGAGGTCATCCACCAGCACGCGGAAGCCATAGATGTCCAGCACCTCGGCGAATTCCAGCGACTTGGTCTTCATCTTGCGGTAGATGCCGGAGATATGTTTTTCCCGGCCCTGCACCTGCGCCTTGATGCGCGTGTCCTTGAGCCGCTGGACGATGGCCTCCTGGATCTTGCCCACCACCTCGCGGCGGTTGCCGCGAGCCGACATCAGCGCCTTGCTGAGCACCGAATAGCGCGTCGGGTAAAGATACTTGAAGCTCAGGTCTTCCAGCTCCTGGTAGATGGAGTTGAGCCCCAGGCGGTTGGCGATGGGCGCATAGATCTCCATGGTCTCGCGCGCGATGCGCTTGGCCTTGGCGCGCGTCAGCACGCCCAGCGTGCGCATGTTGTGCAGGCGGTCGGCCAGCTTGATCAGGATGACGCGCACGTCCCGTGTCATCGCCAGCAGCATCTTGCGGAAGTTCTCCGCCTGGGCGTCTTCCTTGGTCTCGAACTTGATCTTGTTCAGCTTGGAGAGCCCGTCCACCATGTCTGCCACGGACTTGCCGAACTTTTCGGTTACCTCGTCCTTGCCGATCGGCGTGTCTTCCATGACATCATGGAGGATGGCGGCCATGATGGCCTGGGCGTCGAGATGCAGCGGCGCCAGGATGCGCGCGACCGCAATCGGGTGGGAAATATAGGGATCGCCGGAGCGCCGGGTCTGCCCCCGATGCGCGGACTTTCCGAATTCGACCGCCTGCCGGATGTGCTCGACATCCTTGTGTTTCAGGTAGGCGGAAACCTCATCGAGGAGCGCTTCGGCGTCGGACATCTGGCTGTTGTTCCGGATCTGTGGAGCCGGCAGTGGTTGTGCATGGCGGCTGCGTGCGTTGCCGGCGAGTCGGCCGTTGGCGCGCGCCGCGCAACTTCAGTGCCGGGTTTCGCAACCCGGCATGCCGCCAGGAGGCGTCAGGCCTGCCCGCGGTTCAGGATCTCCTTGCCGACCTTGCCTTCGCTGATCTCGCGCAGGGCGACGACCGTGGGCTTGTCCTTGCCTTCCTCTACCAAGTAGTCGGCGCCATTCGCCAGTTGGCGGGCGCGGTAGGTCGCGGCGAGCGTCAGTTCGAAGCGGTTGGGAATCTGCGCCAGGCAGTCCTCTATGGTAATGCGGGCCATGTGGGTTTACCTCTCGTTGAGTTGATCGATCAATTCCTGATGACGGGCCAGTTGCCGGTCGCGGCGCGCTCTTTCGGCGACCACGACGCAACGCAATTGCTGTACGGCTTCGTCCAGTATGTCGTTGATGATAACATAATCGAATTCAGCCACATGCGAGATCTCGTCGCGGGCCGACTGCATGCGGCGGGCAATCACCTCGGGGCTGTCTTTACCCCTTCCGTTAAGGCGGTCCTCCAGGGTCGCGATGGACGGCGGCAGGATGAAGATGCTCGCACAGTGCGGGAAGATCTGCCGCACCTGCTGCGCTCCCTGCCAGTCGATTTCCAGCAGAATGTCGCGCCCGGCTTCCATTTTCGAGCGGATCCAGGACTGCGAGGTGCCATACAGATTGCCGTAGATCTCCGCGCTTTCGAGGAAATCCCCCCGGTTGGCCATCTCCATGAAGATGTCCCGGCTGACGAAGTGGTAGTCCCTGCCGTTTACCTCGCCGGCGCGGGCTGGCCGGGTAGTGTAGGAGATCGACAATTCAATGCCCCGCGTGGTGGCCAGCATGCCTTTGACCAGGCTGGTCTTGCCCGCGCCAGACGGCGCGCTGACGATGATCAGGTTTCCGGACATGATTGTTCCTACTCGATATTCTGGATCTGCTCGCGCATCTGCTCGATCAGGATCTTCATTTCCATGGAGGCACGGGAGACTTCCGCATCGACCGACTTGGAGCCCAAGGTGTTGGCCTCGCGGTGCAATTCCTGCATCAGGAAATCCAGGCGCTTGCCTACCGCGCCGCCCTTGTCCAGCGCGCGTTGCAGCTCCGTGAGGTGGGTTTGCAGCCGCGAAAGCTCCTCGTCCACGTCTATCTTGCTGGCAAACAACGCAATTTCCTGGTGCAGGCGCTCGGTGTCGGCGCCCTGCAGGGCTTCGCGCAGGCGTGCGGCGAGTTTGGCCTCATAGGCGGCCACGGCGGCGGGGATGCGCGGCGCGACCGCCGTGCAGAGTTCCGCGATCTGGGCGGCGCGCTGGGCAAGGAAGGACCTAAGCTTGTCGCCTTCGCGGGCGCGTGCCGCCGAGAATTCGCCCAGTACGCGCTGCGCCAGTTCCAGCACGGCGGTGCTCAGCGCGTCCGCCGGCAGTGCCGCGCTTTCCAGCATGCCGTTCCAGCGCAGAATGTCTGCCACGCCCAGGCTGCGCGCCTCGGGCAGTACCGCCTGCACTTCATCATTCCAGGTGGCCAGTTGCTTCAGCAGCATGGCGTTGAGGCGGGCCGGGTTCTTGTCCGCTGCGTGGGCGAAAAAACCGATCCGGCACTCGACCTTGCCCCGCGTCAGCCCGGCCGCCAGCAGTTCGCGCACGGCGGGCTCCACAGGCCGCAATTCATCCGGCATGCGGAACTGGATGTCCAGATAGCGGTGGTTGACCGCCCGCAATTCGAGCGACAGCGAGCCGGTCTCCACCTCGAGAGTCCCCGCCGCGAAGCCGGTCATGCTGTAAATGTTTGCCATTCCCACAAAATGAAGCAAGCTTTAAAATGCACATTATATTACGATAACGCTTTATGAATTTTTCCATCTATCAATCCAGCAGGATCGGCGGGCGCAAATACAATCAGGATCGCGTGGCCTATGCCTATACCAGCGACGCGCTGCTGCTTGTGCTGGCGGATGGCATGGGTGGGCATCTGCATGGGGAGATTGCAGCCCAGACCGCCATCCATATGTATATGCAGGCATTTGCCCAGGTGGCGCACCCGCGTATCCAGGATCCGGTCGCCTTCCTGCAGGATGTCATGCAGTTTGCGCACGACACCATCCTGAAATATGCGGTCGACCATAATCTGCCCAGCAACCCGGGCACCACTTGTGTCGCGGCGCTGGTGCAGGACAACCAGGTGCACTGGGCGCACGCCGGCGATTCGCGCCTGTATCTTATGCGCAACCAGGAATTGCTGCTGCTGACCCACGATCACTCCCTGGTCCAGCAATGGGCGGACTGGGGCATTATCGGCCAGGAGGAAATCCGCACCCATCCCGACCGCAACAAGATCACCAATTGCCTGGGCGGCGTGCCCACCATGTTCTTTTCGGAATCGCCGCCGCCGGTGCCGATCCAGCAGAACGACCTGCTGCTGCTGTGCAGCGATGGTCTGTGGGGCCCGCTGGAGGATGATGGCATCGCCGAAGGCCTGGACGGCCATGCGCTGCCCGCCGCGGTGGACAAGCTGATTGCCGAGGCCATCCTGCGCGAGGGCCCCAATGCGGACAACACGACCGCCCTGGCGACCCGCCTGGGCGACGGAGAGGAAGCTCACTCCACGGACGAGGCGGTATGCACCGTGCTCGATTACCGTTAAGCCCAGTGCCCTGTCTTCCTCCCGGTCCTTTCCTTTCAATTTAAGACACGAGAATCTTGCCATGCGTCCCAGCCAGCGACAGTCCAACCAGTTACGCGACATCCGCATCACCCGCCGTTACACCAAACATGCCGAAGGCTCCGTACTGATCGAATGCGGTGACACCAAGGTCATCTGCACCGCAAGCGTGGATGAGAAGGTGCCGCCGCACAAGAAGGGCAGCGGCGAAGGCTGGGTGACCGCCGAATATGGCATGCTGCCGCGCTCCACAGGCGAGCGCATGGGCCGCGAGGCCGCCCGCGGCAAGCAAACCGGCCGCACCCAGGAAATCCAGCGCCTGATCGGGCGCAGCCTGCGTGCGGTGGTGGATCTGGCGAAGCTGGGCGAGCGCACCATACAGCTCGATTGCGACGTGATCCAGGCCGACGGGGGCACGCGCACCGCGAGCATCACCGGCGCCTATGTTGCGCTCCACGACGCGATATCCGGACTGATGGCGAAGGGACTGCTGAAGGAAACCCCGCTGAAGGATTTCGTCGCGGCCATTTCCGTCGGCATCTATGAGGGCACGCCGGTGCTCGACCTGGACTACGACGAGGATTCCGCCTGCGACACCGACATGAACGTGGTCATGGTGGGCGACGGGCATTTCGTCGAGGTCCAGGGCACGGCCGAAGGCCACCCCTTCACCCGCGCCGAAATGGACGAGCTGCTGGAACTGGCCAAAGCCGGTATCGCCCAGATCATCGGCAAGCAGCGGGCGGCACTCGCGCAGTGAGCGCACACCACATGGACAAGCTGGTCATCGCCTCCGGCAATCCGGGCAAGCTGCGCGAATTCGAGTTTCTGCTGCGGCCGCTGGGCATTGAGGTGCTGCCGCAGGCGCAGCTCGGCATCGGGGATGCCGAAGAGCCGCACTTCACCTTCGTCGAGAATGCGCTCGCCAAAGCGCGTCACGCTAGCCGCCTGAGCGGTCTGCCGGCGCTGGCCGATGACTCCGGCATCTGCGTTGATGCGCTGGACGGCGCACCCGGCGTGTTCTCCGCACGCTATGCGGGGGAGCCGAAGTCTGACCGGCGCAACAACGACAAGCTGCTGCAGGAAATGCAGAACGTCAGCGACCGCCGCGCCCATTATTACTGCGTGCTGGTGCTGCTGCGCCACGCGGACGACCCGCAGCCGCTGATCGCGGAAGGCGAGTGGCATGGCGAAATTGCGCGCGAGGAGCGTGGCGAGGGCGGTTTCGGTTATGACCCCATGTTCTGGCTGCCCGGCCTGGGCCGGATGAGTGCGGAACTGGCGCACGCGGAAAAGCATGCCATCAGCCATCGCGGCAAGGCCCTCAAGGTCCTGCTGGAAAAGCTCCAGGCGAAAGGATAACGCCACGGCGCCCGGCCGCCCGCGTTCTGCCGCATGAGCACGCACCCCCTCTATCCCGCGGCCCTCAGGGCGCAGCGCGTCGGCTTCAAGACGCTGCCGCCGCTTTCGCTGTATATCCACATCCCGTGGTGCGTGCGCAAATGCCCCTATTGCGATTTCAATTCCCACGAGGTGCGCGGCGCGCCTGCGCCTCTCGCGGCGGTTCCGCAAGACACGGCGCACGGCCTGGACCCCGCGCTGGAGCAGCGCTACGTCGCCGCGCTGGTGCGCGATCTCGAACTGGCCTTGCCCCAGGTGTGGGGGCGGCGCTTCTACTCGGTGTTCTTCGGGGGCGGCACGCCCAGCCTGCTCAGCGGCGCGGCGGTGGCGGAAATCCTGCGCCAGGTGCGCATGCTGCTGCCGCTGGACATGCGCGCGGAAATCACCCTGGAGGCGAATCCGGGTACGGCAGAGGCCGGCCGGTTCGCGGCCTATCGCGAGGCGGGCGTGAACCGCCTGTCGCTGGGCATCCAGAGTTTCGATGACGGACATTTGCGCGCGCTGGGGCGGATTCATAACGCCTACGAGGCGAGGCGCGCCATCGAAATCGCGCAGCGCCATTTCGACAACATCAACCTCGACCTGATGTATGCGCTGCCGGAACAGAAACCCGCAGACGCGCTGCGCGACGTGGAAACCGCCTTGGCGTTCGCACCGCGGCATCTGTCGTGCTACCACCTGACGCTGGAGCCCAACACCCTGTTCTACCGCAATCCGCCGCCGCTGCCGGACGACGACGCCAGCGCCGAAATGCAGGAGCGAATAGAGCAGGCGCTGGCGGGACAAGGCTATGTGCATTACGAGACCTCGGCCTTTGCCCTGCCGGGGTGGCAGGCCAGGCACAACCTCAACTACTGGCAATTCGGCGACTATCTGGGTATAGGCGCGGGCGCGCACAGCAAGCTGAGCTTTCCGGATCGCGTGCTGCGCCAGGCGCGCTACAAACAGCCCCGGGCGTATATGGATCAGCTTGCGCTGGGTGAGCCCGTGCAGACCGCGCACGAGGTGGAGGCAGGCGAACTGGCATTCGAGTTCATGATGAACGCGCTGCGCCTGACGGAAGGTTTCGACGCCGCCCTATTCGAGGAGCGGACCAGCCTCTCCCTGGCAGGGCTGCGCGCGGCCCTGGACGAGGCTGAGCGCCGCGGACTGTTGATCCGCCAAATGAAGGAAAGCGGAAGCGCGATGGTCGGTCAGGCGGCCGTCCAGCAGCGCATTGCGCCAACCGCGGCCGGGCGGCGCTTTCTCAACGATTTGCTGCAGATGTTTCTTCCGGACTAGCCGCCGCAGGCCACGCGCGCCAACAGGCCAGCGGGCGTGGCCTGGCGGCGGCATCACGCGCGGAATCGCTCAGCGCGGCGTGCAGGTCTTGAGGAATTCGCGGCGCTTGCCGCCCTTGAGGTGCGCCTTATTGGCCTGGGTCGCGCAAGAGTTGGCACTTCGCCGCTTGCGCTTGGCCGTGGAGGCTGCGTTTTTTCCGTGTGATGCGCGAGAGGCAGCCGCAGGGCGGCGCTGGGTTACGGACGCACGCACGGCCGCCGCCTTGTTTTCGCTCATGCACGACGAGACATAGCCCGACTTTGCGCTGCTCTGCAGTTTGCGGTTCTTCGCGTTTTGTTCGCAACGGTCGCGCTTTTCCTGTTCGTGGCGTTCCCGGGCGCGGGCCGGGTCATTCATGCGCGCCAGGCAGTTCCGGATTTCTGAAGGCGTGGCATTGGCGCCGCCGCAGTTGTCACCCCCTTTGGCCATGACCGGGGTGCTGACGAAGAAGGCAGTAAGACATGCAAGTGCAATTTTATAATAGTGGCTCATGCTGGGATCCTTGTGAAAATTGCCGTAGAAACAGGCAATAGAAGTCTATCAAAAGGTCAGGATGATGACTGCGACAGTGTGAGTTTTGCGCAACTCAGGCGCTTCGCTCGAACAGCAGGTCCCAGACGCCGTGGCCCAGCCTCAGGCCGCGCTGCTCGAACTTGGTGAGCGGGCGGTAATCGGGGCGGGGGGCATAGTCTGCGGCCGTGTTCCTGAGCAGGGGTTCGGCGTTGAGGACCGCGAGCACCTGTTCGGCGTAGTCCTGCCAGTCGGTGGCGACATGAATATAGGCGCCGGGCTTGAGCTTATGCGCGAGCAGGGCCACTAGCGGGCTCTGGATCAAACGCCGCTTCTTGTGGCGCGCCTTGTGCCAGGGGTCGGGAAAGAAAATGTGCACGCCGTCCAGGCTGCCGTCCGGGATCATGTGCTGCAGCACTTCCACGGCATCATGCTGGATGATGCGGATGTTCGAGAGATCCTTCTCGCCGATCAGCTTGAGCAGGCTGCCCACGCCGGGCGTATGCACTTCGATGGCGAGATAGTCGTTTTCCGGATGCGCCTCCGCGATGGCGGCCGTGGTTTCGCCCATGCCGAAGCCGATCTCCAGGATCCTGGGTGCATTCCGCCCGTATGCCGTCGCCAGATCCAGCGGCTCTCCAGAATAGGGAATGCCAAACCGGGGCAGCAGGGTATCGAGTGAGCGTTGCTGCGCATTGGAAACCCGTCCCTGACGCAGGACGAAGCTGCGAATCGGCCGCCGTTCCATCGCGATCGTCCGCTTAATTCGCCGGGCCGATCAGCCCGGCGGTGGGGGAACTGGGGCTGGCGCTGTAGAATTTTCTGGGCATGCGGCCGGCGAGGAAAGCGCTGCGGCCCGCCTCCACCGCCTGCCTCATGGCGGACGCCATGAGAACGGGTTGCTGTGCGGCTGCAATTGCGGTGTTCATCAGCACGCCCGCGCAGCCCAGTTCCATCGCCACGGCGGCGTCCGATGCGGTGCCCACGCCGGCGTCCACAATCACCGGCACGCTTACGCGCTCCATCAGCAATTGCAGATTCCAGGGATTGAGGATGCCCATGCCCGAGCCGATCAGCGAGGCCAAGGGCATCACGGCCACGCAGCCTATGTCTTCCAGCTGCCTGGCGATGATGGGATCGTCCGAGGTGTACACCATCACCTGAAAGCCTTCCGCCACCAGCGTCTTCGCGGCCGACAGGGTTTCCACCACATTGGGGTAGAGCGACTGCGGGTCGCCCAGCACCTCCAGCTTCACCAGGCTATGTCCGTCCAGCAGTTCGCGTGCCAGGCGCAAGGTGCGCACGGCGTCTTCCGCGGTGTAACAGCCCGCGGTATTGGGCAGCAGGGTGTATTTCGAGGGCGGCAGGATCTCCAGCAGGCTGGGTTCGTTCGGGTTCTGGCCGATGTTGCTGCGGCGGATGGCAATAGTGATGATCTCCGCGCCGCTGGCTTCCACCGCGGCCTCGGTCTCGGCGAAGTCCTTGTACTTGCCGGTACCCACCAGCAGGCGCGAGGAATAGGATTTACCCGCGATGATCAGCTTGTCGTTGCTCATAATGTGAAAACTTCCTTAAATTCGCCACTGGGTCGAATACGTGGCCAGGCGCGATGAGCCAGGGCGGCAGCCGGCGAAAAGGCGGAGTTTACACGAGGTAAGAGCGCATTTCCGGCTGCTTCCGGCGCAGCATCTTTGCGCCGCAGCGGTATTCGGGATTCTGTTCAGCCGCCGCCTACGGCGACGACGATTTCCAGCCTGTCGCCGTCGGACAGCATTTGGTCGTCAAAGCGGCTGCGCGGCACGATCTCGCCGTTGCGCTCCAGCGCAACGCGCTTGCCGGACAGTTGCATATCCTGGATAAGGGCGGCGACGCTGATGGCTTGCTCGAATTCGCGCGGCGTGCCGTTTATTAAAACTGAAATCACTTCCAAACCTTTGCAGGGTTAGGTAACATCGCATTTTACACGCGGGTGTAGCTCAATGGTAGAGCAGAAGCTTCCCAAGCTTACGACGAGGGTTCGATTCCCTTCACCCGCTCCATCCTTCAGCCTTCCCGGCTTTTTGCCGCCTGCTCCAGCAGCCAGGCGCGGAAACTGGTCACCTTGTGCAGCGTCATGCGGTTTTTCGGGACCAGCACGTGGTAGCCCAGGCTGGTGGGCATGGCGTGGTTCAGCACTTGCGCCAGACGCCCGGCTTTCAGGTCCGTCGCGACCAGGCTGTGCCACGCCAGTGTCACGCCCAGCCCCGCCGTTGCCGCCTCGATCGCCAGGTCGGCATCGCTGAAGCGGCGAATGCGCAACGGCGTGCCGCTGGCGCCGGTCGCCGCCAGCACGTTTTCCCAGTCGGGGAACATTCCGCGCCTGACATGAGAGTCATCCTCGATCAGGTTGGTGCCCGCCAGTTCGGCCGTGCTGCGGATTGCGGCAGCGAGGGCGGGTGTTGCGACCGCGACGATCTTTTCCGGCATCAGCGGATGGGCGTTCACGCCGGCATAGTTGCCGTCACCGAAACGGATGGACATGTCCACGTCTTCCACGGCGAAGTCGACCAGGCGCCGTGTCGCCAGCATGTGCACTTCCACGTCAGGATGATGCGCGTGGAAATCGTCCATGCGCGGAATCAGCCAGCGTGCGGCAAACGCGGGCGGGACCGAGACGATCAACGGACCGCCAGCGCCGCCGGCGCGGATCTTGAGCATGGCGCGCTCCAGCTGATCGAAGGCTTCGGACACCAGCGGCAGCACTTCCTCGGCGGATTCGTGCAGGTCCAGGGCTTTCCCGCGCCGGAACAAAGCGGTGCCAAGATGGTCTTCCAGTAGCTTGATCTGCTGGCTGACTGCCGCAGGGGTCACGTGCAATTCGATGGCGGCACGCGCAAAGGACCGATGGCGCGCGGCGGCTTCGAAGAAGCGGAGTGCATTCAGTGGCGGCAGATGACGGGACATTAGATTATCTTAATCGCTGCTCAATAAAATATCGTTTGTTTCCCGGGTTCTTTGGGGATTACAGTTCGAACACTTTAATTTTACTTAATGGGTGGCAAAATGGGAAATATCACCATATACCTGCTGGTCTCGGTAACGGCGCTGTTCTGGGGTGCAAATTTCGTACTGGCCGGGCCCGTGCTGGACGCCCTGCCCCCCTTGTGGGCGGCCGCGGTGCGCTTCCTGCTGGCGGCCGGCATGATGCTCGCCATTGCGGGCATGCGGCGCGAAAATCTGCTGGGCTTGCTGCGGCGCCACGCCGTTGTCTATGCCCTGCTCGGCATCGTCGGCATTACCGCGTTCAACGTCCTGTTTTTCTATGCTATGAAGTCGACCTCGGCCAACAACGGCGCGCTGATCATGGCAATCAACCCGCTGCTGACTGTCCTGCTGGCCGCCATCTTTCTCGGCGAGCGGGTGACGGGCCGGCATGCGCTGGCCTTGCCGGTCGCTCTGGCCGGCGTAGCCGTGGTGATCTCGGGCGGCGACCTCGCGCGGCTGGAGACCCTGCGCTTTTCCCACGGCGACCTGCTGATGCTGGCGGCTACGCTTTCCTGGGCAGCGTATAACATCCTTACCCGGCGCTTCATGCCGCAAGGCTCGCCACTCGCGCATACCAGCTGGATCATGGCGGCGGGCGCATTGGCGCTGCTCGCCTTTGCGCTCGGCAGCGGCAGCCATATACACGCCGTCGGCGAGAAGGCCATCTCATCCATGCTGCTGATGGTGGTTGGCGGAACGGTGCTGGCTTATCTGTTCTGGGGCATGGGCATCCTCCGGCTGGGCGCCGGCCGCACGGCGATCTTCATCAACCTGGTGCCGGTGTTCGCCATGCTGACGGGCTCTGTAATTGGCAAGCTGCCTTCGGGCGCCCAGCTGGTGGGCGGTCTGCTGGTGCTGAGCGGTGTGATTATTGCCATGTTGCCGTCCAGGCGGCGGCTGGCGGCTGGCGCGGAAACACCTTGAGGCGCGGCGGCATCTGCGTCGCCGCGAAAGCGGCGGCTCCTCAGGCGAAAAAAGACCGCAGGTTATTGGCGTCGAGGATTTCCACCGCCTTGTTGCGCACGCTGATCAGCCCCGCCTTCTGGAAGCGCGAGAGGGTGCGGCTCACCGTCTCCAGCTTCATTCCCAGGTAGTTCCCGATCTCCTGCCGCGTCATACGCAACTGGAACGCGGACGGCGAATAGCCGCGTGCGGCAAAACGCTGCGACAGGTTGAGCAGGAATGCCGCCAGCCGTTCTTCCGCGTGCATGGAGCCCAGCAGCAGCATGGTGCCGTGATCGCGTACGATCTCGCTGCTCATGATGCGGTGCAGGTGGCGCTGCAAGGTGGGCAGCTTGCGCCCCAGTTCCTCCAGCTTGCCAAACGGCAGCTCGCACACCTCGCTGTCTTCCAGGGCAACCGCACTACAGGTATGGATATCGGTGCTGATCGCGTCCATGCCCATGATCTCGCCCGCCATCTGGAAGCCGGTCACCTGTTCGTGGCCGTTGGCGTGCAGCACATGCGTCTTGAAAAAGCCCGAGCGCACGGCATACAGTGCGCGCAGCGGCGAGCCGCTATGGAATAGATAGTCGCCGCGGCGGAACGTACGCTTCACGTGCGTCAGCGCCTCCAGTTGCGCGATGTCCCCCTCGGCGATGCCCGCCGGCAGGCAATTCTTGCGCAAATTGCAGGCGGAACACGAGGTTTGGGCGCGGGGCGGAAAGGAAAAAATATTTTTCATGATTGCGTGGGATAAATCTTCCTAATTAACAATCAAATAGCATAATTAACCATGTTTGAGCTATGTCAAAAGCTATCTTCCGGTTCAATGGCATAGTATCCTTGTGCGCTTACTTTGTCTTCAGGGGTCCGATATTCGCATTATGAGCACCATAGCAGCAACTTCGGAACTGGAAGTGGATCTGGATCTGATTCGCCGGCTGGACCGCAATGGTCCGCGGTATACCTCATATCCTACGGCCGACCGTTTTTCGCCGGCATTCACACCGGAATCTTACCAGAAGTGGGTGGCCCAGCGTGATCCCGGCCGCCCGCTCTCGCTGTATATCCACATCCCGTTCTGCAATACGCTGTGCTTCTATTGCGCGTGCAACAAGATCATCACCAAGGATCGCAGCCGGTCGGCCCGTTACGTGCAATATCTGATTAAGGAAATGGCCATGCAGGCCGCCCTGATGCCGGGCGAGCGCCGCCTGGAACAACTGCACTGGGGCGGCGGCACGCCAACCTTCCTCAGCGACGACGAGATGCGCGAGCTGATGGCCGCCACCAATGAACACTTCACGCTGGTGCCCGACGGGGAGTACTCGATCGAGATCGACCCGCGCAAGGTCACCGACGAAACCATCGCCCTGCTGGGCAGCCTGGGCTTCAACCGCATCAGCATCGGCGTGCAGGACTTCGATCCGCAGGTGCAGGTGGCGGTAAACCGCATCCAGAGTGAGGAGGAAACGCTGCGCGTGATGCGCGCGGCGCGCGCCAACGGCTTCAAGTCGGTCAGCCTGGACCTGATCTACGGCCTGCCCAAGCAGACCCTGGAGAGCGTCAGGGCGACGCTGGAAAGAGTGATCGCCGCCAATCCCGACCGCCTGTCCATCTACAACTATGCGCACATGCCGACGGTGTTCATGCCGCAGCGCCGCATCCACGAATCCGACCTGCCCGCGCCGCAAACGAAGCTGGACATCCTCAAGCTGGCGGTGAACATGCTGACCGATGCCGGTTATGTATACATTGGCATGGACCATTTTGCCAAGCCCGACGACGAGTTGGCGGTGGCTCAGCGCGCAGGGCGCCTGCACCGCAATTTCCAGGGCTATTCCACGCATGCCGACTGCGACCTGATCGCCCTGGGGGTGAGCGCCATTGGCAAGGTCGGCCCCACCTACAGCCAGAATTTCCGCGAGGAAGAAGAATACTATGCCGCGCTCGATCGCAACGTGCTGCCCATCATGCGCGGCATGGAACTGGACGCCGACGACTTGGTGCGGCGCGCCATCATCCAGGCGCTGATGTGCCATTTCGCCCTGGACAAGGCGTCATTCAATGACACCTTCGGCATTGATTTCGACAGCTATTTCGCCACCGAACTTGGCGAACTGTCCGAGTATGCACGCGAAGGCCTGCTGCTGATGTCTGCGGACCGGCTTGCCGTGACGCCCAAGGGGCGCATGCTTATCCGTAATATCTGCATGGTCTTCGACAAATACCTGCGCACCCGAACCGAGCATGCGCGGTATTCCAAAGTAATATGAGTCACTGAATTTCCTGGAACAAAAACCTGATGATCATGAAATGCGTGGATGACTTCCGCCTGCGCCTCGGCAAGCATGAACTGGTGCCCATCGTGTCGGGCGGCATGGGGGTGGATATTTCCACGTCCGCGCTTGCGCTGGAGATCGCCCGCCTGGGCGGGATCGGCCATATTTCCGATGCCATGCTGCCCACTGTGACGGATCGCCGTTATGACACCGACTTCGTCAAGGTGAAGCTGCAGAAATACAAGTACAACATCGACAATTCCGACAAGTCGGCGGTGAAGTTCGACCTCGGCCAGGTGGAAGAGGCCACCCGCCTGCACGTGGGCAAGGCCATGGATGCGAAGCGCGGCCAGGGCATGATCTTCATCAACGTCATGGAAAAGCTCACCATGAACGCCCCGCGTGAGACGCTGCGGGCGCGCCTGCATGCCGGGCTTTCCGCCGGCATAGACGGCATCACGCTGGCGGCCGGGCTGCACCTGGGGTCCTTCGCGTTGATGCAGGACCATCCGCGTTTTCATGACGCCAAGCTGGGCATCATCGTGTCCAGCGCGCGTGCGCTGCAGCTCTTCCTGCGCAAGAACGCCAATTCCGGGCGTCTGCCAGACTACGTAGTGGTCGAAGGCCCGCTGGCCGGCGGCCACCTCGGCTTCGGCATGGACTGGGCGAAGTACGATCTGCGCACCATCGTCCAGGAGGTCATGGACTACCTGCGCGGCGCAAACCTGGAGATTCCGGTCATTCCGGCGGGCGGCATTTTCACCGGTAGCGACGCAGTGTCCTACCTGGACACGGGCTCATCCGCCGTGCAGGTGGCCACGCGCTTCACCGTCACCCAGGAATGCGGCCTGCCGCCGGACGTGCAGCAGGAATATTTCAAGGCCAGCGAAGGCGACATCGAGGTCAACACGATCTCCCCGACCGGCTACCCCATGCGCATGCTGAAGAACAGCCCGGCCATCGGCTCCGGCATCCGTCCCGGCTGCGAGTCTTACGGTTACCTGCTCGATGCCAAGGGCAATTGCGCCTACATCGATTCCTACAACCGCGAAGTCGCGGCGCATCCCGACGCCAAGAAGATCTCGGTGATGGACAAGACCTGTCTGTGCACCCACATGCGCAACTTCAAGTGCTGGACCTGCGGACACTACACCTACCGCCTGAAGGATACCACCCGCCGCAACGACGACGGCAGCTACCGGTTGCTCACCGCAGAGCACGTGTTCCACGATTACCAGTACAGCAAGGACCACAAGATCGCCCTGCCGGAGTAGCGCGGCCGCAACCATTGCGCACGGGCGCCTGTTGTTTTGCCGCCCAGGTATTATAATTCCGCACGTTTCCTCACTCACTTCGGGACGGCGAAATGAAAAAGATCCTCAAGTATGTCCTGCTGGCGCTGGTCGCTGTCGCACTGGTCTTCGCGGCGCTGGTCACCTACATCCTGGTTGCGGTCAATCCGAACGACTACAAACCGCAGATCATCAAGCTGGTGAAGGAAAAGACCCAGCGCAACCTCAAGATCGGCGGCGACATCAAGCTGACCATCTTCCCCAGCATAGGCGCGGACATCAACAAGATCGCGCTCTCCGAATACCGCAGCGAGCGCGAGTTTGCCTCGATAGACCGCGCCCACGTCTCGGTTGCGCTCATTCCGCTGCTGTCGAAGCGCATTGTGGTAAACGAGGTCGAGCTCAGCGGCGCGAAGGCCGACCTTATCGAGTACCGGGACGGCAAGCTCAACATCGACGACCTGATCTCCCACGGCGCGGAGCCGGAAAAGACGCAGCCCGCCAAGCCTGAGGCGCCGGCGAGGCGCACAGCCGGGGCGCCGCTGGCGCTGGACATTGCGTCGGTTAGCGTGGACCACACCTCGCTGACTTACCGCGACGAAGCCACCGGCGCGCATTATGCCGTCAAGGACCTGCACGTGAAGACCGGGCGCCTCGGCAGCGGCTCCCCGACCCCGCTCGAAATGGGCGTGACGCTTACGGGCAACAAGCCCAAGGTCGATCTTGTCGCGCAACTGAAGGCCATGGTAACCCTGGACCTCGCGAAGCAAATCTACCGCGCCCAGGGGCTGGACCTGCAGGTCACGGGCGAGGCGGCGGGGATACGCAACCTGAAGCTCACTGCGAACGGCGATGTAAGCGCCGACATGAAGAGCGGGGAGCTGGGCGCGAAGCAATTCGTGGTCGACGTATCCGGCGTGCAGAACACCAATAACCTGACAGCCAGACTCTCGCTGCCGGGTGTCGAAACTAAGGGGCAGACCTTCAGGATCAGCGATCTGGCGTTGAATGCCGAGATGCGGCAACCCGACCAGGCGTTCAAGGTCAAGCTCGATACCCCGGTCGAAGGCAATCTGGAGAGTCAGCGCTTCACCCTGTCCGGGCTCAAGCTCGCACTGAACGCCACCGGCGACAAGCTGCCGAACAAGTCGGTCAGCAGTGAACTGGGCGGCAATGTGCAGATGGACCTGAAGAAGCAAGCCGTGGATGTGCATCTGGACGGCGGCCTGCTGCAGAGCAAGATCAAGGCGGATGCTTCCGTGAACGGCTTCGCCCATCCCGCCATCCGCTTCAAGGCCGACATCGACCAGTTCGATGCCGATCTTTACCTGCCCAAGAAGAAAGCGGGCGCCACGACCGGTGCCGCGCCCGGCGCGGCGGAGGCTCCCGAACAGGCGTTCGATCTTTCGGCCTTGCGCGATCTCGACGTGGACGGCAGCCTGACGCTGGGCGCCCTGAAAGTGCTGAACATCAAAGCCTCACAATTGCGCGTCGCCGTCAAGGCGCAGCGCGGCGAGGTGGCCGTGCCGATGTCGCTCAACCTCTATAAGGGTAGCGCCAAGCTGGATGCCAAGGTGAATGCCGTGCCCGCCAAGCCGGTGTTTGCGGTCAGGGGCGATCTTGCCGGGGTCGAGGTCGGCCCGCTGGCCAAGGATGCCGCCAACCTCGACATCATCGAAGGCAGGGGCAATATTGCGCTCAACCTCACCACGCAGGGCAATCTGGTCAGTGCGCTGAAGAAAGGCCTGGGCGGCACCATGGGCGTGAATCTGCGCAACGGCGCGGTGAAGGGCATCAACCTGCAGAAGCTCGTGCAAGGCTTGCAGCGACTGAGCAAGAACACCCGCCAGGAAAGCCTGGGCGTCGGCAAGGAAGAAAAGACCGCATTCACCGAATTCCGCGCCAACTTCAAGGTGCACGACGGCGTCGCGCATAACAGCGACCTCAGCATCAAGGCGCCGCCCACCGTGCATGTCACCGGCAGCGGCGACGTCGACATCGGCAACAGCACGGTCAACTACACCACCAAGGTGACCTTCGCCAAGACTGCGCACGGCGGTTCCGGCACGCTGCCGGTGTATCTGAGCGGACCCTTCACCGACCTCAAGTACAGGGTGGACTTGGGCGCCCTTGCGGCCAGCGTCGTCAAGCAGAAGCTGGAGGCCAAGAAGGAAAAGGCTCAGGAGGAGATCAAGAGCAAGGCCAGGGAAGAGCTGAAAAAAGGCCTGCGCAACCTGTTCAAGTAAGCACGGGCCGCGGCTACTGACATGGCTTCGTTTGCCTCGCGTCTCATCCGCTGGCAGCGCAGCCACGGCCGCCACGGCTTGCCGTGGCAGGGTGCGGACGCCTACGGGGTGTGGCTGTCGGAAATCATGCTGCAGCAGACCCAGGTGGCCACCGTCATTCCCTATTACGCGCGGTTCCTCGCGGCCTTTCCCACGCCCGCAGTACTTGCTGCGGCGAGCGAGGAGCAGGTGCTCGCGCACTGGAGCGGGCTGGGCTACTACGCGCGCGGGCGCAACCTGCACCGGGCCGCCAGCATCATCGTTGAAACATACGGCGGCAACTTCCCCCGCGCCTTCGATGACATCGCGGACCTGCCCGGCATCGGGCGTTCCACCGCGGCGGCCATCTGCGCGCTCGCCTACCACGAGCGCCGCGCCATCCTCGATGGCAATGTGAAGCGCGTGCTCGCCCGGCATTGCGGCATCGAGGGCTGGCCCGGGGAAAAGAAGGTCGAGACGCATTTGTGGGCGCTGGCGGAAAGCCGGTTGCCATCTGCAGTGAGCAAAGGCGATGCCTGCGCGGTGTACACCCAGGCCATCATGGACCTGGGGGCGACCGTGTGCACGCGCAGCAAGCCGGATTGCGCGGCCTGCCCGGTGCAGTCCGACTGCGTAGCGTTCGCGACCGGGCGCACTGCCGTGTTGCCGGAGCCGCGGCCGGTCAGGGCTGTTCCGGAGCGGAATGCGGCCTTTCTGCTGCTGCAGCACGGCAACGACATCCTGCTGGAAAAACGTCCGCCTAGCGGCATCTGGGGCGGCCTGTGGTGTCCGCCGCAATTCGACAGCCGGGAAGATGCTCTGGCATGGTGCGAGCGGCAGGGGCTGGACTGGCATGAGGATGGCGACGTCGCCATGTTTACCCATACCTTTACTCATTTCCGCCTCCACATCACGCCGGTGCGCCTGCGCCTGGCCTGCAAGCCGAGCCGCGCCGAGCAGCCAGGCCGCATATGGATGGATAACGCCGAGGCAGTGGGTGGGGCCATCCCCACGCCGGTGCGCCGCATGCTGCGCCAGTTGTGATGGCGGTGCGGAGCCTGGCCTGGGTGTGCTATCTGCTGGAATGCGCGGACGGCACCCTGTACTGCGGTATCACCAACAATCTGGAAAAGCGCGTGGACGCGCACAATGCGGGCGAGGGCGCGAAATACACCCGGGGACGGGCCCCGGTTAGGCTGGCCTATGCCGAAGCCTGCGAGGATAAATCCGCCGCGCTCAAGCGCGAGCGGTCCATCAAACGCCTGCCGCGCGCGGACAAGCTCGCGCTGTGCCGGGCCAAACCGCCGAGGCGCGCGGCCCGGCAGGGCGCTGGGCTGACGAAGCGGCGGGAAAAACGGTAAAATGCGCCCTTTGCCACCCGGCCGAATCGATTAACGATGCATAACTCAGGTTCCGACATCACGTCCGCAAGCGGGCATGAGTCTTCGCCGACACTTGGCACGCCAAGTTTTGGCTCCGACATCACGTCCGCAAGCAGGCATGAGTCTTCGCCGACACTTGGCACACCAAGTTTTGGCTCCGACATCACGTCCGCAAGCAGACATGAGTCTTCACCGAAACTCAGCCAAGGGCTGAGTTTTCAGCAGATCATCCTGACGCTGCAGGATTTCTGGGGCAAGCAGGGGTGCGCCTTGCTGCAACCCTATGACATGGAGGTGGGCGCGGGTACTTCGCACACGGCCACCTTTTTGCGCGCCATCGGGCCCGAACCCTGGAAGGCCGCCTATGTGCAGCCTTCGCGCCGCCCCAAGGACGGGCGCTACGGCGACAACCCCAACCGCCTGCAGCACTATTATCAGTTCCAGGTCGTGCTCAAGCCTGCACCCGCGAACATCCTCGAACTCTACCTCGGCTCGCTGGAGGCGCTGGGCTTCGACCTCAAAAAGAACGACGTGCGCTTCGTCGAGGACGACTGGGAAAATCCCACGCTTGGCGCCTGGGGTCTGGGCTGGGAAGTGTGGCTGAACGGCATGGAAGTCACCCAGTTCACCTATTTTCAGCAGGTCGGCGGACTGGACTGCAAGCCGCTCACCGGCGAAATCACCTACGGTTTGGAGCGACTGGCCATGTATTTGCAGGGCGTGGAGAACGTGTTCGACCTGCAATGGACCGAGGGTCTGACCTACCGCGACGTGTATCACCAGAACGAGGTGGAACAGTCCGCCTACAACTTCGAGCACAGCAACGTCGAATTCCTGCTGCACGCCTTCGGCGAGTACGAGCGCAATGCCCGGCACCTGATGGAGCGGCAGCTTGCGCTGCCGGCCTACGAACAGGTGCTGAAGGCCGCACACACCTTCAACCTGCTGGACGCGCGCGGCGCGATCTCGGTCACCGAGCGCGCGGCCTACATCGGCCGCATCCGCAACCTGGCGCGCAGCGTGGCCCAAAGCTACCTTGACAGCCGCGCGCGCCTGGGCTTCCCCATGGCGCCGAAGGCGTGGGCGGACGAGGTGCTGGAACAAATCGAGAAAAAGGCGGCCCAGGCATGACGACCAAGAATTTGCTGGTTGAACTGTTCGTCGAGGAACTGCCCCCCAAGGCGCTGAAGAAGCTGGGCGAGAGCTTTGCCGCTGTGCTGGCGGACGGCCTCAAGGCCCAGGGTCTGGCCTCCGCCGAAAGTCCGGTCACCGCATTTGCCTCGCCGCGGCGCCTGGCGGTGCGCGTGGGCAACGTGCTGGACAGGGGTGCGGACAAGCCGGTCTCGCAAAAGCTGATGCCGGTTGCCGTGGCGCTGGACGCCAGCGGCGACGCCACGCCCGCGCTGTTGAAAAGGCTGGGCGCGCTGGGCGCGGGGCCTGAAGTGGTGCCGCAATTGCGCCGCGAGGGCGAGGGCAAGGCCGAGTCGCTGTTCTATGACAGCGTCCAGCCCGGCAAGACCCTGCCGGAAGCCTTGCAGATCGCACTGCAAGAAGCGCTGGGCAAGCTGCCCATCCCCAAGGTGATGACCTACCAGCTCGCGGACGGCTGGAGCAGCGTGCAGTTTGTGCGCCCGGCGCATCGCCTGGTGGCGCTCCACGGCGCGGACGTGGTGCCGGTGTCGGTGCTTGGTCTGCAAGCCGGGCGCACCACCCAGGGCCACCGTTTCGAGGCGGCTGCCGACACACTGGACATTCGCGATGCCGACAGCTACGAGGCGCAGATGGAAGGCGAGGGCGCGGTGATTCCCTCATTCGCGAAGCGCCGTGCCGAGATCGTGCGCCAGCTTGAGGCGGCCGCCGCCAAGGCGGGCGCGGGGCTCAAGCCCATAGAGGATGACGCCTTGCTGGATGAAGTGACTGGGCTGGTCGAACGCCCCAACGTCCTGCGCTGCCAGTTCGATGCTGAGTTCCTTGAGGTGCCGCAGGAATGCCTGATTCTCACCATGAAGGCGAACCAGAAGTATTTTCCGCTGCTGGATGCGACCGGCAAGCTCACCAACCAGTTCCTGGTTGTCTCGAACATCCGTCCGGAAGATGCTTCGGCGGTGATCGGCGGCAACGAACGAGTCATCCGCCCACGGCTGGCGGATGCGAAATTCTTCTACGACCAGGACCGCAAGAAGAGCCTGGAATCACGGGTGCTGGGCCTGGCCAAGGTGGTGTACCACAACAAGCTGGGCACCCAGGGCGAACGCGTGCAGCGCGTGGCGGCCATTGCGAAGGCCATCGGCCAGCAAATCGGCGGCGATGCGCTGGCCCTGCATGCCGAAGAAGCTGCCTTGCTGGCCAAGGCCGACCTGCTGACAGACATGGTGGGCGAGTTCCCCGAACTGCAGGGCATCATGGGGCGCTACTATGCCCTGCATGACGGCTTGCCGGCCGAGCTGGCCGACGCCATCGAAGACCATTACAAACCGCGCTTCGCGGGAGACACCCTGCCGCGCAATCCGGTTGGCATCTGCGTTGCGCTGGCCGACAAGCTGGAAACGCTGGCTGGCCTGTTCGGCATCGGCCAGATTCCGACCGGCGACAAGGATCCCTTCGCGCTCCGCCGCCATGCGCTGGGCGTGCTGCGCATGCTGACCGAGAAGCAATTGCCGCTGGCGCTGCCCGACCTGATGCGCATCGCATTCGCTTCCTTCCCGCACGGATTGGTGAACAATGCGACGGCCGAGCTGGAAAACTTCCTCTTCGACCGCCTGGGCGGCGCGATGCGTGAGCAGGGTTACACCGCGCATGAGGCGGATGCTGTGCTGTCCATGCGCCCGGCCGAAATATCGCTGGTGCCCAAGCGCCTGGAGGCCGTGCGCGCCTTTGCCGCCTTGCCCGAGGCGGCGGCGCTGGCCGCGGCGAACAAGCGCATCGGCAACATCCTGAAGAAGGAAGGCATAGACACCTGGCTGCGCCAGCACGAGAAGACGGAGGTGAGGCCGGAGTTGCTCGGTGAGGCCGCCGAGAAGGCCCTGCATGCGGCGCTTGCGGCCACCGCGCCCGCGGCAAATGAGGCTTTCGAGCGCGGCGACTATACTGCCTCCCTCAAGGAATGGGCGAAGCTGAAGGAGCCGGTCGACAGCTTCTTCGACCACGTGATGGTCAATGCCGAGGACCCGGCATTGCGCGCTAACCGCCTGGCCCTGCTGGCGCGCCTGCACGCGGCGATGAACAGGGTCGCGGACATTTCCCGGCTGGCGGCCTAGGACTGCGGTATAAATAGCATATGAAACTCGTCATACTCGATCGCGACGGCGTCATCAACCACGATTCCGACCAGTTCATCAAGAATCCGGAGGAGTGGAAGCCTATCCCCGGCAGTCTGGAAGCCATCGCCCGCCTGTCGCAGGCCGGCTACCGGGTGGTGGTGGCGACCAATCAGTCCGGAGTCGGGCGCGGGCTGTTCGACATGGCCGTGCTCAACGCCATCCACGACAAGATGTGCAAGGCGGTGGCGCAGGCAGGCGGCAGGATAGACGCGATTTTCTTCTGCCCGCACGCCGCCGATGCGAATTGCGACTGCCGCAAGCCCAAAAGCGGCATGATCGAGGAAATCGCCGCGCGCTACAACATGAGCCTGGAGGGCGTGCCGGCAATCGGCGATTCCCTGCGCGACCTGGAGGCCACGGCGCGCCTGGGCGCGCAGCCCATCCTCGTGCTCACCGGCAAGGGCGCCAAAACGCGCGCAAAAGGCGGGCTGCCCGAGGGCACGCTGATCTATCCCGATCTGGCGGCTGCGGCCGCGACCCTGGTCTGATGCGCACGGAGGGGGCATGACCTTTATCCGCTCGGTGATATTTTTCATTGTCCAGATGACCTGGACGCCGTTTTACGCAACACTGGTCCTGTTTACATTTCCGCTCAAGCCGCATACCCGCTACTACTACATCAAAGGGCTGGCGCACAGCCTGATGTGGCTGCTGCGCGTGATCTGCAATATCCGCATGGAGGTGCGCGGGGCGGAAAACATTCCCAAGGAGCCGTGCATCATACTCTCCAAGCACCAGTCGGCCTGGGAGACCTTCGCGCTGCAGGCGGTCTTTCCCGACCAGGTTTACGTACTCAAGCGCGAGTTACTGTGGCTGCCGTTCTTCGGCTGGGGCCTTGCCCTGCAAAGCCCGATCGCGATCAACCGCGGCAATGGGCGCGATGCCATGAAACAATTGCTCAAGCAGGGCAAGCAGCGCCTGGACGACGGCTTCTGCGTCGTGGTGTTCCCGGAGGGAACGCGCATGCCCTATGGGGTGCGCGGCAAGTACAAGATGGGCGGCGCCATGCTGGCGGCCTCCACGGGCGCACCGGTTTCGCCGGTGGCGCATAATGCGGGGAAACACTGGGGACGCAACGCCTTCATGAAATATCCCGGAACCATCGTCATGAGCATAGGCAAGCCCATAGACCCAGCGGGCCTCAAGGCTGATGAGATCAACCGCAGGGTCGAGGACTGGATTGAACGCGAAGTGGAGCGCATAGGATGACAGGCGGTCTGTTCGGCACGGGAGCCGGCGTGTTCGAGCCGCCCTCGGTCGAACGGCGCAGGACGCTGATGGCCGGTCAGGTCGTCGAGTACACCCTCAAGCGCAGCGGCAAACGCCGGACCATAGGCCTGCGCGTGGACGACGACGGACTCACGGTCGCCATGCCGCTGCGCTCCTCGGAGCGTTGGCTCAACAGCGTGTTGCAGGAAAAAGCGGCATGGATCGTGAAGGCGCTCGCCGGCTGGCAGAGCCGCAAGGTCGAGGCTATCCGCTGGGAGGACGGCGCGGCGATCCCCTTCCTGGGCGAAAGCCTCACCCTGCGCCTGGTGCCCAGCCTGTTTGCGTCGGCGCCCATGCTGCAGCGGCGGCAGTTGTTCGTCCACGTGGCCGATGCCTCGCACCACGCGGCCATCGAGCAGGCGGTCACCGGCTGGCTGCGCCGGGAGGCCGAAGTCCTGTTCCGCGAGCGTGTGGCGCATTATGCGCCCATCCTGGGCGCGGCCCCCGCCGAACTCAAGCTTTCCTCAGCCCGCACCCAGTGGGGCAGCTGCACGGCCAGCGGCACGGTGCACCTGAACTGGCAGCTCATCAAGCTGCCGTTGCGCCTGGTGGATTACGTGGTGGTGCATGAACTGGCCCATCTGCAGGAGCTAAACCACTCGCCCGCGTTCTGGGCGGTGGTCCAGACGGCGTGCGCGGATTTCAAGAAGCGGCGTGCCGAGTTGCGCCGCTGCGGCATCGCGGAATAGCGTCAGAAGCTGACGGCTTCGCCGCAGCCCGCCTTCACCAGATCGCCCAGGCGGCCGAAAAGTTCGCTGCCGTCGCGGCGGCTGACCCACTTTCCGTCCTGGTAGCCGTAGTGAAAGCCGCCGGAACGGGCGGCCAGCCAGATTTCCCGGTTAGGGCCATGGCGATTGATGATGATCTTGGAGTCATCCTCGAATTCCAGTTCCAGCACGCCCCCGGTGAGGTTGTATTCCACATCGGCGCCGCTTGCATCGAGCGCCCGTTCAATGCGCCTGAAAACCGCATCTGCCAATTCGTTGAATTCAGTTTCCGTCATATAATCCGCCTGTCTTCTTATCGTCACAGAACACGCTCATGCGCACGGCCACCATTATGTTTCTGATTGCCCTGTTGCTGCAAGGTTGCGGCCACAAGGGCCCGCTGCTTCTTCCGCCCTCCAGCCAGCCATCTACGCAGCCGCCGGGCAAGCCGCACACGCCGCCGCCCGAACCCCATATTTCGTCCTGACGCCACGAGCGGCATCTTTCCTTGAATCAACCACAGACTGCGAAGCAACGATGAACACCCATTTCGAGTATCGGCAAGGCCGGCTGTTTGCAGAGGATGTGCCGTTGGCTGAAATCGCCAGCCGTTTCGGCACCCCCTGTTATGTCTATTCCCATGCCGCGCTGATGGACCGCTACCGCGAGTTCGAGCAAGGATTGGCCGGGCGCGACCATCTCGTGTGCTATGCGGTCAAGGCCAATTCCAATCTGGCGCTCCTCAACCTCTTCGCCCGCCTGGGCGCGGGTTTCGATATTGTCTCCGGCGGCGAGTTGCAGCGCGTGCTGGCGGCGGGGGGCGACGCCGCGAAAGTGGTGTTTTCCGGCGTCGGCAAGACCGCCGCGGAGATGCGGCTGGCGCTGGAGGCGGGCATTCTGTGCTTCAACGTGGAATCCGAGGCCGAACTGCTGCGGCTCAACCAGGTGGCGGGCGACATGGGGCGCACGGCGCCGGTCAGCTTGCGGGTGAATCCGGACGTCGATCCCAAGACCCATCCCTATATTTCCACCGGACTCAAGCAGAGCAAGTTCGGGGTGGCCTTTGCCGAAGCCCTTGGCCTGTATCGCAAAGCGGCCGCGCTGCCCCACGTGCGGGTGACCGGCCTCGATTGCCACATCGGTTCGCAACTGACCGAGGCGGAGCCCTTCGTCGCGGCGGCGGAGAAGGTGCTGGGCCTGGCCGATGCCCTGGCGCGCGAGGGCATCGTCCTGGACCACCTCGATCTAGGGGGCGGACTGGGCATCTGTTACCGCGATGAGACGCCGCCCTCGATTGCGGCCTATACCGATGCGCTGAAGCAGGCCGTACAGGGACGCCGCGAAAAACTCCTGGTCGAGCCGGGACGCTCGCTGGTTGGCAATGCGGGTGTACTGCTTACACGCGTGGAATACCTCAAGCCCGGCGAGGAAAAGCACTTCGTTATCGTCGATGCGGCCATGAACGACCTGATGCGGCCGGCTTTGTATGACGCATATCACGCCATCCGCGAGGTCGAGCAGCGCGATGTGCCTCGCCGCCGCTATGAAGTGGTCGGCCCGGTGTGCGAGTCCGGCGATTTCCTGGGACATGATCGCGACCTTGCGGTGAGCGAGGGCGATTTGCTCGCGATCATGTCCGCGGGGGCTTACGGCATGTCGATGAGCTCCAACTACAACACGCGTCCGCGCGCTGCGGAAGTGCTGGTCGAAGGCGCGAGCGTGCATCTTGCGCGCGAACGGGAGACGGTGGAGCAGTTGTTCGCGGGTGAACATTTCCGCGCGTGAGGCTGTTCGCGAGAATTTATTTGCTGCGAAATGCAAAAACCTGTTGCGCTTCAAATTTAATCATGCGTAGAATGCAAGCAACATGCAAAAGGCATGGTTTTCGCGGCCGTCGGCATTTGAGGTAGGAATTGCCGGCACGACGTGCGCAGTCCAGCTAGGACCAATCTTTGTGGAAGGAAAGAATATGGCAACGACCAAAGCAAGCACAACCAAGAAGTCAGCGGCCAAGAAGGTCGTGGCCAAAAAGCCCGCCGCCAAGAAAGTGGCAGCCAAGAAACCCGCCGCAAAAAAAGTAGCCGCAAAGAAACCCGCCGCCAAGAAAGTGGCAGCCAAGAAACCCGCCGCAAAAAAAGTAGCCGCAAAGAAACCCGCCGCCAAGAAAGTGGCAGCGAAAAAGCCGGCTGCGAAGAAAGTAGCCGCAAAGAAACCTGCCGCCAAGAAGGTCGCAGCGAAGAAACCCGCCGTCAAGAAAGTCGCAGCGAAAAAGCCGGCTGCGAAGAAAGTAGCTGCGAAAAAACCCGCCGCCAAGAAGGTCGCAGCGAAGAAACCCGCCGTCAAGAAAGCCGCAGCGAAGAAACCCGCCGTCAAGAAAGCCGCAGCGAAAAAGCCGGCTGCGAAGAAAGTAGCTGCGAAGAAACCCGCCGCCAAGAAGGTCGCAGCGAAAAAGCCGGCAGCAAAGAAAGTCGCAGCGAAGAAGGCTGCGTCCAAAAAGCCGGCGGTGAAGCGGTCCTCTGCCGGGAAAACCGGTGCAGCGACTTCCGCTTTTGGCCTCAGCCTGGGATCCTGATCGTCTCTTCCCCCCAGCCCGACGCTAACCGTTGGGCTGCATGCGCCCCATAAGCCCCGGCCGGCCGATTACTGGCTGGGCTGATGACAAGCGCCTGCCGCGGCCTAGCTGGCTGCGGTATTGTCGCGCGCGGGTGAATTGAGGCTCGTTTCGCGATCAGCCGTTTCGTGAGGGCAGGCTGCCGCGCAACTGATCGAGTGAGACGCTGACTGTCGTCCCTGCTTCGCCCAGCACGCGGTTCGCGTGCTGCAACTGTTCCCCCAAGCCCAGCAGAAGCTGCTCCCAGGGCCGCATCATCTCCGCCAGAAATTCCTCGCGCTTCACCCCGAATTTCATCAGGAAGTCGCGCCGCCGCGGGTGCCAGGGCAGCCATTGCCAGCCGAAAAAGTTGTCACCCTGCTTGAACCCGGCCTTTTCCATGTCGGCAGCCAGCTCAGTCACGGCCGCCGGCGCCTTCTCGCCCGCGTCCGGCGGGTTGCTCCACATCAGTCCGTAGTAGATGCGATAGCCTTCGCCGATATACTGCTGCTCCATGAAAGGGCGCAGAAAGGTGCGGCCGCCGCCGCGCGGCTCCAGATAGAGGCCGACCAGGCAGCCGTCGCTATTGCGGTCCTCGGTCAGCTTGGTGGTCCAGGGTAGCGAGTGCGCTGCGAGCAATGCTTCCAGCCCGGTGTTCATCACCTGCCAGAACTCATTGTTGAGGTTACGGCGAATCTCGTCCAGGTGCTCGGCTGCGATCAGGGCCAGCGGCAAGTTCTCCTTGGCTGCGAAAAAAGCCAATACTTGCTGTTCTTCGTTCATTTGCGTCGGTCTTCCAGAGGTCATTCCAAGGCGCATTGCAGGGACCGGCGCGGCGAAACGTCACAGCTCTTCGGGCGCGCGGTCCTTGTTGCCGGAGGCAAATGATAACAGGCGGTTCTTCGCGTGCAACAACTTTTGCGCATGCGCCCCCATATGCATGAGGGATGTCAGGTCTTCCGCGCTCAGCTTCTGGATGTCGATGAACCATTCGTTCGCCATCGAGATGAGGTCGTACATGCCCTGCATGCGCGCATGAAAATGCTCGTCTTCCGGGGTGTTCTTGGGATCAAGCAGGCACTCGCGCAGAATGGAAAGCGTAGGTTCGACTTCGCGCCTGCGCCGCTCGTCGGCCAGGGCTCGGAAGATCTCCCACACGTCCTCCGGGGTCTTGAAATACTCGCGGCGGTCGCCGGCGCGGTATTCCGAGCGCAGCAGCCGCCAGCTTTGCAGTTCCTTCAGCCCCATACTCACGTTGGAGCGCGAGAACGAGAGCAAATGGGTGATGTCGTCGGCGTTCAGCGGCACGTGAGAGATGTAAAGCAGGGCATAAATCTGGCCCACAGTGCGGCTGATGCCCCACCGGCTTCCCATTTCCCCAAAGTGATGTATGAATCGCCAGGCAGTTTCTGATAGGTGTTCCGGTTCCATTGCCGTACTTTCAGGGATTTTTGAAATTAATGCAACCTGTTTTTTGGCAAAGGTTTTTTTCCGTGCCCCTGTCGCCGCCGCGGGCGTCGTGTTGACACTGCAAAGCGACTTGCTAGAGTATGCCGAACCCTAATTGGTGTGCAGTTCGTGAAGCTTGCGGAACGGCACCGTTGGACCCGTTTGGGAATAGGTTGTGGCGGCTGATGCTGCTGCGGCGAACAACAACATTTCTGGTTTTCACCGGGGGAGCTACACACGATGCATTTTTCTTTACGTTTGTTCACCCTGCTTGCTGGCATGATGCTGGCGGCGGCTGGTTATGCGGCAGATCCTGCTCCGAGCCTGACCACCCCAGATCAGCTGGGGCCGAAAATCGAGCAGCCCATCGAGTTTCCACATTTCCGTCACGCGGGAGATGAAAAGGATGGCGGTATGCAGATCAACTGCATGTACTGCCACACCTACGCCCGGCGCAGCATGGTGGCTGGTATTCCTCCGATCCAGAAATGCATGGGCTGCCACAAGAGCATTCCTTCCGTGCAGGACAAGCCGCGGATCAAGCAGCTGTTCGCCTACTGGGATGCCAAGAAGGCCATTCCCTGGAAGAAGGTCCATGACCTGCCCGATTTCGTGCGCTTCAACCATGAGCGCCATATCCAGCGTTTCTACTTTCAACTGGACCGCCCCTACCAGGAGGTCTGCGGTTACTGTCATGGCGATGTGAAGAAGATGACCGTCGCGCGCCGCCAGAAGCCCCTCACCATGGGCTGGTGCAGAGCGTGCCATCTGAAGGATCACCCGTTGAGCAAGGACTCAAAGGAGATCGGGCACGGTCCGAACGATTGCTTCACTTGCCACAAGTGACCGGCGTGTTGTCCACGAAAGAGCCAGATTTCAAGAGGTGCATATGAGCGAAAATAACTTTAACAGGCGTGATTTCCTGAAGGTGGTCGGGATGGGGGGCGCCGCTGCGACACTGAGCGGTTGCGGCTGGACTTCGATTCAGAACGGCAAGGAGACGGTGGTTTCCTATGTGACGCTGCCCGACTACGTCATTCCCAGCGTGGCAGACTATTTCAACTCCACCTGCGCGCAGTGCGATGCGGGCTGCAATATCATGCTGCGCGTGCGCGAAGGCCGTGCGCTGAAGGCCGAGGGCAATCCTCATTCGCCGATCAACCGCGGTAAGATGTGCGGTCTGGGCCAGGCCGGCATCCAGGCGCACTACAACCCCGACCGGGTGACGGGTCCGATGCTGAACGGACAGGCAATCACCTGGGACAAGGCGTTGCAGGAGCTCAACAACAAGCTGAGCGGCGTTAAGGGCGAGGAAGTCGCCTTCGTCACCGGCGTGATGAGCGGCCATGCCCAGTCCCTGTTGAACACCTACATGGATGCCGTGGGCAGCAAGAACCGCTTTTCCTATGAGGCGATCTCTCCGGCAGTGCTGCGCACCGTGAACAAGAAGGCCTATGGCATGAGCATGCCGCGCTACCGTATCGACAAGGCGAGGGTGGTCGTGTCGTTCGGCGCGGATTTCCTTGGCGCCTGGGTTTCCCCGGTTTACTTCTCGCAGCTATATGCGAAGTTCCGCAAGGGCACCCGTCCCGAAGGCCGCGGCGTGCTGGTGCAGATCGAGCCCAAGATGACCGTTACCGGCGCGAACGCCGACCGCTGGATCGGCATCCGCCCCGGCACCGAAGGCATCCTCGCGCTGGGTCTGATCAATGCGCTGGGCGCGTCCGGCGTCAGCATTCCTGCCGATATCGCGGCCGTTGCGCATGACTATACGCCGGAGCGCGTGGGCACCGACACAGGCGTGCCGTTCGACCGGATCACCAAGCTGGCCGCGCTGCTGAAGGAGCGTACGCCCAGCCTGGTGCTGGCGGGCGACGCCGTCGAGGGCTATAGCTACGGCACGGAAAACGGCATGGCCATCGCCATGCTCAATCACGTGCTGGGCAACGTCGGCAAGACGGTGGAAGCCGCGGCCGCCGTGCCCTTCACCCAGTTCGCTCCAGTCGTTGGCAACCGCTCCTCCCTGAATGCGCTGAACGACGGCCTTGCGGCAGGCAAGTACAAGGTGGTGTTCACCTACGCCGCCAACCCGGTGCATACCGCGCCGGCGTCGCTGAATTTCAGCAAAAACTTCATGAAGGCCGGCTTCAAGGTGGCGCTTGCCCAGTATATGGATGAGACTGCCAAGGCTGCCGACCTCGTGCTGCCGCTGGACTCCGCCATGGAGGACTGGGCCACCGTGGTACCGGAATACATGGCTGCACCGGAAGGCGCCTACTCCGAAGGCTATGCGCAGATGAGCTTCCGCCAGCCGACGATGGAAAAGCTCTATCCGAACACGGACGGCTCGGGCACTCGCAGCGTGTGCGACATCCTGCTTGCGCTGCTCAAGCAGCGCAAGCCGGATGCATACAAGGACGTGAACGACTTCTACAGCTACCTGCACGCTGACGTGCTCAAGAACAAGGTCGCCCTCGGCGGGACGGCTGCCGACGACAACGACGCGTTCTGGAACGACACGATCTCCAAGGGCATCGTTCCGCTCAAGGGCATTTCCGGCAAGCTGGCGTCGCGTCCGGTGGTCGCGGGCCTGTCGCTGCCATCTCCGGTGACCCCGGACGCTTCCTATCCGCTGCGGCTCATCCCGCATGTGTCGGCCAGCATTCGTGATGGCCGCAATGCCAACGAGCCATGGCTGCAGGAATCGCCCGATCCCCTGACCACCATCGTGTGGGACTCCTGGGTGGAAATTCATCCCAAGACCGCGGAAAAGCTGGGCATCGTCGAAGGCGACATCGTCGAGATCACTTCCCGGAGCGGTTCGATCAAGACCCAAGCCTACATTTTCCCCGGCATCCACCCGGACGCCGTTTCGGTGCCGGTCGGCTACGGCCATACCGCCATGGGGCGCTGGGCAAAAGACACAGGCGCGAACGTGTTCGGCATTCTCGATCCGGTGTACGACAAGACCACCGGCGAGCTGGCAATGAATGAGACACACGTCAAAATCAGCAAGGCGGGCGACCGTGTCATCGTCGTGAAGGACGAAGGCTTCGGCGGCGGCAGCCAGGCTGGCAAGAAGAAAATCGCGGTCAAGGTATCGGCCGGCAAGGTTGACCTGTCGAAGGAGGTTTAAGAAATGGCTATAGACAATTTGCTGTACCACTGGGGGAAGTTTCGCCACAACCACCCCGTTGAGGATCACGACGTTCCCGACTGGGAAGCCTATCCCACCGACATCAAGTGGGCGATGACCATCGACCTGGACGCCTGCACCGGCTGCAACGCGTGTTCCGTGGCCTGCTACGCGGAAAACAACCTGCCCGTGGTAGGCAAGGACAAGTTCTCCCATGGCCAGGTCATGCACTGGATGCGCATCGAGCGTTACTGGGGCGAGGACAACGGCGTCGGCGACTTCAGCGTCGACCAGGGCGCGCAGTTCCTGCCCATGCTGTGCCAGCAGTGCGAAGCCGCGCCGTGCGAAACCGTGTGTCCGGTGGGAGCCACCAACCACACCGAGGACGGCCTCAATTCGCAAATATACAACCGCTGTATCGGTTCGCGCTACTGCTCTGCGAACTGCCCGTACAAGGTGCGTTACTTCAACTGGTACAACTACCCCGAGCAGGAAAATGCCTGGCCGTCTCCGCTCGAGCAGCAGCTCAACCCCGACCTGACGGTGCGCACCAAGGGCGTGATGGAAAAGTGCACGTTCTGCAAGCAGCGTACTTACGTTGCCCGGAACAATGCCAAAACCGAAGGCCGCCGCGTCACCGACGAGGATGTGCAGACCGCCTGCCAGCAGGCGTGCCCGGCTGGCGCCATTACGTTCGGTGATCTGCACAATGCGGACTCTCGCGTCGCAAAGCAGTGGGCGGAGCAGCAGGTGGACATCACCAAGGAAATACAGGACAAGGACAAGGAGGCCAGCACCGACCTCCGCGGGTATCGTGTCTTTGAATGGCTGCGTCCTTACCCCTCCATTATGTATCTGGAGCGGGTGCGCGAAGACAAGGTTGTGTAAGGCACAAGGGAAGGAAACGAGGAAATGGGAAAAGATATCCGCGAAGATATAGCCTGGGCGCAGATCAACCGGGACGTCATGAAGAGCCTGGAAGAGCCGCGCAAGCTCTATTGGGTCATTTTGCTGGGCGCGCTGGCGGTATTCGGCGTCGGCATCGGCTGTGAGGCCTACCAGTACCACA
>Ga0075276_10000026_pt1 | contig 45560 bp, 38 predicted proteins | sample SF_Rice_5C_80N_4_FD_69770 | JGI IMG/M metagenome (GOLD analysis project Ga0075276, IMG submission 69770) | Rice paddy soil microbial communities from Twitchell Island, California, USA - SF_Rice_5C_80N_405 | ecosystem: Environmental > Terrestrial > Soil > Paddy field/soil | place: USA: Twitchell... | reverse complement strand
AGATCGTCCTGTTGAGCAAATAACACCGGGCCTGGCACCGCGCCAGAGGCTGCAATATCAACCAGAGCAACCGCAGTGCCATGCGGATTGCACGTTCAGGAGGCCAGCCACCGATGGGGACTGTCGCTTTAAGAAGCGATGTGCACGAGCAGATCGAACGCATCGGCAGTGCCGACATCGTGGTCGGGATCCCGTCATTCAACAACGCGCGGACCATCGGCCATGTGGTAAGGGCGGCGCAAGCAGGGCTGGCGAAGTATTTTCCCGAACATAAAGCAGTGATCGTGAACTCGGACGGCGGCTCGACGGATGGCACCATGGATGTCACCCGCAACACGTCGCTGGGCGACCTCGACGCCATCCTCCTGCATCATCGCATCACGTCCGCCTCCAAGATCGTGTTTCCCTATTCCGGAATTCCCGGGAAAGGCAGCGCATTCCGCTCGATATTCGAGATTGCCTCGGCGCTGGGCGCCAAAGCTTGCGCGGTCGTCGATTCGGACCTGCGCAGCATCACGCCCGAATGGCTGGAACTGCTGCTGAAGCCGGTGCTGACCGAGAGATTCGACTACGTGTCCCCCCTCTACCATCGCCACAAGTTCGACGGCACGATCACCAACAGCATCGTTTACCCCCTCACCCGTGCACTGTACGGCAAGCGCATCCGCCAGCCGATAGGCGGCGACTTCGGATTTTCCGGAAAGGTTGCAGAGTTCTACCTGAGCCAGGATGTCTGGGAAAGCGACGTCGCGCGTTTCGGCGTGGACATCTGGATGACCACGACGGCCATCGCCAACGGCTTCAAGGTGGCGCAGTCGTTCCTGGGCGCGAAGATACACGATCCCAAGGACCCGGGGGCCGATCTCAGCAACATGCTCTATCAGGTGGTCAGCGCGACATTCGGACTCATGGAAACGTACGCCGACATATGGGCGCCGGTGAAGGGATCGGAGGCGGTTCCATCCTTCGGCTTCGAATACACCGTGGGGCTGGAGCCGCTGAACGTCGACACATCGCGCATGCTCAAGGTGTTCCGCGAGGGCGTCCGGAATCTCGGCGAGATATGGCTCGACGTGCTGGGACCGGGCGACTTCGGGGAAATCGAAAGGCTGGGCACGCTTGACGACGCGGAATTCCATTTTCCCGCTTCACTGTGGATGCGTACCATTTACGACTATGCCCTCGCCTACCACAAGCGGACGCTGCCCATCGAACACCTGATAAAATCAATGACGCCTCTTTACGTCGGCAAAACCGCCTCGTTCATCCTGAGCGCGCGCGACATGGGCCAGGACGAAGCCGAGGCGGAAATCGAAAATCTGTGCATCGAATTTGAAAACGGCAAGGACTATCTTGCCGCGCACTGGACATAACCGCAAGGAGAGCGCCATGGAAAAATTTCTCAATCTTGTTCTTGACCCGCTCAGGGAGCTTTTCGTCAAGTTCAAGGCCTTCGTGCCGAACCTGCTGGCAATGCTGATCATTCTGCTCCTCGGTTTCATCCTGGCGCGCGTCGTCCGCCTCGTCCTGCTGAAATTTCTCGGTGCCATCAATTTCGACAGCTGGTCGGACCGCATGGGCTTCACCAAGCTGATGCGCAAGGGGGACGTGTGGAACAAGCCTTCCAGCGTGGTGGCGAACCTGATCTTCTGGCTGATGGTCATCATCACGCTGCTCACTGGCCTTTACGCGCTGCAGATACCGGCCATGAACCAGTTGGTGGCTTCCGTCATCGGCTACATCCCGCAACTGTTCTCCGCCGTCATGATTCTGGGCATCGGCTACGTGTTCTCCGAATTCGTCAGCCGCACCGTGCTGATTGCCGCCGCCAACAGCGGGTTCCACTACGCCAAGCTGCTGGCCAAGGCCGTCAACACCCTGCTGATCGTGCTCATCCTCGCCATGGTCCTCGAACAACTGCACATCGCCCCCACCGTCGTCCTGGCAGCCTTTTCGATCGTTTTTGGCGGCATCGTCATCGCGCTCGCCATCGCGTTCGGCGTGGGCGGTATACCCGCCGCACGGCGCATGATAGAGCGCGAAGCGCGCTCCGCGGATGAGGAGTCGCAGCATGACAAGATCGACCCCATCTGACGCGGGTGCGCCATGAGCGATTTCTATCAGACCGGCATCATCACCACCCTGCACCAACTCGGAAAATCGTCGCTCGAGCGCCTCGAGTCCGAGTTGTATAGCTACTCCCGCAGCCGGCCGATTGCCCTGGTGCTGCCCTCGCTGTATTCCGAATTCGAGGGGCCAGCCATGCCCGGCATTATCCAGGAGCTGTCCAAGGTCAGATACCTCAACCAGATCGTGCTGGTGCTCGACAAGGCATCCGAGGCCGAATTCCAGAAGGTGCGCGAATGGATGAAGCCCATCCCCACGGAAGTGAAGATCATCCACAATGACGGCAAGCGCGTGACTGAGGTCTACGAAACGCTGCACCGCAACGGACTGGACGTGGGGCAGCGCGGCAAGGGCCGCTCGGCGTGGATGTCCTACGGATATGTGCTGGCATGCGGGCGTTCGGACATGATCGCGCTGCACGACTGCGACATCGTCACCTACAACCGTGAACTGCTCGCCCGACTGTGTTATCCCGTTGCCAACCCCAACCTGGACTACGTCTTCTGCAAGGGCTTTTACAGCCGCGTGACACACAAGATGAACGGACGGGTGACGCGGCTGCTGATGACACCGCTCGTGCGCTCCATCCAGCAACTCATCGGCGCCCACGATTTCCTCATGTTCCTCGACAGTTTTCGCTACCCGCTGTCGGGCGAATTCAGCATGACCACCGACCTGGCGCGGGTCAACCGCATTCCCTGGGACTGGGGACTGGAAGTAGGCTCCCTGGCCGAGGTCTACCGCAACTACTCGCCGCGCCGCGTGTGCCAGGTGGACATTGCCGCCACCTATGAACACAAACACCAGCAGCTCTCGCCAAACGACGCGCGCCAGGGCCTGATGAAAATGGCCGTGGACATCTGCAAGTCCATCTTCCGCACGCTGGCCTCGGAAGGCGTGATCTTCTCTGACGGCTTTTTCAAATCGCTGCTGGTCGCCTACCTGCGGGAAGCGGAGGACACCATCATGAAATATGAGGCCGACGCAACCATCAACGGACTGGACTTCGACCGCCACGAAGAAGCCAAGGCGGTGGAGACCTTCACCCATGCAATTGGCATCGCTGCACAGGCATATTCTGAAAATCCCATGGGCACCCCCCTCATTCCGAACTGGAACCGCGTCACATCCGCGATCCCCGGCATTTTCGAAATGCTGAAGGCCGCAGTGGACGAAGACAACAAGTAGCCGCCGCGGGCCGTTCTGCGCCGCCCGGCATCCTTCCTCCATGGTTGCACTGGCATTCCGGCAGGCCTGGCTGCGGCGTACTTCGCCCTTCGGCGCGGAGCCTCAACGCTCGCGCGCCACCCGATCGCCATTCCGGACCGTCGTCGCCCTTTGCGCCAAGCGGCGTCGCACCCCCGAAATATGCCTGAGGAATAATCCCGACTCTCTCACCGGGCAGTCCACTGGACGATGTTACCGCTTATCCAGGAATCGGCGCCGCCTGTCGGCTATGTCTGTTCTTTGAATGTGGGAATGCGGTACCTTACCCCGCTTCCCGAAAAAGACGCGCATCTCACCGGACGAGCCACATCATAGCGGACGGATCACATCACATCACAGACTTTCGCTGTGATGGCGTTGCACAGCGGTATGAAGCTCCCGGGGCGATACAACAGTCTTGCTGGCGATACAAACAGGTAATGAATTATGGCTAACGGACAAAAATCATGGCTGGTAGGAGCCTTGGGACTTTCCGATGGAGAATCCAAACTGCTCGCGGGCATCGCGTCGCTGACGCGCGCCCGCCCGGAGGGCAGCTATCTCATCGGCACGCCGGAAAATGTCCAGGATTGGAACATCGTCATTGTCAACATGGATGATGAAGCTTCCGTCTCCACGTGGCAAACGCTTGCCGCCACTGCACATCCGCCCGCTCCCGTGCTGTATGCCGCAGCGCAGCCCGCCGATCCCAACAATTATTTTCTGTCGCGCCCGTTCGGCCCGGCAAAATTGCTGGCGCTGCTGGACAAGATTGCGAAGAAACTGGGGGAGTCCACCCAATTGTGGGGCAAACCCGTGCTGCAGCAGGCGGCGCCTGCCCCGCACGAAACCGCCCTGCGCGCGCTGGTCGTGGATGACAGCCCCACTGTGACCAAACAGATCGAACTGGAGTTGCGTAATTCCGGCATCCTTTCGGACATCGCCGAGACCGGCGAGCGCGCGCTGGAACTGCTGGCCCAGAACCGCTACGACATGGTGTTCCTGGACGTGATCCTCCCCGGAGCCGACGGCTACCAGGTGTGCCGGGAAATACGCAAGTCGCCGCGGACCCGGCAAACGCCCGTGATCATGCTGACGAGCAAGTCCTCGCCCTTCGACAAAGTGCGCGGCTCGCTGGTCGGATGCAGCGCCTACCTGACCAAACCCGTGGACTACACCGCGTTCCGCGAAACGGTCGGGAAATACCTTGGGGTGCTGCAGCAAACCTGAGCCCCGCGGGAAAGTACGACCCGCTCGGGATATGTAAATTTCGTACCACATAAATAGCAAGTTGGAGATTAGAAAATGGCAAAGAAAGCTTTGATCGTTGATGATTCCGCCGCTGACCTGGCGAACCTCAAGACTATCCTGGGCGACGCGGGATGCTCGGTCATCACCGCGACCGGCGGCGCCGAGGCCGTCACCAAGGCCAAATCGGACAAGCCGCAGATCATCTTTCTGGATGTGGTAATGCCCGACATGGACGGCTACGAAGCATGCCGTCAGCTCGCTGCGGACGGCGACACCAAGTCCATCCCCGTAGTCTTCGTCACCAGCAAGGACCAGAAGGCGGACAAAGTCTGGGGCGAATTGCAGGGTGCAAAAGGACACGTGGGCAAGCCCTACAGCGCCGACCAGATCATCGATCAGCTCAAGAGCCTGACCTGATCGGCTGCGCTTGATGGAACAAGGGGGACGTTTGCGCATTGAGGCGGACTGGCTGCCGCCGGTCGCCGGGCTGGCTCATTTCGAGCCGCCGCCCGGCGCATACCTCGCCGTCCCTCGCCAGTTCGAACAAAAGGAGCAGCGGGCACGCTACGGATTTAGAATCGACACGATAGGCCTGCTGATCGATCCCGCAACGGGCAGCGAGGTCATGCCCATGCCACGTATCGCCCCGCTGCCCGGGGCGCCTGCGGGACTCCTCGGCCTCGCGAACGTGCGCGGCAATCTGGTGCCGCTATATGAACTGCGCACACTTATGGAGCTTGGGCCGCGCCCTGCGGGCGTCGAACCCCTTGCGCTGGTCTTTGGTGAAAGCGATAACGCAGTCGGCGTGCTCGTGGAAGGCCACCCCGTCGCGCTAGCGCGTTTGCACCCCCTGTCCCGCGCCGATATCCCCGTCATCCCTGCCGCCCTTGAAGGACTCGCGCCAGCAGGCTGGGTTCAGGACGACGTAATCTGGCTCGAATTTGACCACAACGCTTTTTTCGATATGACGCTTCAGCGCGCCGCATGAACAACCGGACCCTGTGCTTGAACTTGGCAACGAACCTGAATCAGGAAGCTAGAAGATGATAAACCTAAAAGACTTTAACCTTTCCACCATTCGGGGCAGAATCACCCTGCTGGCGGCCGGCGCCGTTGTGATGCTGATCGCCGTAGGTGCCTTCGCCATGTTCCAGTTGCACACCCTGTCACGCGAGGCGACCCACAGCACGGAACGCGACTATAGGACAATCCGGCTGCTCAAGTCGGTCGCGGAGGCGCGCCACTACTTCCAGAGCCAGGTGCAGGAATGGAAAGACACGCTGCTGCGCGGCAACGACCCCGCGCTGTACCAGCACCACTTCAGCGCCTTCCAGAAGGACCATGCTGCGGTAGACAGCGAACTGAAGGAAACACGCGAGTTGGTTGTGAACGCCAACCTGCCCAACCTGGCCACCATCCTCACCGTCGCCGACGTGGATGAACTGGTGAAACTGCACGATGAACTGCACGACCACTATATGGCTGCGATCGCCAACTACGAACCGTCCCACCCGGCCGCCGGCCAGGAAGTGGACCGGACGATCCGTGGTGTGGACCGTTCCTTCACCACCAAGCTGAACAAGATCGGTGACGCGGTTGCGGCGTACGGCAAACTGGAAGGTGAAGCATCACAGGCGCATATTGCCGACACCATCAACGTGACGTACTGGCTAACCATTGCAGTTCTGATACTGTCGGCGCCGTTGCTCGCCGCGCTGGGCTTCTTTATCGCCCGCGGCATCCTGCGCAACCTGGCCTCGTTCCAGGGCACGATCGACCAGATACACGGCGGTGACTATTCGGCACGCGCCAACATCAAGACCAGGGATGAGCTGGGCCAGCTCGCGTCCGCATTTAACGACCTGCTCGACGGCCGCGTGGAAACGCTCGCCAATATCCAGCGCGAAAACGAAAAGCTCAACGAATCGGTGCTGGACCTGCTGCGCGCAGTGGCGCAGCTTGCCCGCAAGGATCTCACCGTGCGCATCCCGGTGTCGGAAGACGTGACCGGCGCCGTGTCCGACGCGCTGAACATGCTCGCTGGCGAAACGGCCAAGGTGCTGCAGGACGTATCCAACATTTCGGCCGACGTAACGGCGGCCTCGCTCGAGGTGCAGAAGCAGTCCGACAGCATGCTGCTGAATGCCTCAAAGGAACGCGATGAAGTGGACAACACCGCCCGCGCGCTTTCCGACGCTGCTCAGGCGATGCGCGGCATTGCCGAACTTGCGCTGCGCACCAACGAGGCCGCGGACAATGCGATCCGCTCCACCCAGACTGCGCTGGCATCCGTGACCAATACCGTGACTGGTATTAACAGCACCCGCGATGTGATTCGCGAAACCGAAAAGCGGATCAAGCGCCTCGGCGAACGCTCCCAGGAGATTTCCGGCGTGGTGAACCTGATCAACACCATTGCGGAACGTACTCACATCCTGGCGCTGAACGCCAGTATGCACGCCGCTTCCGCCGGTGAGGCGGGCCGCGGCTTTGCGGTGGTTGCGGACGAAGTGCAGCGCCTGGCTGAAAACGCCCGCCAGGCAACGCAGCAAATTTCCGCCCTGGTGAACAACATTCAGGTCGAGACGTCCGACACCGTGAACACCATGAACGCCGTGATTACTCAGATCGTTGAGGGCAGCCGCCTCGCTGAACAGGCGGGTGAACAAATGCAGATGACGCAGCAAACGACGTCCGAGCTGGTGTCGTCCGTCCGACAGATCGCGGCAACGTCCAGTGAACAGATCCAGGTCAGTCAGGACCTGGTCGAACTGGCGTCCATAATCAGGGACAACAGCGAAAAGACCAGTGCACAGCTGATGGCACAGTCCAGCAACACCAACAGCCTGGTGGAATACGCCAAACAGCTTCTTGCTTCGGTGCGCGTGTTTAAGCTGCCCGCCTGAGGCGGCCCATCTGCGCCCGATCCTGAGAACGAATGCTTCCATTTGAGGAAAGGCTGGAGCAATTCGGCCGAAAAACCGAAGCGTCAATCGACGAACTGATCGTCCTGACGCAATCCGCCCCCGTGGCGGAGAGCGCTGTAGCGGCGCAGGCTGTGCTCGCACGCTACGGCAGGCTGGTGGCGCAATTAGGCGAAATCGCCGCGCAGCATCAGCTGTCCGGCGCGCACGCCGTATGTGCCCTGGTTGAAACCAACCTCCTCCTGCTGCAGGACGACAAGCGTGCGCTGACGCCCGGCGAAACGGCGACCCTCGAAGCGTGGCCCATGCTGCTGCTGGGCTACATCGCGAATCACGCCGACCGCGATGCCAGCACTGCCCTGCTGCAAAGCCTGGCCGGCCACTGGCCCATTTCGCTGCCGCTGGAGTCGGCCGCGGAAGAACTGCGGCTCCTGATGGGACAAGCCGAGCCTGCGTCATCCGCGCCTGCCGCAGAGGAACCGGCGTCCGCAATCCTTGGCCCTGCCATGGATGACGCCGGAGAGACTGCGCTTCTTCCCGTTACCCGCGAGGCATACGCAACGCGGGAAGCCGCGCCGGCGAACGTCGCGGCCGAAGATGCGCCAATCGTGTCGGCTGGCTGCGCCGGGCTGGCGGCGGAGGAGCCGGTAGCCCCGGACAATGCAGATTTGGAGCTCCCGCCGTTCGCAAATGCCGTCCTCGAGCAGCCCGAAGCCGGGATCACCTCGACGGTCCCCGTTTACCTGAATGCGTTTGCGCCGGCGGAGCCGGCGCAAACGCCCGGCGCCGAAGCAGCCGCGGCGGATTCCGTTCCCGAAGCGTCAACGTCGCAACCAGCAGTTCCTGCGGAATTCCTGCCCGAGAGTGTCGAGCATAACGACGGCGGCGCCAGTTTCGCCGCCGCATTGCTCCCGCCCGCCACCGGCACACAGCATGTTACGCGGCCCATGCTCGATATTCTGCTGGATGAGCTGAAGCCCCTGAACGAGGCCTTTGAATCGGTGATCGCCGAGGCAACCCAGGGTAGCGACGACGATCGTCTGGCGGCGCTGGGGGAGTTGCTGGACTTTATGGAGCGCCTCAAGCTGGCCGTGGAAACTATTGGCCTGACCGTGCTGGCTGCGCTGCTCACCCGCATCAAGGTCGAACTCGTGCTGCTGCCGGGCGGACTTTCCGAAGACCACCGCGAGTTACTGCGCCGCCTGCCACGCGCCATGGTGGCCTACCTTCAGGCACCGGATGCACCCGCCGCAGCGGCGGGCCTGGTGGTCCTGCTCGCCGACACGCGCTGGTCCAATCCCCTTGCCGGATATACACTGGCGGCATGGCGGGCCGCGCTGGCCGACATCGCACTCTCCGAATCCACGAGCGCGCCAGCGCCCGCCCCGGTTGCCCCTGAGGAAGTCCATGCCGTGGAAGCGCTGACCGGCGATGCCTTGCCCGGCGAAACCGCGTCTCGCGATATGCCGGCCACCGCGTTCGGCCTGGACGCATCGGCGGGGGCAGAATTGGCCGCGGCGCCCGAGCTCACCCGGGATGAGACGCCACCGGCAGAGCCCGAAGCCGACGTCTCCGCTCCCGGCACAGCTGAACTCGAAGCTGTTCCATCGGTGGCAGCCGGCGAGACGTCGCTTGCGGGGGCCGCTCCGCTGGTGCTGGCGGAGCCGGTGCACGCGAAAGCGCCCGCCGCGGGGCTGCTGTCCGCGGACGTGGCGCTCGAAAACGTGGCGCCGGAAACGGCTGCGGCGCAGGACGCCACGCCTGAACCATCCACATGGCAGGACACTGCGATGTCCGCAGGGCCCGACCTCGCTGCCCATGCGGAAAGCGCTGCCGAAGTTCCCCCACTGTCCCCGCCCGGCGCCGGTGGACAATCTGTCGAACGTCCCATGGTCCAGATTCTGCTGGACGAACTGCAGCCGCTGAACGACGAGTTCACGGCGCTCGTTTCTGCCGCCACCCGGGGTGTCGCCGATGACAGGCTGGCCGCGCTGGGCGACCTGCTGGATCTGCTAGAGCGCGTGAAGATCACGGTTGAAGGCATCGGCCTGACGGCGCTCGCCGCCCTGCTTGCCCAAATCGGCCTGGCGATAGTGTCGCTCCCCGATGGGCTCACCGATGAGCACCGCGACTTGCTCCACGGACTGCCAGACGCCTTGACCGCCTACCTGCGCGCGCCGGACGATGCGGCCGCATGCGCCGGCCTTGTCGCACTGCTCGCAGACAGCCGCTGGCCGGTCGCGGCAACCGAAGAGACCCGCGCCGCGTGGCGCGCCGCACTGTCGGACATGGAGGTGTCGGAAACCTCAGCCCACCTGACGCCCGCGCGGGCCACCGCAGCCGCACCGGAAGACGTTTCGCTGGAACTGCCGGCGGAAGTGAATTCCGAACTGCTGGATGGCTTGCTGCAGGAACTCCCGGTTCAGGTGTCCGCCTTCACTTCGGCCGTCGCCAGCATCACGGGACCTCGCGGCACCCTCAAGGATGCCGAGCAGGCCATGCGCGCGGCGCATACGCTGAAAGGCGCAGCCAACACCGTTGGCATACCGGGTATTGCCAATCTGACCCACCAACTCGAGGATATTCTGGTCGCGCTGGGGGAAGCCGGGAGATTACCGCAGGGCAAACTCGCCGATGTGCTGACCGATGCCGGGGACTGCCTGGAGGCGATGAGTGAGTTCCTGCTCGGCCTGGGCGCTGCGCCGGACAACGCCCAGGCCATATTGCAGCAGGTGCTGGACCTCGCCAATCGCATCGACAGAGAAGGCATCGCCGAATTGCTCGGCGACGCCGCCGCACTGCCCGCCGCCGAGGCGACACCGCAAGCCGCTCCATCTCAAACCGCTGCGGCCTCAAAGCATGAATCGACGGAAGCCGCAGCAGTGGACCAGAAGCAGCAACCGCAGGCAGCGACAGAACAGTCCCTGCGCGTTCCGGCGCCGCTGGTGGACGAACTGCTAAGCCTTGCTGGCGAGACACTGATTTCTAATTCGCAACTGCAGGACCACCTGAAGTCGACCATTATCCAGAACCAGGCAGTTCACCGGCAGCATCAGCTTATCCTCAAGCTGGTTGGCGAACTTGAGACGCTGGTGGATATCCGGGGCATTACCTCGCAGCAACAGGGCGCAGAGCAAGGCGACGGATTCGATTCCCTGGAATTCGAGCACTACAACGAATTGCAGACCATCAGCCGGCAGTTGATGGAGGCCACCACCGACGCCCGGGAAATGTCGCACATGGCGGAGCAGGAGCTGGACGCGCTGGAAGAAGCGCTGGGCGACCAGCAGCGCCTGCAGATGGCCAACCAGCATGCGCTGCTGCGCACGCGGATGATGCCGGTCAGCAACATCATTCCCCGCCTGCAGCGCAGCGTGCGGCAGACCGGGCGCCTCCTCGACAAGCAGGTGGAATTCACGGTCACGGGCGAAGGCACCCGCATGGACACCAACGTGCTCAACGATCTCATGGACCCGTTGATGCACATGCTGCGTAACGCCGTGGACCATGGCATTGAAAAGCCGGAGGTGCGCCTCGCGGAGGGGAAATCCCCCGAAGGCCATATCGAGCTGGCATTTGCGCGCGAAGGCGACACCATCGTGGTCCGTTGCCGCGACGACGGAGCCGGCCTGGATCACGCGGCCATCCGGCGCATCGCGGAAAGCAAGGGCATGATCGTGCTGGGGCACATCCACACCAACGAAGAACTCGCGCGCCTGATCCTCATGCCAGGATTTTCCACGCGCGACGAAGCCTCCCAGGTTTCCGGACGGGGCGTAGGCATGGACGTGGTATACAGCCGCGTGCAGCAGATGAAAGGCATGCTTTCCCTGGACTCACAGAAAGGCCGGGGCCTTGTCATCGAATTGCGCCTGCCGGCCACCCTGCTCTCCATGCACGCCTTGATCATTCGGCAGCGCGAACGGCGTTTCGCAGTTTCCACTCGCGGCGTCGAGGACATCCGCTACGTGTCCCGCGAGAATGTGGTTGAAATCGGCGCGCGCCAGTTCGTTCGCGATGGCGAAAAGATATATGCCCTGCTCCGCCTGGAACAGGCGCTGGCCATGCCCCCTGACCGTCGCGCAAAGGACAGGGCCGGCCATCCCGTGCTCCTGCTCCGCATGGAGGACGGCTCGGAAAGGGCCGTGCTGGTGCAGGAGGTGCTGGAAAGCCGCGAAATCGTGATGAAGAAATTCAACCGCTTTGTGCCGCAAGTGAGCGGCGTCATCGGCGCGGCCATTCTCGGAAATGGTGAGGTCGCCCCGGTGATCGACCTGTTTGACCTGTTCCAGGCTCCGGTGAGGAAGCTCGCGAGCGCGCAGCGTGCGCAGGGCGCAAGCGCAGCAGTTGCAGCGCCGGAAGAGAAACCCAGGCGCGCCCTGGTCGTGGACGACTCGCTTTCCGCGCGGCGCGCAGTCGTGCAATTGCTGAAAGACGAGGGCTACGAGATCCGCACCGCGAACGACGGCCTGGAGGCGGTGAGCGTCCTGGAAAGGTGGATTCCGGACATCATCATCTCGGACATGGAAATGCCGCGCATGAACGGCCTGGAATTGACCTCCAACGTGCGCCACGCCGAACAGACCAGGGACGTGCCCGTCATCATGATCACCTCGCGCTCCACCGCCAAGCATCGCCAGATGAGCGCCGCGGCGGGCGTGAGCCTGCATATGATCAAGCCGTTCAGCGACGATGAACTCGTTACCCAGGTCTCGAGACTGACAGAGAAAGCGCAATGAACTCCATACTGATCACCCAGGACGGCGTCGACGGCGCCACCGCGCTGCTGGAAATTGCGGAATTGCGTCTTACCCTCCCGCAAGCCGAAATCTGCGCGCTGGAGTCCGCCGGCGACATTGACGCCGACGAAACCAAACCCCTTAGCATCGGCTGGGTGCACTTCCGCCACGAACGCTGGCCGGTGTATTGCCTTTCTCCCGAACTCACGCCGCTCGTGATCGTGCCCAAGGCACGCCGTTCCTGCGTGGTGCTGAATACCGGCGCAGGCTTTCTCGGGATCCTTTGCGACAACACCGAATTCGGCATCCAGTTGACGCTGGAGCAGCAGCAGCCGCTGCCCCCCGCCATGCAGATGCCCGGCAGCCCCATCACCGGCCTGGTCGCGCTGAGCCAGGACGAGGTGGCGTGTGCGACAAACGCGGAACGCCTCGTAAACTATCTGACCCGGCAGGTGAATCTGTAATGGCCGCACCCAAGAACACCAAAGAACGCCCTAACGCCTGGCTGCTGGACTTCGGACAGATGCTGCGCGCCGCGGTCGGCATGCGCGTGCTGCTCCAGATCATCGACCAGCCACGGCTGCATCCCGTTCCGTGTACGCCTGCCTATTGCCGCAGTGTCTATTCCTGGCAGGGCCGCCTCATGCCGGTGGTGGATATGGCGGCGCTACTGGGACACGAGCCGCAAACGCCGCGCCTGCTTGCCATTGCCGGCTACCAGGAGGCCCCGGGCGAGGCGCCCAGACTGGGCGGCCTGCTGCTTTCCGTAGCACCCATGCCGCTCATCGCGGGAAACGACCAGGCCTGCGCCTTGCCCGAACAGTCCGATGCATGGCCGAAATTCGCAATTTCCTGTTTCGGCCATCAGGGGGACGCCATTCCGGTGCTGCACCTGGGGCGCATCTTCTCCAGACAATCCTGATTTCCACGCGCAGCCATTCATCCGGCGCGCAAGAAAGAGAACGGGGCCTTGCGGCCCCGTTTTCCTGCTTACTTCCCGCCCATTTCCAGCATGAGCTGGTTCATCCGCTTGACGAATGAGGCCGGATCGTCCAGCTGCCCGCCTTCGGCAAGCAGCGCCTGGTCGAAAAGCACGGCCGCCCAGTCGTCGAAGCGCGCCACTTCGTATTTCAGCCGCAGCACCACCGGATGCTTGGGGTTGATCTCCAGGATGGGCATGCTGTTCGGCGCCGTTTGCCCGGCGGCCTTGAGCATGCGGGCAAGGTTGGCGCTCAGATCATTTTCGTCCGCCACCAGGCAGGCCGGGCTGTCGGTCAGGCGATGGGTGACGCGCACCTCCTTCACGCGCTCGCCCAGGCTGTCCTTGATCTTCCCGGTGAGGTCCTTGAACTCGTCGGCCTCTTTTTCCTGTTCCTGCTTTTCGGCCTCATCCTCGAGCTTGCCCAGGTCCAGGCCGCCCTTGGCCACGGAGACCAGTTCCTTGCCCTCGAATTCCGTCAGGTAGCCGACCACCCACTCGTCCACGCGGTCTGAGAGCAGCATGACCTCGATGCCCTTCTTGCGGAACACCTCCAAGTGCGGACTGTTCCTCGCAGCATTGAAGGTATCGGCGGTCACATAGTAGATTTTTTCCTGGCCTTCCTTCATGCGGCCGATGTAATCCGCAAGGGACACGGTCTGCTCCGCCGTGTCAGCCTGGGTGCTGGCGAAGCGCAGCAGGCCGGCAATTTTGTCCTTATTCGCGAAATCCTCGCCCACACCCTCCTTCAGCACCTGGCCGAATTCGGCCCAGAACGTCGCGTATTTTTCCGCATCGTTCTTCGCCATGTCGTCCAGCAGCCCCAGCACCTTGGAGGCACAGCCCTTGCGGATGGCCTCAATGTCCTTGGATTCCTGCAAAATCTCGCGCGAGACGTTGAGCGGCAGGTCGGCCGAATCCACTACCCCGCGCACGAAGCGCAGGTACAGCGGCATCAGTTGCTCGGCGTCGTCCATGATGAACACGCGCCGCACGTAGAGCTTGATGCCGTGGCGCGCGTTGCGGTCCCACAAGTCGAACGGCGCCCGGCTGGGGATATACAGCAACTGGGTGTATTCCTGCCTGCCTTCCACTCGCGCATGCGTCCACGCCAGCGGATCCTGAAAGTCGTGGCCGACGTGCTTATAGAATTCCCGGTACTGCTCCTCGCTGATCTCGCTCTTGGGGCGCGCCCACAGGGCAGAGGCCTGATTGACGGTCTCATCCTCGTCGGTGATCTCGTTCTTGCCCTCCTTCCACTCTTCCTTCTTCATCAGGATGGGCTGCACAATGTGGTTGGAATACTTGCGGATGATGTCGCGCAGCTTGTAACCATCCAGGAGGTCGTCCTGGCCTTCGCGCAGGTGCAGGGTAATCTCGGTGCCACGCGCTGGCTTGTCCGTCATCTCGATGGTGAATTCGCCGGCGCCTTCCGATTCCCAGCGTACGCCCTGGTCGGCCTTCTCACCGGCACGGCGGGTAATCACGCTCACCTTGTCGGCCACGATGAAGGCGGAATAGAAGCCCACGCCGAACTGGCCGATGAGGTTGGCATCCTTCTGCTGGTCTCCGGAAAGCTTGCTGAAAAATTCGCGCGTGCCGGATTTGGCGATAGTGCCGAGATTGGCGATCACCTCGTCCCGGTTCATCCCGATGCCATTGTCGGCGATGGTGAGGGTGCGCGCCGTCTTGTCGTAGGCGATGCGGATCTTCAGGTCGGAATCGTCCTCGAACAGGCTGTCGTTGTGCAGCGCCTCGAAGCGCAGCTTGTCGCAGGCGTCCGAGGCGTTGGAAACCAGCTCCCGCAGGAAAATCTCGCGATTGGAGTAAAGCGAGTGGATCATCAGTTGCAGAAGCTGCTTCACTTCCGTCTGGAAGCCCATCGTTTCGCGGTTGGCGGTATTGGCTGTCATACGTCTCTCCATTGCTTGTTCAATGCCCGGAGCGCAAAGATGGGGGCAGCCCGGCGGAATTCAAGGGCCATGGATATTCGCTTCGCATGCCCGGGCCCCTCCGGTCAAATGACCCCGAACGCCCCGCGGGTTGAAGCACGCCGGGGCGAGTTCCATAGTAAAAAGGGAGGATATTTGATGAAGCGCAAGTTACAACTTCTGGGCGCCGTGCTGACACTGGCCCTGTGTGCGGGAGCCGCGGACGCGGCGCCGAAAAACGGCTTTTCCGTGAACGGCGGCCTGATAAGCAGCAGTGTCACCACCACCATCGTCGGCACCGGCACTGCGCTGGACGGCGTCTCCTATTCCTATAACGGCTCCGGCCTGAGCGTAGGCTTCGACTACCAGTTCGCCCTCAATGACAACCTTACGCTCAACCCCTTCGTGATGCTCTCGGGCGAGAACATCTCCGGCCTGGGCAACAACATCACCGGCAACCACAGTATCCTCGGCCTGCAATTGCGCTACTGGATAGGCGATGTCTTCATCGGCGGCCACATCGGCGGCTATTCCGAGACGGTGACCAACAACAACTACAACCTCTCCACCAACGCCTCTGGCCCCGGCGGCGGCCTGGTGGCAGGCTGGGAAAATCCGAATGGCGGCATATATATGATGGGGCAGCTCGACTCGGCGAAACTCAACTACGGTTACACCGACACCAGGCTGACCGACGTGCGCCTCAGCGTCGGCGACCGCTGGAAGTAATCGGTTCGGACCCGCCGCCCGGCGGGCTCTTGCGTGTCCGGCACGCCGGCCGGCTTCGCCGCAAGGCCTTTTTTGCGGCTTCGCAGCATCACAGTGCGTCTCGATTATGCGACGCGCCCTCGCTCACGCCCTGCTGAAGCGGATTATTGGTAGCGCAACGCGTCTATCGGCTTGAGCCGCGACGCCTTGCGCGCCGGATACCAGCCGAAGAAGATGCCGATCGCAGCCGCCACGCCGAAGGACATGACGATGGACACCGGGGTGACGACCACGTTGAACCCGCTCACCGCATAGATCAAGAATGCGCCGCCCACCCCCAGAACAACCCCGATCACGCAGCCGATGAGGGAGATCATGATGGCCTCCAGCAAGAACTGCAACAAAACGTCGGCGGCGCGCGCACCGATGGCCATGCGTATGCCGATTTCCCGGGTGCGCTCAGTGACCGACACCAGCATGATGTTCATGATGCCTATCCCGCCCACCACCAGCGAGATGGACGCTATTGCGCCCAGCATGAGGGAGAACACCTGGGCAGTCGTGGCCGCCGTGTTCATGAGTGCGGTCAGATTGCGAATGGAGAAATCATCGTCCTCCCCTTGCCGGATGCGATGGCGCTGGCGCAGCAGGTTTGTCATTTCCTTCTGAACCGCCGGCATCACCCCGGCGGAAGTCGCCTGCACCATCATAAAGCGCACCGAGCCCTGGAACTGCGAACCGAACAGCTTGCGCTGCGCAGTGGTGACCGGAATCAGCACGGTGTCATCCTGGTCGCGGCCGTCCAGGCTCTGGCCCTTGGCGGCCAGCACACCGAGGACGAGGTAAGGGCTGTCCTTGATGCGTATGGTCCTTCCGACCGGGTCTTCGTTCCCGAAGAGATTCTGTACCACGGTCTGGCCCAGCAATGCCACACGTGTCGCCGAGCGCACATCTGACTCGGTGAATGGTGCTCCTTCCGCCAGGGTCCAGTTGCGCACAACCAGATAGCTCGGCGTTGTGCCATATACCGAAGTACTCCAGTTATTGGCGCCATATACCAGTTGCGCCGTCCCCGGTGCGGCCGGGGCGACGGCACCCACGCCGGGCAGCTCCTCAATGGCCTGTGCGTCGGCCAGGGTCAGGGTCGGTGCGGCGCCGAAGCCCATGCGCGCGCCGCCGGACGTCGTGGATCCCGACAGGACAATGAACAGGTTGCTGCCCATGGACGCGATGGTAGACTCCACCTTCTGCCGCACCCCCTGTCCTATGGCCAGCATGAGGATGACCGCTCCTACGCCTATGATCATGCCGAGCATGGTGAGGAAGGTGCGCATGCGGTTCGCGTTCATTGCCTGCCAGGCCTCGCTGAGCATGGCGAACACCATGCCGCCGGCAAAAGTCATCCGCCCGTCCCCCGCGCTCACGATGTGGCCTCGAGATGCTGGGGCGCCGCGTGATCCACGGGACCGTCATAGATGATGAGCCCGTCGGAAAGCCGGACCAGCCGCTGGGCGTAAGCGGCTATATCCGGCTCGTGAGTGACCAGGACGATGGTGATCCCGTCGCGCTGGTTGAGTTCGCTGAACAAGGCCATGATCTCCCGGCTGGTATGGGTATCGAGGTTGCCGGTGGGCTCGTCGGCGAGGATGAGCTTGGGGTGATTGATCAGCGCGCGGGCAATGGCCACGCGCTGCTGCTGACCGCCGGATATCTGGTTGGGCAGCGAACGCCCATACTGGCCCAGCCCGACCTTGGCCAGCATGTCCTTGGCGCGTGCGGTACGCGCGGCGCGGCCAGTGCCGCTGTAGATAAGCGGAAGCCCGACATTGTCCTCCAGGTTGGCGCGCGGCAGCAGGTTGAATCCCTGAAATACGAAGCCGATCACCTCGTTGCGCAGGTGCGCCAGTTCGTCCCGGCTTTGCGCATTCACGTCGCGCCCGTTGAGCCAATAGGTTCCGCTGGTCGCCACATCCAGACATCCGAGGATGTTCATTAAGGTGGATTTGCCGGAGCCGGACGGCCCCATGATAGCGACAAACTCGCCCGGCATGACACGCACGTCCAGGCCGTGCAGCACGGGCACAGGCCCCGCAGCGGTCTCGTACTCCTTGTGGAGCCGTTCGATGCGGATGACATCGGAGCTCGGGGCGGCGGCCTGTTCCATTACGAATCTCTCCGGCTCATCAGAAGAACCGCGGCCGGTGGCCATTCTCGCCGCCGGTGCCGGACGACTGGCGGTCCATTACAACGACCTTCTCCCCCGCCTTGAGGTCTCCGCCCAGCACCTCAATCATGCGGTTATCGGTAATGCCGGTCTTGATGCGCACCGCCTTCAGCTGATTATTGTCGATGACGTATACGGTGCTCGTCGGCCCCCCACCCTCGCTCTCTTGCTTCGGGTGAGGCGCCGCAGCCGCCGACCGTTTGCCCAGTTCGGCCGCCGTGGGGTGAAAACGCAACGCAGCATTGGGCACCAGCAGGGCGTCATTGCGCCGGGCTACGGTAATGTTCACATACGCAGTCATTCCCGGCATGAGCACTTGGTCCGCATTATTGACGCCGACCACCACGTCGTAGGTCACCACGTTCTGGACGGTCGTCGGATTAAGCCGCACCTGCCGCACCACACCACGAAAACTTCGGTTGGGGAAGGCGTCCACCGTGAAGTTGGCTTCCTGACCCTCCCTGATACTGCCCACATCGGCTTCGGCATAGCTGGAATCGATCTGCATTTGCGACAGATCCTTGGCGATGGTGAACAGCGTGGGCGTCTGGAAGGAGGCCGCCACGGTTTGCCCCACGTCGACCACGCGCGAAACGACCACCCCGGAAACCGGCGATCGAATCACGGTATAGTCCAGGTTGGTACGGTCATGCTTCACCTGCGCAGTCGCCAGTTCGACCTGCGCCTTGGCCGCGTCAAGCGCCTGCACCGCGGTATCCAGATCCTGACGGGTGACGAATTGCTTCGCATACAGGTCGCGGCTGCGCTTTTCGTTTTCCCGCGCCAGGAGATATGAGGCCCGCGCACTCGCGAGAGTAGCTTCGCTTTGCGTGAGCTGTGCGCGAAGCAGCGTGGGGTCGAGCTCGAGCAGCACCTGTCCCTTCTTCACGTGGTTGTTGAAGTCCGCGTGCAGCGCCTTGACGATGCCGGAGACCTGGCTGCCGACGCTGACCAGCACCACGGGATTGAGCGTGCCGTTCGCGGAAACAGTCTGCGCAATCGCCCCGCGCTCGACGCTCGCCGTGACATAGCGGTCCGCTGCGGAGATCTTCCTGGGCATCGCCCACCAGAAGATCCCGGCAACGACGAGTCCGGCAGCAACCAGACCGAACAGCAGTTTCTTGCTATGGAGTATCTTCTGAATCATGGCGTACCTTGTATTCCCCTGTCCGGTTGAGTGGCGGATTGAGCAGCAGGTTGAATGGCCGGCCGCACACCGGGCTGCTCCGCCGGCTGCACTGCGGATTCCACGGCGGGCTGCGCCGCAGTCTGGTCGAGCTGGGTCAGGTCGAGCACGCCTATGGCTTGCACCAGGGCCATGCGGCTCGCCAGGAAATTATACAGGGCAGCCACCCGCTGCTGGCGGGCACTGGCGAGCGCGCTCTGGGCATTGAGCACGTCCACGATGGAAAGCCCGGTCACGCCGGCTTTGTACCGCCCCATCGTCATCTGCTCCGATGCGGTCGCGGAGGCGACCAGGGCGTCGGCCGTGCGCAAGGCCTGGCTGTTCGTCAGCAGCGTCTGGTATGCCTTCCACACGTCCAGCGCAACCTGGTTGGCCAGAAGGTCGCGAGACGCCTCCTTGCCCGCAAGCTGCTGTTCGGCCTCGCGGATCCTGTAATTATTCTGGAACCCGGTGAATAGCGGAAAGCTGACCGTGACCCCCACGCTGTTCGTCCAGCTCTGCGTGCCGGGGTTGATGATAGTGGTGCCAGGCACATTCTGGGTGCCGGTAATCCCCTGATAGCCGCTTGAGGCATTCAGCGAGACGGTGGGCCAGTTCGCGTCATGGCTGGCGTCGAGCTGAGCCTGGGCGGCCCTGATTTGCGCATCCGCCGCCGCGAGGTCGGGCCGGTTGTGCCGCGCTTGCGCGATCAGCTTGCCGATGTCCCGCTCCACCGCCGGGTCCGGCGTCGTCTCGGGAAACGGCGCCAGCGTGAAAGGCTGATTGGCGTCAAATCCCATGATGTTGGCCAGCGAGCCCTCGGCATTGCGCTCATTGCCCCTTGCAGTGATCAGGTTAAGTGTGGCCTGCGCCAGCGATGTCTGCGCCTGCAGCTTGTCCGCCGGCGTAGCGATGCCCGCCTCATAGCGCGCCTGCGCGGCGGAAAGCGCCTCGCGTGCTGCATCTTCCGCCACCTGCGCTGCCGCTACGCTGGAGCGCGCGGACAGCAGCGCGTAGTAGTCCTGCACCGCAACCAGGAAATTGGTCTGCAGGGTCGCGTCGCGCGTGGCGTTGGCCGCAAACAGGAGCTGTTGGGCGGACTCGACGTTCGCCGCACGCGCACCGAAGTCATACAGCAGGTAACTGGCGGTCAGGCTGCCGCTCTTGGCATTCGCGGTGCTGCGGGTGGTGGCATACTGGTTGCTGAACCTGTTCCGGCTCTCGGAAAGCGTACCTTGCGCGGAAAGCGTGGGCAGGTAGGCGGCCATGTTCACGCCTATCGCCGCCGCCTGCGCACGGGCGCTGGCCCAGAGCTGGCGCGTCTGGGGATTGTTGCACAGCGCAAGGTCAACGACGTCCGCCAGCACCAGCGGCTTCCTGATCCGCTCCAGGTCACAGGCCGTCGCGTCCTGGGTCCACTGAAACGGCCCGGTCAGGGTCTCCTGTTCGGTGCCCCAGGGATCCAGTGCCAGCGCAGAATGCGGCACGCCGGCCAGCCAGCCTGCCAGCAACAGCACCATGGAATAGACGATACGGTTATGCGGCATGTAGCTGCCAGTTCTTGTCAGTCATCAAATAACGCAGGTCCGCAAACATGAAATACGCCAGTTAAGATAATATCCTGCCGCCTGAGTTCATTTTTCACTTTTTCAGCGTCAGTGTGGCAATCAGTCCCTTGTCCACTCCGTTTTTCAGGGTAAGACTCCCGCCCTGCTGCTGCGCGATGCCGCGCGCAATCGAAAGTCCCAGACCTATGCCGCCGGTGTTCCGGTTCCGCGACTCCTCAAGCCGGAAAAATGGCGAAAATACGGACTCCATCTTGTCCTCGGGAATTCCCGGACCTGCGTCAGCGATCGAGACCACGACCGATGCGGGGGTCTCCGTAATGCTGATGCCGGCGCGGTCGCCATAGCGGATGGCGTTCTCGATCAGGTTGTTCAGGCAGCGGCGCATCGCCATGGGTTGCGCCATCACCGGCGCGGCCTTGCCCGAGACGGACACCGCCTCTCCACGGTATTGCGCGTCCTCGGCAAGCGAGTATACAAGAGCCGCGATGTCCAGTTGCTGGGAAGGCTCGGGCTGGCCGGTTCCCCGCAGATAGTCGAGTGCCGCATCGATCAGCGCCGCCATTTCGTCCAGGTCGTCTTGAACGCTGGTTTGCAGCCGCGGATCCTGGATCTTCTCCGCGCGCAATTTCAGGCGCGTCAGCGGCGTGCGCAAGTCGTGCGATATCGCCGCCAGAAACCGGCTGCGCTCCGCCATCTGCACCTTGAGGCGCACCTGCATCTGGTTGAACACCGCAGCCGCCTGCCTGACCTCCGCCGGCCCCACATGCTCGTCCAGCGCCGGATGATCCAGGTTCTCACCCAATCGGAAGGCGGCCTGCGCCATCCGCTGTATCGGCTTTGCCAGCCAGCGCGCCGCGACCCAGGCCGCCAGCCCTATGCCGGTTAGCCGGAACAGGAGGTTGCTGAACCTGAACGGGTGAGGAAATCCATGCGGCGGCGGCAGGGACGGCTGGAAGCCGAACCCGGTGATGACTTCCCGGCCAACCAGGAAGCTCAGCGTCAGCGTGATAAACATCAGCAGGAACAGGCGGACAAAGATCGTATCGCGCACCGGAAATTTCATCGCTTCACCATTGCATCGAACATATAGCCTTCGCCACGTACTGTCTTGATCAGCGCGCCCGCTCCGTCTTCGCCGGCCGCGCCACCGTTCAGCTTCTGCCGCAGGCGTGAAACCAGAATGTCTATGCTGCGATCAAACAGATCCATATTGCGCCCGCGCGCCTCCTCCAGCAGAAAGTCCCGCGACAGAACGCGGTTTGGATGTTCCACGAACACGCTGAGCAGGCGGAACTCCGCATTCGACAATGGAATCACGGTGCCGTTCTCCGACACCAGTTGACGCATGGCCGTTTGCAGAGTCCAGCCGGCGAAGGTCACGCTGTCGCCGGCATTGCCGCGAGGCTGGTCTACGCGGCCCTGCGTCCGCCGCAGTATGGACTGGATGCGCGCCACGAGTTCCCGCGGCTCGAACGGCTTGGCAATATAATCGTCGGCGCCCACTTCCAGCCCTACGATTCGATCCATTGTTTCGCCGCGCGCCGTCAACATGAGAATCGGGATATTGGAATTTGCCCGCAGTCTGCGGCACAGGGACAATCCATCCTCTCCCGGCAGCATCAGATCGAGGATGATCAGATCGAAGGCATCGCGCGCGAGCGCATCGTCCATACCCGGCCCATCGGCGACCGCCGTGACAGCCATGCCAAACCCCGAAAGGTATTCAACCAGCAGATCACGGATCTGCGCATCGTCATCTACAAGCAGGATTGCCGGCATCATTCATATTCCGTCTAGCGATCTTCGGACATGCGGGCACTGCGCCGCGGTGAGGGGCGCAGGATGGCCCGCTTGCACGAATCAAGGTCACCGAAGCGATACTGTACGCCGCCTCCCCCGCCTTTGCATGTCCGCAATGTAACAGGCTTTATACAAAATACGCCGCGATGAGACAACCGGGAAATCGTGGCGAAACGCGGGGTTGACAGCCTTTTCCCGCGGCGATGCCGGCGCCGCCCCGCAAACACAGGGGAGGGGCATGATAAATCAGTATGTGCAGACCATGGCCATGGTGGACCACCCGCAACACGTGGGCCAGCCTGCAATGCAGCGACAAGCCATACCCGTGCCTGGCCCCAGCGCAATCCGCCCGTCGTCGATCTACGCCCCGCGGCCTTAAGCCCCCCGCACGATTTTGCGGTCTGCGTCTATCCAGGCCTGCAACGATGGCGGAAACGGCGGCGACTCGGGAGCCAGTCCCATCACGCCAAAGGTGTCGCGCGAGTTTATCCCGGCGGGCCCCAAGGTGCTTCCTTTGACATAGCCCGCCGCCATCAGCTTGCCGCGGTGCTCGAAGGCAAAGTGCATGTAGATCCAGTTCCGGTCCCAGCAGGTCATGGAAAAACGCAGCGTGTACATGCGGAACGGCTTGAGTTCGCGCTTGAAGGAAATCAGGGTGCCTGTACGAATCAGGCGCCAGCGGTTGCGCACCGCAATCCGCAGGAAGCCGCAGCGGGTCAGGTACTCAATCACGGCGAGGTCGGTAATGTTCAGATAGCGCCCGCTGTTCATATGGCCGTTCAGGTCCAGATCGTGCGGCCAGACGCGCAGCGTCATCCGGATTTCGTCCCCCGCAACGATGCGCGGCTTGAGCCGTGCCGCGAGCCAGGTCAGCAACAAGCGTAGATACAAATTCACGTCGTAATACCCCCCATTGGCGACGCATCCAGGGATGCGCGAAAGACGATAAATATCTTTACAACCAATGTATTATGCGCAAACAGAGGGACATCAAGGGCACTTCCCGGCGGTATGGAGAGGGCGTTGCCGCCGGCCAGGTGAATAGGTGTGAGGTGCGCCGGAGGCGCGCGGAGACATTCGGGCGGAACGCCTGGGCGCGGAAAACGCGGGGGGCGTGGGCGACATGAGGCGCGGACAGCCGCAGTCATGCGACGCATCGACCTTACGACAACATTGTCTTGATGCGCTTGTAGAAGTAGATGCCCACCCGGCTGACGATATCCAGCCATACGAAATTCAGGCGCAACAGGGTGAGGATGATGAGATTCATCATCATGCTGTACTTGAACCCGTCCCAGTTTCCTTCGCTGGCCTCGGACACCACCAGCAGGTTGATGCCCCCTTGCAGCGCGTAGACCGAGGCGAAGGACAAGTTCATCACACGCCAAGCCTTGTTGGAAAGGGAAAAGTAAGTACCGAATATCGCCTTGATCGGATAGCCCCAGCCTAACGGCGGCGATATGAACAGGACAATCGCCGGCAGCCAGAACGCCACCGTGGGTTTGATGAAAGCCAAACGCGCGGGCTCCTTGGCCTCCGGGTGATAAACGCCATACCACAGCGCCCAGGCGCCCAGCACCGCATAGCCCGCCAGCAGCAGCCAGATGCCCGGCGAAACACGGCCCTGCGGTCGCCACAGCCAGGCGAGAAACAGCAGAACCGCGACCAGCAGGGTGACATGCCAGTGGGCGATCATTTCAACCACCAATAGCTAATGAGCAGGCCGGCAATCCACAGAATTTCCACGGCAATTGAGTTGCGAATGGTCCCCTGGGTTGGCGCCAGCTGCGGCATGGCAATTTGCTGCTGCGCCAGCGCCGCCTGGAAGGGCGAGGTATGGGTGCCCCGTATCGTCTTCTGCACGTAGCGGATTGCCCGGGCGGGAGACGCCTGAATCTGGGTGATGAACCGCTGCTGGCGCGCGACATGCCCGGTCAGGATGGCTTCGCGCAGACAGGTGGGGCAGGATTTTCCCAGGAACTGCAGATGCCCCTTCTCGCAGGTCGCCATCCGCCCCGCGCTCCTGTTGGCGAAAGCGCTGAGCAACACTGCCCACTCGTAGGCGCTCGCGCGCCCGCCCGCAGCGTGGGTGAAGGCCCGGTCGAACATGTTGCGCAATTCCTCCGGGAAGCATTCGTGCACGCTGGCGGGCGCCGCGCGCACGTGCTCGTGGCGCGATTTACCATAGGCATAGAGACCATGCTTGATGCGGCCGGCCAGTTCCGGCGGGTAGGGATAATGGTTGGCCGCAATGCCGGTGTAGGGGTGGATACCGTAGTTGAGCAGCCGGAAGATGATGGTTGCCAGCGCAAATCTGTCCTGCGCCTCCGGAAGCGTCACCGCGCGGTCCTGGAATTCGGGCGCGAGATACTCAGGCGTGATCTGCGGCGCCTCCGATTCGAAACCGTCCGCGTAGATGTGGAAGCCGTCGCAGTCCATGATGGAAACGTACAGCTCGGACTTGTACACCTTGAGGTTGATCGGCTTCAGGTCCACCACAGCGATCTTCTTGGCGTGCAGGCAGTTGAGCAGGGAAGCCAAGTTGCAGCACACCGTCACCAGTTTGCCGAAATCGACCTCGAATCCTTCCTCGGCAGCCTGCCTGCGGGTGAGCAGGTAGTCCAGCTCCATGGTCCGGTCGAAGTCGATCTTTTCCATGACGAAGCCGGCGAACTTGGAGCCGCGCCGCACCATGGCAACCGGCCAGGCAAGCTGGACAATATCGTGCTGACTGGCAGGGATCTCGGGCAAGTCCGGCTTGTTGCCCATCATCCAGCGGATCTTGCGCTCATACTGCCTGAGCTGCTCGTCCCTGGTGGTGGCGTGATAGAGCTTGGCCACGTGGTGGGGTTTGCCGGCAATGTTGAAAACCTCGCCGGCGCCGCCTGCCTTACCGATGGAAATCAACTCCGCCTCTTCAGCGCGCCCGCCCGGCCAGACGAGGCGGACAATGTTGCTTGGCTTGTAATTGGTCGAAGTCACGGCAAAATTTTCCGGGAGGCCTGGCGCCACCGTTCAATTCGCCAGCGCAAGCAGGAGCGTCTTGTCGTCCGGCGTAATTTGATAGGTCTTTTCATCAGCGAGCACGTTCTTCAGTGCCTCGCTGCCATGCTCCTCGGTCGCGTTCCTGAGGAAGTTCACAACCGGATCGATGAACGGCCGGTAAAAGCCGGTCTTGGGGCGGTTCACGGCAAACGGAGAGGTCCCATCCGTCATCAGGCCGATCAGCCCGCCCTGCCTGATCTCGGCAATGGCCGTCACCCGCAGGTGTTCGCGCCATGCAGGGTCGGTCGCGAAATAGGTCTCATCCGCGTGCTCGCCGTTTTCCGGCCGCGACAGCACGGAGTCTCCGTCGTCCTTCATGTAGATGGCGAAACCGTCCCCTATATGGAAAAAGCAGCCACCGTGGCGCGAGGCAATGCAGCCTACGAGGGTACAGGCAAAGTCCCTGGGCGTCAGCTCGCGTGCAAGCGCAGTCTCCTCCAGCTCGGAACGCGCCGCGCCGACAACCTCGGCAATAAATGCGCTGTAGTCCGCCTCGGAGAGGTCCGCGAATTTTCCGGATTTGACCGCATCGGTCAGCAGCTCGATCACCCTGCGCGCGAAAAATTCGGCGCCCGCCTGTCCTTCCCGGGCGGACCCCGCGCCGTCGCACACCACGCCAATCAGCACATCGTCGGCCACTACGTAATGGCCGAAGTCCTGGCAGGGCGCATTGCCGTCAAGGTGATACTTGCCTGTCGCCGAGGCAAAAAAAACTTTCCACTTCATTGCGGGAAATCAGACGCGGATTCTGGAGTATGAATTGCGCACGGCCTCAGGTGTTGATCTGCGCCCAGCTATCCACGGGATTCAACTGCACGGTGCCGCCATTGGCGGCCCGTGACACGGCCTGGATGCTGCGGCTCAGCCAGATGAACAGCTCCTTGAATTTCAGCCCCTGGAGATTGAGGGCGCCCTTATTGCTGAAGGCGCCCAGAATCGAGCGATTCGCCTCGTTGCCGATGCCGATGGCCATGATGTTGACCTTGTGCGCGGACTCGGCCGCCTTGCAGTCCGCGGCAACCTGCTGCCATTCATCGGTCGGCTCACCGTCGGACAGCAGCATGACAATGGGGCGTTTGTAGGATACGCCGGCACTGCGCATCTGGCTCTTCTGCGACTCGATCTCGTCCAGCGCGCAGCGCATCGCCGCGCCCATGGGCGTCAGTCCGCCCGCCCTCAACTCGGGAGGCTCGAAGTCCATTGCGTCAGTCCAGTCTCCCATCAGCTCGACATCGTTATCGCCGCCGAAGGAAATCACCAGCACCCGGCCGCAGCGCGCGGCGATCGGGTCGTTCTTGAGTTCCGTTGCAAGAGTCTTCAGGCCGTCGTTCAGCAGGCCGATCTTGTCATCGTCCTGCATACTGCCGGAACAGTCCAGCACCAGCACCAGCGGCGCGCGTTCGTCGCTGTTGTCTATCAGTGCGACATCCGGAATGATAGTACTCATAGGCTAAGCTCCTCGAATTCCTCTCTGAATATATGGCGTCAGGCGTGGGGCCCGCATCGGACCCGCGCGGGGGCGACGAACCCCGTCGTTTTAGCTAATTAAATCACACTGGCGTTCGGCCGTGTGAACTAATTTTCCCTGCCCCGCCGGGGTTTCCCCCACGCAACGGTACCAGCTCAACGAATCGAAATCATCGCGGCGCTGACGCCTGCCGGGCCGCTGACTATTTCGCTTTGGCCTGTTCGGTCAGGTATAGCCAGGTCTGCACCACAGTATCCGGATTGAGCGAGATGGCCTCGATCTTCTGCTCCATCAGCCACTGCGCAAAATCGGGATGATCGGAAGGGCCCTGGCCGCAGATGCCTATGTATTTGTCCAGTTTACGGCAGGCCTTGATCGCCATCGAGATCAGTGCGAGCACAGCGGGATTGCGCTCGTCAAAAGCGCCCGCGACGATGCCCGAATCACGGTCTATGCCGAGCGTGAGCTGGGTCAGGTCATTGGAGCCGATCGAAAATCCGTCGAACATTTCGAGAAATTGCTCGGCCATCAGCGGATTGGAGGGTATTTCGCACATCATGATGACGCGCAAGCCATTCACCCCCCGCTTCAGGCCATTCTTTCCCATCTCGTCCAGCACCCCCCGCGCCTCTTCCGGCGTACGGACGAACGGGATCATCGCCTCGACATTGGTCAGCCCCATCTCGTCGCGCACGCGGCGCATGGCGCGGCATTCCAGCGCAAAGCTGTTGCGGAAGGCCTCGGAGGCATAGCGCGAGGCGCCACGGAAACCGATCATTGGATTCTCCTCCGTCGGCTCATATTGCCTGCCGCCGATCAGGCTGGAATATTCATTCGACTTGAAATCGGAAAAGCGCAGGATCACCGGTTTGGGCGCAAACGCTGCACCGAGGGTGGCGATGCCTTCCGCCATTTTCGCCACATAGAATTCCACGGGCGACGCGTAGCCGGCGCACTTTTCTTCGAGTTGCTTCTTCACGTCGTCGGGCACGTTGGGATAATCCAGCGCGGCCTGCGGGTGCAGGCCTATCATGCGCGCGATGATGAATTCCAGGCGCGCCAGGCCGACGCCGAAATTCGGCAGGCGGCTGAACGAAAAGGCGAGTTCGGGATTGGCCACGTTGAGCGAGATTTTCACCGGCGGCGTCGGCATCTTGTCGAGCTGGAGGTCGATCACCTCCATTTCCAGCCGGCCCTTGTAGATGTTACCGACATCGCCCTCGGCGCAGGACACTGTAACCTCATCGCCATGGACCAGGGTTTCAGTCGCCGTGCCGCAGCCCACCACGGCCGGAATTCCCAGTTCGCGCGCCACGATTGCGGCATGGCAGGTGCGCCCGCCGCGGTTGGTGACAATGGCGGAGGCCCGCTTCATCACCGGCTCCCAGTCCGGATCGGTCATGTCGGTGACGAGCACGTCGCCTTCCTGCACCAGCGACATCTGGCTGGCGTCCGGAACCAGGCAGACTCGCCCCGCCCCGATCTTCTGTCCGATGGCGCGGCCGGTTATCAACACCTCCGAGTGTTGCTTGAGCTGATAGCGGCGCAGCATGTCCAGGTTGCGCCGCGCCTGCACCGTCTCGGGACGCGCCTGCAGGATGTACAGCTTGCCGTCCCCGCCGTCCTTGCCCCATTCGATGTCCATGGGTCGGCCATAGTGCCCCTCGATGGCCATGGCATAGCGTCCAAGTTCTTCGGCCTCCGCATCGGTGATCGAAAACCTGTTGCGCTCCTCGCGGGTGGTGTCCAGCGTACGCACCGAACGCCCTGCGGCGGCAGTGTCACCGTAGATCATCTTGATCGCCTTGGCGCCCAGATTGCGGGTGATGATGGCGGACTTGCCCTGCTTGATGGCGGGCTTGTACACATAGAATTCGTCCGGATTCACTGCGCCCTGCACTACGGTTTCACCCAAGCCGTAGGACGCCGTCACAAACACCACCTGGTCGAAACCGGATTCGGTGTCCAGCGTGAAGATCACGCCGGACGCGCCGATGTCGCTGCGCACCATGCGCTGCACCCCGGCCGAAAGCGCCACGTCCTGATGGGCAAAGCCCTGATGCACGCGGTAGGCGATCGCGCGGTCGTTGAAAAGGGAAGCGAAGACCTCGCGCACCGCGGCGAGCACGTTGTCGGCGCCGGAAATATTGAGGTAGGTTTCCTGCTGGCCCGCAAACGAGGCGTCAGGCAAGTCCTCTGCGGTGGCGGAGGACCGCACCGCAACGGCAATTTCACTGCCGGCGTCCGCGACCATGGCCTGATAGCCCTCGCGGATCTGCTGTTCCAGCGCCGGCGGCAGGGGCGTCTCCATGATCCACTGGCGTATCCGGGCGCCGGCTTCCGCCAGCGCGGTCACTTGTGCCACATCGAGTTTATCCAGCAGTCGGTAGATGCGCGAGCCCAGGTCATTTTGTGCAAGGAAATCGCGGTACGCATCTGCCGTGGTGGCGAAGCCGCCCGGCACCCGCACCCCCAGTGGCGCCAACTGGCTGATCATTTCGCCGAGCGAAGCATTCTTGCCGCCTACCCGGGGTACATCTGTCATACGCAGGGTTTCGAATCGCGCGATATACTGTTCACTCATTGCGGCCTCCATAGAATTTGTATCTTTCCGGACCAGAGCGACATGATAGGACAAATGCAGGCAAATCGAAATGCGTAATGATGGATAATCAGGGGCGCAGCGCGTTTTTCATATCCGACCGCACCGGCCTTACTGCCGAAGTGCTCGGGCGTAGCTTGCTTTCCCAGTTTGAAGGCATTGAATTACAGAGGATTACGCTGCGGTATATCGACACGCCCGGAAAGGCGCGCGATGCGGTGGAGCAGATCAACGACGCAGCACGCACCGGCGGCCTGCGCCCGCTGGTGTTCAGCACGCTGACGTCGCCCGCGCTGCGCAACATCATCAGCCAGGCGGACGCCCTGATGCTGGACCTGTTCGAAATGTTCATCACTCCGCTCGAAAACGAGCTGGGGATCCAGTCCTCGCATGCGGTCGGACGCTCCCACAGCGCGGGGGCGAGCTACAACTCGCGCATGGACGCGGTGAATTTCAGCCTGGATCACGATGACGGCGGCATCACCCGCAACCTTGAACGAGCAGAGATCGTTCTGGTAGGGGTGTCGCGCTGCGGCAAGACGCCGACCTCGCTGTACCTGGCCATGCAATTCGGCATCTATGCCGCCAACTATCCCCTCGTGGAAGAGGATTTCAATGCGGGGAGACTGCCGCCCGCCCTCCTTCCCTTGCGCAAGCGGCTGTTCGGCCTGACCATCGCCCCCGAACGGCTGCGCGACATCCGGTCTGAACGCTCGCCAAACAGCCGCTACGCCTCCCTGGAAAATTGCCGCAGGGAAGTAATGCAAGCGGAGAGCATGATGCACCAGTTCGCCATCCCGTTTCTGGACGTAACGCTCATGTCGGTAGAGGAAATTGCGACCACCCTGGTGCACCAGACAGGCCTGAAAAATTGAAATAAATCAATCCCCCATCGATCTGCCAGTGCGGTATAGTACGGTCAGTGCTGCTTTGATTTCAGTTGCAACCGGCGGTGAATTCTGGTATTAAAACGCGCTTGCTAATCCGAGCTTCCCGAAAAAACTGGAGATTTTGGTAATGCCTGTACAAGCCAGCAAGGAAATAACCCCTTACAAGATGAAGAAGGGTGAGGAATACATGAGCCCGGCCCAGTTGGACCACTTTCGCGCCATTCTGAACGGGATCAAGGCCGAACTCGGTGCTGATATTGACCGTACCGTGCATACCATGCAGGATGAGGCGACTGTGTTTGCCGATCCCAACGACCGTGCCAGCCAGGAGTCCGACATGAGCCTGGAACTGCGCAACCGCGACCGCGAACGCAAGATGATCAAGAAGATCGACGAGATGCTGGCCAAGATAGATGCCGGCGATTACGGCTATTGCGAAAAATGCGGCGTGGAAATCGGCCTTTCCCGCCTCGAAGCCCGCCCCACCGCCACCCTCTGCATCGACTGCAAGACCCTCGACGAAATCCGGGAAAAGCAGATCGCGAAATAAGGTTTCGCGGTCTCTTTCAGTGCAGACTCATATGCGCGATGCGCATGTGATGTCGGAACCAAAAGCAGATCGCGAAATAGCGTTTGCGTTTACCCTCCGGTCAGGCTCACGAGCGCAATGCGCATGTAAGCCTGGCGCCGGATCGCCCCCAGGCAGATCGCCATTCCCCAACCCTTCCCGGATTCGCCGTCGCGCCGGGCAAGGTGGCGGCGCCGGTATCTGCAAACAAAAAAGCCCCGCTTGGCGGGGCTTTTTCGTGGACGACGCGCAGGCTCTTACTCGGCAGTTGCCGGGGGCACTGCCTCTTCTGCCGCAATGGCCTTCATGCTCAGACGCATGCGCCCTTTTTCGTCGGCTTCCAGCACTTTCACGCGCACGATCTGACCTTCCTTCAGATGCTCGGCCACGGTATTGATGCGTTCGTTCGAGATCTGGGAGATGTGCAGCAAGCCGTCCTTACCCGGCAGGATGTTGACGATGGCGCCGAAATCCAGCAGCTTGACTACCGGGCCCTCGTAGATCTTGCCGACTTCAACCTCGGCCACGATGTCCTCGATGCGTTTCTTGGCGGCCACGCCGCCTTCGCCGCTGACGCTGGCGATGGTGACATTGCCGTCATCGTCGATGTCGATCGTGGTGCCGGTCTCCTCGGTGATCGCACGGATCACCGCGCCGCCCTTGCCGATCACGTCGCGGATCTTGTCCGGATTGATCTTCAGCTTGATCATGCGCGGCGCATGCATGGAGACATCGGGCCGCACCATGGGCATCGCTTCCTTCATGATGCCCAGAATGTGCATGCGGCCTTCCTTGGCCTGCTCCAGGGCGGCTTGCATGATCTCCTTGGTGATGCCGTTGATCTTGATGTCCATCTGCAAGGCGGTGATGCCGCTGTCGGAACCGGCCACCTTGAAGTCCATGTCGCCCAGGTGATCTTCATCACCCAGGATGTCGGTCAGCACGGCGAAACGATTGCCTTCCTTGATCAGTCCCATGGCGACGCCGGCAATGTGAGTCTTGACGGGCACTCCGGCATCCATCAGCGACAGGCAGCCGCCGCAGACCGAAGCCATGGAGCTGGAACCGTTGGATTCGGTGATTTCCGAAACCACGCGGATGGAATAGCCGAACTCCTCCTCGGAAGGAAGTGCGGCCACCAGCGCACGCTTGGCCAGCCGGCCATGGCCGATCTCGCGGCGCTTGGGCGAGCCCACGCGGCCGGTCTCGCCGGTGGAATACGGGGGGAAGTTGTAGTGCAGCATGAAGCGGTCATGGTATTCACCCTGCAGGGCATCCACGATCTGAGCGTCGCGTGCGGTACCCAGGGTCGCCACGACCAGCGCCTGGGTTTCACCGCGGGTGAACAGCACCGAGCCGTGGGTACGCGGCAGCACGCCGGTACGAATGGTGATCGGGCGCACCGTACGCGTGTCGCGGCCATCGATACGCGGTTCGCGGTTCAGAATCTTGCCGCGCACGATTTGCGCCTCCAGCGAACTGAACAGTTCGTTCAGGTAGTTCTTCTGCAGGGATTCGTCTTCGGCCAGCAGCGCATCCAGCACGCGGGCACGGATCGCATCCACTTCGGCCGTGCGCGCCTGCTTTTCGCGCACCGCGTACGCAGCCTGCAGATCCTTTTCTGCTATTTCCCGGACCTTCGCGATGAGCGCTTCGTTGGGAGCAGGCGGCGCCCAGTCCCAGTCGTCCTGGCCGGCCACGGACGCCATCTCGTTGATCGCATCGATCACGGCCTGCATCTGCTGGTGGCCATGGACTACTGCGCCCAGCATCACCTCCTCGGACAGTTCCTGGGCTTCGGATTCCACCATCAGCACGGCCTGGGCGGTACCGGCAACGACCAGATCCAGCCTGGTTTCCTTGAGCTCGGTTGCCGTGGGATTGAGCACGTACTCACCGTTCACATAGCCCACGCGAGCGGCGCCGATCGGGCCGTCAAAGGGAATACCGGAGAGCGCAAGCGCAGCCGAGGCGCCGATCATGGCCGGAATGTCGGCATCGATCTCGGGATCCGACGACATCACGGTCGCCACGATCTGAACTTCGTTGTAGAACCCTTCCGGGAACAGGGGACGCAACGGACGGTCGATGAGGCGCGAGGTCAGGATTTCCTTTTCGCTGGGGCGGCCTTCGCGGCGGAAGAAACCGCCGGGGATCTTGCCCGCAGCATAGGTGCGTTCCTGGTAGTCCACAGTCAGCGGGAAGAAGTCCTGCTCGGGCTTGGCATTCCGCTGGCCCACGACGGTGACCAGCACCACGGTGTCGTCCAGGCTGACCATCACGGCGCCGCTGGCCTGGCGGGCGATTTCGCCGGTCTCAAGCGTAAGCTGGTGCTTGCCGTAAGGGATGGTTTTCTTGTAGTGACTCAATGTAGCTCTCCTGTGCATTGCAGGGCGCACACCCTCCCCGAGGGCAGGCCCGCCGTTTGAGAATAATTATTGCGACGCAAAAAGTAACGCGGGTCGCTTATGCGACCCGCGTTATTCTCGTTACTTGCGCAGTTCCAATCGCTGGATCAGTGTGCGGTAGCTTTCCTCGTTCTTGCTTTTGAGGTAGTCCAGCAGCTTGCGGCGGCGGCTCACCAGGCGCAGCAGACCACGGCGCGAGTGGTGATCCTTGGCGTGCTCCTTGAAGTGACCGGTCAGGTAGTTGATCCGTGCGGTCATCAGGGCGACCTGCACTTCAGGAGACCCCGTGTCGCCCTTGGCGCGCTGGTAGTCGGTGACAATCTGCGCTTTCTGCGCTGTCGTAATAGACATAATTCCTTCACTCTCCACTAAAAAAGTACGTTATTTTACCCTTTAGTGAGGGGTGAGCTCAAGCCCCATGCTGCGTGGAGGTTTGCCCCAGCCCGGCTGGGCCTGCCGCGGCAGGCGCGCGCGCCGCAGCCGCAGGGACTGCACTTACGTCGGAACAGTTTGCTTACGAACCAACAACTTAGGTGACGGCGCGGCAATGTAGTTGCCCTGGACGTAGTCAATGCCCAGGGTGGCCAGCAAGTTGGCTTGCGATTCGTCGGCCACGTTCTTGGCGATGGTCTGCATATGCAATTCCCGGGCGATTTCGACAATCGCGTGAACGGTGGCCTTGGCGATCTTGTCGGTGGCGATGCGCTCGATCAGCGCACCGTCTATTTTCAGGAAGTGCACGGGGAACGCGCGAATGTAGTTGAAGGCCCCGAAGTCGGCGCCAAAATCGTCGATCGCAAAGCGGTAGCCGCGCTGGGTGAGCAGCGCCATGATCTCCTGAAGCTTGCCGATATTGCGCGAGATATAGCTCTGGGACAATTCGAACACGAACTGACTGGACTTGATGTGATGCGCGCGCGTTACTGCCTCGAGGAAAACCGGAATGTCTTCCTTGGTAAAGAACTGTTCGGACAGGTTGACCGACAGGACCTGGCGCGCATCCTTGCGTTCCGCCAGCACTTGGGCGGCCTTGTCGATCACCAGGCTGTCGAACTCCTGCATCATGCCGAAGCGCTCCGCCGCCGAGAGGAATGCTCCCGGGTTGATCACCTTCTGGTCCTTGCCCTCATACTCCATGTCGGGCAGCCGCAACAGCACCTCGCAAAGCCTTTCGCGCTGGCGCTTCAGACCCGCCATGGGCTGATAATACAGAACCACCTGGCGCTTATGCAGGGACTCCTGCAAGCGCTTGTGCCAGCCGATGCCCGTTTCGGCGACGATCCCCTGCTTGTCCCGCTCGAAGATGCGGAAGCAGTTCCGCCCCTGCATCTTGGCCTGGTGCACGGCCGTATCGGCTTCCCTCAGGTACTCGTGCGCGGAAAGAGTCGCATTGTTGATGAGGGTGATCCCGATGCTGAAATAGATCTTGATCGAATCGCCAGCCTCGAAGAAAGTGAACTCGCGCATCAGCGCGATGAACGATTCGGCAATTTCCTGAATCCTGTCCTGGTCGACGTTGTAGGCAAGCAAGGTGAATTCGTCGCCGCCGTAGCGCGCAAAGACGTCGTTCTCGCGTATGCGCGACCCCAGTTGCTTGGCGACCTGGATCAGCAGCCGGTCGCCCGCCGCATGGCCATAGGTGTCATTGATGTTCTTGAACCTGTCCAGGTCGAAAAAAAACAGCGCGCTGCAGCCGCCGCTGCGCGCGATCCGCTTGACCTCGTGCTCCAGCCGCTCCACGAAATAGGCACGGTTCACCAGCCCCGTCAGGCTGTCATGATCCACCATGCGGCGCAGGGCCTCGTCCCGTTCGCGCAAGGCGTTGATGGTCGTATTCAGCGCGACGCCGATGCTGGCGATCTCCTTGTCGCCGGACGTCGCCACGGTGATATTCGTCTCGCCGCTGGCCAGGCGGGACAGCGGCTCCTCCAATTCGGAAAGCGGCGTCAGCGCCCAGTGTACGGTAATACGCATCACGAATGCCGCGGCCATCATCAGCACCGCGATCAGCAAGCTGGCGTAGAGAATATTATGATCCAGCTCGCTGGAAATCTTGCTGTAATCGATGACAACCTCGACGAAACCGATGGTTTCGATCTTCTCCCGCGCCTTGTTGTCCAGCGAATAGTTGATCATTCCGTCGCTGTCGATGGACTTCACCCATATGGGCGCAATCACGCGCATCTGGGAATTCGAGCCCTTCTCGAAGATCATGGGCTTCTGCTCGGATTCCGTCCTGCTCAGCTTGCGGAAGTCGTCGGCAGACAGCTTGGGGAAATTCGCGATCACCCCGCCCTTGCGGGTGTACTCCGCAATGACATCCTTCCCCTTCTCGTCGAGATACTTGGCCTGCGCGATCTCGGGAAAGCTGCTCAGGTAGCCGATGGATTGCTTGAGCTGCGCCGGGTTGTTCGTGGCATAGATGGGAATGCCGATCTCGTCCAGCTTGGCGACCCAGTTCTCACCCTGGCGGCGCACGCTGCTTTCGATGACCAGGTTGGTCGCAAACCAGATGGCGACGATGACCAGCAGGTAGACGATGAGCGTCCACACGAATTGAATGAACAATATGCGGTTGGCCAGGCTGCGCGGCGCGCTTCTCCCGATTTCAGAGACAAGGCGCGCAATACCGCCCAGCTCAATGCGCAATAGCGCGCTATGCGCCCGCTTCAGCAGCGCCAGCACGGCTTCCCTGATCCGCCCTTCCCTAATAATGTTCCCTCGCATACTTCTTGTACCGTCTGGGTATTGCCAGACCGAGGCGCTGCGCCATCACCGGGTTGATCCGCAACGCAGCTCTGTCGGGATAGACGATGTCCGGGCCGGGGATGTTCTCGGCGCCCTCCGCCGACTCCAGACGATCCAGCACCTGTTGCGCGATGTTCCGGTAATCGCTGGTCACGCTGAGCAAGCCGCCGAGGTTGAGCAATTCATTGCTGAACACGACGACCTGCTTGCTGTTGCGGACGCTGAACGTCATCACTTCGCGCAAAGCATTACCGCTCAGCACCCGGTTATCCGGCAATAGCCAATACCCCTGCACCTTATCCGCCATCTGTTTATAGGCGAACAGGTATTCCTTGTCGGTATTCACGGTGGCGATGTGCAGGGTAATGCCATGCCTTTTCGCGATTGCCGAGGCGACTTGCATCATATCCTCCAGCCCGGGCCCGCCGATGACACCCACGTCCGTCGTGGAGGGCGACAGCGCACGCCACGTCGCAAAGGTTCGTGAAATGGACGGAATCATGCTCACGCCCTTATGCTTTGGCGACAGCAGGCCATACTCCTGGTAATTGAACACCTGGCAAAATACGACTTGCCTGTCAGGCAGCGATTTTGCCGCAATCGACGCGCTCATGCCCACGCTGACAAACTGCTTGCGCTCCTCGTTCCTGTAGGGTTCCAGCATGCGGATATTTTCCACCTGACTGGGTGTCAGGTACCGGATGCTGCCGCGGCGGCCCAGTTGACGTGCAAGCAGGTTGGCGACCTTGGTGTAGGCAGGAATGTTCTCGCTGACGAAAATAACCACTTCCGGCGCAACATGCTTCACTACCGGCGGTGGTGGTGGCGGCGGCGGCTGCACCTTCACCGGCGGCGTACAGCCGTACAGCAGCATGGCCACCGTTACGAGCGCGGGGCGCCAATACTTGAGCATTCTTTTCCCTTTACTAATTATTGTAGTTCTGTATGCGCATAATACTACGCTATAAGCCAAAAATGGCAAGCGGAAGGGGGCCGCCGCCACGGCAAATGCGTTGCGCGCCTGAACGGCGCACCGCCCGGGCTAAAAGCGCAGCCTATGCCGGCGCTGCCGCGGCGCCCCTGGCGACCGCCGCAATCAGCCTTTCCGGCATCACCAGCCCATTCTGGAGCCGCCCCACGCCCACGAAGCCCAGCGGCCCGCGTAGATTGACTTTGCCGTCCGGCATTCCGCATTGCAGCCTGATACGCTGACCTTGCGCAAGCCGCCTTACCTCGCCCGCATCCAGGTCCAGCACGGGCATTTCAGGCAACAGGCTGTCCACGGGAAGCAGACAGGCATCGCGTTGCTCCGCGCTCATTGCCTCGAGCTGCTCCAGCGTATATGCGTCCCCGATCGAGAACCAGGCCGTGGCCGTGCGCCGCAGCGCAAGCAGGTGGGCCCCGCAGCCGAGGGTATGGCCTATGTCCTCGGCCAGGGTACGAATGTAGGTGCCCTTGCTGACCCGCACGCTGATTTCCATCACATCGCCGGAAAAACTTTCCAGCTCCAGTTCATGGATGGTCACCCGCCGCGGTTCCCGTGCGATGGTTTCCCCCTTGCGGATGTATTCGTACAGCGGCTTTCCCTGATGCTTGAGTGCGCTGTGCATGGGGGGGATCTGTTCGATGTCGCCGCAAAACTGCCGCAGCACGGCACGCACCGCAGCCTCGTCCGGCATGGGGGCGCCGGTCGGCATGATTTCCCCTTCGGTATCGCCCGTGCTGCTGGTAGCACCCAGCTTCACCCGTGCAAGATAAGCTTTCTCCGCGTCGAGCAGCCCGGACGAAAACTTTGCAGCCTCGCCGAAACAGACCGGCAGCAGCCCCGTCGCCAGCGGATCCAGCGTTCCGGTATGCCCGGCTTTCTCTGCCTGAAACAGGCGTCGCACCTTCTGCAGGGCGGCGTTGGAACTGAGCGTCAGGGGCTTGTCGAACAGGAGCACCCCGTCGACCTGACGCCAGGTGCGTTTGGTGGACAAGATTCAGTCCTTCGGATGATGGGAATCGGCCTCAATGGCGTCGTCTATCAATTGCGACAGGCGCGCGCCACGCTCCACGGAAGCGTCGTAGAGAAAATGCAGCTGGGGAATGACGCGCAGCTTCATGGCGTGGGCAAGCTGGCTGCGCAAAAAACCGCTTGCGCGCTCCAGCCCCTTCTGCACGTCCTTGTTCTGGCCCGACAGCACGGTGTAATACACCTTGGCATGCGAATAATCGCGCGCCACTTCGACGCCGGTCAGCGTCACCATGCGCACACGCGGGTCTTTCACCTCGAGCCGCAGCAGTTCGGCGAGTTCACGCTGAATCTGCTCGGCGACGCGTTCCGTTCTGGCAAAGTCCTTGGGCATATGCTACCTGGCACAAAGTTGAAAACCGCGACGATGCCGCAATCAATCACCCCGAGAGCCGGCAAAAGATCCGCATGCTCCCGGCGACAACTGCGCGCGCGGGATCGTTTTCCCGCGCGGCATCATTGCTTCGCAGTCGTTTTTCAAAGGGCCCGCGCCACCTCGATGATCTCGAAAACTTCCAGTTGATCGCCCACCTGCAGGTCGTTATACCCCTTGAGCGACAGGCCGCATTCGAAATTCGCCTTCACTTCCTTCACATCATCCTTGAAGCGCTTGAGCGAATCGAGGTCTCCGGTGTGGATCACGACGTTGTCGCGCAGCACGCGGACCTGCGAATTGCGGCGCACCACGCCGTCGGTGACGTAGCAGCCGGCCACGGTTCCCACCTTGGAAATGTGGAACACCTGGCGGATCTCCACCATGCCGATGACGTTTTCCTTCTTCTCCGGTGCGAGCATGCCCGACATGGCGGCCTTGATCTCGTCCACCATCGCGTAGATGATGTTGTAGTAGCGCACATCCACGCCGGAAGATTCCGCGAGCTTGCGCGCCGCCGCGTCGGCACGGGTATTGAACCCGATGACGATGGCCTTGGAGGCCAGCGCCAGGTTGATGTCGGACTCGGTGATGCCGCCCACCCCGCTATGGATCAGGTTGACCTTGACCTCATTGGTGGAAAGCTTCTGCAGCGACTGCGCAATCGCCTCGGCGGAGCCCTGCACGTCCGCCTTGACGATCAGCGACAGGGTGCGCACCTCGCCTTCCGCCATCTGCTCGAACATGTTCTCGAGCTTCGCGGCCTGTTGCTTGGCGAGCTTCACGCCACGGTACTTGCCCTGGCGGAACAGCGCAATTTCGCGCGCGCGCTTCTCGTCGGCCAGCACCATCAACTCCTCGCCGGCGTCAGGCACCTCGGACAAGCCCTGAATTTCCACGGGAATGGAGGGGCCGGCTTCGCTGATCGCCTTGCCGGTCTCGTCCAGCATGGCACGCACGCGGCCGTATACCGCACCGACCAGCACCGCATCGCCGCGCTTCATGGTACCCGTTTGCACCAGCACGGTCGCCACAGGGCCCTTGCCCTTGTCCAGGCGGGCCTCGATCACGATGCCCTTGGCATGGGTGACGCGCGGCGCCTTGAGCTCCAGCACTTCGGCCTGAAGCAGCACGCTCTCCAGCAACTGGTCGATGCCCTGGCCGCTCTTGGAAGAGACTTCCACGAACATGGCGTCGCCGCCCCAGTCCTCGGGCACCACGCCTTCGGCAACGAGTTCCTGCTTCACGCGCTCGGAATTCGCCTCGGGCTTGTCTATCTTGGTCACGGCCACGACGATGGGCACGTTGCCCGCCCGCGCGTGGTGAATGGCTTCACGCGTCTGCGGCATCACGCCGTCGTCCGCCGCCACCACCAGAATCACGATGTCGGTCGCCTTGGCGCCGCGGGCGCGCATGGCGGTGAACGCCTCGTGACCCGGGGTGTCGAGGAAGGTGATCATGCCACGCGGCGTATCGACGTGATAGGCGCCGATATGCTGGGTGATGCCGCCCGCCTCGCCCGAGGCAACGCGGGTGCGGCGAATGTAGTCCAGCAAGGATGTCTTGCCGTGGTCGACGTGGCCCATCACCGTCACCACCGGGGCACGCGGCTCCAGCTCAACGTCCTGATGCTCGGCGGCCTCGGCCAGCCAGGCGTCGGGCTCGTCGGCCTTGGCGGCCTTGGCGATATGGCCCATGTCCTCGACCACGATCATCGCGGTTTCCTGGTCCAGCACCTGGTTGATGGTCACCATGGTGCCCATGGACATCAGCTTCTTGATGATCTCGGTAGCCTTGACCGACATCTTCTGCGCCAGTTCGGCGACCGTAATCGTTTCCGGAACGGCAATTTCCCGAACCACCGGCTCGGTGGGCAGCGAGAAGCCATGCTGCTGGGCGGGCGACGCTTCAGCTCTCGCATGTTTCTCGGTATGTCGCGGCGCGCGTGCGCGCCCGGCCCATCCGCCACCGCCACCGCCCAGGCGGCTGTCGGTAGAGGGTGTGCGTTTCTTGTGGCCCGCCTCGCTCCATGGGCTGCTCTTGTCCACCGACTTGGCGCCTTTTTTCGCGCCCGGCTTGGCAACCTTGTCTCCCGGAGCGGGCCGGTGCAGCGTACCTTCGGCCAGGCTGGGTGCAGCAGCGGGTGCAGCCGGCGCTTCGGCCGCCGGCGTCTCCGCTGGCTTTGCCTCAACCTCGGGCACCGCGGGCTTTTCAGTCTCGACGGCCACAGCGGCGGCCTTGCGCTTCGCGCGCTCCTTCTTGGCCTCTGCATCGGCGGCCTGGCGCGCCTGCAGCTCCGCCAGCCGGCGCTGCTCTTCGTCACGCAGCGCCCTTTCGTGTTCGTCGATGACATTTTCCGGCTTCTTCGCAGCCGCTTCCGCAACCGGTGCCGGCGCTTCAACTTTCGCGGCGGCAGGCGCGACCACCCGCTTCTTGCGCACCTCGACCTGGATGGTGCGCGCCTTTCCGGAGCTGTCCGCCTTCTTGATTTCCGTCGTTTCACGCCGGGTCAGCGTAACCTTCTTGGTCTTGGCGGCGCCATGCGCTGAACGCAGATGATCCAGCAACTGCGTCTTATCCTGCTCGGACAACGCATCGGTCTCTTTCTGCTTGGCGACACCGGCAGCATGCAACTGTTCCAGCAACAGCTCGACCGGCAGGCCGAGTTCCGCGGCAAATTGCGCTACGTTCATTTTCGCCATCGTTACCTCTTAACCTTTAAAGTATCCAAAAACTACGCAAACCAGGGGGCGCGTGCGGTCATGATCAGCGCGTTTGCGCGATCGGCGTCCATACCGGTCAATTCCACCAGTTCGTCCGCATCCAGGTCGGCAAGCTGCTCCTGCGTGCCGACTCCCTTGCCCGCCAGCGTGCGGGCGGTTTCCTCATCCATGCCGTCTAGCTTGAGCAGGTCCTCGATGTTATGCTCAACCTGCTCCTCGTTGGCAATCGCCTGGGTCAGCAGGGCGTTTCGCGCGCGGCTGCGCAGCTCATTGACGGTGGCCTCGTCGAAAGCCTCGATCTCCAGCATTTCCTCCAGCGGCACATAAGCCACCTCTTCCAGTGTGCTGAAGCCCTCCTGCACGAGGATGTCGGCGACCTCCTCGTCCACATCCAGCTTGTTCATGAACAGGTCGCGCACCTTGGCGAACTCCTGCTCGTTCTTCTGGCTGGATTCCTCCACCGTCATGATATTGAGTTCCCAGCCGGTCAACTGGCTGGCCAGGCGCACGTTCTGGCCGTTGCGGCCGATGGCCTGGGCGAGATTTTCCTCCTCGACCACCACATCCATGCTGTGTTTGTCCTCGTCCACCACGATGCTGGTCACGTCCGCGGGCGCCAGCGCATTGATGACGCCTGTGGCCGGGTCTTCCGACCACAGGATGATGTCCACGCGCTCACCTGCAAGTTCGTTGGTGACGGCCTGCACGCGCGAGCCGCGCATGCCGACGCAGGTGCCTATGGGGTCCAGCCTTGCATCGTGCGAACGCACGGCGATCTTGGCGCGCGAGCCGGGATCGCGCGCCGCGCTGACAATCTCCAGCAGCCCCTCCTCGATCTCGGGCACTTCCAGTTCGAACAGTTTGACCAGGAATTCCGGCGTGACGCGGGACAGCACGATCTGCGGCCCGCGCAGCGCGCGATCCACGCGCAGCAGGTAGGCGCGCACCCGATCCCCCACACGCAGGTTTTCCTTCGGGATCATCTGGTCGCGCGGCAGCAGCGCCTCGATCTTGCCGAATTCCACGATGGCGTTGCCGCGCTCCATGCGCTTGATGGTGCCGGAAACCAGGTGATCCTTGCGCGCCATGAAGTCGCTCAGGATCTGCTCGCGCTCGGCATCGCGGATCTTCTGGAAGATCACCTGCTTGGCGGCCTGCGCATCGATGCGGCCGAAATCGACGGATTCCAGCGGCTCCTCGATGAACTCATCCATCTGGATGTCCGGATCGCGCTTCTGCGCCTCTGCCAGCTTGATGTGCAAATCGGGCGTCTCGAATGTCTCGTCATCCATCACCTGCCAGCGGCGGAACGAGGAATAATCACCGGTTTCCCGGTCAATACTGACGCGCACGTCCGCCTCTTCGGAGAAGCGCTTCTTGGTGGCGGACGCCAGCGCGGCCTCAAGCGCACCGAACACCACCTCCTTGTCCACGTTCTTTTCCCGCGCCAGCGCGTCCACCAACATCAAAACTTCGCGATTCATCATCGTCTCCAACAATTATGCATTTGCGCGTGCAAACCCGTCCATTCAGAACACCGGCGACAGGCGGGCCTTATCCACATTGACCAAGGCTATTTCCACCCGCTTGCCATCCATATCCAGTTCCAGCATGCCGCCCTTCACCTCGCCCAGCATGCCGATGAAATTCTTGCGTCCATCCAGCGGCACCCGCAGCTTCAGGCTCACCCGCTCGCCGCGAAAGCGCACAAAGTCCGCTTCCTTTTTCAGCGGCCGGTCCAGCCCCGGCGAAGACACCTCCAGCCGGTCGTAGGCCACGCCCTCGACCGCAAACAGCCGGGTCAATTGATTGCTCACCCGCTCGCAGTCGTCCAGCGTGATCCCGCCGCTCTGCGCGCCTTCGCCGGCCTGCCCTTCGGGCAGCCGGTCGATGAACACCCGGACCATCCCGCGTCCCGAAATCTCAAGGTCGACCAGCTCATACCCCAAGCCATCCAGGGTCGTTCCCACCAGTTGGGATACATCCATAACGTTTACCCACAAATAAAAAACGGGCCCGAAGCCCATCTTTAAAAATCGAAAGAAGTGTAGCAGAAATATCGCGAAAACGCATCATAATATTCACTTACCGCGGCGGGTTACGTGTAAATTACAGCCTTCGCACCCGCCGCGGACGGGGGTTGCTACAATACGCGCCGTCGCATTCGGCCACCCACCGTCCCATGGCGTATCACCTAGGTCTCGATTTCGGAAGCAGCGGCGCCCGCGCCTGCGTGGTGGACGATGATGCAAATTTCGTCCATACCGACCGCCACGATTACCCGGTACAGCACGCGCAGAGCCCGCTGGGCTGGCGCGAGGCGTTGCTGAGCCTGCTCGGTCGCCTGCCGGCCCATCTTGCAGCCGAGCTCGCAAATATCTCCATCGATGCGACTTCGGCCACGGTGCTGCTGTGCGACAGTGCGCTGCGCCCCCTTGCCCCGCCCCTGCCATATGCGGATGGCCGCGCCAGCGCCGAGGCCGCCGAACTGAAAGCAATTGCGCCCGAAGGCCACACCGTATGCAGCCCCACCTCGGGCCTGGCGAAATTTCTCTGGCTGACGCGCCATACCGATCTGTCGCAGGCGGCATGGTTCCTGCACCAGGCGGACTGGCTGGCCGCATTGCTGACCGGCATTGGCGGCGTTTCGGATTACCACAACGCGCTCAAGTCCGGCTATGACGTGGAGCGCTTGTGCTGGCCCGGCTGGGTGCAGTCCTTGCCTCATGCCCGACTGCTGCCGCGGGTGGAAGCGCCCGGCGCAGCGATTGCCCCGATGCAGCCGGCGCTGGCCGCGCATTTCGGCATCGGGGTGGGCTGCACGGTACGCACCGGAACGACGGACAGCATCGCCGCCTTCATCGCGGCGGGCGCCCGTGCGCCAGGCGAAGCCGTCACTTCGCTCGGCACCACCATCGTGCTGAAGCTGCTCTCAGAGCGGCGCGTCGAAGCGGCGGAATTCGGCGTATACAGCCATCGCTACGGCAACTTGTGGCTGGCCGGCGGAGCGTCGAATGCGGGAGGGGGCGCGTTGCGTCAGTTCTTCAGCAATGCACAGCTTGAGGAACTCAGCACGCGCTTTGACCCCGCAATGGACAGCGGCCTTGATTACTATCCGCTTCCCGCGCGAGGCGAGCGCTTCCCGATCAACGATCCCCTGCTTGCACCGCGCCTGGCGCCGCGCCCGCCCGACGATGCCCGCTACGTCCACGGCCTGCTGCAGGGACTGACGCGCATCGAGGCGGCAGGATACGCCAGGCTGGCCGAACTCGGAGCAACGCCGCTGAAATCGGTCATCACCTGCGGCGGCGGCGCGCGCAACCCCGCGTGGCTGGCCATGCGCCAGAGGCTGCTCGGGGTGCCGGTGACCGCCGCCGCCCAGGCCGAGGCGGCCTGCGGCGCCGCGCTGCTGGCCTTGCGCGGCAGGCCGGATGCCGGGTGAGCATTGCATGCGCCGCATCCTTGGTGTAAGTTATCCCATTCGCTAGGCCATTCATCAATCCCCACCGGCAAACATGACGACCCCCACTCCCGCAAATCAGTTGAACATCCGCATTTCGTGGCTGGCCATCGTGAATTACCTCGGCGCGTTGCTCACCACAGGCTGGATGCTGTACTTGCTGTATGGTTCGGCCGGCCTGGTGTACGCCCTGCTGGCCCTGCTGGTGAGCGGCTTCATCCTGCGCTTCGGCGCATCGCCGCTGCTGGTCATAGCGGCCGGGATCCTTTACTTTCACTTCCATGCAGCGGGGCTCTGGTTGCCGGCATTATGCTGGCTGGCCGCGGGCGCCGCCTTCCTGAATGACCTGCAAGACTACAGGATGCGTCACTCGCCCGGGCAGGAACCGGCCTCGCAGGCTTCCGACCAGCAGCCTTCCGGTCAGCAGGCTTCCGGCCGCCGGTCACAACGCAGGCAACCGCCCGCCCAGCCATGAAGCAAACGCTGCTTGACGCGGTCGGCGGCCTGCCCGCACTGAAGTGCGGGCACGGGAGAGACCGCGCCCTCATGAAGCACATCGTGAACGATGCAGTGGAGTCGTTCTACGGCACGGCCTGGACATCCCGGAAACGAATTATCGTCCCCGGACCCCCGTCAGCC
>Ga0075276_10000025_pt1 | contig 45944 bp, 37 predicted proteins | sample SF_Rice_5C_80N_4_FD_69770 | JGI IMG/M metagenome (GOLD analysis project Ga0075276, IMG submission 69770) | Rice paddy soil microbial communities from Twitchell Island, California, USA - SF_Rice_5C_80N_405 | ecosystem: Environmental > Terrestrial > Soil > Paddy field/soil | place: USA: Twitchell... | reverse complement strand
CGAAGCTTCAGCCGGCACGGCGGTGGTGAAGTTTGGCCGCTACTTCGCCTCGCTCGGCCCGGAGGAAGTGGCCTGGACCAGGAAGCGCGTTTCCCAACTGCTGGCGGCCGGTGATGTGGCCTACGTAAAAGTGGTTTCTCTGGGGCCTGATAACCGGGCGCGAGTCGCGCTGGAACAGGATTCAGGCGTGCAGGGCGCTCTGGTCGCCATTGACAATGCCACCGGCGACATCAAGGCCATGGTGGGTGGGCGCGACTTCGATATTTCCAAGTTCAATCACGCCACCCAGGCGGAGCGCCAGGTGGGCTCCTCCTTCAAGCCCTACGTCTACACCGCCGCCATTGACCAGGGGGCCACGCCCGATGACGTGGTGCTGGACGCGCCCGTTACCTTCAACACGCCTTCCGGACCTTACATCCCGCACAATTACGACGAGAAATTTGAAGGCAACATAACCCTGCGGCGCGCCCTGGCTGATTCGCGCAACATTCCGGCTCTGAAGACGGCGGAGAAAGTCGGTATTGAGACGGTGATCAGCTACGCTCACCGCTTCGGCATCAGCGAAGAAATTCCCGACTACCTCCCCATCGCGCTGGGCGCCGCCGACGCCACCGTGCTGGAGCAGACCTCCGCCTACAGCGTGTTTCCCGAGGATGGGGTGCGCCTGCTGCCGCGCTACATCAGCAAGGTCACCGACTACGATGGGCGCCTGCTGGAGGAGAACTATCCCGACGTGCGCGACGTGATCAGCCAGCGCACCGCCCGCATCATGACCTCCGTGCTGCGCGAGGTCGTACTGCACGGCACCGGCGTGGCCGCCAGCCGCATGCCATACGCCCTGGCCGGTAAAACCGGAACCACCAATGATTTCACTGACGCCTGGTTTATCGGCTTCTCCCCCAACCTGACCTGCGGCGTGTGGGTAGGCTTTGACCAGAAGAAATCGCTGGGCAACAAGGAAACCGGATCGCGCGCGGCGCTGCCCATCTGGATGGAATTCATGTCGGCGGCGCTGAAAGGGCACGACCCCGGCGATTTTCAGCCTCCTCCTCCTCTTCCCCCCGGCGCCGTCGCCCAGAAACTGGATACCCCAGACAGCGCCCCCACGGGAGACGAAGTGCATTAGCGCGGTTGTTGGTTGCTAGTCGTTTGCGCTCGGCTCTTGCCGGTCGGCCTTGGCCCCCGCCCTATTTCCAGAGAGGCTCACGGCCGCAACCTTGGTGCTGTTGCCGGTCACGTGGAACCTTGGGGCTTTAGCCCCGCCGTGTCTCTGTGGCCAAAACGGGCTACAATCGGGGGCATCGTCCGCGTAAAGACAATGTTTCGCCTGCTCTCCCTGGCCATGATTCTGCTCATGGTGGCCATGGTCTCGGCCATTACCACTATGCGCCTGGCTATCCACGGACGTGAAGTGGCGGTTCCCAACTTCGTAGGCATGATGCCGGCAGAGGCGCAGCGGCTCGCGTTCCAGAATGGCCTGGCCTTTTCCGTGGAGCGCCGCTTTTACAGCTCGCAGGTTGCCTTCGGCCGGGTCATGTCGCAGGTGCCTGATGCCGGCACGCTGGTGCGTCGCGGCTGGCAGGTGCGGGCGGCGGAAAGCCTGGGCTCGCAGCGCGTGGCCATTCCCGACGTGGTGGGGCAGAGCGGGCGCGCCGCCGAAATCAACATTCGCGAGCGCGGCCTGGAAATGGGCATACAGGCCAGCGCGCACCTTGCCACTCCCGCGCCCGGCATGGTCATCGCCCAGGACCCGCCCGCCAACGCGCGCGAGGTTTCGGCGCCGCGAGTAAGCGTGCTGGTGGCCGCGCCTCCCGATCCGCCCGCCTTTGTAATGCCCAGCTTTATTGGCCAGCCCCTCGCCCTGGTCAGCGCCGGTATCGAGAAGGCGGGCCTGCACCTGGGCAACCTGACAGTGCAGCCGCCGGCCGGCAGCCCAGGAACGGCTGCGCCTCCGGGCAACGTGGCGCCAGCACCCACTTCCCCTTCTGGAACCACCGCTACGCTCATCGTGGGCCAGAGCCCCGCTCCTGGGCAGAAGGTCACCGCGGGCACGGTGGTGAACTTCGAAGTGACGCGGTAGCTGGGAGGGTATTTGGCGTCCTACCCAGGCAACAACTGCTAACCAGCTATCCCTGCCAAGTGTCATCCTGAGCGGAGCAGGCCGTTTCGCTTGCGAAACGGTCCGCGCAGTCTAAGGACCCCTGCGTTTTTCCAGCTTCAGGTACGGATCCAGGGAGTTTGGGCCACAGCTTCTCAATCGCCCGGTAATCCTCATGCAGATAAATCCGCAGCTAAGTTTTTTCCAGAATGGCGGCGAAGAAGCCGTCGCACGGCTGCACGCCGGGGAGCGTGCGCAGAAACAACCCGTCCGTAATCGAATCCAGGTCTTGCCAGATAAGTTCCCCGTGCTCGCGCGTGGCCTGCAACTCAAGGCGACAATCCAGCACCTGAATGCCGGGTGCGCTGGCGAGCAGTTCTTCCACCACCGCCTGGTTTTCCTCGCGCTCCAGCGAGCAGGTGGAATACACCAGCCGTCCGCCGGGCGCGAGATGTTCCAGCGCGGCACTCGCAATTGCAACCTGGCGGGCGTGCAGGTGGTTGAGGTCTTCCGGTTTCAGGTGCCACTTGATTTCCGGGTTGCGGGCCAACGTTCCTGTGCCGGAACAGGGCACGTCGGCCAGGGCGCGGTCGAACCCGCCCCCCACAGGCAACCGCCCGGCGTCGGCGGCGATCACCTGCACGTTGTTCGCCCGCACCAGTCGCCGCAAAAGCCGGGCGCGCTGCGGATGCAGGTCGGCGGCAACGATCTGCGAGGCGGGATTGCGGTCGGCCAGTATCGCGGTTTTGCCTCCCGGCGCAGCACAGCAATCCAGCAGGCGCGTCCCGCGTCCGACCAGCGCTGCCACCAACTGCGAGGCTTCGTCCTGGATGGCAATTCGCCCTTCGCGAAACGCGGCCGTGTGCGTCACGTCGCCTTTCTCCACCCGGCGGGCGTCGGACAGAAATGCGCCCGGCGAGAGCTCGATTCCGGCCTGGTGCAATTCCTCCTCGGCTCCTGGAGCGCGCAGGCGGATGGAGGTCGCCGGCACCTGCTGGTCGTAAGCACAGACGCGCGCGGCAGACTTGGCTCCGAATTGCTTTATCCAGCGTGCGACCAGCCATCCTGGATGCGCATAGACTACCACCAGGCTGTGGGCGCTCACATCGCGCGGTGGGCGGGGGCGAAGCTCCGGCGCACCGGCTGCCAGCTTGCGCAGCAGCGCGTTTACGAAGCCGGCGGCGGAGCGCTTGCGCGCCTTTTTCACCAGCTCCACACTTTCGTAAATCGCCGCCCGCGCCGGCACCCGCTCCAGCCACCCCAATTGGTATGCACCCAGCCGCAACGCGGTCAAAACTTCGAGATCGAGTTTCTCTACCGGCTGCGAAGACGCCTGGGCCACTCCCGCGTCCAGCACCGAGCGCCAGCGCAGCACGCCCATTACCAGTTCGGTGCAAAGGGCGTGATCGGCGGCAGAAAGCTTTTGGTAGCGGCTGGAATGCAGCAGTTCTGAGGCGTAGGCGCCCTGCTGCTCCACTCGAAGGAGAATGTCGAAGGCGGCGGCGCGGGAAGGCGAAAGCATGGGGAATGGGGTGATGATGTAATTGAAAATCTTTCACCACAAAGGGCACGAAGGATCACAAAGAAGAAATTCAAATCGTTAAAATTTGATCGAATGTAGTTGAAGACAGGGCACTGGATCATTCGAGCCAATCTTTAGCAACCCTTCTGATTTTCCTTTGTGTCCTTTGTGGTGAAAAATCGTTCTCCCGCGCGCGGGTGGTATCCGTGCTCGAAATCGCGCGCCGCCATGCGCTTTTTGCCCTCGAGCTGCACTTCCAGAAGCTCCAGCGCGGTGTTTTGACCGCAGCCCGCCAGCAGGCGCTCGCCTTCGACTTTGATTTCGCCCGGTGGCAGCGCCGCCGCCGCCGGCTTGGCTTGCCACACCTGCAGCTGCTTGCCGCGAAAGGTGGTGAACGCTCCCGGCCAGGGCTGGAAGCCGTGCAGCCGGTTTGTGATTTCCGCCGCTGTGCGCTGAAAATCAATCAGCCCGTCTTCGCGCTTCAAGATTGGCGCCAGCGTTGCCCGGCTGTGGTCCTGCGGGCGAGGCTGAATGCCTCCCGCGCTCAGCCCGCGCAGGGTTTCAATCATCAGGTCGGACCCAATCGCAGCCATACGCGGCGCCAGAGCTTCCGCCGTGTCCTGGGGTGCGATGGGAATTTCTTTTTGCAGCAGGATGTCACCGGTATCCAGGCCGGCGTCAATGCGCATGGTGGTGACGCCGGTGACCGTTTCGCCCAAGGCGATCGCCCACTGAATGGGCGCGGCGCCACGATATTTGGGCAATAGCGACGCATGCAGGTTGATGTTACCCAGCGGCGGCAGGTCAATCATCCATGGCGGAATGATGCGCCCGTAGCCCACCACAACAATGGCCTGGGGCTCAAGGGCTGCAAGCTGCGCGCGAAACTCCTCGTTGTTTTTGATTTTGTCGGGCTGAACCACGGGCAGGCCCAGCTCCAGCGCGCGGCTTTTTACCGGCGAAGGAGCCAGTTCCAGCCCGCGCCCGCGTGGCTTGTCGGGCTGGGTGACCACAAGACGCACCTCGAACCCGCTGCTCACCAGCTTTTCCAGCGTAGGAACGGCAAATCGGGGCGTGCCGGAGAAAACCAGGTTCATAAGATTTGTAATTGAGTAATTTGTAATTGGTAATTTGGGTTGGCCGCACTGGAGGTCAATTACAAAATTACAAATTACTAAATTACAAATTACTCAATCCCCCCACTCTCCCGCCTTCACCAGCTTGCGGATTTTGCGTTTCATCAGGTCGCGTTTCAAGGCGCTGATGTGATGAATGTACAGGCGGCCGTTGAGGTGGTCGGTCTCATGCATAAAGGCGCGAGCCAGCATTTCTTCGCCGGTCTTCTCGTACCATTTTCCGGTGGCGTCCTGGGCCTTCACCGTAACCCGCAGGGGCCGGGTTACCGGCTCCCGGAAATCGGGAATGCTCAGGCAGCCCTCGCTGCCCTTTTGCTTGCCTTCGGTGTGGACAATTTGAGGATTCACCAGCACCAGCTTGGCTTCGGGGTCTTCCTTGAAGGTAACGTCAATCACGGCGATGCGCCTGGAAATGCCGATCTGGGGCGCCGCCAGCCCCACTCCGTGCGCCGCGTACATGGATTCGAACATGTCGGCCAGCAATTTGCGCAGTTCGTCGTCAAAAGACTCCACCGGCGCGGCAGGCTTCTCCAGCACCGGGTCGCCATATTTCACGATGGGGTAGATCATCAGTAGTTCTGCAGTTGTTGGCAGTAGCCTTGAAAGTTACGGACCGTTTCGGTCATGGAATCGCCGCCGAACTTCTCCAGCGCGCAGCGCGCCAGGGTGAGCGCCACCATGGCTTCCGCGGCCACCCCGGCGGCCGGGACCACGCACACGTCGGAGCGCTCGTAGGCCGCCTTCACCGGCTCCCGGGTGGTGAAATCCACCGACTCCAGCGGGCGGCGCAAGGTGGAGATCGGCTTCAAATACCCCCGCACCAGGATATCCTCGCCATTGGAAATGCCGCCTTCCACGCCGCCGGCATGGTTGTGCTTGCGCACAAAGCCGGTAAAGGGCGGCGCGCCGGCGCCCGCTTGCCGCGAATAACCTATTTCATCATGCACCTGCGACCCGGGGGAAGCGGCGGCTGAAACCCCAACCCCAATCTCCACCGCTTTCACCGCCTGCAGCGACATCACGGCGCCGGCCAGCAACCCGTCCAGGCGCTCATCCCAGTTGGCGTAGGTGCCCAGGCCGGGCGGAACATGGTGGGCCACCACCTCGAAAACCCCGCCCACCGAGTCGCCGGTGCGCAGCGCCTGGTCCACTTCGGCCTTCATGCGCTGTTCGGCCTCCGGATCGGCGCAGTTGAGCAGCACTTCATTTTTTTCGGCCAGGGCTCGAATCGTCTCCCAGGGAACTTCGGCGTTGGGCAGGGCGGCGCCGCCCACCGCCAGAACGTGGCTGAGCACCTCGATGCCGAGTTGGCGCAGAAAAAGCTTGGCCACCGCGCCAATTGCCACCCTGGCAGCTGATTCCCGGGCCGAAGCCCGCTCCAGAACGTAACGCGCCTCGCGAAAGTTGTATTTCAGAGCTCCCGCCAGGTCGGCATGGCCCGGACGCGGCGATTTGACCGCTTTGTGCCGGGCGGGATCGCCTTCGCCCACCGGCAGCGATTCCTGCCAGTTCTTCCAGTCTTTATTCTCCAACAAGATGGCGATGGGCGAGCCAATCGTGGCTCCGTGCCGCACGCCGGAAAGGATATGCGCCTGGTCGCGCTCAATCTTCATGCGCCCGCCGCGACCGTAACCCTGCTGGCGGCGCCAGAGTTCGCGGTCAACAAATGCCTGCTCAACCTGCAGCCCTGCGGGCATGCCGGTAAGCAGGGCGACCAACGCCTCCCCGTGCGACTCTCCCGCGGTAGAATAGTGAAGCATGAAATCAGGATTGTATCTGATGGGCGCAACCTTAACGTTTTTACTTAGTTCCGGCGCTTAGCCTGGCCCGCCTCCCGGAAGCCTAAAAACTGAAGCAAAATAGGTTGAATCGCTCAGTAACTTTTCAACAAATATCCCATCCGGGCGGCTAGATTCCCAACCAGAAAAGCTATAAAATGGCTTACAAGCTCGGGACTTACAGTTACTGGCTGATCAGCCGCCACTCGGTCCGTTCGAACGCACGTCCTCTGGCCGTCCTTAAGGAGAATACTTGTCTGCCTGCTTGGTACTAAAAGAAAGCTCGCGTGCTTTGATTCAGGAAGCGGTTAGGGCCTTGAAGCCCTGTTTTCCTGAGATTACGGCCGCCTGGCGGGCAAGGATGTTTGAGGAGTTCCAATTCGACGGCCGGGCTATGACCGCCCTGGAACGCCTTAACCTGGGTACTGGGTTCGCCATCTTCTGCCAGTGCGAGTTCCAGACCTTTGCCGAGAACCTTAATTACTTCGGAACCCGGCTGGCCAAACTGCAGGTGGATGCGGGAGCGGTGGCGCGCTCCCTGGAACTCTACGAGCTTTTTTGCGAGCCCTATGTAGCCAAAGCATTTAAGGAGCGGCGGAGCGAGGTAGTGGCCGCCCTGGAAATGTTTTCGTCGGCGGCCTTTGTAGCCGTTTCGCTGGCCTACTTCGAGACCCAAAAGGGCGCTTCCTCGGCCTTGCTCTCGGTACTGGACGCCGAACTTACCGCCCCAGATCTCAGCTCCCTTCTGCGTAAGATTTTGGAAATTACGGCCGCCACGTTCGGGGCCCAGCTGGGCACCATCCTGCTGCGCGAGCCCGAAGGTGATGGCTTGCGGCTGGCCGCCACGGTGGGTTTTGGTAGCGAACTCGAGGAAGACTATAGCGTCAGGCCCGGCGAGGGCTTTTCCGGCAGGATTGCGGCCAGCAGCGAAGCCGACTTGCTGGTGCTGGAGAGCGGCGACCACCAGGAAGAGGCCAACCCCATCCTCCTGCGGCATGCCAAGTCAGTCTGGGCGGTGCCGCTGAAGAAGAACTCGGAAGAGACTATCGGGGTGCTGGAAATCGGTTTTGCGGTGCCTTACCGCTGGATGCCGACGGAACGGGAGCTGATGCGGGCCATGGCCGACCGCTCGGCGCTGGCCATTGACCGCATGCAGATGACCGACGCCCTGCGGGAGCGCGAATCGCGTATTGCCGAGCTCTCCGCCCACCTGCTGCGCGTCCAGGAAGAGGAACGCAAGCACATCAGCCGCGAGTTGCACGACGAAACCGGCCAGGGCCTGATGGTCACCCGGCTGTACCTGGGCATGCTGGAAGCCAGCCTGCGTTCGCGCAGCTCGCAAGTGAAGATCCAGGAAGCACTGGCGGTGGTGGACCGCACCATCGAAGGCTTGCGGCGGATGATTGCCCGGCTTTCCCCTCTGGTCCTGCAGGAGCTCGGGCTGGTAGCCGCTATCCGCAAGGAAGCCAAGGACTTGAGCAAGAACACAGGAGTCAAGACGCGAGTGGTTTTGCCCGACGAGCTGGGCCGCTTTGGGCCGGAGGCGGAAACCGCAATCTACCGCGTGGTGCAGGAAGCCTTGCACAACGTGGCCAAGCACGCGCAAGCCAAGAATGTAACCCTCCAGGTGGCGCGCGAGCAGGGCGTGATCAAACTGCTGGTGGAAGATGACGGCGTCGGTTTCGCCCAAAAAGGCGTTTCCCGAGGCCGCAGTTTTGGCCTGGCTGGAATGCGGGAACGGATTGCCGCCCTGGGTGGCGCCCTGCGGCTGCGTTCCAGCAAAGGACGCGGTACCCGCATCGAAGTAACTGTTCCGGATGCAGCCGCCGTAGTTCAGCTGCCGGTAACGGCTGATGCCGTCTATCCGGCGCGCACCATGGCCGCGGGCAATTCTCTGGCCAGCTAACTAAAAAGCGGGGCAGCGCGCGCTTCGTGCATCCAATTTCGAGAATCGTCAAGGTGAACTGATGGGAAAGATCAGATGTTTGTTAGTTGACGACCACACGTTGTTCCGCCAGGGAGTGCGGCGGCTGCTGGAAGGCGAGTCCGACTTCGAGGTGGTGGGCGAAGCCGCCGATGCCGGGGAAGCGGTGGACAGGGCGCGCGACCTGCGCCCCGACATAGTGCTGATGGATATCGGCATGCCTGGCCTGTCGTCTTTCGAGGCCGCTCGCCAGATTCGCAAGAACCGCCCTGAAACCAAGCTGCTGTTCCTGACCATGTACGAGGACGAAGACTACCTGGTGCAGTGCCTGGAAGTGGGCGCCGCCGGCTACGTGCTCAAGGACACGCCCGCGCCGCAGCTGGTGAGCGCGGTGCGCGATGTGTACAAAGGCGGCAAATACCTGAGCTCACAGGTGCTGAGCAAGCTGGTGGAAGATTTCCGCGCGCGTGTGCGCGATTCCAAGATGCGTCCCCGCATTTCCACGCTGACCCCGCGGGAGCGGGAGATTCTCAAGCTGCTGGCGGAAGGCAACTCGGTGAAGGAAATCGCCGTGCTGCTGGGGCTGAGCGTAAAGACCGTGGAGGCGCACAAGTTCAATTTGATGCGCAAGCTCGACATCCACAATAAGGCGCAGCTGGTGACCTACGCCATCCAGAAGAAGATCATCAAGATTCCGGTGAATCAGTAATTTCTTCCCGCGGAGATACGCGGATCCGTGGCTGGTTATTGTCCCACCGCCAGCGCGGCCAGACTCTGCATATCGGCCACTTCCAGGTCCGGTTCTTCTGTTGCCGCGCGGGTGGCGCCAAAGCCGCGGCGGCGAACCAGCACCGTGGCCAGGCCGCTGGACTTGGCCGGCACAACGTCGTGGTAAACGCTCTGGCCGATGTGCAGTACCTGCTCCTTCGGCAGCGCCAGACGCTCCAATGCGAGATGAAAGGGAGCCAGCGAGGGTTTGTAGGCGCGCGCCTGTTCGGCGGTAATTACCTGGTCAAACTTCACCTCCAGATGAGGCGCGGTACCGGCGAACAACTCGTCGTCGGTGTTGGAGATGATGGCCAGGCGGTAGCGGGTCTTCAGCTTTCGCAGTGCCGCGACCGTATCCGGAAACGGCGGCCAGTTCTTGAGCGAGTCAGGGAGTGAGCGCGCTTCCGCATCTGAAGTCTCAAAGCCCAGGCGCTCGCCAAATCCGCGCACCACGCGTTCCAGAACTTCCCGATAGCGCCGGTAAGGGTTTTGGGCTGCCGGCTCCAACTCCGCATAGAGCGCCAGAATCTGCTCGTCGCGGAGTTTGCACCCATGCGTGCGTAAGATGGGCCGCAAGGCGCCGAGCAGTCCGGTTTCCCAGTCAATGAGCGTGCCGTAGCAGTCGAAGGTGAGGGCGTGGAAGCGGGAGAAGGAGAGCATAGGGTTAGCTGTTAGCCTTTGACTCCTTCGGCTATGGGCTCTTAGCTATTGGCTCCTCAAAATCGAAAGCCAAGAGCCAACGACCATCGCCATCAGCTACTTCCGCACCTGCAGCGGCTGCGTCAGCTTAAAGCTAAGGGTGGATTCGGCGGGCAACACGATGTTCTGATTGCCGGTGAAGGCGGTGCCGGCGGTGCCGGCGCCCGCGCCCGCGGCGGCGCCGATGGCCGCGCCCTTGCCGCCGCCGGCCAAGCCGCCAATCAGTGCTCCCAGGCCCGCCCCGCCGCCAATCATGACCGCCGAGCGCTTGCCCTTGCCCTTCTGCTCCCGGCTTACCGCCGCCGTCTGCACCTGGCGCGGTGTTCCCCCAACCGTAACCGAGGTCAAGGCTACGCGCAGCACCGCCCCGCCTTTAAATCGCCCCAGAGGCGCGGCCTGGACCACCGTGCCCTCGGCTTCAGCTCCGGAGGGAATAACGGTCGCCCCGCCAACCACCACGGGTGCGGCCAGGGTGGCGGGGAAGCTATCGCCGCTATTGCTGATTTTGGAGCCGACCGCCTGCCCCAAGCGCACGGTCAGTACAGTGCCGGCGGGAATCACCACCGGTCTGGCTTCCGCCGCCCGCCGCTCGGGCCTGGGCGCGGGCTGAGAAGCGGTGTTGGCCGGCTGCGAGGAGGTGTTGGCCGCCTCGGAAGAAGCGGATGGCCCTCCGCTTTCGCTTGCCGGCTGCGGCTTGCTGCAGGCAACCAGCGCGGCGAACAAAAAACACAGAATCAGTGCCTGGTACCGGTTTGTCATAAAGATACCTCCGCGTTAGGAAAGGCTTGGAGCCGACCACCGCTTAGAGCGCAACAGGGGAGCACAGAACCATTCTATTGTATGTAGCCGCAAGTGATGCGGGAAGTTAAACCATGAGCAAGCGACGAGCAGCGATCCTGCTGGGCGCCCTGTTGCTGGGAGCGGGCGCGCATGCTAAGGGGCTGCGCCCAGCGTCGAGGGCCGGCAGGGAACAGGTGCTGGATCTGAATTTCGCCAACAATGGACAGCATGTGTCCGCCCGGGTGGGGCAGCAGATTGAGATCAGCCTCGGAACCGTGGGGCCCAGACAGTATGGCACGCCGCAAATATCCTCCTCTGCCGTCCGTTTTCTGAACACCGCCCAGAACTGGCCGCCCAACCCGGGCGGCCCAAGCTTTGTATATGTTCTGGAGGCGGCGGCCGAAGGAGAGGCACGGGTGATAGTCCCGGTCATGAATGCCGACGAAATGCCTTACACGACCGACATCACTTTTGAAGTGACGATTCATGTGGCGCCGGCCAGCGGCCGCTCGCCGGCGCTGCCCTCCATGCTGAAGCCCGACCAGGCCAACACCGCGCCCTGGCAGAATGCCTGGACCAACCTGAATAATTACGCCCGGCAGAGCTTCAGGCCAAGGCTGCCGCGGCTCACCCGAGTGGAAGTGGGACTGGTGGTGGCCAACCCGGGTCCAGACAGCGCCGAAATCTCGATGATGGTAATGAATGAAAAGGGATTGGGGGTGGCGCTGGTATCAAAGAGGGTGTCCGTCACCGACTGCGGCCATGTTCTGTTCGTTCTTCCCCGCGGGGGCCTGCGGGTTGCGCGCGGGCAGGTCTACAGCATCGCGCTGGGCGGTGGCGACAATCTGTTCGGGTGGAAGTACGTGGTGGGCGGCTATGGCAGGGGATCGGCGTTTTTCAACAACAAGCCGCTGGTGAAGGAGGCGCGCAGCACCTTCCTGTTCCGCACTTATGGCAGGAGTTGAGCAGGCTTAAGGCTTGCTGGATGGTCCCAATTTTTCCGGTTCGCTGGAAACAGCGGGTCCGGCCGCGGCGGCGGCCGCCTTGCCGGAGTTGCCGTTGCTGGGTTCGAGGGCGGGGAGCGCAGGCGTTTCGTCGCCGGCCGCCGGCTGGGGCTGTGCCGCCGCTTCCGGCTCCGCAGGCTTCTCCACAAATTTGTCGCGCTTGAGCAGGGGCCGGCCGAGGGAGGGGTTGTAGCCGGTCCATGCGCCCTCCAGTCCAGCCTCGCGCTCCAGGTGGGCGCGCATGCTCTCCATCTTGGAGTCCAGGTCGTCCAGGTAGTGCAGCATGAGGGCTTCGGGAAACATGGGCAGCTTGGGCGACCCGAACTCGTACTGGCCGTGGTGGCTGATGATCAGGTGCTCGAGCAGAATCTTCAACTCGCCGGGGAAGTCCGGCAGCCGGGCGAGCTTCTCCTGCAGCATTTCCAGCTCGATAATCATGTGACCCAGCAGCTGGCCGCGGGTGGTGTAGGAAAACGAGCGGCTATAGGAGAGCTCGTAAATTTTGCCGATGTCGTGCAGAAAGGCGCCGGTGAGCAGCAAGTCGCGGTCAATCTGCGGGTAATTGCGGCTGACCAGGTCGCAGGAGCGGAACAGCGAAACCACGTGCTCCAGCAATCCGCCGATGTAGGCGTGATGCAGGGTTTTGGCCGCGGGCGCGTTCTTGTAGCCGGCGGCAATTTCGGGATCGGCCATGAAGGCCTGCACCAGCGCGCGCAGGTGCAGGTTTTTGAATCCGGCTACGAACTCGGCGATCACCTGCCAGAGCTGTTCCACATCCTGGCCGGTTTTGGGCAGGTAATCGGCAAAATCCACTTCCGCTTCGCCCAGCTTGCGCAGTTTGTGGATGGTGAGCTGAAAGTGGTTCTTGTAGCGGTTGACCAGCCCTTTGACTTTGATGTAGTCGTCCTGCTCGAAAGCGTCAATGGCCTCGGCGACGTTGTCCCACATCTTGGCTTCGATCTGGCCGGTGCGGTCGGCGAGGGTAAGGGCCAGGTAGGGGTCACCGGTTTTCTTGGGTTTCACCTGCTTGGCGGCCACGACAAAACTGGAGGTGATGACTTTGTTTTCGCAGCGCAGGCAATCGCCGATGTAAAAATCTTTCATGAGCAGCGTGGGGCGGAAAGCGCCATAAGGCCAACAGCACGCTGTTGGCGGGGGATCCGCCGGTGAGGCCAGCCTACCATTAAAAGAGCAGGAAGCGCTTCTTCTTTTTGTTGTGTTTCTTGGCCTGATCGGCGGCGGCGGTGGTGTAGATGGGCTTGGTTTCGTTGGGGCTGGCGCCACTGTCGGTGTAGCCGGGCTTGATATCAATGTAGGCGTCTTCGCGCAGCTTGGTGAGATAGGCACGCAACGCCGGTTGCAGCTTCTGCAGGTAGATAGCGTCCTGGATTTTCCCCTCCACATCTTTTTCCGGGGGCACGCCCGCCTGCGGGTGCTCGGTGACCTGCAGGATCACAAAGCCCTGTTTGGTGCGGATGGGCTTGGTGACCTCGCCGGCCTTCATGCCGAAGGTGGTGTCTTCCAGTTCTTTGGCCAGGGTGCCGCGCTTGAAGTAGCCCAGGTCGCCGCCCTGCGCCGCAGTCGGGCCGTCGGAATCTTTTTTGGCGACGTCGTCGAACTTGGCGCCTTTCTCGATGTCCTCGTACACCTGGTTGGCTTTGGCCTGGGCGGTGGCCACGCGCTGCTCGTCCGTAATGGAGGCCGCGGTCTTGGGGTCTTCGGTAGGCTTGGGCTGAGTGGAAATCAGGATTTCGCTGAGCCGCACCTGCTCCGGCTGAGTCATGTCGCTGAGGTGGTCCTTGTAGTACTTCTGGATTTCCGCCGGAGTGATGTTGACCTTGGAACCCACTTCCTGCTGAATGACCTTTTGGGTGATGATGTTCTCGCGCAGGTTCTCCTTGAATTCTTCATAGGAGACGCCCTGTTCCTGGGCGGCCTTGGCCAGGTCATCCATGGTGGCCAGGTTCATCTGCTTGCGGATTTCGTCCAGCCGCTTCACCAGGTCGGTTTCCGCGGTAATGCCCAGGTCATCGCCCTTCTGCAGCAGGAGTTGCTGGTCAACCAGGTCGCGCAGGATGTCCTTCTCTTTGCTGGTGATCTGCTGCGGGGTGGCGTTCTGCTGCTCGCCTTCCTGCTGCACTTGCTGCTGGCTGCGGTCGAACTCGGAGCGGGTGATGATGTGGTTGTTGATGCGGGCGATGATCTCCTCCACCACCGTGCCCGATTTCACCTCCGTTTTTTTCGGGGTATCGGCAGCGAGAAGGGGGAATGCGGCAACAACGATGATGGCGAGAATGGACAGGTGACGTGTCATGGTTTACTGCTGGCGGTCCTGTAAGTCTCTGGAACGAAGTCTTGCAACTATTGTACATCCCACGAGCCGCCCAGGCAGCCTCTCCGGCCTGGAAAGCGGCTTCAACAATCTAGAGGCTGCTATCATAAACAGTTTTGCTCCGGCTCCCGTTTGTTTCTGAATTTCCTGCGAGGAAAGCCATGAAGATGCCGGCAGTTCTAAGCGCTCTCATCCTTATGTGTGCCATGTGTATAGCCTCCTCCCCCGCCAAAGCCAGCCAGATTCCTGACCGGGCCCAACTGGAGAAAATGAGCGCGCGCTTTGCGCCTACCCGCATCCAGGTGGATATTTCCGGCCTTTCCGCCGGCAACCGCCAGGCGCTGGGCAAGCTGATTGAGGCGGCGCGCATTCTGAACGACATCTATATGCGGCAATTGTGGTCGGGCGACCAGGCGCTTTATGCCCGGCTGCAGAAAGAGCGCACCCCGCTGGGCCGCGCCCGGCTGCACTATTTTTGGATCAATAAAAGCCCCTGGGACGATCTCAACGATTTCAAGGCCTTCATTGCCGGGGTGCCGGAGCGCAAGCCGCTGGGAGCGAATTTTTATCCCGAGGACATGACCCGCGAGCAGTTCGAGAGCTGGGTCAAGGCCCTGCCGGAAAAGGACCAGGAGCAGGCCAAAAGTTTTTTTACGGTGATCCGCTGGCAGTCGAAGGGGAAGCTGACCTGGATACCCTACAGCCAGCATTACCGCCCGGAACTGGAGCACGCTGCGGCGCTGCTGCGCCAGTCGGCCACGCTCACCGACAACGCCTCCTTGCGCAAGTTCCTGATGAGCCGGGCAGCCGCCTTCCTTTCCAACGATTACTACCAGAGCGACCTGGACTGGATGGACCTGGATTCGCCGCTGGACATCACCATCGGCCCCTATGAGACCTACAGCGACGAACTGCTCGGCTACAAGGCGGCCTTCGAGGCCTACGTCAACCTGCGCGACGAAAAAGAAACCCAGAAGCTGGCCGCCTTCGCCCCGCACCTGCAGGAAATCGAAAACAACTTGCCGGAAGCGCCGCAATACCGAAGGGCGCAACTGGGAGCGCTGGCGCCCATCCGGGTGGTGGACGAAATTCTGAGCGCGGGCGACGGCGCCCACGGGGTGCAGACCGCCGCCTACAACCTGCCCAACGACGAGCGGGTGGTGCAGCAGAAGGGCAGCAAGCGGGTGATGCTGAAAAATATCCAGGAAGCCAAGTTTCAGACCGTGCTGGTGCCGATTTCAAAGCGCGTGCTGACGCCGGCCGAGCAGAAAGACGTGAGCTTCGAAATGTTCTTCACCCACACCGTTGCCCATGAACTGATGCACGGGCTTGGGCCGCAGCAGATTAAGGTGCAGGGCCGCGATACCTCGCCGCGCCAGGAATTGAAAGAACTGTATGCCGCCATCGAGGAGGCCAAGGCCGACGTTACCGGCCTGTTCGCCCTGCAATACATGATGGACCACAGCCAGCAGATGGGCCTGGGCAGCGTGCTGCCCAGCGATGCCGCAGCGCAGCGTCAGCTCTACACCACCTTTCTTGCTTCCGCTTTCCGCAGTATTCGCTTTGGACTGAACGAGGCGCACGGCCGGGGCACGGCGGTGCAACTGAACTACCTGCTGGATAAAGGCGGCTTCGTCGTCAACCGCGACGGAACTTTCTCCGTGGACATGGCGAAGATTAAGGAGGCGGTGCGCGATCTCGACCATGAATTCCTGACCTTGGAGGCGGAAGGAAATTATGCCGGCGCAAGGCAGATGCTCGAGCACTATGGAGTGATCCGGCCGGAGGTGCAGAGGGCTTTGGACCGGCTGCATGACATCCCGGTGGACATCGAGCCGCTGTTTGTGACCGCAGACGAGCTGGCGCCTGGGAAGAAATAACTTGTGGCGCAGAACACCCGCTCGCGGTGAAGGAAGTGGATCGAACTGACAGTTTCGAGTTTCGCTCGCAACTGCCGGGCCTTTGAAACTTGAAACGGGAAACTTGGAACTTCGCCTTGTGAAACCTTGCTGTGTGAGGCTATTTTCGCACCAGCGCGACGGCGGTCACGTCGTTGTGCATTAAAGGCGCGCAGGTGAATTCCTCCACCCGGTCCAGCACCTGGCGGCACAAGGCGGGCGCGTCGCTGATGGTTATGGCCTGAAGGCATTGGCGCAGGCGCTCCAGCCCGAACTCCTCGCCGCGAAACCTGCTCTCCATCAGCCCGCGCGAAACCAGCAGCAGGGAGGCGCCCGGGGACAGCACTCTGACCTGGGGCTCGTAGGTGGCGTGGGAAAACAGGCCCAGGGGCAGGGCATTGGCGGGAAGCAGGTCGAGTTCGGAATTGTGCCTCACCAGGCCGGGCGTGTGTCCGGCATTGCAGTAAGCGATGGTTCCCGCCAGTTCATTGAGGCAGCCGATGAACCCGGGGGAGTGATGCACTCCGCCGGCAGCGGAAAGGATGGCCCGGTTCAGCAGCAGAGCCAGTTCGGCCATGGCCTCGTTGTCGTTGACGTGGTCGGCGGCGAAGAGTTGCGGAACCTGGGCGCGGAAAACGTCCTGTACCGCGGCCGCGATCTCCATGGCTTCGAGGCGCTTGCCGGCAAAGTCGAAAAGGGCAAATGCCAGGCGCGACGAGCTGGCTTCCACAAAGTCGTAGAAGTCTCCGCCCATGCGGGCGAAAGCGTACTCCGCCCCCGCTTCCACGGTTTTCATCTTCGGCAGGGGCGAGCGCTGGGGCAGGCGGCGGGCGGCCTGGGGCGCGGCGCTCTGAAAAGGGAAGCGCATGGCGGCACAAAGTAGCACAAAAACCAGCTATTAGCATTCAGCAATTAGCATTGAGCCGTCCAACCGCAATGCCCACGTGAGCACAGGCGCTCGCCTGTGCGGCCGGGCGAAGTCCGGATGTTGAGGCGAGCTTCGCTCGCCCGGACGGCCGAGGGCGGCTGTCCCCACGTATCTACTTACCGTATTTCTCCTGCAGGAACGCCCCGACTTCGTTTTCCAGGCCGGCGTAGTCGGTATGGATGGTGGCGCGCAGGGCGGCTTCGGTGGAGCTGCCTTCGGCGATGCGGCGCAGGATGCGGACCAGGTCATCCATGCCGTAAGTGTCGCGAATGTACTCGGCGGCGGCCAGCGATTCGTCGTAGGCCAGGCGCGCCTCCGGGGTGCTGAAGCGGATAAAGCTGCCCTCCAGCATGTTGAAGGGCAAGGCCTGGTGCTGGCTCATCAACTGCCCCAATCTCTGGCCAAAGGGAGCCGCGGTGCGCGGTTCCAGGAGCTGGGCGATGCCCTCATGCAGCCATTGCGGACAGCGGCCGGCGCTGAGCTGGTTGATAAACGAGTGCGCCAGTTCATGCTTGAGCACATGCGCCAGCTCGGGCGTCATCTCCGTCAGGCCGCTTACCGGAATGCGCAGCTTGCCATCGTTGATGGCATTGGTCCATCCCGGGGCCTGGGTCACGTCAAAAAATTCCTGCTCAGTGTAGAGCACAACGGGAATGCTGTAGCGCGGCTGGGCGTCAAGCTGGGTGGACAAATCGGTGTAATCGGCGTCCAGGGTCTGCAGCAGCTGGCGGCGAAACTCGTCCGAGGTCTGCCGGCCTTCATAGCGCAGGGTAAAGTGCCCGGTTTCGCGTTCGGAGAAGTCGGCTTCGGCGGCGACCTCGCGCTGGGCCTTGGCCAGAAATTGCTGCACGGTGGCATCGGGCCGCAGTTGCAGGGATCGCTTCCAGGAGCGCACGGCCTCCTGGCTGCGGTCGCTCATGAACTGGGCAAAGCCGAGCACGGCAAAGGCGTCCGGCGAATCCGGGGCTAGCATGGTGGCCTGCCTGGCCTCGTCCATGGCCTGGCGGTAGCTTCCGCCGCGCAGCAGAACGGCGGCATAGTGAGTGAGGATGGCGGGATTCTGCGGGGTCAGGCCGAGCGCGTGCTCGAAATAGGACTGGGCGCGCTGGCGGTGTCCCGCCTGCTCTTCGTGCTGGCCGGCCAGGAAGTAGCCGGCAGCAGCCATTTGGGCGTTGCCGGAGCGATCCAGGGAGTCCAGCACTGATGTATCCACCTGACCGTCCTTGATCACGGAGACCGCCACCTGGTTGCCATCCATGGTGACGCTGGGGGTGAATTCCGGCATCTCGGAGGCTGGTTTTTGCGAGTCGAGTCCGGCCTGCGCCACTTCGGCGGGGGGCATGCCGGTGGCATCCACGTGATCCACCAGCGATTTGGGGATAGCATAGGAATTGTCCCCAATGTCATATTCGACGTGAGTGGAGCCCTGGCGTACGCGATCCGCCAGAATTCGGCGGCCATTCTTCAAATAAATGGTGTCGGCCGGCGCACAAATCGCCGATATGAGGACGATAATCAGGCAGGCCCGCACGACGCGATTTTAATCGCGCCGGTCGTGCCTGAAACCGTGACCAAGGTAACTGGCTATATTCGTGTTCTGCTGGTGCTGTCGTGGCTGGCAACGTGCGGAGTGACGTGCGCGCAGCAACCCCCGCCGGTTTCTCCCGCCACCGACACGGCCGCCTCCCTTTACCAGCAACTGGGGACTGTAGGCCTGGACTCCGCCCGCGTGTTTCACATCCGCGGGGCTTCCATTGAGCACCCGAACCTGCACGTGACCTTCAATGACGGGGTCATCGCTTTCACCCAGGACGTGCTGGGCCGGGTGACGGGAGCCTACTTTGAAGGCGAGGGCGACCTGCTGCTGATGCCGCCCAACCGTGCCGAGCGCGCTTCCCTCGGACTGTTCACCGGGGCGGCCATTCTGGAAGAGCCGTTCACCGCCGCCTACCTGCGCTTCAACGATGATACCCGCCAGAAGCTGCAGCCGTTCCTGTATCCGGCCACGGAGGCGCAGGATTTTTTCGCGGCGCATGATGCCGTCGCCCGCTCGCTGGCTGTGAGCGATGCCCTGCGGCTGCTGATGACGTTCAGCCGCTTTCTTCCCGTGGCCAGTCCCATGCAACCGCAGGCGGCCTACACCGGCAGCGATCATTTCCTGCACTTGCGGCTGAACAACCCGCAGCGGGGGCTGTTCGATGTGTTTTTCGACAGCCTGGCGCGGGAGCAGGTCTCGGCCGGGCAATTGACGCAAACGCCGCAAGCCGATTTTTACGATTTGTGGACGTCCTTCACCCTGCCGGCTCGCGGCGTAGCGCCGGATAAAACCCAGGAGGAGAACTCGCGCAACGTGGTGGATGTCTCCCGCTACCGCGTCCGGGCCCGCATCACCCTTCCCCATGAGCTTGCGGCCAAGGCGCAGCTGGAGGTCGAAGTTCATCAGAGCGGGGAGCGCGCGCTGCTGTTTGAACTCTCCCGTTTTCTGCAGGTGAAACAGGTGGAAGCCGACGGGCACCCGGTGGAGTTCGTGCACAATCCGGCGCTGGATGGCACGCAACTGGCGCGGCGGGGCAACGACATAGTGGCGGTTGTTTTTCCGCAACCGCTGCGCGCGGGCCAGCGGCTGCAGTTGCGCTTCGAATATTCCGGCCCGGTGCTTTCCGAGGCCGGCGGCGGCCTGCTCTACGTGGGGGCGCGGGGCACCTGGTATCCCAACCGCGGGCTGGCCATGTCGCAATTCGACCTGCAGTTTCGCTATCCGGCGGGCTGGACGCTGGTGGCGACCGGCAAGCGGGTGCCGCCGGAGGCGGATGCGGAGGCGATAAAGCCGGCGGCGGGCGAGCAGGTGGGGCACTGGATATCCGAGCACCCCATTCCCATGGCCGGCTTCAACCTGGGCCAGTACGTGAAAGCCTCAGCGCGCGCCGGCAAAGTGGAAGTTGATACTTATGCGGCCGCGGGAATGGAACGGGATTTTCCGCGTCCGCCGCCTCCGCCGGTGGCGATTTCGCCCAACCCGGAAATTTCTCCGGCGGAGCAGCTGCAGCGCCAGCAGGTGCCGCTGGTGGCGCTGCCTCCACCCCCGTCCCCGGCGCGTAACGCGCAGGCCGTGGCGGAGGAGACGGCGCATGCCATCAATTTTCTCACCGCGCGCCTGGGTCCGTTTCCTTATGACCAGCTGGCCCTGACCCAGATGCCGGGAGGGACCAGCCAGGGCTGGCCGGGATTAATTTTCCTTTCCAGCATGGCCTTTTTGACCCCGCATGACCGCGCGGTGCTGCACTTTTCCCCGCAGGCGAGTGTGCTTTACGGCCAAGTCATGGCCGCGCATGAAGCCGCCCATCAGTGGTGGGGCGACCGCGTTGGGTGGCAAAGCTATCGCGACCAGTGGATCGGCGAGGCGCTGGCCAACTACTCGGCGCTGATGATGCTGGAGCAGGAGCATCCCCTCGATTTCGCGCTCATGATGCAGACTTACCGCGAACAGCTGCTGCAGAAGAATAAAGCCGGACTGGAACTGCGGGAGGCGGGGCCGGTCACCCTGGGGCTGCGCCTCTCCTCCTCCAAATTTCCCGACGCCTATGACGCCATTGCCTACGGGCGGGGCACCTGGCTGTTCCACATGCTGCGATATATGTTGCGGAACGCTTCCGAGGCGCCGCGGCCCGGGGCGCGGGCGCGTTCCGGCAGTGGCGATGAACTCTTCCTCAGCGTGCTGCGTCAATTGCAGGAACGCTATGCCGGCAAGGTGATGACGCTGCAGGATGTGCAGCGGGCCTTTGAAGGAAACCTCCCCCGCTCCCTGCGGTATGAAGGACGCCAATCGCTGAATTGGTTTTTCGATGGCTGGGTGAACGGCACGGTCATTCCGCGGCTGCGGCTGGAGAGCGGCAAATTTGTGCGCAAGGGAAATTTTATTGTGGCGACCGGAACCATAAAGCAGGAAGACGCGCCCGATGACCTGGTCACCTGCGTGCCGGTGTATGCACTGGTCCGGGGACGCACTCCGGTGCTGTTGGGCCAAGTGTTTGCCGACGGCCCGGAAACCGAGTTCCGGCTGCGCGCCCCAGCGGGCGCGCACAAGCTGCTGCTCGACCCCTACCAGACGGTGCTTACCCGCAACCGGTGAGGGCGCCGGGCCCCTTACGCACATGCTCCCCCTCAAGCCAAAGACGGGCTTGAGGGGGCCACCCGCCAATCATTGCAGGAGTTCTTTTTTCGCCAGCGGTACGGCAGCAGGCAACAGGCTCTCAGCGCCTTTACAGCCACCAACTCTCCACAAGCAACTGAGGTTTAGAGAATAAGCGAGATGACGCTCTTCCGGTGTCGCATCGCCCCTAACACTGACGAACAGTCCCGCCAACCCTGCCGACCATTGTCCATGCACGATTAGCGGCGATGGCGGTTTCCACCCGGGGGGAGGCGGTTCCCACACATCCACAAAATACGGCGCAAACTTGGGAGTGTGGTCCCAGAGTGAATACAAACAGTGACGGCCACTGACCATGCCATGACGGACAAGAATCGTACAGAATAACCGGCTTCGCGGTGCGAGGCGCAGTCGGCGCAACCAACTGTTCTCAAACGTGACCCAATACGTGCAATTGTTGTTCCGAGTCTGGGCGCAGTCCTTCGTCGCTCCGAAACGCAACGCCAGCCTATCGGCATCCTGCGCCGTGGAACCGCCAATGTTCAGGCTTGTAAAACCAGCAAGGAATCGCTCAGCGGAACGGCGTGTACGAATTGTGCTGACGGCAGTTATCCCTGCCAGAATCACAGCCAGACCGAGGATTGGGAATGTTGCAAGCCTGATAACGGTGTTCCGGGCCATCATTGGATTAGACACCGTTCGCTGCCAGATGGAGCAGGGACTACCGATGATTGTTGAAAAATCCCCTTCTCACTTTTCATTGTGGCTGGAATTGTAAGGGTGATAAGACTTGTTGAATACATCCAGGCACAAAGGGAAAAATCCCAACATGAATACGACGCCGGATGCGCGTGCCAGCCTAACCAGCGCAGAAGGGATCGTTCAGACGGCTCTTCTGATCCTCGTTTGGTTGGTCGGTACGTGGCTAGCTATTTACAGGGTTCCGTGGCAAGTGTTTGGAGACCCATGCCTTCTTGCCGCAACGGCTACGGGGATCATCGTCACTTGCCTGTGGCTAACGCGTTGGCGGGGGTTGCGGGGACTAATCTTTGAGCGAAATTTGCTTGCAGGCTTTCTCGTGGGCATGCCGCTTGTCTATGTGGCGCGCTACCTGTTCGCCTCCAGCAGCCGTGCAGCGAGCTACTGGTTTTGGATAGAGGTTCTAGGCACAACCATTTTTGTCGCGCTTGCCGTGCTCGGCGTAAAGCGCTCGCCCTGGTTCCTTGCCATCGGAATGGTGGTGCACGGAGTAGCCTGGGATACCTGGCACTACCGGAACTCGACTTATATTCCGGACTGGTACGTAATTGCCTGCCTGGCGGTGGATTTAGCTTTCGGAGCGTATGTGGCCGCGCGTGTTCCCGCGTATCAGAGAGCATCGCGCATTAAGGCCGAGAATTAGCACAGAAGGCGCTCGGTCCACTGCTTTCTTCTCGCCATTGCTGCCACGTATGCGCTGGCCGGTTGTGATTGCGGAGAGCCTGCGGCGACAACTACACCTGGCGAGATGGTTCGATGGGCGCTAGACCCGTTCTCACCAGCTTGGGGCCGGACTGGGAAAATTCCTGCCCACGGGAATTTCACCACGCCATAACGCGCCATTCCGCCGCCGAACCCAGGTACCGTCTTGACATTGGCCCCGTTTTCTCATATCACAGGCAGACCGCAACCCGGCCCAGCAGTATCCGTCCTTATATTCCCTTGAGGTGGAAAGTCCATGATGCGAGCCCGCGTGGTGGGTTGCAGTCTGTTGTCCATGTTGCTGGCGGTTATGTTTGCCAGCCTGCCTTTGACTTCCCAGATGGTGACGGTAACGGTGCAGGGGAGGGTGTACGACAGCACGGGAGCGGTGATTCCCGATGCTCAGGTCAGCGTGGTCAATACCGCCACCGGCCTTTCCCGCGCTGCCACCACCGACACCAACGGCGATTACCAGCTGGCTTTGCTGCCGGTGGGCGACTACGTGGTGGCAGCGAATAAAAAAGGTTTCCAGAAACAGGTCAAAAAAGTGCACCTCGACGTTGGCCAGGTGGGCGCGGTGAACTTCACCCTGCCCCTGGGCGCGGTGAGCCAGGAGATCCAGGTTGAGGATGTGGGCGTGACCGCGGAGCCCACGCGCACCATGGTGAGCTCGGTGATTGACGAGCACAAGATCGAGAACTTGCCGGTAAACGGCCGCCAGTTCATTGACTTCGCGCTGCTGGCGCCGGGGGTGACCATCGGCGATACCACTTCCGGCAGCACCGACGTGATCATTGAGCCGGTGACCAAGCTCTCCTTCGCCGGACAAAACATTCACTACAATTTTGTGGCCATTGACGGCGCCGACGACATCTCCACCGCTTCCGGGGTACAGAAGTACACGCCCTCGCAGGACGCGGTGCGCGAGTTCCGCGTCATCAACAGCGACTATAGCAGCGAATACGGACGCGCCGTGGGCGGCATTGTGGACATCATCACCAAAAGCGGAACTAACAAATTCCACGGCTCGGCCTACGAATACTTCCGCAACGATGCCATGGATGCCAAAAGCCTGCTGGCCTCGCGCGACCCCTCCACCTGCGTGGTGCCGGGCGACCTGACCTCCGGCGGCTGCCGCCTGCTGGACAAGTTGCGCCAGAACCAGTACGGCTTCACCTTCGGCGGCCCCATCCAAAAGGATAAGACCTTCTTCTTCACTAACTACGAGGGCCAGCGGCGCAGCGAATCGCCGTATTACAACTCCGTTATTCTGAACAATATCAACACCATCAACCAGTTCAAGACGGGCATCGGGTTCCCGGCGGAGAACCTGAACGTAACCCGCAGCAACAATTACGACAACTTCCTGGTGAAGCTGGACCATGCCTTCAGCACCAAGGAATACATGTACGTGCGCTACTTCTTCGACGATGGCCGGCTGCACAACTACTCGCCGCTCAACGACGGCTCCGACCTGCCTTCCGGGTTCAAGAACAACTTTTCCCGCGACCAGTCGCTGGTCGGCAGCCTGACTTCCGTCATCTCTCCCAGCCTGGTGAATGAAGTACGCATGCAATACGCCCGGCGCTCCTTCGACTTCCCCACGGTCACGGCGGAACCGCACATGGAAGTGGCCAACCAGTTCGCCATCGGGGTGAACCGTGGCAACCCGGATTTCTACAAGGAAAGCCGTTACGAACTGGTGGACGACATAACCAAGACGGCAGGACGGCACACCTTCAGCTTCGGTGGTGACTTCAATCATGTGAACACCACCGAATCGTTCCCCCTGTTCTATCCTTTTGAGGCGACCTTCGTCTGCATTGCGCCCGATCCTACCAATCCCAGCTCGCCCTGCAACACCTCCAATCTGTTGGACCACACCCCGGTGGTGCTGTGGATGGAACGCTTCCAGGCGCCGAATTACAACGAAGCCAGCTTCGACCCTTCGGTGTTCCAGATGAACGGTTACCCGCAGGCCATCCGCAACCAGGCCAGCGGCACCCTGGGACACACCTATGAGGGTTTTTACGGGCAGGACCGCTTCAGCGCCACCCGGAACCTGACGCTGACCCTGGGCGCCCGTTTCGATTTTGAAACCTGGCCCAGCAATGTGCTCAACACTCCCCATGGGGTGGACCCGCGGGCGGGCTTTGCCTACAACCTGGGGGGCAGCCACTCCATTGTGATTCGCGGCGGCTTCGGTCTGTTCCACGGCACCATTCCCTCGCCCCTGCTGATGTGCCAGGCGCCTTCCTGCGGCGGCACCGCGGCCTACGGCAAGTTCCGTGCAGGCGAAGACAACCTGAACTCCACCAGCCAGCTGTTCGGTTATTCGGGATTCTTTCCCGCCGCCTTTCAGAATGCCTTCAACGGCCTGATCAACGGGCAGTATCCCGATCCCAGCAATCCGGCTACTCTGGGGTTCCTGGCGCCCGCTACCATCGTGCGCTTCACCCAGGACCACAAAATGCCCTATGGAATCCAGAGCAGCCTGGGGGTTGAGTTCCAGCCCTACAAGGATGCGGTGCTCAATATCAGTTATCTGCGCACCCACGGCGTGCACCTGGGCAGCTTCTTCAATATCAACCAGCCCTCGCCCAGCGGCACCACGCTGGTGCATGACTCGAAAGGCGACGCGGGCGTGAAGAACACCTTCTGGGCGGTTCCGAATATCGTGCCCGGCGCGGCCAACCCTAACTACTTCACCTACTTTGAAGCCGACTCGCGCTGGTATTCGGAATTTGACGGCCTGCTGGTGACGCTCAACAAGCGGGTCAGCCACCACCTGGGTTACGGCATCAGCTACACCTGGTCAAAGACCCTGGACAACGGGCCCAATCCAAGCTTTGTGCTCATTCCCCAGGACAGCGGCAACTTCGGCGAGGAAAAGGCGCTCTCCGCCGACGACGTGCGCCACCGCTTTGTGGGCAACATGACCCTGGCCGGGCCCACCCACCTGAACCGGGTGCTCAATGATTTCGAGCTCTCCACCATCGTGACCCTGGAATCGCCCCACTACTTCACCAAGTTCGTGGGCTTCGACGCCAACGGCGACGGCTTCCCCTTGAACGACCGGGTGGGAATCGAGCCCCGCAACACCTTCCGCGGCGACAGCTACCAGACCGTGGACCTGCGCCTTTCGCGCACGTTTAACGTGACCGAGCAGGTACACCTGCAGGGCATGGCGGAGGCGTTCAACGCCTTGAACAACGTGAACATCCGCTACTTCAACACGGTTTACGGCGCGCCTGATTTCATTCCCGCGGGAACTCCTGGGACTTTCCTCGATGGCTCTCCCAACCCGGGATATGGCACGCCGCGAGCGGTGTTCAACCCGCGCCAGATCCAGCTGGCGCTGCGCATAACGTTCTAAATCGAGCACGAGCATCGGTAGAGACGTAATTCATGGCGTCTCTACCGGAGCCTTGCCAACATGGCGGCAGTCTCTCTCTCGGTTCCGATCTGGGACGAACTCGCCCGAATCAGTCCGAGAGGGCTGAGCGGGACCCTGGTACCAGTTTTCTCCGAACTTCTTACCCGTTGCCTTTCAATCAGTTCCGAGCCTCCTCGCCCTTTTGTGCTTGGCCACAGAGTTGCTTCTGACAGGGCGTGGAGTCCGCCCATGGAGCTGAAAATCGTGTGGCGCAATCCCCAGCCCGTTCGCCATATTCAGCGCTGGGAACCGGTAGAGAAGGCCCCGGAACAAAGCACTTACGTGGTGCAGGAATTTGTGCTCGACGGGGAGGGCGGCAACGGCTATTGGGCCACGGAATGCCAGCTGCAGGTGATCCGCGGGGGCACCGCGGCCTGAGCGCCGGCCATTGAATCAGGGCCAGGCAACGACTACTTATCCAGCCGAGGCGCCAGGTTGCCAGCAATCCCTTGCTGGGAGCGGATTTTCGGGATATATTACCGCCGGACCGGCCGAAAAAACTCCCCCCAAAAGACAACTTGGGCCTACTCCCCGGGTTCCAATAAAACAGGCCGAGCAGTAAGACCAGTATGGAAGCCAGTAGTTCCACCACAAGCTCATTTGCCCACGGTAATTCCACCGCAACCTCACTTGCCCTCGCCTGTAGCCTGAAACGAAACAACGCCCTGACCGCCCTGCTGTGCGGCGCGCTGCCCGCGCTGCTGCTGGCGGTATATTTGCCACCCACACCTCAGCAGTGGCTGATTGGGCTGGGGATCGGGCTGGTGTGGGCCAACGCCTTCGAGTACTTCTACCACCGCTACCTTCTGCACCACACGCGGGGGGCGCTGGGCAAAGGGCACATTCTGCACCACATCACCTCGGGCAAGGAAAACGAGGTAGAGCATTTGACGTTCGGGGAGTCGCCTCTATACGTGATGCTCCTGTTCAGCACGAATGGCTCGCCCGTGGCGCTGGCTGACCTGTTGTGGGGTTTCGCGCTGGGTCCCGGAATCCTGCTGGGCTTTACTGCCTATTTCATTGCGGTGGAGGAAATCCACTGGCGCATACATCTTGGCAGCTGGCTGCCGCCTGGGTTGCGCGCCGCCCGCGCGTACCATCTGGACCACCACGATATTCCCGAAGGGCGGTACAACGTTTTCTGCCCGCTGTTTGACCTGCTGCTGGGGACGGCCAAGTCCACCTCAGCGGCCACGCCAGCGCCGCGCCCGCGAGCGCGGAGAAACATCTGGCGCGCGCTGCAGGAAGAAGCACTGCTCTATACCTGGATTATCGGCATGGCGGTGTTTGTCCGCTTCTTCTGCGGCGGCTCGCCGAAACCTTGATCACGGCCGCGTCTTAGCAATTTCCGGCGCGGCGTCGCGGGGCGGCGTGCCCAGGTGATACTTGGTGAGGCCGTCGCGTAAGAATTCAAAACCTTCCTCCGGTGAATCCACCATGCGGAACAGGTCCACGTCCTCGGGCGAGATGGAGCCCGCATCCACCATGGCGTCGAAATTAATGACCCGCCGCCAATACTCGGTGCCATAGATGGCGACCAGAATTTTTTTCGCCAGCTTCTCGGTCTGGGCCAGGGTAAGAATTTCGAAGAGCTCGTCCAGAGTGCCGAAGCCGCCGGGGAATATGACCAGGCCCTTAGCCAGGTAGGCGAACCAGTACTTGCGCATGAAGAAGTAGTGGAACTCGAAGTTCAGCTCCGGGCTGACGTAGCGGTTGGGCATCTGCTCGTAGGGCAGGCGGATATTAAGGCCAATCGTTTTTCCGCCCGCCTCGCGCGCGCCCTGGTTTGCGGCTTCCATGATGCCGGGGCCGCCACCGGTAGTGACCACAAAGCGCTGGCGCTTGGCGGGAATCTGCAGCGACCACTGGGTGAGCAGGTGGGCGAGCCGGCGCGCGTCCTCGTAATAACGCGCCATGTCCACGGCGGCGCGCGCCCGCCTCAGCTTCATCTGCTCCTCCGGCGGAGCGGCCTGCCGGGAACCGGGCTTCTCCAGCACGGTCAGCGAATGGCGGGCTTCTGAGAGGCTATGAAAGCGGGCGGAGCCGAAGAACACCACCGTGTCCTGGATCTGCTCCCGGCGAAAGCGCGCCAGGGGTTCGGAGTACTCGGAGAGAATGCGCAGAACCCGCCCGTCGGGGCTGTTGAGAAAGCGCTTGTTTTCGTAAGCCAGAGGAGCCGGATACAGGGTAGGTTCGCCGGCCAGGAAGTCATCTTTTCTGGAATCCTTGGGACGGTCTGATTTGCTTCTCAAATCCATTCCCCCCAAAATGCAGCAAGGCGGCGGCAGGGAAATTCCCCGGCTGAAGCCGCAGGCCCGAGTGTTAAATCATCACGAACAAAAGATAAATGTCGAACGGATGAGAGGCGGCGAATCAATTGCTCCTCGGCTCGCGATAGCGCACCACTTCCCAAATGCCCAGCCAGATATCAATCAGGCCCAGGCCGCTGAAAGCGCCGCGCACGAAGGTGTTGGCCGCCCAAAAACGCACCGCCGGGTAATCCAGCAGCAGATTGTTTTCTGTCCATATATGAGTCCAGGGAAGAACCACCAGGGCAATGCCCAGTTCCAGGCAAATAAGAACAAAAACCAGCAAGCCCAAGCGGCGGGCCCACAGGTGGCCACCGGTGGCCTGGGAACGGCTCTGGGCAGCCGGTTCCTGTTCCGGTACCAGAGGGCTGCGGGACAGGCCGCTTCCCGGCTTGCTGGCCTGATTGGCCAAGCGTCCCCAGCTCTGCCCGGCTACATCCGAATCCGAATCCACGCCGCTCTCTCCTCAGGAGGCATGCGGCGCGCAAAGAAAATCCCCCACGTCCGCGCACGCCCTCGACTATTTTATTGATTTTACGACTTTAAGGCTTTGATGCGCTCGGCCACGTCGCGATAATCAATATTCGCTCCGTAAACCTCGAGGAAATGGCTTAGAGCCGCTTGTTTGTTCTCGGAAGCCTCATAAGCCGCCGCCAGTTCATAGTGCAGGGCAATGCGGGCGTCTTCGTCAATAGTGGGCAGTTTGAGCGCCTTTTCGTACCAGCGGATGGCAGCCTGAGGCACGCCTTTTTCCAGAAAAGCCGCCGCCAGCCAGGTAAAGGCCTGCATCACGTGGGGGAAGGGCTGGCCGCGCTCCACGGCCAGGCAAACTTTCTGCAGTTCGCCGATGGATTCGTCGAGCAGTCCCATCTCCTTAAAGGCGACGCCCAGGTTGTAATGGGTTTCCGGGTCCTCGGCCTGGCTGGGCGCTCCGCTTTCTTCCAATCCTTGCTTGAACTCGGTGAAAATCTCTTCCAGCTCGGAATCGGCCTGAGCAGTAGCCGCCCCGGGTGCCGGAGAAGCTGTGGCGGCGCGGGCCAACGCGGGCATGGCCGCAGTGACAGGAGCCGAAGAACCGGCACCGGCAGCCGCCGCCATACGGGCGGGCTGCGGAGCGGCTGCGGGCGCGGGCGGCGGCGTTCCAAAATTATCGCCCAGCGCCGACTCCAGGTCAGAAACCATATCGCCCAGGACCCCATTGCCGGGAGTCGCGGGGGCGGCAGCCGCCGATGAAACTGGAACGGGCGTGGCCGCGGGCTTTTTCTTGCTCTTGGCAGCATGCCGCAACTGCTCGCGAAAACCGCTAAGCTCAGGCACATCGGGATACTGCGCTACGCATTTAGCGATGGCGGCTTCGGCTTCTTCCCAGAGCTCGTGGTGCAGGTAGAACTTTACTTCCTCTACCAGGCCGGCAATGGCCTCAGCCCGTTCTCCGGCGCCGGCGGACTTAACCACCGATTCGACCACCGGCTCAGCCATCGAGCTTTCCCACTCGCTGGAGATATCAATTTCCTGATGGCCATCTCCGCCGGCCCCGGCAGCGGCAGGGGTGGGCTGGCCGGCGGCGGATTCTCCCGCCCGTTCGGCATACTTCCTGGCCACTTCGCCGTACTGCTGCGCGAAATCGTGGAGGCCGGCCTTGAGATACACCGCGTGGACTTTGCGGCAGCACTCCGCCGCCTCAGCCAGACGTCCGGCACGCACGTAGAGCGCGGCCAGGCGCTGGTTGATACGCAAGTCATTGGGCACCCTGGTCAGCGCCGCTTCCAGCGGTTCCACCGCCTTAGGGGCCAAGTTATAGGAGACGAACAGGTCGGTCTCCGTGATGAGCCTTTGCAACTCAGCCGCCAACTCCCCGTTGTAGTCCTGGTCAACTTCGGGAGCATTGATGTTTAAATCTTCCACCGACAAAGGCGCGCCGGCATCGCCATGCCCGGTATCGGCGCCCACATGCTGCACCATGCGGTTGTACTTTTGCGTGTAGGCGGAGTTATTGGGATCGAGGGCGGCCAGTTGCAGATATAAATCTCGGGCGCGCGCGAGATCGCCGGACTGTTCGGCCAGCGCGGCGAGCAACTCCGCCACCTCCGCCAGGCGAACCTTGTCATCGGCCCGCTCATAAAGCTGGCGAAGCAGTTCCAGGGCGGCGACGTTCTCGCGGACATGGTCGAGGCAGGCGTGAAGATTGTCGAGTACTTCGCCGGACTCGGAGGTCAGCAGCTTCTCGGCATACTGGTGATAAACGCGTAGCGCTTCCTCGTATTCGCCGTCCTTCATCAGGGCATCGGCGTAGGCGGAAAGCGGCGCGGCATCCTGGGTGAGGGCGAATAATTTCTTGGCCAGAGGGCCGGCTTCAGCGGTTCGACCAGCCTGCAGATAAGCGTTAGAGAGGGCGCGCAGGGCATCGGCGCTCTGGTCCAATTCGGGGATGCGCTCTAAAGTCTGAATGGCGCCGGAAACGTCTCCCGCCTGCAGAGCCACACCGCCGCGCATGAGCAGGGCCTGCTTGTCCGTGGGATTGAGTTGCAGCACGCGAGCCAGAACTTCTTCCGCTTCCGCCTTGCTGCCGCGGGCCAGCAAACCCTCGGCGGTGCGCAGCAGGATTTTGCGCGCCTCGTCGCGGCGCTCCAGGCGCACATACACTTCGGCCAGCCGCACTTGCAGGCTGGTGTTTTCCGGGTCTATTTCGAGGATTTTCTGGAAGGCGTGTGCCGCCTGCTCCAGGTGCCCGGAGTGCAGGTATTGCTCGGCCACCAGCAGGTACTGCGCGCGGGCATCGTTCTGCAAGCCTTGCTGGCCGTAGAGTTCGGCGAGTTTGAGCACTGACTCAATGCTGGGCTTCAGCTTGGTCAGCTTCTTGTACATGGCAATGGCTTTGACCGTGAAGCCCTGGGTGCCGTAGGTATCGCCTACGCTCTTGAAGTAGGCGACGGCTTTATCGGTCTGGCCGATGCGCGCGTACAGGTCGCCAATGGTGTTGAGGACGGTAAGGTCTTTGGGATCGGCTTTTACAACTTTCTCGTACTCCGCGATGGCATTCTGCAGTTTGCCCTGCTGAATGTGCCGTTCCGCCGCCGCCAGAACCTTCGTCTTATTGAATCCGAAGCCAAAAGCCATAGAGTCGCGGACTCCGAGCCACACCACTGCCAGATGGAGGTTTCAGGTGAAGCTGGCGGTAAAGTACCACAGTCACCAGCGCGGCCCAATGTTACCAAGGGCACCTAAAGGTACCGGCACGTTTGGGAGAAAGGCAGCATTTGGCACTTAGCATTCAGCACTTAGCCTGTCTACCACGGAAGCGCTTCGACGACCGCAGCCCCGGTTTGGCTCCGCCGATACTGTTTCCCTGGCTAAGTGCCAAGTGCTAAAGGCTATTGGCTGATTTCTACCGGCTGTACTTGTTCCTTTTCTTATCGCCATGCCGCTCCAGGGCGAGCTGAATCAGGCGATGAATCAGTTCGGGATAGGAAACCCCGGAGGCGGCCCACAGCTTGGGATACATGCTGATGGCGGTGAAGCCAGGCATGGTGTTGATTTCATTGACATAAACCTTTTTTGTTTGCGGGTCCATGAGGAAATCCACGCGCGCCAGGCCGGCGCAATCTACAGCCCGGAAGGCCCCCACCGCCATCTCCTGCACCTGCTTAGTTTGCGCCTTGGTCAGCTTGGCGGGAATGATGAGCTGCGAACCCTCTTCCAGGTACTTGGCGGCGTAGTCGTAAAACTCTTTGCTGGGAACGACTTCCCCGGGGAGGGAGGCCGCGGGCTCATCGTTTCCCAGGACGGAACATTCCAGCTCGCGGGCCTTGTGCTTCTTTCCCCCGACCCCTTGCTCGATCACAATCTTGCGATCGAACTCGGCGGCGGTGTGGATGGCCGCCGGCAACTCTTCCTTGTTGTGAGCCTTGGAAATGCCCACCGAGGAGCCCAGGTTGGCGGGTTTTACAAACACAGGGTACTTTAGTTTGGTTTCCACCAGGCGCTGCACTTTCTTGGGATCGCGTTCCCAGTCGCGACGCAGCACGGTGACGTGCTTTACCAGGGGGAGGCCGGCGCTGCGAAACAGCTGCTTCATTATGTCTTTGTCCATGCCGGCGGCTGAGCCCAGCACGCCCGCGCCCACGTAAGCGATGTCGGCCAACTCCAGCAGACCCTGGATGGTGCCGTCTTCGCCGAAGGTGCCATGCAGAACAGGGAAGACCACGTCTACCTTGATGACGTTGTCCGTCCAGCGGCGGGCCATGGCGGCGCCGCCATCGGGTTCAAAGGAAGTCATGGCGCCGGTGGTGGAGTGCACGGGCACGGGGGGGACCACCACGAACTCTCCCTTGGCCAGCACGGCCGCGCCGGGAGTGTAATCGGGGTCGCCGGCCCGCAAATGCCGTTCTTCGTGGCCTTTGCCAAGGTTGTTGCTGCGCAGGAGTTGCTCCGCGCGGGCTGCTGTGACCCAGCGGCCTTCCTTGGTGATACCGATGGGGACGACCTCGTATCGTTCCTTGTCAATGGCTTGGAAGACGGAGGCGGCGGAAAGCAGCGAAACTTCGTGTTCACCGCTGCGCCCGCCGAAAAGAATGCCTACCCGGATTTTTGTCATGAGAAGGGGTGCTCCCCACAGTCTGAATAATGTCGTGCTCCGAGTCAACGCCTAGAGGGTTCACAAAAGTGTACGGGAGGGTATGGCCCGTGGGATTCAAGCATGAAGATTGAAGAATGACGATTGAAAACCCGCCGCGCCTTAGGGAGCACGAATGATATGGCTTCAGCGAGAACGCTTTGGTTTTCATTCGTCAATCTTCACCCTTCAATCATTAATTCCAGGGTACTTTCGTGACTTGGCCCTCCACGGGCTTGTGGTCAGACTGTATTGAACATTTATGTCCCGCTTAGTAGTGGTCGTAGCTCTTGGATTGGTCTTTTTGCCGGCATGTGCGCAGCAAGCATCACGGCCGGCAGTCGTAACCGGCGCAATGGCTCGCCCGGCATCATCCCTCCAACGGCTCCCGGCGCCACAGCCTGCGGCTCCTGCTTCGTCTCCGGCGATCAAGCCAGTTCCCGTTCAGGCGCCTAAAATCGTGACCCTCGACCGCACCCAAGGACCATTTCAGATTAATGGCCAGAGTTTCACGTTTATTGAACATGTGCAAAGCATTGACCGCCAGCCGCACGATCCTGATAGCGATGAAACGGTGGAATGGTGGGAGCTGCGCGATGCGGCGGGAACTCCCGTATACCACCAGCAGCTGGGCGTATCGTTGCAGAATGGCAGCTTTGGCGAGACTGAATCTGTAGGCGCGCGCCCGCTGAAAACCAAGCTGGGGCAGGGCATCCTGGTGGAGGGCAGTTCGCTGCCTTCCGACCCCGAGTACAGCGGCTGGTTTCAGGTGTTCGGCCTATTCAACGGCAAGCTGGTTCCGTTTGGAGCTCCCATGTCCACCGACGGCGAGTTCTTGGGGGAGGAAGAAGAGAGCTTTCAGCCGAGCGCCATGTTTCGCGGACAGCAGCCCCAAACGGTGACGCGGGACGTGCTTAACTTCCGGGTGTGGACCGGCAACTTCAGCATCATTTATCCCGTTTTGATTGACTGGATACAAGCCAGGGTACGCCCCGCCTGGACCTGTTACCGGATGACCGCCAAAGGAATGGTTGCGACCTGCACCTACAAGGTCCAGGCTGATGCGAGCCGCACCACCAACGACCTGACGTTTGTCCGAATGTACGCCGAACCGGAAGAAGGATTCCCGGTGACGCACGTGGTCATCAAGCCAGACTCAAAAATCGAATTTCTGGAAGCACAGCTGGCGGTGGATTGGAGCGCTTACAAGGACAACATCAGCATCGGCGCAGGCAATGAAGCCGATGTCTGGCTGCACGTCCGCATTGACGGCCAGGAAGGCTGGATCCACACCCAGGAGGACTTCCAGGCGATCGGCCTGCCGCAATCCGGGTAGGCCAATGGACGATTTAAGATTTTCGATTGACGATTAGTCAACCTCGCCTTCGATGGTTTTCAATCGTCAATCTTCAATCAAAGGATTTTCTTGCCGAAGGCGGAAAGCGTCAATTCCACGGCCAGATCCGCCGTCCGGTTGTGCTCGTCAATGACGGGATTCACCTCGACAATTTCGAAGCTCAACATGCGGGCATGGTCGGCGATGATTTCCATGGCCAGGTGGCTCTCGCGGTAGGTGGCGCCGCCGCGCACCGGGGTGCCGACTCCGGGGGCGTCCTCGGGGTCAATCCAGTCCATGTCGAGGGAGATGTGGTAGCCGGCGGTGCCGCGTCCGGCCATGCGCAGCGCTTCTTCCATCACGACCCGCATGCCGCGCTCGTCAATGTCACGCATGGTGAAGACTTCCACGCCGGCCTTGCGGATATTTTCCTTTTCGAAGCCGTCAATGTCGCGCACGCCCACGATGACGCAATTTTCGGGCAGCACCTTGGGGGAGAATCCGAAAATATTGGCTAATTCCGGCGGCCCTAATCCCATGATGGCGGCCAAGGGCATGCCGTGGACGTTGCCGCTGGGCGAAGTGGAGGGCGTGTTGATGTCGCTGTGGGCGTCAATCCAGACCAGTCCGATCTTCTGCTCCTGGCGGCGGTGGAATTCGGCCACGCCCGCCACCGTGCCCGCGGCCACAGAATGGTCGCCGCCCAGCACCACCGGAACCTTGCCCGCTTCCAGCGTCTTGACCACCAGTTCCGCGTGCTTGGTACAGGTGGCGGTAATTTCTTTCAGGTACTTGGCGTGGGGATCGCCCTCTTTTTTCTGTTCCGCAATGGCGACGCTGATGTTGCCGGCGTCCTCCACCACGTGGCCCAGGGCCTCCAGACGCGCTTCCAGGCCGGCAACGCGGACAGCCGAGGGGCCCATGTCCACGCCGCGGCGTGACTGCCCCAAGTCGAGAGGTACGCCAATCACACGGATCTTTCGCGGCACGATAAAGGGGAGCACTGCTTTCAGAACTGCGGGACGTTCCTGCTTGGCTATATCGTTCATAGTCTTTCAAAACCGTTTCACCACAGAGACACGGAGAAAACAAATTCAAAACAAGATAAAAATCCAAAGACCAAGGCAATAACCAAGCCAACCAGCCAAATCAGCAACTTACATCAAGGAATCAGGCCATGAGAAATTCTTCTTTGCCTTTTTGTTGTTCTCTGTGTCTCCGTGTCTCTGTGGTGATTCAAGGTCTATGGGTACATGCGGTGCAGCATGCGGGGGAAGGGAATAGTCTCCCTTACGTGCTCCAGGCCGCAGATCCAGGCCACCGCGCGCTCAATGCCCATGCCAAAGCCGCTGTGGGGCACGCCGCCGTACTTGCGTAAATCCAGATACCACTTGAACGCCTCCTCCGGCAGGCCGTGCTCGAGAATGCGCTGTCGCAGCTGCTCGTAGGAGCCGATGCGCTGCGAGCCGCCGATAATTTCGCCGTAGCCTTCGGGCGCGAGCACATCCACGCACAGCGCCAGGTCGGGCCGCTGCGGGTCAGGCTCCATGTAGAAGGCCTTCACCTTGGCGGGATAGCGGTGCACCATCACCGGCTTGTCGAATTGCGAAGCCAGGTAAGTCTCATCGGGCGCGCCCAGGTCGCCCCCATACTCGAATTTGTTCTCCAGTTCGCCCTTGGTGAAGCCTTCCTGCAGGCGCTGTACGGCCTCATCGTAAGTAATGCGGGGAAACGGGGGCGCCACTTGCTCCAGCTTGCCGATATCGCGGCCGATGGTCTCCAGTTCGCGGCGGCGGCGCTCGAGGCAGCGTTGCACGATGGTGCTGATGAGACCCTCGGCCAGCTCCATGATGTCGTCCAGCGTGGCGTAGGCCACCTCCGGCTCGACCATCCAGAACTCGGTGAGATGGCGCCGGGTTTTGGATTTCTCCGCCCGGAAGGTTGGCCCAAAGGAGTACACCTTGCCCAAGGCCATGGCGGTGGCTTCAATGTAGAGCTGGCCTGACTGAGTGAGGAACGCCTGCTCGTCGAAGTAGTCCACGGGAAAAAGCGTGGTGGTGCCTTCGCAGGCTGCGGGCGTCAGAATGGGGGGGTCAGTGAGCACAAAGCCGCGGTCGTCAAAGTAGTCACGGGCCGCCTTGATGATTTCCGCCCGCACCCGCAGGATAGCCGCCTGGCGCGGCGAGCGCACCCACAGGTGGCGGTGCTCCATGAGGAAATCCACTCCGTGCTCTTTGGGGGTAATGGGGTAAGGGTCGCTATCGGGCACGCGTTGCACCACCTGCAGGTTGGCGACGTCGAGTTCGTAGCCGCCGGGAGCGCGCTTATCGGCGCGAACCTTGCCCTCGACAATCACGCTCGACTCCTGGGTCAGGCCTTTGACGGCAGCAAAAACTTCGGGCGCTACCCCGTTCTTCGCCACCACCCCCTGGATGGTGCCGGTGCCGTCGCGGAAAATGGGAAACAGCAGCTTCCCGCTCTCGCGCAGGTTGTAGAGCCAGCCGCGGATGGTGACCGCCTGGCCTTCGTGGGCGCCGACTTCAGCGATTGTGGTTACAGGGCCTTCCATAAATTGACGATTGAAGATTTACGATTGAAAGGCTAGCATTCAGCTTTCAGCAGTCAGCCGTCGAGAGCTGGCCCGGTGGACTGCTGAGCAATGTTCACCCCAAGATCGTCAACCTCAATCTTCCTCTGCGTCTCTGTGCCTCTGTGGTGAAGAAGCCTTAACACTGCTCCTCCAGCCGCCGGAACGCCTCGCCCATCTTGCCCGCTACGTCCGCCTTCTCGTCGCCTTCAATTTCCAGCAGCAGCGGGGGCACGTGGGGGGCGGTGCGCAGCAGTTCCATGGCTTCTTTCCAGTTGATGCCGCCCTCGCCCGGCCACAGGTGCGAGTCGCGGTCGCCGGCATTGTCGTGCACGTGGGTGGAGCGGATGTAGGGCTTAAGAATCTCGAAGGCCGGGCTCACGCCGCCGGCCAAATGCGCATGTCCAAAGTCGAAGCACACGCCGACATCCTCGAAATGGGAGGCGTGAATGAATTCCACCAGCTTGTCGGGCGTGGAAAGCTCGTTGGGAATATTTTCCAGGAGCAGGCGCACGCCAAGGGGCTTGGCAAAGGCGCGCAGGTGCTCCACCGAGGTCATGGCCGCCTCGAACTTGCGGTCATCGAACTCCTCGTTGCCGGCGCCCATGTGCTGCACCAGAAAGTTAAAGGGAATCTGCTCGGCGATTTCCAGGGCGCGCTTGATCTCGTCCATGGCTTCCACGCGGCGGCCGCGGTCGGTGTCGGCAATATTCACCGGGAGGGCGCCGCTGCGTCCGAACTCGTAGTCGGCATACATGGGGGAATGCACCGAGTTGAGCGGCACCCCCGAGGCGCGGAACCAGTCCGCAATTTCGCGCACGTGCTGCTTGCGGTTGGCATAATCCAGGTGCGGGCGGGCGGCGAAAATCTCGATGGCCTGGGCTCCGCCGCGCGCCAGACCGTCCAGCAGGCCGGGATGCAGCCGCTGCTTCACATATACGTAAGTGGAAATCGCGTTTTGCATTTGGTTCCTGTAAAAAACCAACATCTACCGCCGAGCACGCGGAGAATTACAAATTGATTATTTCAGATTGAAGACTGAATTTGCGACCCGGCACCGAATTCAATCAGCAATCCACAATGGAACCCCGATTTCCTCGGCGAGCACGGAGTCTCGGCGATGAACAAGAATTTTAGTAGCCAATCGCTTTCCCGCTCACGTTGCGCGTGTCGGTGGCGCCCAGGCGCTCGCCGCTTAACGGATCAACCTCAATGCACTCGCCGTCGCTCCAGTAACCTTCTACTGCGACTTTGTGGCCCATGCCCTGCAGCAGCTTGAGGGTGTCAGGCGAGAAGCCTTTCTCCAGGTATACCGTGTCGGGCATCCACTGATGATGAAAGCGAGGCGCGTCTAGCGCTTCCTGGAGGTTCATGCCGTAATCCACCACGCCCATCAGGATATTGGCTACGGTGGTGATAATGCGCGGGCCGCCCGGCGAACCCAGCACCAGAAAGAGCTTGCCGTCCTTGAGCACGATGGTTGGGGTCATGGCGGAGAGCGGCCGCTTTTCCGGACCGATGGCGTTGTTGGGGCTCTGGATCAGGCCGTACAGGTTGGGCGCCCCGGGCTTGGATGTGAAGTCGTCCATCTCGTCGTTGAGCAGGAACCCGAGCCCGGGCACGGTGACGCGCGAGCCGAAACTGTCATTCAAAGTAGTGGTGACGGAAACCGCGTTGCCTTCCGCATCCACCACGGAATAATGAGTGGTGTGCTGCGGTTCACGCACCGCGAGGGGCAGTGGGTGTTGCGCGGCGTAGCGCTCCAGTTCGGTGAATTCCGCCGGCCGTTTTAACTGGCGGCTGTCGCTGGCGTGGTACGGATCCAGTGAGGTACGCCAGGCCTCGCCGTATTTCTTGTCCACCAGCTGAGCTACGGGAATTGTGGCGAAATCCGGGTCGCCCAGAAACTCGGCGCGGTCGAAGAAGGCGCGCCGGAACGCCTCCACCGTCAGGTGAATGGATTCCGCCGAATGGCTGCCCAGAGCGTGCAGGTCGTAGCCCTCAAGAATGTTGAGCGCCTCGACCAGCGCAATTCCGCCGGAAGAAGGCGGGGGCGCGCTCAGGATCTCGTAATTGCGATAGGTGCCGTGAACCGGGCGGCGCTCTTTGACCTGGTAGTTAGCCAAATCCTGCGCCGTAATCAGGCCGCCGCCCTGCTCGACGGCGGAGGCAATCTGGCGCGCCATTTCGCCATGGTAGAAGTCGTCCGGATGGACGGCAATTTTTTCCAGAGTGGCGGCCAGTTCCGGCTGGCGAAAAACTTCGTCCGCCTGGTAGTAGTTGCCGTCGCGTTGGAAAACGTGGCGGGAGTTGGGAAACCTGCCCAGCACCGGGTCGCGCATCTCGTCGGCTTCGGCCCAGTTCAGGGGGAAACCGCCGCGCGCCAGGCGGATGGCGGGCGCCATCACCTGGGCCAGCTTCAGCTTGCCGTATTTCTTTTCCGCATACACCATGCCGGCTACGGAGCCGGGCACGCCGATGGCTTTATAGCCGAGGGTGCTGGCGCCGGGAATGATGTTGCCCTGCGGGTCCAGATACATGTCGCGCCTGGCCTTGGCCGGAGCCTTCTCGCGGTAATCAATAAAGTGAGCGGCGCCATCGGCCAGGCGCACCAGCATGAAGCCGCCGCCGCCGATGTTGCCGGCTTGGGGATGCACGACGGCGAGGGCGAAGCCGACCGCCACGGCGGAATCCACCGCGTTGCCCCCCTGGCGCAGAATGTCCACTCCCGCCTGCGAGGCCAGTCCCTGCACCGTGACCACCATGGCGTGAGGCGCGTGCACCGGCTGCATGGCGGCTGTGAGCCGGAGCGGCACAAGCACGGCGGCCAGCGCCAGCAGCACTGCGGACAATAGGTTGCGGTGGAATCTCATGGATGCGGGAGGCGGACCTTTGAGGCTAGCGTAGGGCGCGAGTGCGAGTCAAATGATGGACGATTGATGATTGGAGGATGAAGAATGAAAACCCAAGACCAAGACCTACCGCCGAGATGCCGAGTTCGCCGAGGATTATGGGGTTGATAATTCTTGATACTGACAGAACTCGTAAGCTGTGCCGATTCAATCCGTAATCCGAAGTGAAGTTTTTGGTTTTCTCAGTGCTCTCTGCGTCTCGGCGCTGGGTTGGCTTTTCAGTCGTCAATCGCAAATCGGCAAGCGTCAATCCACTACGCTTCTTGCCTTGCCTCCCCCAGAGTGACCCGCACCTGCATACGGCGCTGACCGCGGTAGATGGTGACGGTCACAGTGTCGCCGGCACGGTGCTTGTTCATCACGTCGGAGAGGTCCTGCTGGTCCTGAACCGGCTGGCCGTCAATGGCGACGATGAGATCACCGCCCAGCATAATGGGGGTATTGCCCAGGTAAGCCCGCTGATTGCCGCCGCGCAAGCCGGCGCGATCGGCGGCGCCGTCCGGGGTGACTTGCACAATCAGCACCCCGTAGTCCGCGGGTAATCCCATCTGCGCCGCCAGCTCGGGGCCAACGGGAATGGCGGCGCGAATACCCAGCCCCGGCCGACGCACTCGCCCCAGGGTCACAAGGTCATTGAGCACCGCCTTGGCAGTGTTGATGGGAATGGCGAAGCCGATGCCCGCGCTCTGGCCCACGCTGCTGGCGATCATGGTATTGATGCCGATCACGCTGCCATGCGAATCCAGCAGCGGTCCGCCCGAGTTGCCGGGATTGATGGGCGCGTCGGTCTGGATGGCTTTGTCAATGGTGGTGCCTTCGGGTTCGCGCACGGAACGGATGGAGCTGACAATGCCGTCGGTCATGGTGCCATTCAGGCCGAAGGGATTGCCGATGGCGTACACCCGCTGGCCCACCTGCAGGTTGGAGGAATCGCCCAGCACCGCGGGCACCAGGTCAGGAGCGGAAATCTGGACTACCGCCAGGTCGTGCGCCGGGTCCGTGCCCGCCACTTGAGCCTTGTAGCGCTTCCGGTTGTGCATGGTCACGTAAATCTCGCCGTTGCGCCCGCTCTGTACCGCCTCCGCAATCACGTGGTAGTTGGTCAGGATGTGGCCCTGGCGATCAATGACGAATCCCGATCCCTGGCCTCCCGAAGGCACGATGCCATAAAAGAAGTCCCAGGTGAGCGCCCGGGAAGTGATGTTGACCACGGCGGGGATATTGCGCCGGTAAACCAGGATGTTGTTCTGCTCGATCGAATCCACGGTTTCCGGGCCGGCGGCTTCAGTTATATCAACGTGGCCGGGACGCGTTACCCAGCTCACTTCCTGCAAGGGGCCGCGGCGGGCGGTGGTGAAGTAATAAAACGCAGCCGCAAAGATGATTGCCAATAGGAAGGGTCGTAGCAGTCGCATGTGCGTTTCCTGAGAGAGCAGACTGGCTTTCCAGCTGTCTGGCTGACTAGCTACCTAGCCGCGCGGCCGCAGACTGGAAAGCCAGGCAGCTAGTTAGCTGCCTTTCTGAGTTCCAGCATTATTGTATCCACCTGGCGCTCGGTGTCGGCAAGCGAGCCGGAATTGTCAATGACGTAGTCGGCGCGGCTGGCCTTTTCTTCATCGGGCATCTGGGCCGCCATGCGCCGCTCCATCTCCTGCCGCGCCGCTTCCAAATCCAGGCGCAGGCGCTGGGCGAAGCGCTGCAGGCGAACTTCGCGGGAACAGGTGACCACCACCAGCTTGTCAAAGCGGTGGCGCACACCGGCTTCCAGAATCAGGGCTGCTTCCACCATGGCGATAGCGTGCGGGTCGCGGCGCTGAATATCGGCCATCCAATCTTCCTGGCTGGCGATGACGGCGGGATGAACGATGCGGTTGAGTTCTTCGACGCGCGGCGCTGTGGTGGTTCCACCGCCGGCGGGAGGAGCGCCGAAGGCGGCTTGGGCGAGCTTCTGGCGGTTGATGCGGCCGTCGGGCTGGAGAATTTGCCGCCCAAAATGAAGCACCACCTGGTTGTAAACCGGGCCGCCCGGCTGCATCAGTTCATGAGCGATGCGGTCAGCCTGGATCACGTGGGCGCCGCGGGCGGCAAACATCTCGCCTACTGCTGTCTTGCCGCAAGCGATACCGCCGGTGAGGCCGACGCGCAGCACCTCAAGCGCGCTCCAGGGAGAGGGCGGCTTCGCGCAGGCGGGAGCCGCGGCGCAGGCGCGCCGCTTTCACGGTGTTGGACATCAGCATGGCGATGGTCAGCGGGCCCACCCCGCCAGGCACAGGAGTAAGCGCGCCCGCCACCTCCGCCACTTCGGGGTGAACGTCGCCGACCAGGGTGCTGCCATTCTTGGCGAAGGCCTGCTCCCGCTTTTCGTTGCCCTTAAAAAAGCGCTCGAACTCCGCCCGGTCGGTGATCTTGTTCATGCCCACGTCAATCACCGCCGCTCCCGGCTTCACGAATTTGCGGGTGATCATGCCGGCGCGTCCAATGGCCGCCACCAGGATGTCAGCCCGGCGGCACACGCCCGGCAGGTCGTGAGTTTTGGAATGGCATACCGTCACGGTGGCGTTGTGGTTGATGAGCAGCATGGCCGTGGGCTTGCCGACAATATCACTGCGTCCCACCACCACCGCTTCCTGGCCGGGGACGGCGATCTGGCTGCGCTGCAGGATTTCGATGATTCCGGCCGGGGTGCATGGTACCAAGCCCGGCCGCTGGGTGGAGAGGAAGCCGACGTTCATGGGGTGAAAGCCATCCACATCCTTGGCCGGATCCACCGCCATCAGCACCGCCTTGGCGTCCACCTGCGGCGGCAGGGGCAGTTGCACCAGGATGCCGTCAATTTCATCGCGCTGGTTGAGTTCGCGCACCAGGTGCAGCAGTTCCGCCGTGGTCACCGAGTGTGGCGGCGCGTGCTTCTCACTGTAGATGCCCAGCTCCTCGCAACTTTTCACTTTGCCGCGCACGTAAATCTCGGAAGCGGGATTGTTACCGGCCAGGATGACGGCCAGGCCGGGACGCAAGCCCGCCGCAGTCAGCTCGCGCGCCTGTTGCGCCACTTCCGCCTTGATCTCCGCCGCGATCTTATTGCCGTCCAGGATGGTGGCCGCCATGAATTCCTCTTTGCTCCAGGGGGAACTTCAAATTCTAAATCATCGCCTCCTCTGCTACGGAAGAAAGGCTGAGGCTCCGGGGCAAAATGGAAGAGAAGCACGGGCGTTCTCACTGGCCTCCAATTTTGGGAAAGGCGTGCAGCATTGGTCCACATGGGGAAGCATCTATGGCGGCCAAGGAGTAAAATTAGTGCGCCATGATCTCCCCAGAGCTGCTGGAAATTTTGGTGTGCCCGGTATGCAAGAAACGCCTGGTCCTGAAGCACGAAGGCGAGAGCCTGCAATGCGGTGAATGCCGGCGGGTTTACCCCATCCGCGACGGGATTCCCATCCTGCTGGTGGATGAGGCGGTAATCGAGCCCGCGTAAACGCCAGGATTTGGCATTTCGCGGCAGGGAAACGTGTTTTTTTGTGTCAGTTCGGGAGCGTCAGCCCACCCGGACAAGGTCCAGTCTCCTTTCAACCCCTTGCGGTGACGCGACTTGTCCTCCGCAACTCCTTGCCCTTTCAAGGGTTTAAGCCTGCTAGAAACGCTGGTGAAATAAACCCCGTAAACCGGCACCTGCGGCATCAAAATTGCTTGCAACATAGGTGCAGTCTGCGGAGTCTAATTCCCAGTAAGAAGCACGGGTCGGAGGTGATGCCATGACGGACGAGAAGTTCAATGTGACCGAATTGGCGGCTTTGAGGAGCGACCTGTTGCAGGGAGGCATCGATTCCCGCGAAGCTGCGGAATTGCTGCAGGTCTTCCTCATGGGTCGTGGCTACGGAGTTTCGCAAGAGGCAGCCCGGGATGCTGCCAGCCGAGTAGAGGGCTCAGGCTGCTCCCTGGATGTTATTCAGAAGGAACTGGAAACCATAGCGCTGGTGAATTAGCGCAAGTGCATGCGGCGCATGGTCGCCACCCTGGCGCCGGAGTTGAGAGCGGAGGTGGCAGCAGTAATTCTGAACTGAATTCGCATTCTGATGGCCGGGCCAACCAGCCCGGCCGTTGCTTTTGTAGCTGACTGGCTGGCTAGCTTTCTGGCTGGCTAGCCTTCTAGCCGACTGGCTTGGGCCTAAGCTGTGTCGAAACAGAGAGTCAGCAACTCAGCTCGAAGCAAGCAAAAAATGGCTAGTTGGCTCCCAAACTATTCAACCAGTATGCAATTCGGCCAGTAAGCTAGTCAGCCAGGAAGCCAGTCAGCTCCGTCATGGAATCCTGCACACCTGCAGGCTGCCGTTCGCGTACGGGCATTCCATTCCGGCGACTGGCCGTTCCAGCACCACCCAATTCACCCCGAACTGCTGCCTGAGTTTCTGGAAGTCATTCAATTGAAAGCTGTTCCAGCCCTTCTCCGCTTCGACCTGGCGCCGCCACTCGGGGGCGAGTTGTGGGAACATGCTCGCCGCGCCGCTGTCCTTTAAAGCGTCAGCCAACATGCTGCGCTGGGCGATGGCGCGAAAGCCGTGCTGGTCTTCGCCGGGCAGCCCCATGTGCTGCGGGTCAAGGGCAAAGTAGGCGTCCACAGGGGTGTGGTCCCGGATCCATTCGAAAGTTTGCACCCATGGATTGGTATTTCTGGTCCAGGGGAACTCCAGGTGGGGCGTATTAGGAAACAGCTGCCGCTGGGCGTACCACATACCCAGGCACAGCGGCAAAAACAGGGCCAGCCAGCGCCATAGCTTGTTGCGCAGGAGCCATTCGGCCAGCAGGCCGCCGCTGAACACAAACAGAAGAATGAAGACCAGGTGCAGGGCCCGCATGGGCTGCAGTTCGGCCATGTTGGCCAGTTGAGGAGGAATGGTGATGATCAGGGCGGTGGCAAAGAAGAGCAGCTCGAAAAGGATGAGCGCCGAGCACATGCGGGCCAACACGCGTTGACCATGCCGGAGGGCGATGCCGCGGTACCACCAGAACAGAACCAGTGGACCTAAGATTCCCATCCACTCGTACCACGCCCAGCGCAGCAGGAAGAAGTAGGAGCGGGTGTTGAGAATCTGCCGGTAGGCCTCGGTGACCGGCGGGAAAAGGCCCAAGGGCAGCAGCGCCAGGGCGGCCGCCGATGCGAGTTCCCGGGGCGCGTGCTCGCGGCGCTCGATCCAGATGACGAAGAACATGTAGGCGGCGCCGAAGACCACCATCAAGGGGTGGATCAGCCCGGTCAGGACAATCCACAGCAGCCCGCGCAGCCACTTGTGCTCCACCAGGTTGACGATGGCCAGCAGAATCATGGGGGTGGAGAGGGAGCGCGTGTTGAGGTACTGGTCCATGATGTAAAGCGAGGTGCCGGCGACCGGGATGGTGAGCAGGGCAGCGACCAGGACCACTCCTCCCCAAACCGCGTGCGAGCAGGGAAAGCAGAGCCGGGCAACACGCCAGCAGGCAAACAGCAGCAGAAAAACCGCCAGCAAGTGCCATAACAGCATGGCGTAAGCCAGGGGCAGGCGGGACAGGCGCACGGAGGCGGCGATCAGGTTGGGAAACAGGGTAAGGCGCGCGTGGGAGGCGAAAAAGCCCTGATTGTAATTGAACAGGCGGGGATTGAGTAACTTGAGAACTCCGGGCAGGTAAATTTCCGCGTCCTCTACGCCGGGATGGTATCCAGCAACCGCTACCGCGCCCAGGGTAAGCAGCAGGAGAGCGGCAAGCGTCTTAAAGCCGAAAGGAGATTTGCGCAAGAATTCCGCCTAGGTGGCCGAAAGGCTGTGGCCGGCGCTGCGGGCATAGTACTTGTCGCCGCCGGTTTCCAGCTTCCGGCCCGCGGGATTGAAAACGCGAAAGCGGCCGAGGCCGGCTTTCTGCAGCCCGAATTGCAGCGAGGTGGCCAGCACTCCCAGCCCATACTTCACACTGCGGCGGAAGTTGATGGAGGAGGCTTCCGGAAAATACTTGGTGGGGCAGGAGACTTCGCCGATGTGGAAGCCAAAATACACACACTGGGCCAGCATCTGGTTGTCGAAGACAAAGTCATCGGAGTTTTCCAGCAGGGGCAGCTCCGATAAAACCCGGCGGCTGAAAGCCCGGTATCCGGTGTGGTACTCGGAGAGCTTAGCTCCCAGGAACCAGTTCTGCACCAGAGTGAGAAGGCGGTTGGAAATGTACTTATAACGCGGCATGCCGCCGCTGAGGGCGCTGCCGCCGAGGATGCGCGAGCCCAGCACCACATCGTAAACGCCATAAGCGACCA
>Ga0075276_10000024_pt1 | contig 46119 bp, 46 predicted proteins | sample SF_Rice_5C_80N_4_FD_69770 | JGI IMG/M metagenome (GOLD analysis project Ga0075276, IMG submission 69770) | Rice paddy soil microbial communities from Twitchell Island, California, USA - SF_Rice_5C_80N_405 | ecosystem: Environmental > Terrestrial > Soil > Paddy field/soil | place: USA: Twitchell... | reverse complement strand
CATCGCTGTCGAGCGTGCTCGCCAGCCAGGCGGCGCCTGCGGCGGAAACCACGACGGCGGCGAGCAGCAGACGGAGGCGGCGGCGGGCGGCGCGCTCCCAGGGGCGCGGCGCGGCGGGTGCGGCCGCAGCGCGCTTGCGGAACAAGCCGCCCATACCCGCCCAGAAGCCTGTCCATGGACGGGCAGTCATGTGGCCGCGCGCCAGGGGCGGCGCAATCGAGCGTGCGGAACGGGTGACAGTGGCCGGCCGCGCGGGGGTGCGAGGCTCGGTACGTACAGGGCTGAGCGTATCCATAGGGGTAGCGTCCATCGTTGCCTTGAGGTTGTGACGATCGAGGGGCAGGCCCGGGTCGAATACGGGCCTGCCGGCGAATTGCGTGGCATCCAGTACGCAAGTTTCGTGCCCGATAAATAAACTAACAATAGATCAATTGGCTACCACAAATCGCGGCGGGGAGCGGCGAATCACCGGGGCACTCGCAGGGGAATCGGCGGCAAAACTGTCGCCATCTGGCGACAGTTTTGCCGCCCGGATAAATAAGTGTTTGATTATGAACCGCCGCACGCTGTCGCCGCATGGCGACAGGCGCGACGGGACGAGTACGCACCGGCTTCCCGGCGCCGATCAAGCGGGTTCGGCCTTGCGCCGGAAGGCGCTCCGGTCCGCCCGCAGCACGGGGGCCGGGCGCTTCCCCTGCCCGCGGGCCCACTATATAGTGTGCGCTGTCGATAAAGGGGCACTCATGGGCACGCAATCCGTTTCCGCCGCGCGGCGCATCACCGGCTGGCTGTTTTCCTTCTTCATCTTTGCCGGCGTGCTGCTGCTGAGCGGCAAGCAGGGCGCGGTCTTCGCCGACGCCAGGCTGTCGGTCCTGGTGCTGGGCGGCATCGCGGTGGCGGGCGAGCTGCTGGCGCGCCTGGGAAGCTACCAGAATGCGCGGGTTCTGGCGCGGGGCGAGGAGATGCGCGCGCTGATCGCGCCGTTCTATTCCACGCTGCGGCGCACGGTGCAGGCACAGGCGCAGGACGGCGCGGAAGCGCCCGCGGTCCAGATCCCGGCATTCGAGTTCGACGCCGCCACCGCCTCCATCGTGCAGGACGAGGAACTCAGCTACCAGGACGAAGGGGGCCGCTTCGTGTACGAGATCAGGCGCTATGCGCGCAGTCCGGAAGGCGAGTATTTCTGGATGATCCTGGAAGCGGTAAACGGCACGCCGCAACTGACTTACATCAAGCACGTGGAGCAGCACATTGCGCGCTATGCGCTGGGCAGCCGCTACGTCGCGCCGCCGCGCATGGCCTGAACCGGAGGCGCCCGCGGCGCGGCGAACAGCGTTTCAAAGGGAGTGAGCATGAAGCCGAACAGGATGATCGCATGGCTGCTGATGCCGGTGCTGCTGGCCGGGTGCGCCACGCCCAAGCGGACGGCCTTCCAGGCCGCCCCGGGTTATAACGGCGAGACGCCGGCCGCAAAGAGGATAGGCGTCATCGTGGATGCGCATGTGACCTATACCAAGGCGCTGCTTCCCCCTACGCCTGCCGACCGCGCGGAGGCCACCGCGCTGCAGACGCGCGGCATTGAAAACGTGCAGGCCGGGATCAACCGCGCGCTGGCGGCCAGGGGCTACACGGTGGTCATGCTGCCGCTGGACGACGATGCGCGCGCGGTGCTGAAGGAATACTACGCCGTGCGCGGCGACAGCCTCGTGCGCCCCTTCCTCGACGCCGGGGGCAAGATAGGAAGAGTGGCGGCGCTGCCCGCCGCGGCCGCGCTGGCCGCCAAGGCGGGGGTGGACGGCATTGTGATCGTGAACGGGCGCGATGCCAAGGCGACCACCGGGGCGGTCGTCGTGTTTGCGGTGGTGATGGCGCTCGCCGTGGTGGCGACAGCCGCGGCGATTTCCGGCGGCAGCCCGGCTCCCGTGCTGCCCGGCCCGGCGCCCTACGACGCGGACTTTGCCTTCATCGGCCGCGCAGGCAAGATAGAGTTCTACGAGCGCGCCAACATGGCCGTCCTCAACCGCAATAGCGTGCAGCGAGCGAACACCCGATTCTCCTACGACCTCGCCGCTCCGCCGCACTGAGCGCAGGACTGCGCGGGCCATTCCTGCGCCGCTTCCATTGCGCGGGCGCTGTGATAACATCATTTCCCGTGCATTCAAACACCTATGCGATGCGCATATTTCCCGAACTCCCGTCATTGCCTGTCCCGCCGCGGCGCAAACCCGGCGTGCATGCCGCGTTCATGCCCCAGGTTTCCCGCGCCTTTTCCTGGGCGGCGCTGGCGACGGCGCTCGCCGGATGCGACGGCAACGGCAGCGTGACGCACAGCGCACACCTGGATGCAAAGCCGGACATGCTGTGCATGCAGCAGACGCTGCGCAAGGTACCCGGCGTCAGCGAAGTGCACTATGTGCACGAGGAAGCCGCGAACAAACAGCCCTACGACGAGTTCGACTACCAGGCCGATGACCAGCACATCATGCTGATGGTGCAGCCCGATCACACCTACAAGCAGGTGTTCCTGCGCATCGGCCCGCTGCGCGCCGACCCGCAGACCGCGCAGGTGCGGCGCGTGATGGCGGAGGTGGATAGCGCGGTGGCGAAGAGCTGCCATCTCCCGCAGCTCGCCCACGAGGTGCGCGAAACCTGCGGCGATGCCGCCTATCCCGACGGGGTGTGCCCGCCGCTCGTGCCCTGACCCGGCACACCATCAACAACGAGGAACAGGCATGAGACTGGAACTTTATATCGGCAACAAGAACTATTCCTCATGGTCGCTGCGCGCGTGGCTGCTGCTGCGCCACCTGGGCCTGAACTTCACCGAGCACATGGTCTCGGTGGCGGCGCGCGACTACAACCCCGCGCTCAAGCACATCGCGGGCAATGCGCGCGTGCCCTGCCTGCACGAAGACGGCTTCCAGATCTGGGAAAGCCTGGCCATCGCCGAACACCTGGCCGAACGCCATCCCGAGCTGTGGCCGGCGGATGAGCGTGCCCGCACCCGGGCGCGCTGCGTTTCCGCCGAGATGCACTCGGGCTTCGCCCACCTGCGCCGCGCGATGCCATTCAACCTGAAATACCGGCTCAAGGGCAAGCCCGCTGCGCCAGAGGTGCAGCGCGAGATCGACCGTGTGGTGGAGATATGGACCGAGGCGCGCACCCAGTTCGCCCGCGACGATGGGCCCTACCTGTTTGGCCGCTTCAGCGCGGCCGATGCCATGTTCGCCCCCATCGCGTGCCGCTTTCACACCTATAACGTCAATCTCACGCCCGTTGCCCAAGCGTGGTGCAATGCCCTGCTCGCCCATCCGGCGATGAAGGAATGGTATGCCGCCGCCAGCCGCGAGACCGAGACCGTGCCCAAGATGGACGCCGTGGCTGAGGAGTATGGCGGCGCGCGTGAAGACGACGACCAGGGATGGGCATGACACCCCCGCTCTACATCACGCGCAAAACCCGCCGCTCCGACCCGGCGGGCCCGGCCATCACCCTGCGCGAATGGCTGGCCTACCTCGACGCCGATCCCGAGATGCATCCCGTCGGCTTCGCCGAGGTGGAGACGCCGGACGGCAGCCGCTATCCCGTGAGCACCGGGCTGGCCGTCTGGCTGGGTTATTCCCAGCACCGGCATGGCGACCTCGCATGGTTCGACCTCGTCAACGGCCACATCACGGTCAGCACGCCGAATCCCGAGATCATCCGCAAGATGCAGCGCATCGCGGGCGCGCTCGAAGCCCGCGTCGAGGGCGAGCACGGCGAACGCTACGATGCCGATGGCCGCGAAGTAGCTGCCTGACATCTGCGGTAAAATCCCGGTACGGGGCTGCGAGCCGCTGCACGGCACCGGCACACCATGCACCACCACCATCGAATCAGGAGAGCAAGAACATGACACGCATAATGGCCGCGCTCGCCGCGGCGCTGCTGTGCGCGGGCGCTGTGCACGCGGATGCGCCCGGCCCCTATGTGCCCGGCGTGGGCGAGATCATGGGCGCGACGCAGATGCGCCACACCAAGCTGTGGTATGCCGGCCAGGGGAATAACTGGGCGCTGGCGCGCTACGAGTTGGGCGAAATCAAGGAGGGGCTGGGCGATGTCATTGCCTATCACCCGGTGTTCAAGGGCGCGCCGGTGGCCGCCCTGTACGACCGCTATACCGGGCGGCCTTTCCGCGACCTGGAACATGCCATAGACAAACACGACAGCCGTGCCTTCGTGCGCGCCTACGACAGCCTCACCGCCGCCTGCGACGATTGCCATCGGGCCGCGGACCAGGGCCAGATCGTGATCCGGCGTCCCGTCGCCAATCCCTATACCGACCAGGACTTTGCACCCGGCAAACAATAAGGGCACCCGGCAGACAATAGGGGCGGCCGCCGAGCGTCAAGGCAGGTCGCGCGCCACGCGCAAGCCCAGGTCGCTGCTGCGCTTGGCCGCGCCGGCGTAGATGCGGTAGGAAGCGGCGGCGAGCAGCGGATAATCCTGCCAGGAACCGCCGCGGATGACGCGCTTCGCGCCACCGCCCTGCCACGCGCTGCCGTCCGCTGGCGCGCCGGCATAGCCGGGATGCCAGGTGTCGGCCACCCATTCCCACACGTTGCCGCTCATGTCGTACAGCCCGAGCGCGTTGGGCTGCTTCATGCCTACCGGGTGCGTGGCGCGCCCGCTGTTGCCGCCCGCCTCCCCAAGCGCGCCATACCAGGCGACGTGATCCGCTTCGTTGCCGCCGCAATACTCGTCCGCGCCGCCGGCACGGCAGGCGTATTCCCACTCCGCTTCGCTGGGCAGGCGGTAATGCTTGCCGGTCTTGCGGCTGAGCTTGTCGATGAAAGCCTGCGCGTCGCTCCAGCTCACCTGTTCCACGGGAAGACGCGCCCCGTGAAAATGCGCGGGATCGCTGCCCATCACCGCCTGCCATTCGGCTTGGGTCACCTCGTACTTTCCAAGCGCAAAGGCATGCGCAAGGGTCACCCGATGGGTGTCCGGGGGCTCGCCCATGTCGAAGCGGCCCGGCGGCACCACCACCATCTCGGGACACGTGGCGCAATCGCGGAAGGTCCGGCCCGGCCGCATCGAGTGCGGCTTGAGCGCGGGCAGAGCCGTGCGCGCGGCAGCCGGGCCGGCTGCACCCGCCGCGGCGCTTGCAGGTGCGCCGCCCGTTTCGGGCAGCGCCGCGCGCATGCCCTCGGGCGCGGCGGGGCGCGTATTCACGCGCACGCCGAACAGCAGCAGCCCGGAAAGCCATGCGCCCGCGACCATAACCAGCAGCAGCAGCGCGCCCAGCAGTGCGCGGCGCCGGTCCGCCGCCGGGATGGGGCCCTGGGGTGGCTTCATGTCGTCGTTCATCGCGTGTCTCTGTCCTTCATCACGTGCCCCGCCGTTGCCGTCACCTATCCGTGCCGTCCACGGTGGGCGCGCCGCCGCACGTCTCCAGATTCGGATGCGGCGCGGAAAACGTTACCGCGCCGCCCCGGCAGGGTATGATACAGCCGCTCATACCGACATTGGCCACGTCATGGACTTCATCCCCGTCGTCACACCCCGCTCGGAATCCGAACTCGCCGTCATGGTGAGCCTGCTGGAGGCGCACGGCATTCCATATTTCGTGCAGAACCGCGGCTTCGGCGGCCTCTATCCCGGCATCGGACTTTCCCTGCTCAACGACCGGCCCATCATGGTGCCCGAGGATTATGCAAGACAGGCACGCGAGCTGCTGGCCGTGTTCGACGCGGCGCCGCCGCAAACTTGACGCAGCGGGTCGCGCTGCTACACTGCAATGCGAATCGAACGGATGAAAGGATCACGCGCATGAGCGCACAGGCAACACGCAAGGCGCCGGCCGGCGTCAAGGTCGTCGCATGGCTGTATATCGTGTCGGGCGCGCTCTCGCTTATGATGGTGGCGGCCGGCGTGCTGTTCGATTCCGCGCTGTCGCAACTGCCCGCGATGGACGCCGACATTTCGCCCGAGCTGGCGCAGATGGCCGCCTCGCGTGCCCGCTTCGGCGCCCCCGACGTGTACGAACTGGTGTTCGCGGCGCTGGCGCTGTGGTGCGGCATCGCCCTGCTCCGCCTCAAGCCATGGGCGCGAGCCGCCACCGAGTGGCTCACTTGGGCGACCCTGGCGAGCACCGTGGCCTTCGGCGTCTACTATGTCCATCTGTGGCGCGCCATCTCCGCGGAACTGGCGCAGAACATCGGTGCGGCCGCCAACCTGCCCATGCTGCAGACCGTGGGCACGGTGACCGGCATCGTGCTCACCCTGCTGTTCTGCGCGCCGTGGATTGCGGCGATCCGCTACCTGCGCGGCAGCGCCGCGCGTGCCGCCCTCGCCCCGCCCCGAGGCCCCGCTGCCGCGCGCTGAGGTTATTCCCGGCCCGCCCTGCCCGCCTCTCGCGGCCTTGCGCCGCCACGGCCTCCGGCCGCCGCCGTTCATGGGCGAAAACCGACCGTTCATACCGAAATATGCGACGTTCGCCGCATTAACCTGTATATAGTCGCAAGATAACTAGATATTTTTCAGGTATTCGTAGCAAGGGACGACATGCAGGATATTTCGTGGGTTTCCGGGCTCAGCGCCAGCTGGCTAGCGGAGCATTTGCAGGACGGCGTATATGCGATCGAGAATGAACGCATGGTCTATGCCAACGCAGCGCTGTGCCGGCTGCTCGGCCGCACCGCCGAAGAGATCGTCGGTCATCCTTTCATCGACCTGATCGCGCCCCAGGACCAGGCCCTGGTGCTCAACCGTCACCGCGACCGCATTGCCGGCGTGGAGGGACCGGAGCGTTACACCATACACCTGCTTACCGCCGACAATCGCGCGCTGCCGTGCGAACTGCACGTGGGGGCGACGGTGATTGCCAACGGTCGCTACCTCGCAGTGGGCAATGTGCACGACGTGACGGAAAAAATGGCGCTGCAGAAAGAGCTGCTGGAGACCACCGAGGAACTGGCGCGCATCTACCAGCAATTGCCGGACATGTACTACCGTGTGGGCATGGATGGCGTCCTCATCATGGTTTCGCCCGCCTGCATCAACCTGCTAGGCTATACCCAGCAAGAGCTGGTGGACCGGCCACTCGCCGAACTCTATCGCAATCCGCGCCACCTGCAGCGCGACATGCGCACCATCCTGCGCCGTCGCGGCAGGCCCGCGCAGACCGAAGCGGAGATGATCCACAAAAAAGGCCACTCGGTGTGGATACAGGCGAACTCATCCTTCCATGAAGCGGAGAACGGCGCACCGGCCTGGATGGACGGGATGGCGCGCGACATCACTGCGCGCAAGCGCATGGAAGAACAACTGGCCGCGCTCGCGCGCACCGACAGCCTCACCGGCGTCTATTCGCGGCGCCATTTCATCGAGGCTTCGGAGGACCTGATCCGCCTGATGCGCCGCAACCGCCGGCCGCTGTCGCTGATGATGGCCGACCTCGACCATTTCAAGCGCATCAACGACGCCTACGGCCACCACGCCGGCGACCTGGCGCTGGTTGCCTTTGCCACAACCTGCCGCGAAATCATCCGCAAATCAGACCTGCTGGGACGCGTGGGCGGGGAGGAATTCGCCATCGCCCTCCCCGAGACTGCCTTGGCGCAGGCGCTCGAACTCGCGGAACGGCTGCGCGATGCAACCGCCGCCGTCGCAGTTCCCGTACATGGAGAAAATATCGGACTCACGGTTTCCATAGGCGTCACCGAACTCGCCGACGACGAAACCTCCCTTCACGCCATGATGCGCCGCGCCGACGTCGCCCTCTACCAGGCCAAGGCAGAAGGCCGCAATCGGGTGGCCTTCGGGTAAGGGTTCGTTTTTGGTGGACCTGGCTTACTGAACGGGCCACTGGTTCTCATCGCTTAGCGCGGGGGGCGGCCCCGCATGCCGGTTACTTTTCTTGGCAAGGCAAGAAAAGTAACTTGCCGCCGGGCAACCCCCGGCGACCAGCTATGAGCACCGCCGAACCGCTCACCAGAGTCAACAGAACCCACCACCCCCTACCCTGGCATCTCCGGATTCCGGCAGTATTTCCCGAACGGCATGGAAAACTCGCACTGCCGGCTTTCCTCCTGGCACAGGATGATGCCGTTGCCCAGGTTCTTGACGTTACAGCCGTTGATGACGACGATGGGTTCGGCGGCGTTTCCTTTCGAGTACCGGCGGCTGCGCCGCTGCCACCGGCCGGGCAGGGCGTCAAAGGTGACTTCCTGCAGGATGCGGGTCATCCTGTCCGCGGGCAGCGGCTCGGAGAACATGTAGCCCTGGGCCGCATCGCAGTCCAGCGAGGCGATGAACGAAAGCTGCGCGTCGTCTTCGACGCCTTCCGCGACGACTTTGAGATCCAGGCTGTGCGCGAGCGCGACGATGGCGCGCACGATGGATGCGTCGTCGGGATCGCTGGTGATGTCGCGGATGAAGGAGCGGTCTATCTTCAAGGCATGGATGGGCAGTTGCTTGAGGTAGGCAAGGCTGGAATACCCGGTGCCGAAATCGTCGATGGAGATGCGGATGCCCATTTCGGCGAGGGCGGCAAGCTTGCTCGCCGCTTCCTCGGGGCGGGTCATCATGACGCTTTCGGTGATTTCCAGCTCTATCCAATGCGGCTCGCAACCCGCAGCGCTCAGCACCCCCGCGACGCAGGCCACGATGTCGGACCGCCACAGCTGGCGCGCGGAGAAGTTCACGGCGATGTGCGGCGCCCGCGGCGTCATGCGGTGCCAGGCGACCGCCTGCTCGGCAGCGTGCCGCAGCGCCCATTCGCCGATGGAAATGATGAGTCCGGTCTCCTCCGCCAGCGGGATGAATTCGTCCGGCGCGATCACGGTATTGCCCGCTTTCCAGCGCAACAGCGCCTCCACCCCGGCGAGCCGTCCGGTCGCGACGTCAATCTGCGGCTGGTAGTGGAGCAGGAATTCCCCGCGCTCCACTGCCTTGCGCAGGCGCGACTCCATGCCCAGCCGCACCGCCGCCATCTGGTTCATTTCGCGCTGGTAGAAACGGAAGGTATTGCCTTCCAGCTTGGCGCGGTACATGGCGGTGTCGGCGTTCTTCAGCAGTTCTTCCTGGGTTTCGCCGTCCATGGGATAGACGGCGATGCCGATGCTGCCGGACACGAACAGTTCGTGCCGGTCGACGTGTATCGGCGGCTCGACGCCCGCCAGCAGCTTTTCGGCGATGAGCGCGATGCTGTCGTCGTGCCGGATGCCGGAGAGCACGACGGCGAATTCGTCGCCGCCCAGCCGCGCCACGGTGTCGCCCTCGCGCACGGCCGCCGCCAGCCGCGCGGCCACGGCTGCGATCACCTTGTCCCCGACCGGATGGCCCAGCGAATCGTTGATGTACTTGAAGCGGTCGAGGTCGATGAACAGGATGGCGGCGTGGCCGCCGTCGCGGTGCGCCTGGTGGATGGCCTGCTCGATGCGGTCCGCCAGCAGATTGCGGTTGGGCAGGCCAGTGAGCGCATCGTGGTTGGCCAGATGCAGCAACTCGCGCCGGTCGCCCTGGAAATAGGTGTCCAGTGCCAGCTCCATGTCGAAGAACACCACCTTGAGCAGGGCATCGAAGGTGTCAACGAAGCGCTTGTCCGCGACCCCGTGCAGCTCGCACACAGCGCTGAGCAGGAAGGAAAGGTATTTGCGGTAGGCGCCGGTGTACCACTTCGGCCCCAGGCCCACACGCTGATGCATGTAGCCCACGCGCAGGCGATCGCCCACGTAGGACGCGTCGTAATTGCCTTCGGTCAGGCGGTGGAAGTATTGCGCGAGTATGACCTTGAGGCGCTCGACCGTGGCATCGTCGCGCAGGAACTTGCGCAGTTCGGGAAACGCGCGCAGGTGAAAGTAGAACAGGTCGGCGAACACGTCGTCCATGCCGAGCGCAAGGACGTGGTCGTGAATCTCCCGCAACAAGGCGACATCGGACTCGCCAAACTCCAGAAAAGCCTTGCGCTCCGCGATGTCCTCCGCGCTCAGGCTGGTTGCCACGCCTGGCGGGTCTGCCGCCGGTTTGGTCGGCCGTATCATTACTCCCCCCCTCAACCGGCCATTCCGCCGGCACTCTCTGCGGCCATGCGCGTCTGGTTCGGTCGATGCCGAACCAGACGCGCTGGCCCTCTGTTCTTTTTCCAGGCCGGAAACCCTGAACGGCATGGCAGACCGGCTGGACGCCAGGCCCCCCACCCACGCCGGATTCCGGTTAAGGCTTCCAGAAAATCATCAGCATGCATACTGCCAACCTGGACGACGGACAAAATACACCCAGGATAAGCAGGACGCAAGCCCCTAATGCCCAGCTTTGGTGCGGCGGCGCGCGGCCGGACATTGCGGTAGAATCGGTTGGCAAAGTGCGTTCGCACGTCCACGCTCAAACAGGAGGCGCTTCATGACTCATAACATTGCCATCGCCGGCGCCGGTTTCGCCGCCCTGACGGCAGCGCGCCGCCTGCGTGCGCTGGACGCCTCGGCGCGCATCACCCTGGTCGCGCCGCGCCGGGAATTCGTGTTCCTGCCCAGCCTGATCTGGGTGCCTTCGGGCAAGCGCACCGCGGCGGATCTCGTCGTGCCGCTCGACAAATTCCTGTCCCGGCATGGCATCGACTTTGTGGAAGGCGAAGCCACCGGGCTGGAAGACGGCGGCCGCTCGCTGCTCACCAGCGCAAGGCCCGTGCCCAACGACGGGCTGATCATCGCCAGCGGCGGGCGCTTCCTCAAGAAGCTGCCGGGCATAGAACATGCAATCATTCCCTGCTCCGGCGTTGCCGCGGCCGAGACCTTGCGCGAGCGTCTGAGCGCGCTCAAGGAGGGGACGGTCGCACTCGGCTTCGCCGGCAACCCCAACGAGCCCCCGGCAATGCGCGGCGGGCCGATATTCGAGTTTCTGCTCGGCATCGACACGCTGCTGCGGCAGCAAGGGCGGCGCGACCGCATCCGGCTCGCGTTCTTCAACCCGATGCCCAAGCCGGGGAATCGACTTGGCGAATCGGCTGTGCAGCGCCTGATGGCGGAAATGAAGAAACGCAATATCGAGACCCACCTTGGACACAAGCTGGCCGGCTTTGAGCCTGGCAAGGTAAAAACCGAGGGCGAAGAATTTGCCGCCGACATCATCGTCTTCATGCCGGGCATGACCGGCAACGCCTGGTTCGACGCCACCTCGCTCCCGCGCTCGCCCGGCGGCTTCGTGCAGGCGGATGAACGGTGCCGCGTCGCGGGTTTCGAACGCGTCTACGTCGCGGGCGATGCCGGCAGCTATCCCGGCCCGGACTGGATGCCCAAGCAGGCGCACATGGCCGATCTGCAGGCGGAGACCGCGGCGGCCAATCTCGTCGCCGAGCTGTCCGGCAGGACGCCGGAAAAGAAATTTGCCGTCGAACTGATGTGTATCATCGACAGCCTGGATGCCGGCATTTTCGTGCGCCGCACCGAAAAGGGCGCGACAACGCTGCCTGCGTTTGGCCTGATGCACAACGCCAAGGCCGCATTCGAGCGCTGGTATTTGCGCCGCTATCGCTGATCGGGCCGCGTGGATTTCGCCTCACGTGCCGGGCGGCCGGCGTCTTCGAGCACAAAAGGGGGAGTGATGAAGCGTTCGCTGTTTGCGGTCCTGTTCGCGCTGCTTGCGCCGGTGGCCGCGCATGCGGCCGAGTATAAGAGTTCCTTCGGTTTCAAGCTCGCCCTGTCGGATGACTGGCTGGTGGTGTCGCCCGAAAATGTTTCGCGGCAGTATGCGAACCGGACGCTGGCGAGTCTCAACATGACGAAGGTGGACTCGGCGACAGCCAGGGACATCCTGGCCCGGGTCAAGACCGGGAAGGTCGAGTTCTATTTCGAGAAAAAATATTCGGTCAAGGGTTTCACCAACAACATCAGCACCCAGGTCATGGCCGGTGGAGACATCCCCACGCCCGACAACGTGAAAGCGTTTTGCCCGACGCTTCCCGCGCAGTTGGCCAAGGTGCAGGGCGCGCCGGTGCAGGTGAAAGTCTGCCGCTTTGCGCAATCCAGCGGCATTCCGTACGTCGTCGTCGAATACAGCGTGCCGAGCCGTGGCATCACCATTGTCCAGCACCAGATCCCTTTTCTCCCCAATTCCGACTTTCAGGTCATCGGCGGTGCAAACGATGCGGGGCTTGACACCGTGAGAGCGGCCACCGATGACATTACCGCTGCCGCCACCCAATATGTCGCCGCCATGTGGAACGCCAGGGTGCCCGATGCACGCGAGCAGACTGCGCTGGCGCAGGACGCCATGCACCACTTCGCGCTCGCGGTGAACGCCCGCGACTTCACCGGCTTTCATGACTACATTGCTAAGGCATGGCGGCGGGACATTACCGTCGCGCAACTCGACAATGCCTACAGGGGGTTCATGGATAGCAGGATCAACCTGCTGCCGCTGGATCACATCGCGCCCAGGGTCGAGCAGGAGCCGCAGCAGAGAAAGAACGGCACCTTCTTCATCAAGGGCTATTACCCCATAAAATCCGCGATGGTCACTTTCAAATTCGGCTACATGTACGAGCCGCCGAACTGGAAACTGGTGCTGGCCAACATCCACGTCAAATCCGCTCCTTGAGCGGGGCAGCGGGGAAAGGGGCCGGACTCACATCTTTCCGTAGTCATCACAAAGCCATTTCGCCTTGGCCATAGGCAGAAATACACGTCGAGCGCTTTTGATTTTTCCAGAGAAGTCGGGCCCCACTTCCCGCCAGCCACGATTCAGCGCGGCGAGCGGATCGGAAGCCAGCGCCGCACCACCGCCGCGCGGCGCGGTGGGGTTACAATAAACCCTGCCCGCGAACCCCACAGGAGCAGCCCCATGCATGCCGGCCACGATTTCGTTCTCGCCCTGGACCAGGGCACCACCAGTTCGCGGGCGATCCTGTTCGACCGGGCGGGCAGGATCCGCGCCGTGGCGCAGCGCGAATTCACCCAGCATTTTCCGCAACCGGGCTGGGTGGAGCACGATGCGGAGGAGATCTGGCGCGGGCAGATCGCCGTCGCCGCGGAAGTATTGGCGAAGGCGAACGTCACGGCTGCCGAGGTGGCGGCGATCGGGATCACCAACCAGCGCGAGACCACGGTGCTGTGGGACCGCGCGACGGGCAAGCCCATCCACCATGCCATCGTATGGCAGGACCGGCGCACCGCGCCCTTGTGCGAGGAATTGCGCGCGGCCGGGCACGAGCCGGCTGTTAGCGCGCGCACCGGGCTGCTCCTGGACCCGTATTTTTCCGGCACCAAGCTGCGCTGGCTGCTGGACAATGTGCCGGACGCGCGCGCCCGCGCGCAGAATGGGGAGCTGGCCTTCGGCACCATAGACAGCTGGCTGGTGTGGAATCTCACCGGCGGCAGGCTGCACGTGACGGACGGCACCAATGCCTCGCGCACGCTGCTGTTCAACATCCACAGCGGCGACTGGGACGAGGAGTTGCTCGCGCTGCTCGGCATTCCGCGCGCCCTGCTGCCCGAGGTGCGCGACAGCAGCGCGGTGTACGGCGAGAGCGCGCCCGGCCTGCTGGGCGCCGCCGTCCCCATCGCGGGCATCGCGGGCGACCAGCAGGCGGCCACCTTCGGCCAGGCGTGCCTGGCGCCCGGCATGGCGAAGAACACTTACGGCACAGGCTGCTTCATGGTGATGAACACCGGGCGGCAGGCCCTGCCCTCGGCCCACCGTTTGCTCACCTCCGTGCTGTGGCGGCTCAATGGCCGCGCCACCTATGCGCTGGAAGGCAGCGTGTTCATGGGCGGGGCGATCGTGCAATGGCTGCGCGACGGGCTGGGCATCATCAAGTCGTCGGACGACATCGAGGCGCTGGCCGCCAGCGTGCCGGACACCGGCGGGGTGACGCTGGTGCCCGCCTTCGCCGGGCTGGGCGCGCCCTGGTGGACGCCGGATGCGCGCGCCGCGCTCTCCGGCATGACGCGCGGCACCACCCGCGCCCACGTGGCGCGCGCCGCACTGGAAGCCGTGGCCCTGCAGAGCGCGGATCTGCTCACCGCCATGGCGCGCGATTCCGGCGTGGCGCTGGCCGAGCTGCGGGTGGACGGCGGCGCCGCGCGCAACAACCTCCTGATGCAGCTCCAGGCGGACCTCATCGGCGTGCCCGTGGTGCGCCCGCGCATTACGGAAACGACCGCCCTGGGTGCGGCCTATCTCGCGGGACTGGCGGTCGGCTTCTGGCAGACGCCGGAGGAACTCGCCGCACACTGGCAACTGGAGCGGCGCTTCGAGCCCGCCATCTCGGACAGCCTGCGCCGTGAAAAGCTGGAGCGCTGGCAGTATGAGGTGCGGCGGGTGATAGGCTGACCGCAGCGGGGGGCGCGCGCCATGCACAAGCTCAACCGCATCAGCTACGGCGGCACCGCCGCCATCGTCACCAGCATGGCGCTGATCATGGGCCTGGACGCAGTGCATGCCACCGAAAAGACCATCGTCAGCGCGCTGCTGATCGCCGCCCTCGCCGACAACATAACCGACTCGCTCAGCGTGCACATCTACCAGGAATCGGAACATCTCTCGCAGCGCGAGGCCTTCATCGGCACCCTGAGCAATTTCGCCACCCGGTTTGCGCTGTGCCTGAGCTTCGTTGCCCTCGTGGTGCTGCTGCCCGCGGCGCCCGCGCTGGGTGCGGCGCTCGGCTGGGGCGCGCTGCTGCTGTCGGCGCTCTCCTGGGCGCTGGCGCGGGAACGCCGGGCCAACGCCCTTTCCGAGGTCGCCAAGCATCTTGTCGTCGCCGCCGTGGTGATCTTCGTCAGCCGCCTCATCGGCGGCTGGATCAACACCCAGATCGGCGGGTGACGGCGCGCGCGGAAGCTTTCCGCCGCGCCGCCCCGATGCCGGGCTTGCCGAGCCCGCGCGACGTGCTGAGGGCTCCCGCTTCCCGGATGGCTGCCGATTGCCGCGATTTCGCGGCGCCGGCGGGCGAAAATCCTTCAGGCCGTGCTACACCACATCCGGCGGCGCGCCGGCATCGCATTTCCTGCAGTTGAGCCGCTGGCCCAGCATGCGCGACCTGCCTGCCTCGGTGGTGACCCAGCGCCGCGTGACCCAGGGCGGGTTGTGGCGCACGTGCTGGAAGTGGCCGCAGGCCAGTTCCGCGACCCAATGCCGTTCGTCGTCCTGATGGTATCCGATGATCGCTTGCTGCATGGTTCTGCATCCACGGCCGCGCCTAGCGCGCCGAATGCGCGGCGCAGAACGCGAGGAAGGCGTCGAAATCCATGGGCGCGGCGATGAAGTAGCCCTGCGCCGCGTCGCAGCCGACCCGCTTGACGGCATCCCAATCCTGCAGGGTCTCCACGCCTTCCGCCACGCTCTTGACCCGCAGCCGGTGCGCCATTTCGACGCTGGATTCGACCGCGATGCGCAGCGATTCGCTCTCCGACACATCGCGCACGAAGGACTGGTCGATCTTCAACTCGCTGAAGGCGACGCGGGTGAGCTGCTGCAAGGTGGCATAGCCAGTGCCGTAGTCGTCGATGGAGAGCGGAAAGCCGTTCATGCACAGGCGCGCGAGGTTTTCCAGGGCTTGCGCCACGTCGGTCATGGCCGCTGTCTCGGTGATCTCCAGCATCAGGTGGCGCGGTTCTATTCCTTCGCGCCGCACCAATTGCAGGACGCGGTCGGCGAGCGCGGGGTCGTCGAGCGAGACCAGGGAGAGATTCACCGATACCGAGATCGGATGTCCCGCCTCGTGCAGGGTGCGGCAGGCCCCGGCCGCCCTTTCGAGCATCAGGAAGGTCAGCTCGTCTATCCTCCGGGCTTGCTCGAGCACGGGCACGAAGGCATAGGGACCGACCACGCCGAGTTCGGGATGATGCCAGCGCGCGAGCGCCTCGGCCCCCACGAGGCGGCCGGTCTTCAGGTCCACCTGGGGCTGAAACCAGGGCGCGAATTGCCCGCTCCGCACGCCCCGCAGCACCTCGTCCGGGGCAAAGTTGTGGTTCGGCAGCGGCTCCGCACGCACGCGCGGAAAATGGTCGTATTTATCCAGCAGCTCCTTGAGCTGGCCGCGCAGGATGGGCTTTTCCATCGCGCCGAGCAGGCGGATGCCGTAGATCTTGGTCATCCTCACCACCGAATACAGGAGCTTGGCGTCGAGGGCGCTGACGATGACAACGGCAACGTTGTGGTCTTCCTGCGCCAGGCGGCGCAGGAATTCGAGGCCGTCCATCTCCGGCATGTTCAGGTCGCACAGCGCGACGTGGACGGGGGCGGCTCCGCCCGCGCGGATCGTGTCCAGCGCCGGCCTGCCGTTGGCTACTCCGCTGGCGGAGGCCACGCCTATGGATCGCAGCATGTTCACGGTCATGCCGCGCTGGAAGTCGTCGTCCTCGACGACCAGTACGTTCATTTCGCTTGGTTTCATGGGTTTCGATGTCACTCCCCGGTTTTTTCCATGTTGTCCAGATAATGCTCGATCTGCGTGACGGCGTCATCCACCGCCCGCTTCGCCTCGGCCGGATGCATGGACTCGCCCCGGCGCGCCGACGCCTCCAGCGCGGCGCACGCCTCGGCCAGATCATGCGCGCCCACCATGCGGCTGGAGCCCTTCATCCGGTGCGCCGCCCGCTCCACCTCAACCAGGTTTCGCTGTTCCAGCAGGTCCAGCAGCCGGGCATGATCCTTCACGATGCTGGCGCGAAAATCCCGCAGCACGTCCATGTGCTGCGATGCATCGGGAACCGACAGACTGAGCACGGTGAAATCGATGGGGCCGCTGCCAGCGGCGGAGGCGACACCAGGCAGGGCCCGGCTCTCAGCCCCGCCCCCCGCCGGATCGCCGATCACAAGACACTTCGCCAGCATCGCCTTGAGTTGCGGCAACCCGGTGGGCTTGACCAGCAGCTCGTCCATGCCGGCGGCCTTGCATCGGTCCGATTCGTCGGCGAGCGCGTTGGCGGTCCAGGCGATGACCGGCGTGCGCGCCAGCCGCATATCCCGCTCCATCCGGCGTATCGCTCGCGTCAGCATATAGCCGTCCATCTCCGGCATGTGGCAGTCGGTAATGACCGCGGCATAGCCTCCGCGCTGCCACATCTCCAGCGCACGTTCGCCGTTTTCCGCGGTCTGGACGCGCAGGCCGAGAACCTCGAGCTGCTTGGCCAGCAGATTGCGGTTCACGGGATTGTCGTCCACCGCCAGCACCAGCGGCGCGGCGGTGCCGGCCGCGACCAGCGGGGTGACATTGCGCTGCTCCACCTCGGGATGCAGCGACGGCAGGGTCTCGCCCGGCGCGCCGGAGATCGGCAGGGTGAGCGTGATGCTGAACGTAGAGCCGCGCCCCGGCGCGCTCTCCAGGGCGACCTGCCCGTCCATCAACTCGGCCAGACGGCGGCAGATGGCCAGGCCCAGCCCGGTGCCGCCATACATGCGCGCGGTGTCCGGCGTTTCCTGGCGGAAGCGCTGGAACAGTTGCGCCTGGATTTCTTTCGGAATTCCCGCCCCGGTGTCGCGCACCGAGAAGCGTATGGTCTCGCCGCTTTCGTGCCTCCGCACCAGGTCCGCCCGCAGTTCGACTTCGCCCCGCTGCGTGAACTTCAGGGCATTGCTGACGAAGTTGTTCAGCACCTGGGAAAGCCGCAGCGGGTCGGCGACATGGGCCGGGCTCAGTTGCGGATCGGCATACTGGCGCAGCACCAGCTCGCGGGTGCTGGCCACGCGCGAATAGGTGTTCACCACGTCGGTCAGCAGGTTCGGAATGGACGTGGCGCGCAGCGAGAGTTCGAGCTTCCCCTCCTCGATCTTGGACCAGTCCAGGATGTCGCTCACGATGCGCAACAGGCCGCGCGCCGATTCCCATGCGGCATCCAGCGTGGCGCGCTGCTCGCTGTCCAGCCGTGTGAGCGAAAGCAGCTCCAGCATGCCCAGCATGCCGGTGAGCGGCGTGCGGATTTCGTGGCTCATGGTGGCAAGGAAGGAATCCTTGGCGCGATTGGCGAATTCCGCCTTCTCCTTGGCCGCGAACAGATCGCGCTCGATGGTCCTGGCCTCGGTTACATCGCGCGCGGTGGCGAACATCAGGCCGCCGGGATGCGGCGCGGACACCCACGACAGGGTGCGCCAGGAGCCGTCCTTGTGCCGGTAGCGGTTTTCGAAGTGCATAACCGATTCACCCGCGTCGACCTGGCGCTGCACCGCGCGCTGCGTGGCCGCCGCGTCGTCGGGATGCACGAAATACATGAAGGGGTGGCTCAGCATCTCCGCCTCGCTCCAGCCCAGGGCGCGGCTGAAGGCGGGGTTGACGCGCTTGAAGTAGCCGTCAACACTGGATATGCACAGCATGTCGAGCGAGAGCGCGAAGAAGGCGTTCAACTGCTGCTCGGCCGACTTGCGGGCGGTGATGTCGCGCACGACGCCGATGAAGTGGCGCTGCCCGCCAAGTCCCATCTCGTTCACCAGCAGATTGAGGGGGAAACCGCTGCCATCCTTGCGCAGCGCCTGCACCTCGCGCTCCTTGCCGACCACGGCGCCGCCTCCGCCTTCGAGGTAGCGCCTGAGATAGCCGTCGTGCTCGCTATGGAAAGGCTCACCCATCAACATGTTTATGTTGCGGCCCACAACCTCGGCGGCCGCATAGCCGAACATTTTCTCGGCCGAAGGGTTGAACGATTCGATCACCCCGCGCTCGCTGATGGTGATGATGCCGTCCGCGACGCTGTCGAACATGGCCTGCGTGCGGGCGGAGCTTCCGCGCTCCCTTTCGTAGAGGTGCGAAAGTTCATCGTTCGCGGCCTTGAGCTGGGCGCTGGCGGCCGCCACTTCGCGATTGCGCGCGTAGATCTCGGCTTCGGCGCGCGAGGCCTGCTCGCGCAGTGCTTCGTTGAGCCTGTCCTGCTCCGCGCCTTGCTGCCTGAGGCGCATGAATTCGGTGACGTCCTCGACGCGATGAATGATGTAGGCCAGCGCGCCGTCCGGGTTGAGCACGGGCGTATTCAACGGGCTCCAGTAGCGCTCCTCGAAGCCGCCGCCTTCCTCATCCGGTCTGCGGATGTCGTATTTCTGAACCGGCATGGCGTCGGGCTTGCCCGTCTTGAGCACCCGCCGCAGCGAGGCGTGCAGATTGCGCACTCCCGCCGATGCCGGATCGCCCGGATTATCCGGAAATACCGCGAAAAGCTCCCGCGACAGGATATTCTCGCGCCGCGTCATGGTGGCGCGGGCATAGGCATTGCTCAGGCCGACAATGACCAGGCGGGGATCCAGAACCAGATAGAGATCGGGAGCGCTCTCGAAGAGGATGCGGAAATCGGGGGGCGGACGCTGAATTGTTTCATCCATCGGCAACTGCCTCCCTCAGGTCGACCCGCCGGCTCGATCGACAGTGCGCATGGTTCGGACGGACAGATACGGCATGGCGCCCATGCCCTGCAACCCGGATTCGGCGCGGGCTGCGATTGCCATCAGACACAGGGGAGCCGCGCGCGTCCGGCGCCGGATCATCACCTGCCCGAGTCAAGGCGCATACTCGCGCAACAGGGCCGAACGCCGCCAGCGGCGGCAGCGCCAGCGGGTATCGCGATCTGATGAGGCGCGGCCATACCATGATCTTTCCCTTTGTCCCGCGGAGCAGCTTTCTTCCGCAGTCTTGGAATACGCCATGTATAACATGCAGGCGCGAGTGCGGACAATACGTGGAAACCGCTAGCCCGGAATCATCCTGGCCCTGTTTCTGCACAGGCTCGGACGCCCTGGGGAACTCCGCGACCCCGCATTCGGGCCGCCCCTCCTTCCGGGTCATGAACGGCGGCGAGGAATTCGTCGAATGACTCGGCCGCAACGACCCCTGCCCCTGCCACTCCGCGCGCCGATTTCAGGAACTGCTGCATGCGGAGCGGGCTTTATGACGGCGCGGGCCGGGACTACTTCTTTCAGCCAGGCGTCACTGGGAAGTTGGGCTTCCCGGTGCCTTCTGCCTCCGCGCGATGCGGGTGCACACCAACTTGCGCGGTTTGCCGTGCGCTGCGGCGTGCGCCTTTCCACCCTGGGCAATCAAGGCGGCGAGGTGGGGTTCTGCCGTGCTTGCGAGAGCGGATAAGTTTCAGCCATGGCGTGGTGATGGAGCCGGAAAGATTGGGGGCTATTGACATTGAGATCATTGATGGCGAAAGCAGGGCCAAGCGTGAACCCTGTGCCGGTGGCGCCCGCAAATCCCGTGCGGCCCGTCTCCCTCACCCGTATGTACGACCCTCTGCACGATGCGTCATGGCGCTGGCATCCGCTACGGAAGTGCGCTAGGATGCGGGCGCGAACACGCATCCGCCCAAAAGGGGGCGACGGTCCATGAGGCATCCGGCCAGCACGCATGCGAAGACATGCGGCCAATGCCATAAAGACCAGAGGGGCACAGGGCCATATTGTGCGGCCAACCTCCCCGGCATCTGCAATCCGCACCCTGTTACCCATGCAGGGCGAGTGGAGTTTGTACTTTGCACGGCGTAACGCGACGCGGCAAGAAGGGGCATGGGTGGCTTGGACTATAACAAGAACGCATGATGGCCCACGATACAATTTCGGCATCCGAACTGCAGCGCCTGCTGATCCAGGACGCACCTATCGCTTTCGCGGTGTTCGACCGCGACATCCGCTACCTCATGGCCACACGCCGCTGGCTGGAGTTGCATGAGCTCACCGAACATGAAGTGACCGGCCGCAGCCATCAAGAACTGTTTCCCGCCACGCCCGAACCCTGGAAGCATTTTCCCACCCGCGCGCTGGCGGGCGAATGCATCGCGTTCGAAAACCACGTTGCGGCGCCTGCCGGCGCGCGGTCCGCGCTGCTGCGCTGGAAAATGAAGCCGTGGCATACCTGCACCGGCGCGATAGGCGGCATCATCGTCGCCGCGGAGGATGTCACCCTCGAGAGACATCACGAGCGCATGCTGATGGAGAGCATGCTTCAACTGGACGAGGCGCAGGCGCTCGCCCATGTCGGCTTCTGGCAGGTGGACCTGAGGACGGGCGCGGCCACCTGGTCGGACGAAAGCTTCCGCATCTTCGGCTATGCGCCCGGCAGTTTCCAGCCTACCGTGCAATCGTATTTCGACGCCCTGCCGCCGGACGAGTTGCCGCGCGTCATGTCCACGAGCCGCGAGATCGAGGCCGGAGGATACGGCGAGCTGGAGCACCGCATCGCCCGTCCGGATGGCTCGATCCGCCATGTGCTGGCTTCCATGCGCGGAGAAAACGATGCCGCCGGCAAGCTGGTCCGCATCACCGGCTCGGTGCAGGACATCACCGAGCGCAAGCGCGAACAGCGCCAGATGGAGTTGATGAAGTTTTCGGCGGATCATCTCTCGGACTGCGTGAGCTGGTCCGGCCGCGATGCGCGCCTGCTCTATGTGAACGACGCCTTCTGCCGCTCCCTGGGCTACAGCCGGGAGGAGATGCTGAAGATGCGCATCACCGACTTCGACCCCGACTATCCGCCCGAGCTGTGGCCGCAGCACTGGGAAGACCTCAAGCGCCACGGCTCGCTCACCTTCGAATCGCGCCATGTCGCGAAGGACGGCACCCTCATCCCGGTCGAGGTCAACGTCAATTACATCAAATTCGGCGACGAGGAATACAACTGCGCCTATGTGCGCAACATCGCCCAGCGCAAGCAGGCCGAAGAGCAGCTCAAGCTCGCCGCGCTGGTGTTCGACAACGCCGGCGAGGGCGTGCTCGTCACCGACGAGCATAACCGCATCATCGCCGCCAATCCCGCCTTCACCGAGATCACCGGCTACGCTCTGGATGAGGTCATGGGCAAGAACCCCAAGATCTTCCAGTCCGGGCGGCACGACGATGCGTTCTACCAGGCGATGTGGGCGGGCATCGAAGAGGAAAATTTCTGGCAGGGCGAGATCTGGGACCGCAAGAAGAATGGCGAGCTGCACGCAAAGATGCTCACCATCAGCGCCATCCGCCATCCCGGCGGCATCGCCCATCGCTATGTGGCGCTGTTCGCCGACATCACCGAGCGCAAGCAGTCCGAGGAGGCGATCTGGCGGCACGCCAACTACGACGGCCTCACCGGCCTGCCCAACCGCCAGATGCTGCGCGACCGCCTGGAACTGGAAGCCCGCAAGTCCACGCGCACCGGCAATCCCATGGCGCTCATGCTGATCGACCTCGACCGGTTCAAGGACGTGAACGATTCCCTGGGGCACCACTGGGGCGATACGCTGCTGGTCGACGCCGCGCAGCGCATCAGCAGTTGCGTGCGCGAATCGGATACGGTGGCGCGGCTGGGCGGCGACGAGTTCGTGATCCTGCTGGGTGACCTGGATGAAGCGCTCAGCATAGACCGCGTGGCGGACGACCTGATCGCCCGCCTGTCAGCGCCCTTCCGCCTGGGCGCGGACGAGATCTACATCACGGCCAGCATCGGCATCTCTCTCTATCCCACCGACTCGCCCGACCTCACCGAACTGCTCAAGAACGCGGACCAGGCCATGTATTCGGCCAAGAATGCGGGGCGCAACCGCTACCATTTCTTCACCCCCGACATGCAGGAATCGGCGCAGAGGCGCCTGCGCCTGGCCAGCGACCTCCACACCGCGCTTGCCGCCGATCAGTTCGTGGTCTACTACCAGCCCATCGTCGAGCTGGCCACCGGCGCCATTCGCAAGGCCGAGGCCCTGCTGCGCTGGCGCCATCCGGAAAAGGGGATGATCGACCCCTCCGATTTCGTGCCGATTGCGGAAGACACCGGCCTCATCATTCCCATCGACGACCGCGTGTTCCGCGAGGCGGTGGAACGCACACGGCACTGGCGCGCCGCCTTTCACGAAGCGTTCCAGATCAGCGTCAACGCCTCGCCCCTGCATTTCCACCTCGCCGAGTCCCGCCACTCTTCGTGGCCTGATTTCCTGCGCCAGCAGGGCGTGCCAGGTTCGGCAATCACCATCGAGATCACCGAACGGCTGCTGATGGGCGCGGAGCAGGCCGTGAAAGACCGTCTGCTGGGCTACCACAACCTGGGCGTGGAAATCGCCATTGATGATTTCGGCACCGGCTATTCCTCGCTGGCCTACATCCGCGATTTCGACGTGGACTACCTCAAGATCGACCGTTCCTTCGTCTCCAACATCGTCACCGACAAGGGCAACCAGGCCCTGTGCGAGGCGATGATCGTGATGGCGCACAAGCTGGGGATGCGCGTAGTCGCCGAAGGCGTGGAGAGCGCCGCGCAGCGCGACCTGCTGCGCGAGATCGGCTGCGACTACGCCCAGGGCTACCTGTTTTCCCGGCCCCTGCCCGCACCGCAATTCGAGGAACTGCTACGGCTCTGAGCGGCGCCGTGCATGGATTCAGCAACGCGGGCGGCGTTACGGTGCGGGCGCTGGTGGTCAATACGCCGGACATCGGAGCGGAGTTCTTCCGCGAAACGCGGCACGATCATCAACGCTGGCGGGCCCGCCCGACAAGGCGAAACTCGTGGCGGCGATGCAGAAATTCGGACTCACGCTGGCCGCGCCACGGTTGGAAAATCCGGCGTAATCACATGCAATTACGTGCTACCACGTAATTTATGCCCCTATCTGCTCTGATAGTTGACAAGCCCCAGACCGCGGAGTAGCTTGCTTTTCACGGCTCGGCTTGACGATGGAACCTGCGCGGCTTCGGCTTGCGCCGGTCCGCCAGGCTCGGCCCCGGAAGACCTGGAAATCAACCGGCAAGCCGCCGGCTATCGGCGCACCGTGCCGCCTGCCGTCGGCAGCGTCTGTTGAACACGGGAGCGTTGCAGCAGCGGCATCCCTTAGACCGCACACGTTCCGGCGCCATGCCGCCATGCTTCCTGCACCGCCAGGCGTTTGCCCGTCCAGCGAACGCACATTGCCCAAGGAGGCCCTGAATGTCGAACAGCACAACCGCAAGTGTGGATCTCCCCGGCGCCGGGAAAAAACTGGCGCAGTCGCCGCAGGCCCGCGCCCTGACGGGTCCGGTGCGGCCGCTTGTCTCGGCGCTTTCGGCGATCGCCATTTCCGGCGCGCTGGTCGCCACCATCTTCCTCACCAAGCTCAACATGGAGTGGATCACCTTCCTGGCCGGCATCCTGGTGGCGGCGCTGCTCGCCGAGGCCACCCGCCTTTCGCGCGCGGAATGGGCGCTGATGCGGCGCACGGCACAGCTCGGCGCGACGAGGGACAAACTGGAAAAGGAAACCCGGGCACGCAGGAATGCGGAGGCGCACCTCTCCTCCGCGCAGCCGCGCCTGCACCTGATCGACGACGTGCTGCCGACCATGGTGCTGTTCGCCGACACCGACGGGCGCTGCCGCTACCATAACCACGCCGCCCGCAACGGGCTGCTGCTCCGCCGCGAGCAGATCGATGGCATGCACCTGAACGAGGTGCTCGGCCCCATGGTGTATCAGGAGATTTCCGCCTATGTGCGGCAAGCGCTGGCCGGACAGACCGTAAAATACTACCGTAACCAGAAACTGGGCGAGGGCTCCGTGCGCAAGCTGGGCGTGATGCATGTGCCGCAATATGCGGAAGGCGGCAGGGTCACCGGCTTCTATATGCTGATGGACGACGTGACGGAACACGCGGAGGTGCTGGCGCCGATCCCGGCTGCGGCGCCCGCCGCAGTTGCGGCGCAACCGGGGCAACTCGCCACCCCCGCCGCAGCCCCCGCGCCTGCGGCCGGGCAGCACGACGAACGCGCCTATATGATCGCGGCCATCGAGAAAAACGAGTTCCGCCTGTTCTCCCAGAAGATCGCGCCGCTGTCCGGCAACACGGGCCGCGCGGAATTCCACGAGATCCTGGTGCGGCTGATGGAGGAAGAGGAAGGGTTGATCCCGCCGGGCGCCTTCTTCCCGCTGGTGGAGGAATTCGGCATGATGTCGCGCCTGGATCGCTGGGTGGTGCAGCACGTGGCGGAATGGGTCGCCCTGCAGGTGCAGCAGCGTACCTGGCCCCAGGGCTCCATCTACTTCATCAACCTGTCGGAGGCCACCATAGCGGACCCCGGCTTCGGTGACTACCTGGAAGTGACGCTGAAGGCCTACGGCATCTCCGGCGGCACGCTCTGCTTTGAGATTCCCGCCACCGATCTGGCCGCCGAGAATGCCGCCCTGCTCACCGCCTTTGCGCGGCGCATCGCGCGCACCGGCGCGCATATCGCCGTGAGCGGCTGCGGCCACGGCGAAGCGGCCCTGGACAACATTCCGGGCTTCCGCCCCGATTTCGTGAAGATAGACGGCAGCATGCTGCTCTCGCTGCCCGGCGATCCGGCGGCGCTGGCCAAGGTGACCGCGGTCAACCAGAACGCCAAGCGCAACGGCATGAAGACCATCGCCGAGATGGTGGAAAGCCAGCAGGTGCTGGACAAGCTGCGGGAAATCGGCGTCGATTTCGCACAGGGCTTCGGCATCTCGCAGCCGCGCCCCCTTGCCGACAAGACCGCCGGGCCTTCCGCCCCCGCGAAGACGGGCGGCGAGCGCTCGCCGCTGATGGCCGGCCGCGCAGCCTAGCCGAACTGCCCCACCTGATAGCTACCCACCGGGAGCGGATGGAAGGGTATGGCCAGACGGTTCCAGCCGTTGATGGCGATGATGGCAAAGGTAAGATCCACCAGCTCCTTCTCGCTGAAGCTGCGCAGCGCCTCGTCGCGCAAGGCGCCAGGCAGGCCGCCGTGCGCAAGGCTGGCCAGCGCCTCGGCCCAGGCCAGCGCCGCGCGCTCCTGCGCCGAATAAAAGGGCGCTTCGCGCCAGGCCGCCAGCGCGTACAGCCGCTGCTCGGTTTCTCCCTCCGCCCGCGCATCCTTGGTGTGCATGTCCACGCAGAATGCGCAGCCGTTGAGCTGCGAGACACGGGTCTTTACCAGTTCCAGCAGGCCGTGATCCAGGCCCGAGCTGCGCACGCAGGCTTCCAGCCCGCGCATGGCCTTGAAACCTTCGGGCGCAATCTGTGCGTAATTTATCGGTTTTTGCATGGCAAACGTCTCCTTGGTCGTTGACCAGGACGGCGGGATGCCGCCCCTCACCTTGAAGACGCAGGCCGGCTGCGCGTGTGACAGGCGCCGTCAGGGCGCGCGCAGCTCGATCAGGCGCAGCTTGTCCGGATTGCGCACGATGTACAGGTCGAGGATGTGCGCGCCGTCAGTGAGGACCGAGGTGGCGGAATCAAGACTGCCGTCGACATAGCGCAGTATGCCCGGCATGCCGTTGATCCAGGCGATGCGATGGTCCATGCGGCCCGCGAACATCCTGGCGATCCCGCACTGGAAGCGGGCCACCCCGCGCGGCCCGCGCAACACCCGGGAAATGACCGCGGCCTTGCCGCCGCCGTCGCTGGTGACGGTGACATCGTCCGCGAGCAACGCCATCACCTCGTCGCGGTCCCCGGCGCGCGTTGCGGCGATGAATTTTTCGAGCAGCCGCAGCGAGGCCTCGGGGCTCACCGCGAAGCGCGGCCGGTCCTGGCGCGCCCGTGCCTTGGCGCGGTGCACGATCTGGCGGCAGGCCTCCTGGCTTTTGCCCAGCATCTGCGCGATCTCTGGATAGCCGAACTCAAACACCTCGTGCAGCAGGAAGGCGGCGCGCTCCTCGGGCGCCAGGCGCTCCAGCATCATCAGGAACGCGGGCGAGATGTCCCCGGCCAGCTCCAGCGCGCGTTCGGGCGGCGCCTCCTCCGTCACCCAGGGTTCGGGTATCCACGCGCTGGCATAATGCTCGCGCTCCTTCTTCGCCAGGCGCAGGCGGTCGATGCTGAGCCGCGTCACGACCGTTACCAGCCAGGCCTCCGCGCTGCGCAGCGCGGCGGCTTCCGCGGTTAGCCAGCGCAGATAGGCCTCCTGCAGAACATCCTCGGCGTCCGCGCGCGACCCCAGCATGCGGTAGGCTATGCCCATGAGCCGGGGGCGGTGCTGATGGAAGACTTCGGGTGACGCGTTCACGGCTTATTCCTCCTGCGCATTGATGTTACTCCATGGACGTGCGGCGGGCCCCGTTGTGACAGATACGTTGCGGAAAATCATGGCCGACGACGGGCTACGATTGATTCGCAGCCCCTCCTGCGCCGCCCGCAGCGTTGCCGCCTGTGTACACGAGAATGTCCGTCCGGCCCGGTTTTTGCTGCTAGAATATTTCGCAATTTGCACACACAAGGACATGGCGATGAATCAGCCAAAAGCCGAGGCGCTGACGCTCCTTCAGATCGTCAATCATATACTGTCACAGCATCCGGAGCTCGCCGCGCCCGTTCAGGAGCTGGCGATCCAGGCCGGCGGATTCTCCTACGATTTCCACAAGAACGGCGAGTACGAGTTATTGTCGAAGCTGCAGGAACTGAAACCGCTCTGCATTTTCGATGTCGGGGCGAATGTCGGGGACTGGACGAAAATTGCGCTGGAAAAATTTCCCGCAGCGACGGTGCACAGTTTTGAATTGTCCAGCGCCACATTCAATACGCTCAGGGAAAACGTAAAAGACCCAAGGGCTCGCCTGAACAACTTCGGACTCTCCGACCGGGAAGGGAGTTTCGACTACAAGGACTACGGCCGGAATGCCGGCGTGAATACCCTCCTGCTGCGGGCCGTCTATCACGACGCGCATGCCCCGCACAAGATATTGCAGGCGTCCCTGCGGCGGGGCGACGATTATTGCCGCGACGCCGGCATAGAGAATATCGATTTCCTGAAGATAGACGTTGAAGGCGCCGAACATATGGTCCTTGAAGGCCTTACGGGCATGCTTGCGAAAAAGGCGATAAGAGCCATTCAGTTCGAATACGGCTACGTGAACGGCGATACAGGATTCCTGATGCGGGACTTTTACGCATTCTTCCGGAAATACGGATACGTCGTGGGCAGGGTGGTCAGAGGACCGATCGTTTTCCGGGACTGGACCTACAAGGACAATGATTTCATGAGCGGCCCGAACTATGTCGCCATCAGGGAAGACGATCTGGCGCTGGGAAACCGCCTGTCGCACTGACCCCTCGCTGCCCGACCAGGCCAGGGGAAACGCTGAATAAGTCCTTCATGAGCCGCGTTGCCGGCTTCATGCACCGTTTCGCCCCGCACGCGATCGATGGCCGTGACTAGGAGGCGTAGAAGACGGCCCGCGGGAATTCAGGGATAGTCCTGGCGCGTGGGACGGACCATGATGTCGCTGACATGCACGTGCGGCGGCTGGCTGACCACGAAATGGATGGTGTTGGCGATATCCTCGCCGTAGATCAGCGGGCCGAAGTTGTCCTGGAAGCGCTGCACCTGCGCGTCGTCGTAACCGGCGGCGTCCTGAAAGCCGCTGATGACGATGCCCGGTTCCACCAGGGTGACGCGCACGCCCTTGGGGCCCACCTCGCGGCGCAAGCCCTCGGCCAGCGCGTGCACGGCGAACTTGGTTGACCCGTAGACCGCGCTGAACGGCGAGATGTGCCGGCCCACCACCGAGCCCAGCACCACGATGTCCGCGGCGCGTTTCGGGTAGCCGGTCGTCTGCGCCTCGACCATGCGGTTTGCCGCCTGCTGCAGCAGGGCCAGCGCGCCGGTGACGTTGAGCCGCAGGATCTCCTCGAAGCGCGCAATATCCGCGCCGGTGACCGGGCCGCCGAGACCGCGCCCGGCATTGGCCACCACGATGTCCGCCGGGCGGCCGAAGCGTTCCTCCGCCTCCTCGAACAGGCCTTCCACCACGGCGAGGTCGCCCGCATCGCCCGCGACGCCGCAGAAGGCCGCGCCCAGCTCCTGCTCCAGCGCATGCAGCTTGTCCGCATGGCGCGCGTTGCCGACCACGGCGTAGCCCGCGGCGACAAACTTGCGCGCCGCCGCCTCCCCTATGCCCGAGGATGCGCCGGTGATGATGGCGATGCGTGTGTATCCCTGTTCGGCCTTGCCGCCCTGCATATGCTTCTCCTGTGAAATGCGGCGGCACGCGCTCCGCGCGCCGCGCGGGTTGACGTTATTCGGCTTGCAGGCGGTAGACGTATTCGGTCAGCGCCATGATGCGGCTGCGCGCCGCCGATTCCGCATCCATCATCGGATAGTTCTCGAAGTAGATCGAGCTCTGCCTGCTGAACACGCGGCCCCACACCGGCATTTCGCGCGGGCCGTGCGCCAGCACCTGCTCGCGGCCGTCTATGATCTGGTACACCCGGTTGAAGGGAAACACGCCATGGTTGTGGCGGGCAAGCTGGGTGATGTCGGGCACGGGCTTCACCAATTGGCTGCGCATGGGACCGTCGCCCTTGCCCTTCATGCCGTGGCACACGGCGCAGGAGGCCTGGTATTCGGCCTTGCCCACGTCGAACGGCTCTGACTTGGGTTCGGCGGCCAGCGCCGGCGCGGACGCCACGAACAGCGCGGCGGCAAGGAACAGCTTGGGGGGAACTGTTGCGGTATTCATCGTAGCCTCCTTTTCTTATAGAACCATCAGCGAAACGAGTGCGTGCCGCAAGACGGGCCGGACGCGGGCGGCTTTCCCGGCTTGCTTGTCATGATGTACATTGTAAATGATTTGCCGCCGCTTTGAACCGGCGCCGGGCGAATAACGCGGCGGAGCGGCTATAATGCGTGCAGGCGCGATGCATATGCGCCCCCCCGCACGCCACGGAGCCGCCTGATGAACCATTCCGACGAACCGGCCGCACCGGCCGCAACACAACCCCCGCCCGCGCGCCGCAAGGGGTTGTGGCACCTGCTGCTGCCCGCGCTGCTGCTGCCGCTGTGGATGGGGCTGGGCTATGCCGGCATCGAGCTGACGTGGCGGCTGCATCTGGCCGGACACCCGCAGGATGTCGGCCACACCCTGGACTACTGGCGGCGCGGCATGGACGGCCCGCGCTTCCTGATGCTCATCCCCCCCATGGTAGGCGCGCTGCCGCTGGCCATGCTCATCGCCAATGCGATCATGCATCGCGTCGGGCCCGCGCGCGGCGCGGGTCCGGAGGCGGCCGCGCACTACGCCGCCTCGCAGCGCGCCCTGCGCAACTTCGCCGCCTTCATCGTCACAGGCTCCGCAGCGGCCGCCATCATCGGCGCCTGGCTGGGCTGAACGGCGTTACGCGCTTGCGTGCCGCACCCGTTCCCGATAAGATGTATTGTCATTACATTTTAATAACCCCGTCGACATTGCGGTATTGAGACCACCTAGCCCCGCGCGAACAATGGATAAGCCCTCTTCCGACCAGCCTACGCCCGCCGATCCCGGTGAGGAAATCGAACTGACCGATGCCGACATCCTTGATGCCATGCAGCACATTCCGGGCTATCTCGACATCACCACCGAGGACTTCCGCGAGATCTACCATCTCGCCCACCGCCACGCGCTGGAGCGGCTGTTCGACGACATCAGGGCCGTGCGCCTGATGCGAAAAGTCCTCACGCCGCTTACGCCCGAACTCACGCTGGACCTCGCGCTGCGGCAGCTTGCCGATTCCGGCTACCGCGGCCTGCCGGTGGCGGACGGCGAAGGCCGCGTGATCGGCATGCTGACCGAGACCGATTTCCTGCGCCGCCTGCAGGCGAAGAATTTCCCCGAGCTGCTGCTGCGCCTGGTCGAGAGCGACTTCGCGCTTGCCCACCGCTGCCACGAAACGCCGGTGCGCGCGGCGATGACCGCGCCCGCAGTGACCGTGGGCGTGCATGCCGGCTTTGTCGAAATCATGCAGGCCTTCTGCCGCCACCCCGGACGGAGCACGCCGGTGGTGGATGGCGAGGGGCGGCTCGCCGGGCTGCTGCTGCGCAAGGACTTCATCGCCTCCTGCGGGTTTGTGCCGCCCGCGCTGCCGGAGAAACAGATTTGACCCTGCGCGAATACCTCCGCAAGATGCGGGGCACCACTGCGGGCAGCCCGCCCCGCGCCAGCAACAGCGAGATCATATGGTCGTGGATAGGCGCCTTCCTCGGCATCGCCGCCGTGGCCTGGGTGAGCCGGCTGCTGTTCGAAGGCCACGACCTGCACCTCATCATCGGCTCCTTCGGCGCCACGGCCGTGCTGGCGTATGGCGCCGTGCGCAGCCCGCTGGCGCAGCCGCGCAACCTCATGGGCGGCCACATCCTCTCCGCCATCGTCGGCGTGGCCTGCTACAAGCTTTTCCACCACGTGCCCTGGCTGGCGGAGGCGATGGCCGTGGCCACCGCCATCGCCCTGATGCACGCCACGCGCACCCTGCACCCGCCCGGCGGCGCCACCGCGCTGATCGCCGTGATCGGCTCCCATCAGGTCCACCAGATGGGCTTCTGGTACGTGCTCGTCCCCGCCACCATCGGCCCGCTGATCCTGCTCGCCGTGGCCCTGCTGGTGAACAACATCCCGGCCACGCGCCGCTATCCCGAGATCTGGTTCTGAGCAAAACCCGGCGTCCGCACAGGTGAATCCCGCGTCATCGCACCGGCCCCACAACCGGATGCGTCATCGCCCCAAACGCGTTAAACTTCCTGCGTGCCGCAAGCATCCCCTGGCCGAAACCGGAGCGTTTAGTTCCCGGACCATCTTAACTCAAAGGGAGCCTGAATGAATCCGGTCATCAGTGTAATCAAGAACCGCGCCCTCGACGGCATGCATCAGTACCTGAAAACCTGCCTGAGCAAAGGGCGCACCCCAGGCTACACCGAAGACGACGTCCGGCAGTGCGAAGCGATCCTCGACAATTATTTCCTCGCCATCGACGCGGCCGAGGAAAACAACGAAGTGGAAGTGATGGCCGCAGTGAAAGATGCGGTGAACGCGCTCAACCTGCTCTATGCGGCGTGCGACGGGCACCTCATCGAGGCGGACCAGCGCGAGGACCTGACCACGGTGCTCATCCTCGCCGCCGCCTCGCGCGGCGTGGGCGACGGCTCCACCGACTTCACCGAGCAGTGGCGCAAATGGTGAGCCGCCAATGGTGAGATGAACGCGGTAAAGCGAGTCGTCGAAGCCGGCGGCGGCGACACCACACACCTGCTCCACCTGCTAGACGCCTGGCAGCGCACGCCGGGCGGCGATCACCCGCTGACCGAAGACGTGCGGGCAAGGCTCACCCAGGCGCTGCCGCGCCAGCCCCACCTCATCGCCCTGCTCGCCATGGACGGCGAAAACCCTATCGGCTGCGCGGTTGGATTCCACCATCTCTACCTCTTCGCGGGACAACCCATCGCCAACATCCAGTTCCTCTTCGTGCAGCCGGCGCACCAGCGCCGCGGCATCGCCCGCGAACTGATGCAGGCCTTCGAGGACAGGGCGCGTATGCTTGGGTGCCGCCGCCTCACCCTGGAAGTGCGCGCGGGCAACGCCCCGGCCAAGTCGCTCTATGCCGCCCTCGACTACCGGCAGGCAGTGTTCGGCCCGCAGCGCGATGCGCTGGAATACTGGGAAAAGGCGCTGTAGATCATCCGGCCGCCATCTCGGCCAGCTTCGCCACCGTATTGATGTTGCGCGCGGTTCCGTTACGGGCGGCCGGAATCCTGAGTTTCGAGCGGCCCATGCCCATGCCCGAGCCGTAGTGGACGTAGATTTCGCGCGTGCCGAGCTCGATTCGCTCGCCCTGCAATCCCGTCACCCCGTCCAGCGCATCCGGCGCAGGCGCGGCGTCCAGAAAGATCGCCACCGTTCTGTCGCGTGCCAGATCGGAAAAAGGATTGCTGTCCAGCACCGCCTGCATCTCGGCGGCAGCGCGGATCGCCACGCCTACCGGCTTCCCCGCATACTTTTCCAGGGCGCTTTCCAGCAGCGCCTTCACTTGCCCGGCAGTCTGTCCACTCCTGAAAACGACATTGCCGCTCGCGATCCAGGTCCGCACCTCCGCAAACCCCGCGTCCTCGCACAGCTTCCGCAAATCCTGCATAGGTAATTTCCCGCTGCCGCCGACATTCACGGCGCGCAATAGAGCGACAAACACATTCATGTTCCAATCTCACACGCGGTAATCCGGAAGCAAGAATTGTATACCGCGCCGCCCGCCGCGTACGTCCGCTCGCCTCCATGTCAATCGCGCATATCGACGGGCGGCAGCGTGCCCGATCCTGCCGTACAAAATGCGCATGGCAGAAGCGCTATCGATTTGCTAGCAGCTCCTTAAGCGGCCCGCAATATCGGAGCAGCTGAGCGGTTCAATTCATCCCGACTTGGCGAGATGCATGGGCTCGCCTCGTCAAAGCTCGTAAGGTGCAATAACCAACGGGCATTGCGCCGCATGGGCTTCAAAACATTCGGCGCAATGCGCTTTGCTTATTGACGCCCTACTCATTGCACCTCACGCGCGTTCGGGCCTTCCCTTTGCATCGGCTCCATCACGCCGCCTGAACGCGCCGCAATAAACCTTGCGACTTTCTGGGCAAGGTCCGCGGAAAATGAGCGCACCTGGAGCACGAGCGGATCGGTTGAAACGGGGTCAAAGTCAACCCGTGGTTCGTCTGCCTCCCTGAGCTCGATGGCCAGTTCTGTCCACTGGGTATCCTCAAGCGTGCGGCTGTCTCCATCCGAGTCGACATTGCAGTCTACGCCCCAAAGGTGCTCGACAACTTGATAAAAAGGCGGTCGCGGTCCAGGTTCGACGATGTTCACGAGGTATTCAAATAGGCCTTGATCACTCGAGTCCGCCCCCATCGATTTGTTGTCGGCTGCTGGTTTAAGCCAGGTACGCAGTGCCCTGGCCAAGCCTTGATTGCTTTCGCCGACATCCGGAAGCTCGACCACCTCGCCCGAAACGCGACGCACGGAAACATGCATTCCTTTCGCACACATGACTGAGATCAGACTGGCCCGAGGATACTCGGCGCGCCGCAAGTTTCTAACGACAGTCAGTGTCTCACCTCTGAACTCGACACGCGTTGAGAGAGCGTCGACAAAGCCCAAGATCGAGAAAGGGATCATACAGGCCAAAGCAAACGTCGTCCAAGACAAGCCGTCAGATTGATAAGTACTGACGGTTACACCTAGGAAAAGGAACGGCCCAAGCCCGGTTAGGATCTTCATCCACCTCTCGCTACGATCTACGTGATCGGTTTTTCCAGCTTTCCCACTCATTGGACAAAAGTACCGCTATAAGGAAAAATTGGGGGAAGAGCGAGCGTACCGCGTTCAGTCCGCAGGTTAACCCATCCCGGATTCCATTGCATTGCATCCGGGCTACACTTGCTCAATCATCAAAATTGCACATGGGCTTACCCCGTTGGCGGCGAGAGAATTTCTCTAGCATCAAATCCCACTGCGATTTCGGCGAAAAGGTGTCCGCAAGCAGCTCGTTTAGATTATTGATCGCGAGATTACACAGCATCCGGCTGCCGCCGTTGTTCAGGACATGCGTCTTGTTGCGGAGCAGGAAGAACGGAATATTGTAAATACGCTCCACCACGCGTTTGGGGATCGCCTCCTTATGTCCATAGCACACCTGCACAATTAGGCCGACAACTCTCTCGTACGCCTCCTCATTAAATTTCCCTGCCTCGTAATCGAACAGGAAGCCGCCCTCATCCTGCCACTCGGAATCAAGTTCGGCGATCAGGCGCTGCTCCATCTCCGGCGTCATATCGGTCCTGCCTTTCTAACATGTGTCATGCACGCCCAAGGCGGCCAGCTTGCCCGGACCGGTCACAGTTCATAGCCACCGGTCACCTCAGTCCGGTGCAAAATCTTTCTCGGCAAATTTTTCCAGCACCATGGTGGTCACTTCGGCATATACGCTGTCGCACAAGATTTTGCTTCCGCCATTCTCCAAAACGCGATCCCTGTGGCCCGCAATCCAGTCCGGAATTCTGTAAAAAAGGCTGACGAGGCGCTTTGAGATTCTCTCTTCGCCGCTGAAATCTATTTCGGCGACGATGTCCCGCATTCGCAGGTAAGCCTCTTCATTGAATTTTCCATACCTAAGGTCGTGCATAAAGCCGCCGTCGTCACACCATTCAGACATGAGCGCAGATTGAAGCCGCTTCTCGGTCTCTTGATCCATAAATAGCCTATTTTCTACAAATGTGGTTTTAACCAACTCATTGATGTTCGCAATTGGAGGATGCCGCGTTATGTCCGATATTGGGACAACTCCGTCCCTCTCGACCGTCCGCTTCCGCGCAGTCTAATAGATAAGCGCGGCTTGCGGCAAACGCAAGCCGTGCCCGATGCCGCGCCTGTACCAAACGCCGATTCTGGATTGGCCGAATTTTGTGGCATTATCCGGGTTGGCGGTGTGATCGCGCCCTCGCGGGGCGGCATTGCACCTTCCTCTGTCCATAGACGCATTGCGCAAAGGATCACGATCACCATGGCCCGACACACCTCTCTCGCCCTCACCCTCGCCCTGCTCGCCGCCGTGCCCGCGGTCTCGCATGCGCAAGGCTCGCCGGATGCCGGTGCCGCGCCGGTCACCGAGGCCAGGCGCATGGAAGGCTACAAGCAGGAAAAGCATGCGCTCTCGCCCGCCGAGCGCGAGGGCATGGCGAAGCTGGATGCGGAGAGCGTGCGCATCGTGCAGCGCTACCTGCCCCGGGTCAAGCCGCAGCGCATCACGGCGCACACGCTGGATCGCGCCTACGATGCCTGGCTTGCGGACACGCGCGCGGACAGGCCGTCGGACAATGTGGTGATCCCCGCCCTGGGTGTGCGCCTTGGCATGCTGACCCTGAAGACATGCAAGGGCGCGTGGTACCACGTGAAGGACAACTACGGCGAGGCGCTGGCGGTGGAGTTTGAAAAATCCGGCCAGCAGGTCTACCCGATCGACAGCGTGAACAAGCGCTATGAGCGGCATGAGCAGCATTTCTTCGCCGATCTGCACACGGTCTATCTGCAGGCCTGCCGCGGCAAGCTGAAGTGAGTCGCCACCACCGGCGCGCAGGTACGATGGATTGCCGCCCGCAACGCCGGAGGGAAGGATCGCCGATGAGGTTCAGTCTCTGGCCGGCGCTGCTCGCCTGCCTGCTGGGCGGGCAGTTGGCAGGTTCGGCGGCATGGGCGCAGGAGGGCGTGGCGGCCGGCATGGTGGCTGTGCCAGCGGCCGCGCCGGATTTATCCGTCGCGACGGGCGGGCTGGCGCAGGCGATACTCGAAGGCGCGGATGTGACGCGGGTGCAGGCCTTGATCCGCCAGGGGGCGGATGTGAACACGCCGGACGCGCAAGGCCGGGTGCCGCTGATCGCGGCCATCGCCAGGGATGATGTGGAAATCGCCGCGCTGCTGCTGGACAAGGGCGCGCGCATCGGCGCGACAGGGCCCGACGGCATGCCCGCGCTGAGCGCGGCGGCGATGGTGGGCCATCCGGAGATGGTGCAGTTGCTGCTGGACCGGGGCGCCAGCGCCAATGCCCAGCCGGCCAGCGGGATGACGCCGCTGGCCATCGCCTGCATGGCGGCGCGCCCGGAGGTGATGGCGCATTTCAGCGCCACGCTTTCCGACCGCACCGAGGTCGCGAACATCCTGCTGAACCACGGCGCCGACCCCGACGTGCGCTCGCCCGACGGCCTCACCCTGCTGATGCACATGGCGGTAGACGGCCCGGCGCAGATCGCGGCGCTGCTGCTGGAGCGGGGCGTGCAGGCGAACGCCACCGGGCCCAAGGATGTCACGGCACTGATGCTCGCCGCGCAGAACGGCAATGTGGAAGTGTTGAAACTGCTGCTCAGGCATGGAGCGAACCGCGCGATGAAGGACAGCAAGGGCCGCACGGCGCTGGACCTGGCGCGAGCCGCCGGGCAGCAGGCCGCGGCCGAATTGCTGCAAGGCAAGGCGCACCGCCGGCCACACGGCAGCATACGGCATAAATAAGAAGAGGCGCGGCCCGCAAGAAATCCCATCCGCAGGGAACTTGACCCGCTGACGCTGTCAAACCACCAGGCGCGAGCCAGTCGCCGCACGCCCGCGCAGGGCGTGCGGAGGAGCAGCAATAACAAGAATCCGCAGGGATAATCATCAAAAACAATTATGAGGAGAAAATATGGGACTGTTTGCCGGCGTGGCTTCGTTGCTGCATCTGAACATCGATTCTGAAAAAAAAGCCCGTATCCGCGAAGAGATAGACCTGCCGCAGGCGGTGCAAGCGCACATCAACTGGAAGCTGCGGCTGCAGAATTATCTGGACGGGAAATCAAACGAACAACTGGACGCAGAGGTCATCTGCCGCGACAACCAGTGTGAACTCGGGAAATGGATCCACGGCGCGGCCATGGATCATTTCCACGGCCTGGAGCCCTTCCACCAATTGATCGCAGACCATGCGCAGTTCCACTACGTCGCCGCCAATGTGGTGCAAAACGTGCAGTCCAGGGATTTCATCGCGGCGCGGCGCATCCTCGATGAGGAATACCCGCACATTTCACGCAAGGTGGTGCTGAGCCTCACCGAGCTGCACAAGGCGGTGAGCGCCTGAGCACGGCCGGGCGGGCAGCGCTGCCCGCCCCCAGCAACCTCTAGATGGACGCCTCGAGCGCGGGCATTGCGCCGCGCGCCTTGGTCAGCGCCATGCCCAGGTTTGCACTCTTGCGGCAGACGAAACACGCCACCTGCTCCTCGTTCTTCCCGCGCAGGAAGATGTGGATCAGGTTGTCGCTGTTGACGATGAATTCCTGAAAGTAGTGGTGGCCGTCGTCGGCCAGGCCGCGCGCCTTCTTGAAGATCGCCTCTATCGTCCTGACGTTGGTGCCCTGGTAGAGGTCGGCGGTGGCGGCAGCCAGCAGCTCGATGACCTCATTCGGATGCGAATCCACCGACTTGATGCCCAGCAGCATGCCGCTGGAAAGGTCGACATAGCCCGCGGCCAGGCACTCGGGGATGCTCGAAATCGCACTCTGCAATGCGTTGTTCAAATCAGCCATACTTGAATTCTCCTCCTCATTATTGAAAACAAATCATCTTCGGCATGGCGGGCCCGGGCAGCCGCCCCGCGCCCGCCCGCGGCGCGGCCTCGATGGGACCGTTCCACCGCGACAGGGCTTGGCGTGGCTGCTCAGCCCGCCAATTTTGCGTCCCTGAAGTAGCGCAGGTTTGCCACGCGCCGATGTTCGACACTGCCGAAAGGACTACCGAATGGAAAAACCCTTTCACTGGTATGACAACATACTTTACAGCCTCAATCAACGATTATTTTGACGAAAAGGCGTGCGTCGCCACGCGGCGGAATACGGCCCGCATGCAGGCGGCCGGGCGACTGAAACTGCGTGGATGCCGGACGGGCGCGCCGGAGCGGCACGCCCGCGCGGCCCCTGCCTGCCCTGCGGCAGGCGGGGGCCGCAGGGCGGATCAGATGGAAGCTTCCAGCGCGGGCATTGCGCCGCGCGCCTTGGTCAGGGCCATGCCCAGGTTTGCGCTCTTGCGGCACACGAAGCAGGCCACTTGCTGCTCGTTCTTGCCGCGGATGAAGACGTGTATCAGGTTGTCGCTGTTGACGACGAATTCCTGGAAGTAGTGATGCCCGTCGTCCTTCAGGCCGCGCGCCTTCTTGAAGATCGCCTCGATCATCTTGACGTTGTTGCCCTGGTAGAGGTCGGCGGTGGCGGCAGCCAGCAGCTCGACAACCTCGTTCGGATGAGAGTCCACCGACTTGATGCCCAGCAGCATGCCGCTGGAAAGATCGACGTAGCCCGCGGCCAGGCACTCTGGAATGGTGGAAATTGCGGATTGCAGCGCGCTGTTCAGATCAGCCATGTTTAAATCTCCTTCAGTTGTTGAGTAACAAACCGACAAGCCGGGGGCCTGAAGGGGAACGGAACACATAGTCACGCAGAACACGGCCGTAGGCACGCGAGCGCTGTCTATCTGGCGATCCCGCTGTCATAGGGCCAGCGTTGCGACCCCTTAGACCGGTAATTTTGCGTCCCTGCCTTTCGACAGGTTTGCCTTTGTTTCAGATGCCGGACACTCAAAAAGCCGAGAGGAAAACCCCCTCGCCCGTATGACAACATAGCTTATGAAACCGGTCAACTATTTTAAGTGGATTCCTCGGATATTTCGTATCAGAACGCTTGAGCCTATTCCGCAGGCATACAACTGCCCTCTCCGGCCCGTAACTGCGGCCGGAATGCGCCGCGCTGCCGCGTTGGCCGCCGTGCGCGGCGGTTGCGGATCAGCAGTGGGCGCGGTATGCTCCCCAGCCTTGCGCAAACGGCCCGAACGCCGCGCCGCAATGCGCCCTGCCCCACCGCACACCGGAGCCGACACGCGAGATGGCCGCACCCGACGCCACGCCCCAGAAGATCAAAATCACGCCCGAGCTGATCGCGGAATGGACCCGCGATGCCGGTGTGCTGCTGGACGCAAACTGCAGCAAGGCCGGCGTAATCCGCGACTTGCGCAGCCGCGGCTGCACGCCCAAGCTGGCCGAGCAGATCGTGGCCAAGGCGAAGGGCCCTGTGCGCAGCGCCCATCGCGTGCTGGGCATGCGCGCCGTGTTCATTGGCGCTGGCATGATTTTGCTCGGCTGGGTGCTCTCCCTGTTCCTCCACCATTCCTGGCGTGCCTGGGAAATCATGGCTGGCGGCGGTGCGGTGGCCGCGGTCGGCGGATTCAAGCTGCTCACCGGCAGCGCGGTGGACCTCGACCGCGTGAACCGGCCGCAGGATTACGTGGAGTGAACGGTTCGCCACGGGGCTGGCCGCCTGACCTTTGAATTTCTTCCGCGCCTCCACAGCGCGGGCATCACGCCTGGCCACCCGGCTCCATCTCGCAAAGAGGGCGTGAACCACGGCGCATGCGAGAAGCGCAAGATCCGGGTCGCAAACGCGGCGTGGGGTGCGCACAATACGCATCCATCCTCAATAGCCGGAGCGATACATGCACAGAACCATAGAACCGCCCATCCTGTATTTTGGAACGCCCGTCGTCCTCATCGGCACTCGCAACCAAGACGGCACACCCAACCTGGCGCCGATGTCGTCGGCCTTCTGGCTGGGCTGGCGCTGCGTGCTGGGCATAGCCGCGTCTTCCCGGACGTACGAGAACCTGATGCGCAGCCGGGAATGCGTGATCAACCTGCCCTCCGCGGGGCAAGTCGCCGCGGTCAACCGCCTGGCCCTCACCACCGGCTCAGACCCGGTGCCGGAACGCAAGCAGGCGCGCGGTTACCGGCACGTGGCGGACAAATTTGCGGCCGCGGGATTCAGCGAGGCGGCGTCCGAGCGGGTGTCGCCGCCCCGGGTGCGGGAATGCCCGATACAACTGGAGGCGGTGGTGGAAGGCAGCTACGCGCTGGCGCGCGACACCGAAGGCCTGAGCGGCTTTGTCGTCTGTTTCGAGACGCGTATACTCAGAGTGCATGCCGACGACGCCGTGCTTGCGGCCGGCGAAGCGAACCGCATCGACCCGGATCGCTGGAGGCCCTTGATCATGAGCTTCCAGAGATTTTACGGGCTGGGGCCGGAGCTGCAAGCGTCCACCCTGGCGAACATACCCGAGCGCAGTTATTACACCCCGGACATCGACCGGGCGCGCGCGGGAACTTGAGGACACGGCAATGCGCAATGCAGAGGGCAGAGCGTCGGATTATGAGCGCATCGCGCGGGCCATTTCATTTATCACGCGCCACGCCGCCAGCCAGCCCTCGCTGGAGGAGATCGCGGCGCATGTCGATCTGAGCCCCTATCATTTTCAGCGCATGTTCGGCCGCTGGGCGGGCGTCACGCCGAAGCGCTTCCTGCAGGCGCTGACGGTGGAGCGCGCCAAACAGCTGCTGGCGGAGTCGCGTCCGCTGCTCGAAGTCAGCGACAGCGTCGGGTTGAGCAGCAGCTCCCGCCTGCATGATCACTTCGTTCAACTGGAGGCGGCCACCCCGGGCGACTTCAAGTTGCGGGGGGCGGGGCTGACCGTGGAATACGGCGTGCACGACACCCCCTTCGGCAAGGTGTTGATCGCGGTCACCGCGCGCGGCATCTGCGGCCTCGAATTCCTCGACGGTGACCACGCCGATGCGGGCCTGGGCCGATTGCGCGGGAAATGGCCCCACGCCGCGATACGTGAAAACAGCGCGCGAACAGCCGCCGTGGCCGGCGCCATGTTCAGCCGTGACGGAATGCCCGACCGCCCGCTGTCGCTGTACGTGGCCGGCACCAACTTTCAGATCAACGTCTGGAGAGCGCTATTGCGCATCCCCCCCGGCAAGGCGGCGAGTTATGCCGAGGTTGCAGCGGCGGCCGGCCGGCCCGGCGCGGCGCGCGCCGCCGGACGCGCCGTGGGCGACAATCCGGTGGCCTTTCTGATTCCCTGCCACCGCGTAATCCGGCAAAGCGGCGAACTGGGAGGCTATCGCTGGGGCGAAGTCCGCAAGCATGCGCTGCACGCCTGGGAAACGGCGCGATATGGCGACGAGGATGGGCCATGACACGAAGGGCGGCCCATGAAAAAAGCCCGGCAGATGCCGGGCTTTTCTTGTCCGAGGTCATCGCGGAATGATCCGCGACGACCTCCAGGGTGCAACGCCCGCTTACGCAGGACGGATGTTGGACGCCTGCTCACCCTTGGGGCCGGTGGTGACGTCGAACGTCACGCGCTGGCCTTCGGTCAGGGTTTTGAAGCCCGAACCCTGGATGGCGGAAAAATGGGCGAAAAGATCATTGCCGCCGTTTTCCGGGGTAATGAAGCCGAAGCCCTTGGAATCGTTGAACCACTTTACGGTACCTGTTGCCATATCTTGAATCTCCAAAAAAACATACAAAAAGAGGAATACCCTCATCAGGGCGAACATCAAGACGGCAGGATGGTGAACGGAAGAGACCGCAGGGGTACTACAGGTACAGAACCAGACAGCAATGGCACAACTTGAAAATCGCTGGCGCGCAATATGCGCTATATTTGCGACAATAGCAAGCGATATTTGTTGCGCCGGGGGCGAAACTTTCCGGCCGTTCCGTGAGTGGTTTTGGCATGGCCGGCGGGGACTGGCAGGCGCCCTGCGGCAAGCCCGCGCCCAGACCATGCGATGGCCTTCAGCGGCGGCACGCACTATGTCAGAATTGCGGCTTGGCTGCGGCGTGCGCCGCATGCCTCCGGATCTCCACGGCACAGGAAACACATGCATTTCAGAACCATCACGACGGCATGCTGCGCACTGACGGCATGCTTTGCATTCAGCGCACCGCCCGCCGCCGCGGCAGCGCCGGGCTATCCGAACACGGCCTATTTCGGCAATCCGGTGAATCCGCAGGCGCGCTGGTATCGCGCCTGCATGCGGGTGCGGGATGCGGCGCCGCCGCCGTCCGATCCCGGCGGGGCGGATGCCGCCGCGGGCGGCGCGCAGCCAGGCCGGTGCGATGCGCAATTGCTCTATTACGACATGCTGGACAATGCGAATGCCTCGGCGGCGGACTGGGCCCGGGTGCGCGCCTGCGCCTTTGCGACCCATGACCAGGCGGTGCTGATGATGATCTATGCCAACGGGCTGGGAGTGACGGTGAACCGCGACCTGGCGCTGAAATACGCCTGCAGCCTGGGCGGCGCCCCGCTGGAATTGCTGGGACGGACGGAAACGCTATCGCATCCGGCGGAAAGCGCTGCGCCGCCTGCGGAAGGCGATGCGCGGGCAGCGGAACGCAATGCGCTCTTCGACCAGTGCGACGATGCCGCAAGCCGGCTGACGATCAACACCTGCGCGGCGATTGCGCAGCGCCGGGATGCGCACGCGGCGCAGGCGCAACTGGACAAGATCGTCGCCAACTGGCCGGTGCGGGACCGGGCGGCGCTGGCCCGGCTGCAAACCGCGCTGCGGGCCTTCGCCGACGCCCGCGGCAGCTACGAGGCCGATCTGATGGGCACGCTGGGTCCGCTCTATGCGCCCGCAGCCGAAAACGCGCGTGCCGCCGAAATCACGCAGTTCCTGAACGATCTCCAACGCTACGAAAAAGGCCGCCTGCCCAAGTACGCGCCGGAACAGCATTCCGGATTCACCAGCCAGCTCGATCAGGCCTACCGCAAGGTATTGGCGGATGATCCGCAGGACGCAGCCGGAGTGCGCGCAACGCAGCAGGCCTGGGCCCGTTACCGCGACGCCTGGGTCGCGTTCGGCGCGGTGCGCTATCCCGCCGTGCCGGCGGCCGCCTGGGAGGCCCGGCTCAGCGCCCGCCGCATCCAGCAACTGCGCAAGCTGCAGAGGGAATTCCGCCACCGCGGGTGACGGCGGCGCGGCGGCGCCTCAGTCCATCTCTTTGGCGAGAGCGGACTTGGCCTTGGGGCGCGTGCCGTAGGCGCCTGTGAGCACGTCGCCGAGCAGGCCGCCGATGTTGGCCGCTTCCATCGACAGGATCACGCACAGGCCCCAGTAGAACACGTTGAGGTGGTAGAAGAAGTCCTTGCCGTCGTTGTAGACGTAGAGGTACATGTACAGGTAGCTCAGGCTGCGCACGAACAGCGGCGGCAGGAAGGACAGCCATTTGCCCATGCGGCTGCGCACCACGGCGGATACCGCCAGCCCGGAAATGAACGGCACAAGGAACACGTCCAGGGTCCAGGCCAGGGTGAAGGTGGTCATGCCGTAGAATACCTCGATCTTCGCGCCCAGCAGGCGGTCGCCGAGCGCGATGACGGCCATCCCCGCCGCAATCGCGGCGGCATATTTGACGTATTGATTGTTCATGAAAAACCCTTCCCCGAGTAGAGCAAAACAGGGTGTTATTTTACCACTGCCGCGTGGTGCGGCGGCAACGCCGCGCCGTGCGCCCGCCCAATGCTGGTATGATTCACAATTCCGGCATGAAGAGACCGAGAATGAATAGCTACGTCCGCACCCTCCTGCGCATCGCGGCCCGGCTCGCGCTTGGCGCACTGCTCGTGGCCACCGGCGCCGCCCACGCCCTGGACGGCTTCGGCCAGCAGCCCCCCAGCCAGTTCGCATTCGACAACGGCGACGCGGCGGATTCGTCCACCAGCCCCTGGTACCTGCGCTACGACTACGCGTTCCACAAACGCCGTTATCATTCGCTCGACACCGACAACCGCCTCATCGCAACCTACCAGAACGTCGGCATTCTGCTCGAGCATGCGCTGTCCTATCCGCAGGCGCCGACCGGCAAGCTGTGGATGGACCGCGCGGCCCTGGTCATCGGCGCGCGCGACCCCAGCGGCGACAGCCTGCACTTGGGCCTCGGCCGCACCTCGCTGTATGGCGCGCAAAAAGACCAGATCTACTCGGTGCTGCTGCTGGCGACCGCGGCCATTTCCGACTACAGCGCGTTCGAACTGAATCTGGGCCTGCCCACCACCGGCCTGCGCGAAGCCTTCACCTCCCGCCACTCCAGCTTCCGCGAAGCGGATGCCGAGGCCGCGCTCGACTTCAAGGGCAACAACATCGGCCTGCGCGTGGGCTGGCGCACCTTCGCCGTGCGCAACGCCGCCAGCACGGCCGGCTGGTTCGCCGGCCTGTCGCTGTATTTCTGACGCGCAGCGCCGGCCGCGCGTGCAAGCCGCGCCCGGCTAAGGTATGCTTGCACACGGAAAGGGACAACCGCACATGAAACGCCTCAAAATCATCACCAGCCTGCTGCTCATCGTAATACTCCTCGGCGGACTCGCCGCGGGATGGGTATGGTTCACCCTGCACTGGAGCTACTCCGATGGCGAGCGCACCGGCTACGTGCAGAAACTTTCCAGGAAGGGCTGGCTGTGCAAGACCTGGGAAGGCGAGATCGCCATGGTCACCATGCCCGGCGCCATACCCGAGAAATTCAAGTTCACCGTGCGCAGCGACGCCATTGCCCACGAGATCAATGCCGCCGCCGGTCACCGCGTCGTGCTGCACTACCAGCAGTACAAGTTCATCCCCTCCACCTGCTTCGGCGAAACCGAATACTTCATCGACAGCGTGCACGACGTAGATAACGGCGGCCTGCCGCCGCCCACCGTCCAGCAAGGCAAACTCATGGCCCCGCCCGGCGGCGCCGCGAGCGCACCGGCTGCGGCTGTGCCGGCCAGCGCCCCGCATCCCGCGGCAGTATCGGCTGTGCCTCCCGCAAAGTAAGGTCGCCGCGGCAAGCTTGAATTGGCGCTCCCTCCAGAGGGAGCGTTTTTGTTTGGTCTGGTATGTTTTCTGAATGGTTCGGCGGCACGCGAAGCTGGTCGCCGGGTCTGCCGTGTTTTCTGATAGGGCAGGCGGCATTCCACACTTAGCGCCGGGGTTGCCGGCAGCAAATTCCCTCCTTTGCTTGTGCATGCGGGGCCGCCCCCCCGCGCTACCCTTTGAGCATCGCCGAACTGTTCACGACAGTCCACAATGCGAATGCCCCCTCGAACCCTACCACCCCACTCGGAAAACACGCCAAACCCCTCAGGTAATCACCAAACCCCATCCCCTTCGATGCCATGTACAATCCCGCCCATGCTCTCCCTGGCATTTCATCTCCCGCGACCCGCCGCGACAGCCATCCCACCCGCTAACCAGGCCTTGCATCCCGGAGGCATAGCGTGACGCCGCGCAGGCGCAACCAGGCGATGCTGGCGCTGTTGCTGGCGCTGACCGGGCTCACGCTGGTCTTGCCGCGCGCGGAACGGCGCATGGCGGCCCGCTCGGACATCGATCTGGCGCGCGCGATCCGCGACGGTGCGAATGCGAAGCAGGTGGAGGCGATGGTCAAGGACGGCGCGGACGTGAACGCAAACGGGCTAGGCTGCCGGGCGATGGCGGGTATCTTCCGCATGGCGGACCGGATGTCGTCGCTCGATTCCGGGGAAAGCGGCAAGCAGACGCTGCCGCAGCAACAGGCATGCCGCACGCCGCTGATCGCGGCGGCGGCGGCGGGAAAACCGGCGATAGAGGCGGTGCTGATCGAGCATGGCGCCTATGTCAATGGCCACGCCACGGATGGCACGACGCCGCTGCTGGCCGCCGCCGCGGCGGGCGACCCCGCATCGCTCAGACTGCTGCTGCACACCGGCGCGGATGTGCATGCGCGGCGCAACGACGGCGCAAGCGCCCTGCTGCTGGCCGCCTATGCCACGGTCCCCGAGTCGCTGCAGGTGCTGCTCGACGCCGGCGCCAATGCAAACGAGGGAAACAACGACGGCACCACGGCGCTGATGGCCGCCGCGCTGGGGCTGGATCCGGCATCGGTGCGCCTGCTGCTGGCGCATGGCGCCGATCTGCACGCACGCAACAAGAGCGGGGCCACGGCGCTGGCGCTGGCCGCCCTGCGCGAACGGCGCGAGAACGCGCGCATCCTGCTCGCCAAGGGCGCCAATCCCAACCAGAAAATCGAGCAGGTGCCGCTGCTGACCATCGTCGCCATGAGGGG
>Ga0075276_10000023_pt1 | contig 46474 bp, 39 predicted proteins | sample SF_Rice_5C_80N_4_FD_69770 | JGI IMG/M metagenome (GOLD analysis project Ga0075276, IMG submission 69770) | Rice paddy soil microbial communities from Twitchell Island, California, USA - SF_Rice_5C_80N_405 | ecosystem: Environmental > Terrestrial > Soil > Paddy field/soil | place: USA: Twitchell... | reverse complement strand
TAATGCCGTCGAGATGGTTGGCGGGATCAATAACGTGGCCGCCTTTCAGCAGCAAGTCGTACCCTGTTGTCTGCGCCCATACACAACCACTGAGGCCGACTATGATTGCCAGCTGTGCGATTGCGGGTTTCATGCCATGCCACATGCGCTCACCCCTTTTCCCGAAATAGTTCGCTGCGCCGACAAGAAGCGGCGTTGCGAAAGTGTAATCACACCGGAGCAGGATTGCCAGTGGCGCTCGCGAAAGCGCGCTCTTGAAAACGGTGGGAACGATGTCGTAGCCTGTGCACCTGCCTGTCACAACTCAATTCTTGGGGAGCTCGCAGATGGATCGGCGCACCTTCATCAAAGGAACTTGTCTGGGAACGGCGAGCCTGCTGGTGGAGCGCCTGGATGCCAGCTCCCAACGCGATCTTCCCATGCCCCAGCCGCCCCCGATTCTGGTGCATGGGCTAGCACCGCAAAAATCATCGCTGCTGGGCATGCCTGGACTGTTCCCGGGCAGAGTGGTGGAGATCCACGACTCCAGGTCCATCGTGCAAAACCATGTTTCCCGGGATGTTGTGCGCCGGATGCTGGAGCGGGGGATGAGGGAACTGACCGGGGAGCGCTCCATGCGCGATGCCTGGGCAAAATTCATTCAGCCGGCAGATGTGGTGGGTATCAAGATCAATCCCTCGGGAGCGCCAGCCTGCTCGTCATCTCCCGAGATTGTGCGCGAGATCGTGATGGCGCTTCAGACGGTCGGTGTTCCCATCCACAACATCCTGGTGTGGGACCGCTACTCCTATGAAATGGATATTGCCAGTTGCCGTATTACGCTGCCTGCGGGAGTGCAGGTGGTGGGCATTGAGAACGGGGTTCGCGATGTTTCCGGCTACGACCTGAACGTCTACTGCCAGGCCAACTTCTTTGGCGAGTGGGAGACGCGTTCGTACATGGCAAGCGTCGTCACCCAGAACGTGGACAAGATCATCAACGTTCCCACCACCAAGGACCACTCGGCGGCCGGGGTGACCGGGTGCCTGAAAAACCTGGGCTATGGCTCATTCAATAATGTCGCCCGTTCGCACCGCGCGCCGTATTCTTTTACCGATCCCCTGATCGGAGTGATGTGCTCGATGGAGCCGCTACGGACGAAGGCGGTTTTGCACATCATGGATGGCATGCGGCAGGTGTGGCACGGGGGACCGCTCACGCAGGTGCAGGACTTCATTGACCAGACCGGGACAATTTATATCGGCACCGATCCGGTGGCGCTCGATGCAGTGGAACTGCAAGCCATCGAGAACAAGCGAAGGGAAAAGGGCGCGCCTTCCTTATGGGAACACGATCCCGCCAGCATCACCAGCAACAACGAGGAGTTTTTTCACAATCCAAACAAGAATTTGTTCTACCGCCGGCCAGGGCATATTGCGGCCGCGGGCAAGCTGGGATTGGGAGTCGCGGACCTGCAGCGCATCGAGCATCGCCGGATTCTCCTCGGATAATGTGACTAATGGCGGACCCTAAACAGAAGCCGGCCACGGTTGAAGGCGAAGGTGAGTGGGTCACTCTGCTGAAAAACAATGCGCGGAGCGGGGGCCAGGGCCGGGTGCTCGCGCGACCGCCTTCGCGGCTGCAATGGCGGTTGCGAATCGGGAGGGCGATTCGTTCCTCTCCCATCCTGCGGAACGGCATCCTCTACGTGGCGGCGGTGGACGGTGCGCTACACGCGATTGATGCCGCCAGCGCGAGGACGAGGTGGAAGTTTCAGGCGCCGGAGCAGATTCACGCCACGCCATCCCTCTCCGGTGACGCCATTCTGCTGGGATGTGACGACGGCAAGATGTATGCCATTGAATCCAAAACCGGCACCAAACTGTGGGAAGCCCCATCCTCCGGCGAAGTGTGGACTTCTCCGGTAGTTCACCAGGGAATTGCATTTTTCGGGAGCGCGGACGCGTGCGTGTACGCCGTGAACGTGGGCACGGGCGAACAGCGTTGGCGCAAGCAGTTGGGCGGCAGAATTTATTCCACGCCCTTCAGTGCCGGCGAGCATATTTACCTAGGCTGCGGGGACGGCAAGATTTACTGCCTCAAAGCTGCCGACGGAGCAATCGTGTGGAGCACGCAAACAGAGAACGGAATTGACAGCTCTCCGGCCCTGGCGGGCGACACGCTACTGATCGGCTCGGAGGATTTTTACTTTTACGCCCTGGATGCGGCAACTGGCGCACTGCGCTGGAAGTACGGGACCGGCCTGGGCATTGTGTCCTCGCCCGCGGTTGGCGATGGCGCGGCGTTCTTCGGCAGCAAAGATGGCTACCTCTATGCGGTGGAAATCCAAAACGGCAAGCTGCGCTGGAAAATTCGCGCCGGGGAGGCAGTTACAGCGCCCCCAGTCTTTGCAGGCGGGACAGTGTGCATTCAGGCAGGAGGCACCGGAGCCCTCGACAGTGCTTCCGGAAAATTGCTGTGGCAAGTGGGATTAGGGGGAGCGGTGCAGTCGGTTCCAGTGCTGACCGAAAGCGCGGTATACCTGGCGGGAATGGATGGCGAGCTTTATGCGTTGGAATAGGCTGGCGATCGCGGCCATGGCGATGGCCGGGTTGCAGTTGGCGGCCGCAGTTAACCCACCGGCGGCCGCTCTTCCGGTTCACCAACATAAGTATGCGATGGGAACGGTGTTCGACATTGTGGCCTATGCGGATTCGCCAGAGCGCGCGTCTGCCGCGATCGAGAAGGCATTCCAGGAGATTGTCCGTCTGGACCAGGTAATGAGCAATTACAAGCCCGAGAGCGAACTGAGCTACCTCAACCGCAGCGCTCATTTCCACGTGCAAAATGTTGAGCTCGACCTTTACCGCGCGGTGGAAGAGTCGCTGCCCTATTCACGGATGTCCGCGGGGAAGTTTGACATCACCGTGGGCCCCCTGTCCGATTTGTGGAAAGCGGCGGTGCGCGGCGGGCCGGTTCCCTCAGCAGCACAGCTCGCCAGGATAGAGCCGTGCGTCGGCTACACAAAGATTCGAATGGTTCCACCGCGCGGCATTGAGTTCCTCTCACCCTGCCTGCAGATTGACCTGGGAGCCATTGGTAAGGGCTACGCCGTAGACAGGGCGGTGGGAATTCTAAGAGCCCAGGGCATCCGTCGAGCGCTGGTGAATGCGGGGGGGAGCACGATGTATGGAATGGGATCGCCGCCGGGACAGGCGGGCTGGGCGGTGACTCTACGAGACCCCTCGCACCGGGTAGATCCCGAGGTTAGTCTGCACAACAACGCGGTTTCCACTTCCGAGCAGACCGCGCCCAGCCTGCTGGAAAACAGACGTGCAGGACACATCGTTGATCCGCGAACCGGCCTGCCGGTAGATACCAGGTTTGCCGTCAGTGTGCTGGCGGAAAATGCGACCGCTGCCGACGCGCTCTCCACCACGCTCCTGCTGGTCGGACCGGAAAAGGGCCGGCGGTTGGTATCGAGGACCAGACAAACAGCCGCAATTTGGATTTCAACGCAGGGGCAGACCATCACCGCTTCAAGCGGTCCGCAGATCTCCCTGCGGACCACTAACTCCCTCAGTACTGGCGGTTCCCGGTGAAAATGGCGCGTTCCACAATAGTCCTGTTGGTCGCATATGTGCTGCTTGCGGTTCCATCCTGGGGTGGAGTGTTGCTGCGCTGGACGCAGCCGGCTGTGCCCGCGAGAGAAGTTCTGGGCTTAAACAGCCTGGTTATTACGCCGGGACCGAACGAGGCCGCGATCGCCAAGCGGGCTCGCCAGCTGGGTTATAGCCTCTACCTCGAGGTTCCGCTGCCGCAAGCTGCCGCCATCTCCGAGCCAGTCGGCGCGCAGGGAGTGTCGGGCATTATCCTCGATCCCGGGGGAGCAACGCAGGTTCAGGCGGAGGCCGCGGCGGCAAAACTGCGGCTGAGCCATCCCGGAACTTCGATCCTTGTGGCTGACCGCAGCGCCAAAGAACCGCAAATGCGCGGGCACTCCATCGTAAGCAGCCAGGGCGTTCTGGAGGCATCCAGTCCTACGGAGCAGCCTTGGCTGGACTGCAACCTGGCCCTGGTTCGCTACGGTCGAATGCTCCATCCCGCTCAGGTTCCGCTGTACCAGTTCGATTGGGAATTGCCAGAGCCCCTGCAACAGCGGGAGGGGCCGAGCGCTGCCGCCTACGAATTGGCCGTCGCGGAGGCAGGAGCATTTCATGCCGACGTAATCCTGAACCTGCGTGAGGACCTGCAAACCCGGCTGGCGCATGGCGAGGCCGGAGCGGTGGCCTTCTGGGAGCGGGTGAAGCCCTACCTGCGCTTTGCCCAAAGCACTCCCGCAGGGCTACAGCCACAGGCCGATATCGGAGTTGTGGCCGACAGTGATTACGATTGGTTTGAGCCCGCCAACCTGATGGCTCGCCACAATATTCCTTTCCGGATTTTAACGCCCCCAGAGTTGACGGACGGTTCACTCCACGGCCTTAATCTTCTGGTGATATTCGCAGCCCCGAACCAAGACGCGGTTGCGGCTGTGGCGAAGTTCGCTTCCCGCGGCGGCACCGCCGTTCTGGTAAGTGCGAAGGGCATCTATCCCTGGCACTCCGCGCGACCAAGCCGGAGCAGCGACGCAGTGGCGGATTATGCCGTTGGCAAAGGGAAGGTTATCGAACTGCTAAAGGCGGTGGATGATCCGGATACTTTTGCCAGCGACATTCGCCGTTTGATGGACAAGTCCGTTCCCTTGATCAGCCTGTGGAACGCATTGACAACCATTGCGGTTCCTTACCAACAGTCCAGTTCCGGCGAGATGATTGTGGAGCTGGTGAACTACGCGCAGGATCCATTGCCGGTGCAGGTACAAGTCAGGGGTGTGTTTTCTTCCATCCGGTACGAGAGCCCTGAAGAGGGCTGCTGCCGCAAACTGAAGCCGGTGCGAGAAAAGGGGTCCACCGAATTCGTGGTTCCCAGATTGGCAACGGTCGGCCGTGTTTATCTGGGTGCCAGGCCAGATGAGAAACATCAGGGCACAACTGCACCCAGTCCTTAAGCTCGCTCACGGCTCTTGCTACGTCGCCTGGGAGCGCAACGCGGAGCGCGCGCGTGAAGGAGGAGAATGAAATTGACGAAGCGGCCATTTGTGTTTCTGCTGACTGTGCTTTTGTGTGTGCCGTTGGTGGCGTCATCGCAGCCCCCGGCTCAAAACGCAACTCAGAAGACGTACTGGGTGTATCTGGGCACTTACACCGGCCCCAAGAGCAAGGGCATTTACAGCTATCGTTTCAACGAGTCTACCGGCCGGACCGCTGCGCCCGCCGTGGCCGCGGAAACTACGAACCCATCTTTCCTGGCGGTCTCTCCCAACCACCGGTTTCTTTTTGCGGTGAATGAAGAGGCCGATTATAGTGGCGGCAAAACCGGCGCTGTCAGTTCCTTTGCGGTTGATCGCAAGACGGGAAAACTCACCTTTATCAACCAGGTGCCATCGCGCGGGCCCGGACCCTGCTACGTCTCGCTCGATAAGACGGGCCATTTTGTTCTAGTGGCCAATTACGAGGGCGGCAGCGTGGCCATTTTTCCGGTTCTGCACGATGGCCGACTGGGGCAGGCGTCCGCCTTTGTGCAACATTCCGGACATGGCATGAATCCCAAACGGCAGGAGGGCCCGCACGCGCACTGCATCGAGACGGACCGCAGCGACCGCTATGCCATCGCGGCGGACCTTGGTCTCGACCGCCTGCTGGTGTATCACTTCGATTCCAAAAGCGGCGCGTTGACGCCCAATCAGCCGCCCTTCGCGGAAGTGAAGCCGGGATCCGGACCCCGGCATTTTGCCTTCGATCCTACCGGCCGGTTCCTCTACCTGGTGGATGAAATGGGCTCCACGATTTACGCATTTTCCTACGATTCCAGGAAGGGCGTGCTGCGGCCACTGCAAAACATTTCCAGCCTTCCGAAGTCTTTCAAAGGCGAGAACTACGCCGCCGAAATCGCAGTGCATCCTTCGGGAAAGTTTCTCTATGTTTCCAACCGGGGGCACGACTCCATCGCCGTCTTCGCTATTGACCCCGCCAAACACACGCTTACGCCCCTGGAGGATGTTCCTGCCCAGGGAAAGTTCCCGCGCAGTTTTGGCATCACTCCTGACGGGGCGTACATGTTCGTAGCCAATCAGAAGTCCGACAATGTGGTCATCTTTCGCATTGACCGGAGAACCGGGCGGCTAACGCCAACTGGGCAGTCGCTGGCGGTGACTTCTCCGGTGTGTGTGATTTTCGTGTCCGCCGAATAGCTTCTCAGCCTTGACCCATGGGAGCCCTTGCCGCAGCCGGCTGGGTGCCGGGGATGTTCTCGCCCGCAAGGGTGCGGGCGGGATCCACAAATAGCCAGGCCAGGGCTCCCACTCCGCAGAGCGCAGCGGCTACAAGAAAGGACGCTGTCCAGCCGAAGCGGGTGGCAATTGCGGGAGTTAAAGAAGCGGTGAGCGCTCCGCCGAACTGTGCCCCCATATTCATGAAGCCAGAAACCGAGCCTGACGAAGGGCCGGCGATGTCCGCCGTAACCGACCAGAAGGAACTCTGGGAGAGATAGAGAGCGCCTGCTCCGCCGGCGAGGACCAGGCTGGCCAATCGGGCGCTGCCGACCTCGGAACCAAACAGCAGAAACAAGGCCGCCAGCGCTATGGACACAGCCGCCACGCCGCACCTTCCCAGGCGGGCGCCGCGCCAGCGGGTAAGGCGGTCACTGATCAGCCCGCCGAGCGGGCAGCAGGCCGCCATGGCGAGGAACGGGAGCATGGCGTAGAAGGCGCTCGCTTTCAAATTCAGCCCGCGCACGGTGGCGAGATAAATGTAGAACCAGCTGAAGAAAATCCAGGCCACATAGCCATAGCAGAAATAGCTCACGGTAACCGCCATCACATCCCTGCTCTTCAGCATGGTGGACCAGGAGACAAGCGTGCCGGGACGGCTACTAGGTTGACCAGTGTTTCTGCTCACGTCGTCTTTTTGCAGGCTGAGCCCGGAGTTGATGGTGCGCAACTCGGCTTGCGAGACTCGCGGGTGCTGGTCTGGGCGGTCACGGGCGATGAGATACCACACCGTGCCGCTGGCGATCCCAATTAGCGCACAGACCCAGAAGGAAGCGCGCCACCCGTGGTGCAGCATGATGTAGGTGACCAGCGGGGGAGTGAAGCCGGCTCCGGCGCCCACGCCGGCGAAGATCCAGCCATTCGCGATTCCCCGCTCCTGGGTGGGAATCCAGCGCGCGACGAACTGGTTGGAAGCGGGATAGATTACCGCCTCGCCCGCGCCCAGCAGGAAGCGGACGGAAATAAACAAGACCAGCGCGGCTGCGATGCCGGAAGGCACGGCCGCGGTCAGGGCGGTGAAGATTCCCCACCACAGTACGCCCGCGGCCAGCACCCGCCGCGGTCCCAGGCGATCGGCCAGACGCCCACCCACGGTTTGAAACAGCGCATACCCGACCAGGAAAGAGCTGAATATCCATCCCAGTTCGACATTCGTGAAGCGGTACTCTCCCCGAATGGAACTTCCTGCAATGGAGATATTCACCCGGTCAAGGAAAGCTACCGAGCTCAAGATGAAGAGCCAAAAAACCAGCAGGAAGCGTACGCGGCTTGTTGCCTGAAGAGGCAGCTTGGGGCTCCTTGTTTCCGGAATGCTGTTGCTTGCGGAAGACTTATGGCACGGGCATGCGCAACCTCGACCCCTTTTGCTGCAGCCACTGGTTGAACTGCTCGATCATGGATTTTGTCCACTTGCCGTCAATCTGGCCGGGCGTGTATTTACCTTCACGCAGCATCATGTGTCCCCAGTCATCTACCATGTGATCCATCTCGGTATCGTCCGCGACTTTTTCCGCCAATTGCGGCGGCACGAACGTGACCCCTTCAGGGTCGCCGATGGCGATATCGCCAGGCATGACGGTCACGCTGCCGATGCGGATGGGAACATTGATGCCCATCAGCGTGACCTGCTCGAGAGCGGAAGGATCTACGCCACGCACAAACACCTGGAAGCCGTGAATCTGCTGGATTCCGGTCACATCGCGCACCGAGCCGTTCACGATCAGACCGTTGTGGCTTTTGGAGAAAATGGAGGTGGAGAGATTGTCGCCGGCGAAGGTTCCGTAACGGATTTTCGCGAACAAATCGACGACCAGAACATCGCCTGGCTTGAGAGTATCAATGACCCAGGAGTTTTGCCCTCCGATTCTGCCTTCTTTCTTTCCGTTGGCCTCCACCACGGCGTCAACGTCCGGACGTCGAGGCATGAATACAGCGGTCACCACGCGCCCGACCAGTCTTTCGCCGGGATTGATGACCTTCCAGTCGCCCTCGAACTGATTGCGGTAACCCGAATCCTGCAGAACGTCCCAGGCTTCGTCCGCGGTTACATTCTTCAACCGCTGCAGCACGGCATCGGGTACGCGGGGCCGGCCGTCGGGGAAGCGGTCGCCGTGCCAGTCGGGAGTGAAGGTGACACGCTGCTCTTTGGAGAACAGGCCCAGTTGGGCGTGGGCCGGGACCAGCAACGACCCGGCCATAAGCAAAATAGCAACTGTGAAAAGCTTTGTCATAGTTCGGCCAGAAAGCTCGCCCATACTCTCAGGCAGAATGGGCGCGGAACAGCTGCACCAACCGGTCCGCGATGATTTTGTTTTCGCCCGGCTGCAGCATAAACGAGTTCATGGCCAATCCAATTTCGGTGGTGGCCAGGATAATCGAGGGCTTGGACTGCTTGAGGGCGTCGGCCGCCTGCTGGGGGGCGAGGGAAATGCGGCGCGGGTCCCAGTTGATCTGCATGTGGGGCACGTGGTTGGCAATGTCGGGGACAAAATAGGCGGTGCTCACGCCGGCAACCCGCGTAATCTGGCGGGAAACCGCGTCCAGCTGGCTCCACCATTCGCGGGTTATGGCTTCATGGTTCTGGTTAAGGAAGATTTCCAGCGCTTTAACCATGCCCACAATTTCCTCTTTGCCGATCTTCTGGCCCCGGCCCAGGGTATCTTCGTGCGGGCTGTTGTTAAGCAGGGCGTAGTGGACCAGGTCCTGCTTCCCCAGCAGGAGTCCGGCACACTGGGGACCACGCAGGGCTTTGCCGCCGCTGAAAGCGATAAGGTCGTAGCCCATGTTGGCATAGTCCCAGAGATGGGAAACCGGGGGCGTATCGGCGGCGGCATCAATGAAAGTGGGAATTTTGTTCTCTGCCGCCAGTTTCACCCACTCGTCCACCTTGATCAGCCCGGCCGCGTTGGCGAAATTGGTGAAGTGCATCATGGCGGTGCGGGGGCTGACCGCACGACGGAGTTCATCTGGAGTCTCAACTTCGATCAGCTTGATTCCGGTGGCGCGGAGCTGATGATCAAAAGCATTGCGGTGCGTCTTCTGGATGATGACCTCGGACTTCATGCCGGTCAGGTCGGGCAGTTGCTGGATGAACTGCGGATTATCGGCGGTAAGAATTCCAGCCAGCCCGGACTGCATGGCGCCGGCTGCGCCCGAGGTTACGATTGCGGAATAGCCCTGGGGAAGCTTGAGCATAGCGGCAATTTTTTTGCCGGCAGCCTCTTCCAGTTCCACAATGTTCACGAAGTGGCGTCCGGCCTGGGCCATGACCGCCTCAACTTCAGGCGGAATCAGCGAGCCGCCCAGATAGGTCATGGTGCCCTGGCCGTTGATGACGGTGGTTACCCCCAGTTCCTCGTAAACGTTGCCGGATGAGCCGAACCCGGTCTTCGCGCTATTGCCGCTGCGCGGTTGCGGCTCCCCCATCAATTTCATGCCGCTAAGAGCGGAGCCGGCGACCACCCCAATCGTGCCCAGAAAACTGCGACGATTCCATTTGTCACGAAGTGCCATCAATTATTCTCCTCTCCTCACTTGCGGGTTACGGCGGCGATACAGTTGATTTCCAGAAGCGAATGACCAGGCACGCCTGCCACCGCGATGGTGGTGCGCGCCGGTCCGCCATGGGGAAAATAGGTCTTGAACACCTGGTTCATGCCATCATAGTCGTCCAGCTTGGCAAGATAAACGGTGAGCTGCAGGATACTGTCCATGGTGCCGCCCCCGGCTTCCACCAGTTTCTTGACGTTCTCCATCACCTTGCGGGTGTGGTTTTCAATGTCGTTGTGTTGGACGGCACCAGCATCATTAGCACCTTGGCCGGAGATGTAGATCAGATCGTTGTGCACAATGAGCGAGGTGATCATCTGCTTGCCGCTGGCCGGCTTGCCGTCGTAATCAAGTTTCTGGACGCCATTGGCGACCTGGGCCTCCGCTTTTCTGGTGAGGCCCAGCCCGCCCACTATCCCGGCGGCGGAAAGAATGGAACCGAGCCCAAAACCAAACTTCCTTCTTGTGAGGTTTGCTGTCATATTTGTCCTTCCGCTAAAGTAAGGTTCATAAATCTGCAACCGTCCTGCTGATCAGGGCAAAGCAAAAGTAAAGATATCGCTGCCGGCGGCAATCGTCACATACTGTTTCCCATTAATGGCATAGGTCATGGGGGAAGCATGCAGTGTTTGGCCGGTGTTGAAGTGCCACAGCGGCTTTCCCGACTGGGCGTTCACCGCCTCGAACGAGTCCGCATTATCGCCGAAAAACACCAGGCCTCCCGCGGTGGTCAGAGTTCCACCGGCGGAATAGCCATCCCCAACCTGCTGGTACCGCCAGGCGATCTTGCCTCCGCCTAAGTCGTAAGCGAGCAGCAATTTCTGCGCATGCTCGCCGGGAATTCTCCGCACCCCGGTCGAATAGTAAGTCCGTCCCGGCGCGAATGTTTGCGGCTTGGTGAAATACAGTTCGCAATCCTCCAGCGCCAGGAAGTACAAAAGGCCAGTGGTGGGATTATATGAGGGAGAGAACCAGTTCGTGGCTCCCGCATAGCTCGGGCATACACGGGTGCCGTTGGCGGCCGGCTTTATGCCTGTGCGAATGGGGCGGCCTTGCGAATCCACACCCTTCGCCCAGTTGAGCTTGTCCACAAACGGAGTCGCCGACAAAAACCGGCCATTGGCCCGGTCCAACACGTAAACAAAACCGTTGCGGTTGGCTTGCAGAAGCAGTTTTCGCGGCCGGCCCTGGTAATCGGCATCGAGCAGTACCGGGGTTTCGGTCGCGTCATAGTCGAAGAGATCGTGGGGCGTGAACTGAAAATACCATTTGAGCTTTCCGGTATCCGGGCTGAGCGCCAGCACGCAGTCAGTATAAAGGTCGTCGCCAGGGCGAACGCTGCCATCGAAGTCGGGCGAGGGATTGCTGGTGGTCCAGTAGAGGGTGTTCAGTTCGGGGTCATAGCTGCCTGGCATCCAGGTGGTGCCGCCGCCACGCAAATAACTTTTGCCCGGCCAACTGGAGGAGCCGGGCTCGCCGGGAGCCGGAATGGTCCAGAAACGCCACGCCAGTTTGCCGGTGCGGGCATCGAAGGCGGCGAGGAAGCCGCGCACGCCATCATCGCCGCCCGAAGTTCCAACCAGCACCTTGTCGCGGACCACCAGAGGCGCGCTGGTAGCGCCGTAATTCCCAGCCGGGGCGTAGGCGACATCCCAGAGCAGGTGACCGGAGCGCGCGTCCAGGCAGAGCAGGTGCGCATTGTCGGTTTCCACGTACACGCGGGAGCGCCACAGCGCCACTCCGCGGCTCACGTGTTGCGCGGCGTCATCTATCAATCCTTCACTGACGGGCCGGAGGTAGTGCCAAATCGCGCGGCCGGTCCGCGCATCGAGGGCAAAGGTATCATTGGCGGCGGTGACCAGCATGATGCCATTGACCACGGCGGGCGTAACTTCGAGCACGCTGGGCAGCGGCGAGTGAAATACCCATTGCGCGCGCAACTGGCCGACGTTGCCGGTATGGATCTGACCCAGGCTGCTATACCGCCGGCCGGTATAGTCGCCGTTATAGGAAATCCAGTTGGCTCCCACCGGCTGCGCCAGCAGGTCCGCGGGCTGAACGTCAATGACGGCCGAAATCGCCGAGGTGCCCTGAGAGGCGGCCAAAGCGCACAGCAGTGCGCAGAGAAACACCGTTGCAAGCGCAGTTCGCAGACGTCCCCGGAGGCGCTGAGTTTTAGCCGCCGGCGTCGAATTGGTTCTCGCCTGGGTGTCGTCTGGCATTGGCCTCATCACCGGCCGCAATCACAGGCGCCCAAACTTGCGGATGGCTTCCCCGAGCGATTTGTATTTTTCAATGTAGGAATACATCGAGTGTTCCTTGAAGTCCATTTGTTCGGCCAAGGCCAGAACGGATTGTGCTTTGCCGCGTGGAACTACAACCACGCCGTCGGAATCGGCAACCACAATATCATCTGGATTGACGGTTACGCCGTCGCAGACTACGGGAATGTTAGCGCCGGCGAAGCGATAGTGTCCCACCGAAGTGGATGGCACGACGCCGGTGGCAAACACCGGAAAGGCAATCTTGCGAAGCTGCGGCAGGTCGCGCACGCCGCCATCAATAATGGCGCCCGAGAAATCACTTGCCGCCATGGCCGTTCCCATCAACCCGCCCATGCCGGCGATATCGCCGCCGTCCTCCACCACCATGACGTAGACCGACCCGGCTTTACCCTGGTCAATTGCGCTCACCATGCCGCTGAGCGCTTTGGGGTCGCGGTCCCCCTCATTCTTCTTCAACAACACCGTCAGGGCAGAGCCTGCGAATTTGGCGGGAAAGATGGGGCGCATGTGATGCGTCATGTACATCTTCTTCCCGGTAATCTGCTCTACCGCATCGGAAACTGAGGCGACTTCGACGTGCCGGAAACCGTCGAGGAGCGCGGTGGCGGGATCGGCAGACGAAACGCCGGGAGCCTGAGCGTAGGCCACGGCGGCCGCCACTGCCAGTGCCAGCATCAACACCAGCAGGCATAGCCCCGAAATTCGGTTTCTACCTGCCGGAAAAGAAGATTTGTTCATGAACCCTCCAGGTTGTATATATGTGCGCGGACTCTACCATCGTTTTGCCAGGTGTGAAAGAGCAGGCCGGGAATGATCTCCGGTCGCAAAGGAGAAAATAAACATGAGGCGGCAATCTTCCGCAGTTCTTGGTCTGGCTGTCTTAGCGTTGTTTTGCATGCCCTTCGCGTCGCTGGGTTACGCGCAGCAAAAGAAGGTTATAGCAGGAGGCGAAGGTCTGCCATTCAGCGACGGCATAGTAGTGGGCAATACGCTCTATATTTCCGGGCAGCAGGGAACTGACCAGCATGGCAAGTTGAAGCCCGGCGGGATCAGCCAACAGACCCAGGCCACGCTGGAGAATATCGCGAGAATCGTCAAGCAGGCCGGTTTTGAACTCAAAGACATCGTGGCGGTCAACGTATACCTGGCCGATATCAACGAGTTTCCGGACATGAACAAGGTCTACAAGAGTGTTCTTCCCGACCCCAAGCCCACGCGCACCACGGTGCAAGCCGCGGGCCTGGTAAACCATGCGCGGATTGAGATCTCCGCAATTGCGGTAAAAGAACACTGATTCCTCGGCTCACTAGGCCACAACCGGGGAAAGCCGGGATCAGGCAAGGTGTTTCGCAGTGGGTCCGGTAAGAAGAGCACAAAACCGATTTGCTGATGGCCCTCTCATTTATAGGGTGGCTGGCGCCGTGCTGTGCCTGCTCGTAGTTCTCCCAATCTGGCCACAGGTCCGTCCTTCGCGCCAGCCTCGGAAAAAGGGAGGAAGTAAGGTGCTATCTGGAAGAGGGAGACAGCTCTTTACCTCCAGCTGTGCCGGGTGCCACGGATTGGATGGGCGGGGCGGCGAGCGCGCGCCGGACCTCACAGTTAGGGAGGTGCAACGCTTGTCAGACGGGCAAATCTCCCGCATAGTCTTGAACGGAGTTTCCGGCACCGGCATGCCCGCTTTTCACCGCTTGCGGAGAGCCGATCTTCAGGCGCTGGTGGCTCATATTCGCGCTCTCCAGGGAAGCAGCGTCGCTCCGGCTCGTGTGCCCGGCAGTCCTGTGCAAGGGAGGTCTCTGTTTTTCGGAAAGGCAAAATGCTCCTCATGCCATATGGTTCACGGCGAGGGAGGATTCATCGCGGGCGACTTGACGAACTACGGCTGCAACCACTCGGGTGATGAAATCCGCCGCGCAGTGGAGGTTCCGGATGCCAGCCCGCAGTCCGGGGCAAAGGTGGCGACCATTATTACGCGCGACGGCCGGAAGTACTCCGGTGTAGTTCGCAATGAGGACAATTTCTCAGTGCAATTGCAATCGCTGGATGGCACCTTCCATCTCTTCATGCGATCAGACCTGCAATCGCTTGACTACGGGCGGGCGCCGTTAATGCCAACGAATTACAGTTCCACCTTAACGCGCCCTGAATTGGACGATATCGCCAGTTATCTGATCGGCGTTGCCTCCGTGCGCCGGGCGGAGGATGGCAGCCAGGTCCAAAGCCAGTGTTCACGGTGAAACGTCCAGACCTTATTACTCTGCATGCGTGGACGTACGCACATGCAGTGTGAGGGAGATATTCACTCTGCCGATTCCTCTGAGGGTCAATCGGCTACAACTTCAGACGCTAGTGTCCTCCAATAACTCCCTTGCCAGCACAAGAACTGCAACTATTTTCACCCGCCCTTTGACCATGAAGTGAACGCAAACTCTTTCACATCCGTAACCCATTGAACAGCAACTGCTTGCGGGAATGCCATGGTTGGTGATTGCTTGGCATAAGTTTCAGATGTGGAAGCAGAAATGCACTAAATTCGTTGCAGGGCAGTGTCCGCCTGAACAATGGCGGAGGGTTATCCCTACGGACGAGTCTAGGCCATGAGAAGTGAACGCGGTGCCACGATTGTGGAAGCGGCTCTGGTTCTTCCTGTCTTCTTTTTGTTGGTTCTAGCCATCTTCGAATTCGGCTTGGTCTTCAGTGTCTACCACACCATGGTAGGCGCGGTGCGGGAAGGGGCGAGGTATGCGGTTACGCCCAACCCATTTGATACCAACCCGAACATGGCTTATTCGCTGCCTACAAGCGCCCAGGTAGCAGCGAAGGTCTGTGACAAAATCCGAGCCGGCATTTTTGGCGTAGGACAAATTTCGGCTTGCAATGGCGGCTCACCAGCCACGCTGGCCACGGGAACCTGCCCCTCTGCTTCCGGCACCCAGCCGGCTGTATCCACCGAAAACATATATATAGGTCAATGCACGGTCACCGTGCCGCTGCCCTACAACTGCAAGACTCAGTCCGGCCTGTGCGGGGCGGAAACCTACCAGCAGGTGGAAGTGCATCGGACGGTGCAGTTGTTTTGGGGCTGGCAATTTCCGCTAACTGCCTCCGCAGTCATGCGCTCGGAGGCGAACTGATGAGACGCCATCGCTCGCGAGAAAGCGGGACGCAATTGGCGGAGTTTGCCGTCGCGCTTCCCCTAATCATCCTTCTATCTCTGATAGCAGCCGAAGGCGCGAACTTGTTCCGCGTGTACGGCGTAGTAGCCAACGCCTCGCGGGAGGGAGCGCGCCTGGCAACCCTGGCCTGGTATTCGCCGGCGGCGATGAAGCAGAACGCGCAGGTGACCTGTGCCTTCACCAGCAACTCCTTGAGCAGTACGAACGCGGTGTGCCAGGGCGTGGCCAATTACGCGCAAAACAATGGGCTGATCGGCAGCGGATTACAGCAGTGCTCAACTTTAACCGTCAACGTAAATCAAAGCTACCAGGCGCCCAGTGACAGCACGCCTCGTTATTCCCGGGTGAGTGTGAGTTGCGCCTATCAATTGCGCTGGCTGCCCCGGTTGCCGTCTTACGCCATCGCCAACTTGCTTAATGTCACACGCAGTACTGCGTTCCTGCAGTTGTACTGAGGAGCCTCTATGAATCGCCGGTATGAGCGGGGTTCGATAGTACTAATGACAGCCGTGCTGCTGCCCGTTTTGATCTTTGTTTTGGGCCTGGCGACTGATTTCGGCATCATGTATGCCGTGCGCAACTCGGCCCAGAACGCTGCCGATGCCGCGGCGATGGCGGGAGTCTACGAATACGCCTGCGGCTCAGGAGGCGCCTGCCCCGTTGGGCTATTGCCGTACACCAACGACACCACAGGTAACACCGCTGCCCAGAACGCGTTTCAGGCGAATCCCTTCCTGGGCAGTTCGACAGCCACCCTGAGTCCGACGCCTGGCGGCTATAGCTGCACCGACGCTCTTGGCTTTCAGAATTATTGCTACAAAGTTACGGTTACCACCAATAGTCCCACCTTCTTTGCCCGAGTGTTTGGCAAGCAGTCAGTCCCAATAACCGTGACCGCCCTCGCCCAAACTAATACGGGACTTGGCATGGGCCCGAGTTGCGTGCGTCCTGTGTTTGTGCCCGACACGGCAATTGTATCCGCCTCACAAGGCTACCCTGCAGGCTGCACCTACAGCAGCAATACTCTAAGCTGCCCGCAGGGACCGATTGTGCTCAATAACATTCGTCCCACCAGCCCGAGCTCGGGCACCACCTTCACTCCGAGCACGTACTACTCCCTGGATTTTTCCAGCCTGTTGCAGGACATCACCGACCCGGCGAACACTCCGTCCAATATCTTGAACGCGACCAATCCGGTCGTATATAGCGATGGGACGGTTATTGATAACAGTGGCCAAGGCCCGAATTCTCCCTATGCGCAGTCCTGGTATCAATGCACCGTGACCGCGTTGCATTGCGGGCAATACGTGCGGGTACAGACAGGACTGGCACCCAATACCACGACCAATTCCGTCAATTTCCTGGTAGCGGAGAGCAATAACAACAGTACCTACATTTTCCCCATCTGGGACGCTACCCAGACGAAGGTGAATGGTAATGAAATGTTCGCCAAGGTGGTGGGTTGGGCACAAATGACCGGCTTGCACTGCACTAATCCCAGCACAGGTGTGACCGACCAGCCCTGCCTGAATGGCGATAACATCACCGCCACATATATGACCTATTCTGCCTGCACAGGAGGGGGCGGCGCCGGTGGTTCGGCCTCAGGTTCCGGCTCCGAAACCGGCTCTTACACCACCCCGGTGCGGTTGATCAGGGACGGGCAATAGCAGCAGGCGCGATCCACCCGGCCTCCGCCCTGAGTGGCGAGCAGCTAGATTTGCCGGGAGGGCGGATATGATTCGCACAAGCGCTTGATTGCGCCTCGTTCCACGTCGTTCAGTTGGATAAATTCGAATCCGTAATGAAAGCTGCGGCGATTACGAACAGTTGCACATACCTTCAATGCCGGTGCCAGTTCAAGGTACACGGTTCTGCCTGGAGCCAAATGTTCCGGCAGGATGGCATCCAGCCCGCCTTCACCTAACACCCGACAGCGACCGTTGAGAGGGGAGACCGATTCCTTGTCTCCGGACACGAGCGCGCGCAAGGGCCGATCCACCCGGTATCGGGGAAAACGACGGCTCACCATCTGTTAAGCCTACATCTGTTACGTGGCTGCAGTACCGTCACCGAAGGGCATGGCCGCAAGATGGCCACAGGAAATTCCTGGACGCGGCCAAGGAGTGATATCTCGGCTCTGCAGGAGTGGATCGAACCAGCGCCAGGCATTGTCGCTGACTGATCTCTGCTGCTCCAGCCTATGTGGATTTGCGGTCAGGTTCAGAATTTTCCGCCCCGATTTTGCCTGCTACCTAAGTGACGTTTCCAGAACAGATGCGGCAATGGATAATTCAGTCCGGCGTGATCGTCGCCCTTGAGAGGCGGACCGGTGCTTCTCTGGCAGTAGAGAAGTCCGTCGGCGGTACTTTGATCGGAAATGGCCATTTAGGCGCTGCCTTCCAGGCGTGATTCAGCAGAGAGTCTGGCGAAGTGCCATGTGGGCGATTGAGCGGTCCGAAGACGGCGCAAGCTGTTAATCAAGCCTGGGGCGAGGCTGAGGTCACAAGCAGCCTTGTGAGTGACAGGGCGGAGCTATAGCACAGCGAGTAGCAGGCAGCCACCTTCGGCGGCAAGGGTTCCAGCGGTTCAGGGAAGGTTTTTTTGCAATTCATAACTTGCGGCGGCACCGCGTTGCGGTGCAGGAAGGAGACATCATGTTGCATCACGTTCTGGCCAAAGCAGTAGCCATGCTACTGCTGTTCAGCTTCCCCGCCACCATGTTGCCGGCGCAAAACCCGGCTGCAACCGATTCCCAGTCTCGAACCGGCGTGCTCTATCCCCAGGAGGGCGTGACCGTGAAGGGAAATCCGGTAGTCACTTCCACGGCGGTTTATGCCGGCGACGAAATTCAGACCGGCGCTCTCTCGACTTTGCTGACAGGGGCGGGAGTCTCCATGCAGCTCAAACCGCACACTTCGTTGAAATTCGGAAAAACGGCGGAACTGGGTTGCGGCGGGCTGGTGCTGGTAACCAGCCAGCCCATTCCGGTCCGCCTGGCCGGCATTGAGGTTATCCCGTCCGGCAATCCCGCCAAGCTGGAAGTGGAGAACGGGAGCGGGACCGCAAGCGTGTCGGTGAGGAGCGGAACGGCCACCATCAACCAGGCCGGGCAGATCTCCCGCTTGCAGGAAGGGCAGTCCATTACCCGCTCGGTGGCGCAGCGCTGTCCGGCTCCGGTCGCCGGCAGCACTCCGGCGATGAACCCGGCCGTGGCCTCCTCGTTCGCGGGCGGCACCAGCCTCTACTGGATTATCGGTGGAGGGGCGGTAGCCGGAGTGCTGGCCGGCGTCCTGGCCACGCGCGGCGACAAGCACATCAGCCCGTCGGCTCCTTAGCCGGCAGGCGTTCCAGTGCCTGGCACAGGAAGAACTGGGAAGGAAATTCTGTTGCTGTTTTTAGAGGATCACCTGAGTCCAGCCGAAGCCCTAGCCGGCAAACCCGGCGCCAGAAGGTGGATGCTCTTTCTGGCGCTGGTTTTGTTCTCCGGCGGGCTTTCGCTATTTGCCCAAGTCCAGCCGACCCCGGGCTCGGGCGCGCCCCCGGCGGCAAGCGCTGCACCCGCGCCGGCTCGAGATTCGGCCCCCATTCCAGGGGCGGCGGAGCCGGAATACCTTATCAGCCCCGACGATGTGCTGGATGTCTATGTGCTTGACGTGCCTGAACTCTCGCGGCCCTACGAGGTCAGCTCCACCGGCAAGGTCACGCTGCCGCTGCTGTCTGCTCCTTTGCCCGCCGCCGGGCTGAGCTTGAACCAGTTTTCCGACGCGGTGAGAAAAGCGCTGCAAAAAGAAGGTTTCGTGAGTGACCCGCGGGTGAGCACATCGGTGCGTGATTCCCGTGCCCACGCGGTTTCCATTGCCGGCGCGGTCAAGAAGCCGCAGATGTATCGCGTGTTGGGCCGGACCACATTGTTGGACGTGCTCTCCCAGGCTGAGGGGCTGGCGGACGACGCGGGTACCCTCGCCATCATCCGCCGGGGCGACATCGCCATGGCCGCATTGCAGCTGCGGCTTCCGAAAACCAAAGTCGAGGGGCTTCGCACCGTGACCGTGGACCTGCAGCTTCTGATCGAAAGCGGTGACTCGGCAGCGAATATTGATGTCTACCCCGGGGATCGCATCACCGTGCCCCGGGCCGGAATTGTCTATGTTGTAGGCGCAGTCAACCGCCCGGGGGGATTCCCCCTGCGCACAGGAAAGCAGAGCATCACCGTGCTGCAGGCGCTGGCCCTGGCCGAGGACCTCAAAACCAGCGCGGTGCGCGACAAAGCGGTCATCATCCACGGCGATGCCGGAGCCCCCGGCGGACACCGGCAGGTTCCGGTCAACCTGAAAAAGCTTCTGGCCGGCAAGATGGCCGACCCCTCCCTGCGCGCGGAAGACATTCTTTTTGTGCCCGACAGTTCCAGCCGGCGCGCCTTGAAGCGCAGTGCCGAAGCAGTGCTTCAGGTAGCCACCGGACTGGCAATCTATCGTTTCTAAAAAAAGAGCAACCCAGTATGAACGGTAATGGAGTTGGAAAAGCGGAACTGGTTTCCGCCGAGCGCGAGGCGATGATCGGCCCCATGCCAGTAAGCACGCCGGGACGGGTATTGCCGGCATCGGAGCCGGAGGCGCTGGCCGCGCCCGATTGTCTTTCGCTGGCAGCTTACTGGAGCGTGCTGCTGAAGCGGCGCTGGACGGTACTGACGGCGGTGCTGATGCTGACCACGGTTGCCGCCATCGCCTCCTTCCGCTCCACTCCTGTCTACCGGGCTACCGCCAGGGTGGAAGTAGAAGCTGAAACGCCGCTGCTGCAATCACTGAATGAGGTTTATCAGAAGACACAGACCGATGACGCCTTCCTGCAAACCCAGATCCAAGTGCTCAGGAGCGACAAACTGGCCTGGCGCACGATCGAAGAGCTGAAGCTGGCGCAAAACCCGGCATTCGCTCGCCCGAGGCAACCGGCAGCTGAGCAGGACCGGCACAAGCTGGGCCTGATTAACCTTTTCCGCGATCGCCTCAATGTGCAATTGGTTCCCCGTACCCGCATGCTGCTGGTGGGCTTCGACAGCTCCGACCCGCGTCTGGCGGCCCAGGTCGCCTCGACTCTGGTGAATAATTACGTGGATTACAACTTCCGCGAGAAATATGACGCTACCCGCCAGGCCTCCGGCTGGATGGAGCAGCAGTTGGACGAACTGAAGGCTAAGGTGGAGAAATCGCAGCAGGCGCTGGTTGAGTACGAACGGCAGAACCAGATCGTCAACACCGGGGAGAAGCAGAATGTGCTGGAGCAGATGCTCTCCGAGGTGAGCCGCGATTTGACCAACGCGGAAAGCGAATGCATCCAGAAGGAGTCACTCTACCGCCAGGTGCTGGCCAACCGGGCGCAAGTTGCCTCCCTGGCCCACAGCGAACTGCTGCAGAAGCTGGAGGAGAAAGCCTCGGACCTGAGCGGGCAATACACGGAAATGACCGCCCAGTACGGTCCCAAATTTCCCCGCGCCCTCCGTCTGCAGCAGCAACTGGCGGAATATCAGGCGCAAATCACGCGCGAGCAGGACCGGGTGATTGCCCGCATCGGCAGCGACTATAACGCCGCCCTCAGCCGCAAGAGCCTGGCCGCCCAGGCCTTCGCCCGCCAGAAAGAGGAACTGGGCAGGTTGAACCAGCTCCTGGTGCAGCACAACATCCTGCAGCGGGAGTTTGAGAGCAACCAGCAGCTCTACCAGAGCCTGCTGCAGAAGTTGAAAGATGCCACGGTATCGGCTGGCCTGCGTTCCACCAATATCCACGTGGTGGACACCGCCTTGTCGCCGGTTGAACCCATCCGGCCGCGCAAGGCCCTGAACATCATGCTCGGCCTTGCCGCCGGCCTGGTGCTGGGCGTGATGGGCGCCTTTGTCCAGGAAGGGCTGGACCGCTCGGTCAACTCCGCCGACCAGATCGAAGGCCTGCTTTTCACGCCCGCCCTGGCGGTGATTCCGCTCGACCACTCCAGCCACCCGGCGGCCCGCGGATTCAGGGGCAAGCTGCCGACGCGGCCAAGGCGCGGCGGGCAGGGCAGCGAAGTTGCTTTGACGGTGGTGAACCGGCCCAAATCGGTGCTGGCCGAATCCTACCGCGCCTTGCGCACCGCGGTCCTGCTGTCTTCAACCCCCGCCGCCCCCAAGACGGTGTTGATTACCAGCGCCCATATGGGAGAAGGCAAATCGGTAACCGCGCTGAACCTGGCGCAGGCCATGGCCCAGCGCAAGGGCCCGGTGCTGATCATGGATTGCGACCTGCGCAAAGGCAGCGTGGCCCGCGGCCTTGCGCTCAGCGCGGAGAAGGGAATCAGCACCGTACTCACCGGAGTCCACACCCTGGAAGAGGCCTTGCAGCAATACGCTCTCCAGCCCAGCCTGTGGGTGCTGCCCTGTGGGCCGGTGCCTCCCAACCCGGCGGAACTGCTCGGCTCCGATCGCATGGCCGAACTGTGGAAAGAACTGAGCTGCCGTTATGAACACATCGTCATTGATTCTCCGCCCGTGCTGCTGGTCACCGACGCCACCATTCTTTCGAGCCTGGCGGATGGAGTCATTCTGGTGGCCGAGAGCGGCAAAACGCCGCGCGCCGCCCTGGTGCGCACGCGCCGGATTCTGGACGATGCCGGCGCCCGCATTCTGGGGGTGGTGTTGAACAAGCTCAACCAGCGCCACGGCGGTTATTACGATTACGGCTACTACCGCTATGGCTATCACCATTACGGAGAATACGGCTACGGGTATGGCAACGGCGGCGAACAGCGCTAGCCCTGGCCGGCCGCCGGCTTCGGCACGGCGGAGCAATCGCGCGCGCGGGCAAGCTCTGCCCGGCATCTGCGAATGTTCCTTGCGCGGGCGTTTCCGAGGCTTGCTTTTCCTCCTCGCCATCTTGCTTCCAGGAATATGGATGCTCATGCTGGTGGCCAGAATAGGCCTGGCGGCAGCCTGGGGAGAGTCATTGCGTTTGCCGGCGCTGCGGCGGGCCGTGGCTCTCGATCGCTCCAACCCGGAACTGCATTTCCAACTGGGCACAGCTTATCTTTGGGCCGAAGGAGGCAATCCCCCGGCTGCGGCCGGGGAATTGCTGGAAGCCACTCGCCTCAATCCCAATGTGGCCGAATACTGGTCAGCTCTGGGCAAGGCCTGCTATGCCGCCGGGCAGGAGCGCTGCAGCGACCAGGCTTTTGAGCACGCCACCGGGCTCAGCCCGGCCAAGCCACGCTTTGCCTGGGAGGCGGCGCTGCACTACACGGTTACCCATCGGCCGCAGGCCGCCTGGCCGCATCTGCTCCGGCTGCTGCGTCTGCAGCCGGAGCGGGCTTCCCAGGTCTTCGATTTACTGCTGCGCACGGGAACTGATCCCGAGCCCGTCTGGCGGCAGGTGGCGAGTGCGGCCGGTCCGGAGGTGAGTTTGTCCTACCTGAGTTTTCTGGTGGCTCATTCCCGGTTGGCGGCGGCGGAAAAATTCTGGGGCGAACTTTCCTCCGCCAGGGGTGGTCTGCCTCTGGCTTCCGCCAGCAGCTATGTCGAGCAGTTGTTGCGCGGAGGACACTACCGCGCCGCGGCCCAGGTTTGGGCGCGCCTGCAGGATGCGCGAGCAGTGGGCGGGAATCCTGCCGCCAGCCTGCTGTTCAACGGCGGCTTTGAGCGGACGCCGCTGGAGGCCGGCTTCGACTGGCATGTCCAGCCACAGACCTATCTCACGGTGGATTTCGGCGATCCGGGCGCCCACAGCGGAGCGCGCGCTTTGCGGCTGGAGTTTACCGTGCCCGACAATCCCGATTACGAGCCGGCCTACCAATTCGTTCCCGTAACCCCGGGGCAAACCTACGTCCTCTCCGCCCAGGTGCGTTCCGAAAACATAACTTCGGACAGTGGTCCGCGGCTGCGGGTTCAGGACCCGCAGTGTCCCGCCTGCCTCAGCCTGGCCAGCGCGGGCACGGTGGGGACGCAAGCCTGGCATGCGGTGGAACTGGAGTTTACCGCGCCGGCTGCGGCCGAAGTTATCCGCGTCTCCGTTTGGCGGCCCCGCAGCCGTTCCTTTCCCATGGCGATCAGCGGCCGCGTCTGGGTGGATGATGTTTCCCTGCGTCCCCTGAATGCCTTTCCAGCCCGAAGCGCCGCCGGAGGCGGGGAGCAATGATCGGCAGCTCTTCGCGGCTGAATCCCGTGCCGCTTGCCGGGGCGGCCGAGAGCAGCCCTCCGTCCGAGAGGCTTCCGAGAATTGCGGTCTGCTGCCTTGTAGCCCTGCTCATGGCGGCAGCGCTGGCATTCGGCGCCGTGCAGCCGTGGGCCTGGGCAAGCTTCAGCATCGCTATGCTCCTTCTGTCATTTGCCTGGGCGGTTCAGTGCTGGCGGTGCGGCTGGCTTAAAGTAGTGTGGTCTCCGCTGATGGTGCTGCCAGTGGCTTTGCTGGCGCTGGCGATGGTGCAATTGCGGGCCGGTTGGACGCTGGATGCGGTGGCCACCCGCGAGGCCATCATCAAGCTGCTGTCCTGTTCGCTGGTGTTTTTTCTGGGACTGCAGTTTCTTGCCCGGGCATCATTCCGGCTGTGGCAGCGTTTGGCGCTGGCCATCAGCCTCTACGCTTTCGCGCTCGCATTGTTTGCCGTGATCCAGTTCTTCGCCAGCCCGGGCTTGCTCTATTTCATCATCCGGCCGCGCTGGGGAGGCTATGTTTTTGGCCCCTACGTCAGCCATAACAATTATGCCGGGCTGATGGAGATGCTGGTCGCGATTGCCACAGGGCTGGCGCTGGCCTTGCGGCGGCAGCATCCGGCCAAGCCTTTGGCAGTTTTCGCTGTCCTGCTCTGTATCGTCTCGGTGCTGCTTTCGGGCTCCCGCGGCGGGGTGATGTCGCTGCTGGCCGAATTCGCGATTTTTATGACCGCGGTGTGGCTGGCAGGATCCGGAAGGCAGCCGCGCCGGCGGGCGCTGACGGCCGGCTTTGTCCTGGCCCTTGTGGCGGGCGCATCCTTCTTCTGGCTGGATTCGGGAGGGGTTTGGAATCGCTGGCAGCAACTGGCCGAGACCCGGGAACTGACCGCCGGCGACCGGGTGCGGATGAGCGCGGATACCTGGCGCATGGCGCGCGACCACGCCGGTCATGGCGTTGGGCTCGGGGCCTTCGCCACCGCTTACCCCGCCTACCAGACCGTCATTACCGATGACTTCATAGACTATGCCCATAACGATTACCTGCAGCTGGCGGCGGAAGGCGGGGTGGCGGCCTGGATTTTAATGCTGGTGGGCGTGCCCTGGTTCCTGTGGGTCGCCTTCCGCGGCTTGCGCCGGCGGCTGTGCCAGCCCGCCGGGTGGCTGCAGACCGGGGCGGCGGTGGGAGTCTGCGGCATCCTGGTGCACAGTTTGGTGGACTTCAACCTGCACATTCCCGCGAACGCGGCCTGGCTGGCCTTTTGCGCTGCGTTCGCGCTGGTGCCCGGGAATCACGCCCTGCAGAATCCATCCCATAGCGCCGCCGCAACTTAAGCCGCTCGACTGATCCCCGCATCACACCTGAACCACTAGCCAGCATTTACCGCGGTTATCTCAGATTGGAGTTTTCTTTCCATGCTTTTGCCCTGGCAGATCAAAGTAGCCGGTTTTAAGCTGCTGAGCCTTTTACCGGCGGGTGAGCTCCTCTACGAAGCGGTGCAGCAACACCTGACCCGCAGCACCGTGCCTACCCCGCCGACCGTGCAGCAGAAGTTGGAAGTGGGCCGGGCTTACCTTAACCTGCTGGGGAAGTTGAACCGCCGGGAACTGCTGTCCAACGCCACCCATATTGATATCGGCTGCGGATGGATGCCGACGATTCCCTTGCTGTTCTACGCCCTGGGGTGCGATCGCCAGCTTCTCTGCGACGTTCGCCGCAACTTCACCGCGCTAACCGTACCCGGAACGGTAGAAATCGTGCGCCGGCTGCTCAGCAATTCCTCCCTGTATGCCGACCTGCCGCTGCGGCGGTTGCCGCCCCCGTATCCGCCGGACGCCGAGCCGGAAGAGTACCTGGCCGACCTGGGAATGAGCTACGTCGCCCCTTATCGCCTCCAGGACCTCGTCCGCCCCTCTCCCCTGCTGGTGACCTGTACCCAGGTCCTCATGTATCTCACCATGTCGGAGGTGCGAGAGCTTCTGCTCGCCCTGGCCGGGAATATGACTGCTGGCGACCTGTTCATTGTGGGCGTCAAATGCTACGACCTTTATTCCGACTGCGATCCCGGCCTATCGCCGTACAACAAGTGGACCTATTCTCCCTTGGTGTGGGAAAGCTTCATCAACTCCCGGCTGATGAGCTTCAATCGCCTGACCGCCGCTGATTATCGCCGGCTGCTGCTGGAGTGCGGATTTCAGCTGCTGTTTTTCGAGGAAATCAGGCCCACTCCCGCCGAACTGGAAGGCCTGCGCGGCCTGCGCATTCATGCCAGCTTTCAACATGTGCCCCGGGAAGAACTCGCCGCCAAGGAGTTTCTCGCGGTGGCGGCCAGTGGCTCTCCGGCATCGGGGCCGGAGAAGCGATAGCCGGGCGGGGCAGTCTTATGTTGCTGGTTCTCGTCTATCACCGGGTCAGCGATGACAAAGAAGGTTTTTACACCCTTCCGCGGGAAGATTTTGCGGCGCAGTTGCGTTTGCTCAGGCAAAGCGGGATAGCCGTAGTGCCGCCCGGGGATTTGCCGCGGGGGAATGTTTCTGGCGTGCTGCTCTCGTTTGATGACGGAACGGCGGACCACTCCCAATGCGTGGCCCGGATGCTTGAAGACCATGGAATGCGTGGCCTGTTCCTGGTGCCCACCGCCCGCATCGGCAAGCCGGGATATGTCAGCGCGCGCGAACTCGCGCGTATGCATCAGGCCGGACATGTGATCGGCTCCCACGGACACACCCATGACCGCCTGGACAGGATGGGTGGCTCACGCCTGGGCGAGGAACTTGCGCGCTCACGCCGCGTCCTGGAAAGCATTACCGGCTGTTCCCCAGAGTACGTTGCTCCGGCGGGAGGGTTTGTCACGCCCCGGGTGGCGAGAGCCTGTGGCGCAGCGGGCTACAGCGTGATCCGCACTCTGGCCTGGGGTTACAACCGGAAACTTGATATGCAGTCGCTGGAAGCGGTGCCGGTGCTTTCCCTGATGGGCCCCGGCGCTTTCGCGGCCCTGCTGCGGGGAGAGCACGAGGCGCTGCTGCGCTCGCTGTTTGCCGCCAAAAACGGTATCCGCTGGCTGATGCCCGCTTATGCTCGGGTGCGCAATTCGCTGGCCCGCACCCTGCTGCGGAACATGGGACCGCAAACCCAGACTTAGCAAAAATGGACAGCGACGACATCGTGATTCTGGGCGGGGGCATCACCGGTCTGGCCGCTGGCCTGGCTTCGGAGGCGCAGATTTATGAGGCGGGCCCGCGGGCAGGCGGACTGTGCGCCTCCTACTATCTGGCGCCGGGAGAACTTCGGCGGCAAGTCCAACCTCCTCCTGGCGGCAACGCCTACCGTTTCGAAATCGGCGGCGGACACTGGATCTGGGGATGCGAAGGGCTGATTGAGCGCTTTGTTTCCTCCCTAGTAAGCCTGCAGTCCTACACTCGCAAAGCCGGAGTCTATCTGGCCGGGACCGGGCAGTATGCGCCCTTTCCCATTCAGTATCACTTGAGCGCGCTGGGCAGCGAGGTGGCGGGCAGAGCGCTGGCGGAGATAGCAGAGGGAGCGGCGCGAGCCGGCCAGGGCGGCAGCATGCGCGCCTGGTTTCACAGCCGTTTCGGCCCCACCCTGGAGGAGCTATTTTTTGCTTCGTTTCAGTCCTTGTACACCGCCGGGCTGTGGGAAACGATTGCCCCCGAGGATGGCGACAAGTCGCCGCTCGATTTGCAGCGGGTAATCAGCGGCGCTCTGGGTTTCTCGCCCTCGGCCGGCTATAACGCCGGCTTCGTCTACCCTCAGGAAGGGCTGGGCGCTCTGGCGGAAAAGATGGCGCAGCGCTGCCGTGTCAGCTGCAATAAACAGGTGGTTGCCATCGAGGCGCAAAATCGCAGCTTGCGCTTCGCCGACGGCAGCGCGCGCAAGTATGGCGTCCTGATCTCCACTCTGCCGCTGTTCCGCATTCTGGAAATAGCCGGCGTTCGGGTCGCGGCGCCGCCTGATCCATATGTATCCGTGCTGGTGCTGAATGTCGGAGGCACGAGGGGAACAAATTGCCCGGAAGAACACTGGCTCTATATCGGGGGCGCGCACAGCGGATTCCACCGCGTGGGCTTCTACAGCAACATTGACCGCGGTTTTCTGCCGCAATCGCTGCGCCGCTCCCCTCAGGCGGTCAGCTTTTATGTCGAAAAAGCCTTTCCCGGAGGGGCCAAGCCTTCGCCCCGGCAGATGGACAGGTGTGCCGCGCAAATCATAAGTGAGCTGCAGGCGTGGGGCTGGCTGGATGCCGTGGACGTGGCCGACCCCACCTGGATTGAAGTCGCCTATACCTGGCGCGCGCCCCAGTCGCGCTGGCCGAAGATGGCGCTAGAGGCCCTGGAGCAGCAGGGAATCTATTCCATCGGGCGTTATGGGCGGTGGGCGACCGGCCTGCTTCAGCAGGGGCTGGCCCAGGCGCTGGAGATGGGGTTCCAGGCGGGGGCGACGTTTCGCTAGAGCATGGTGCCCGCTCTCACTTCTCCGGTTTTCAGCTTGCGCCAGCGCGCGGTGGATGCGCTGGAGGCGGAGCACATTGCCTACGCCGTACTGCATGGCTGGGAGGGCGAATTTCCCGGCGAGAACGGCGATCTCGACCTGGTTGTCGAAGCCGCATCCCTGCCGCGGATTACGCGCACGCTGCAGCGCAGTTTCTCGCTGGTTCAGATGCTGCACTATCAATCCAGCGGCATCGGTTTTGTGATCCGCCCCAGAGCAGGCCCGCGGCAGCACTCTCTGATCGTGGATTGCAGCAGCGACTTTCGCTGGCGTGGTCTGGTGCTCTTCCATGCCCGGGAACTGCTGGCGGAACGCCGCCGCGTCCACCATCACTGGCTGGTGGCGCCCGGCCATGAGTTTGCCTACCTGCTGGCCAAAAAGATTTTCGAAAAGCGCTTCTTCCCTGAACCCCAGCGGCGCCGCATCCGGGAATTGCTCGCTGAGCTTGGTCCCGAGGCCGATGCCATCAGCTTCCGGCTGATGGGAGAGGGTTGGGGGAGGACTGTATGCCAGGCCATCCGTCAGCAGGACTGGGGCCTGCTGGCGCGTTCCATGCCGGCGCTGCGACGCGCTCTTCTGGTGCGCCGCCTGGCGGAGGACCCCGGGATGTTGCTCCGTTACTTGGTTCCGGAGATCCGGCGTCTGGGGGGGCGCTGGCGGCGGCCCACCGGATTGTGGGTGGCTTTGCTGGGCCCTGACGGCAGCGGCAAGACCACGCTGGCGCAACGACTCGAGCAGAGCCCGCCCCCCGCCTTCCGCAGGACGCTGCGGTTTCACTTGCGGCCGCAGCTTTGGCGGGCAGACCAGGGGCGCGGCGCAGTCAGCGATCCCCACGCCCAGGCTCCCCGTTGCCGTTGGGCCAGCGCGCTCAAAGCCGTCTATTACTCCGCTCTGGAGTGGATTGGCTACCTGGCGCAGGTGCGCCCCGCCCTGGCTCGCTCCACCCTGGTGATCGCTGACCGGTGTTATGACGATATCTTTCTCGATCCGCGGCGCTATCGCATGCATGCAGCCGGCAGCGTCATGCGCCGCATGCGGCGCTTCCTTCCCCGGCCAGACTTGTCGCTGGTGCTGCTGGCCTCAGCCGGTTCAATCGCCGCCCGCAAACAGGAGGTTCCGCCCGCAGAACTCGACGCCCAGCTCGCCGGCTATCGCGAGTGGGCCGCCCGGACGGGCAGCGCGGTACTGCTGGACAGCGATGCGGAGCCGGCGCGGGTTTATGAGCAAGCCCGGGAAATCATCAACAATATCCTCGAGCAGCGTACTTGTCTTTCGGCTGCCCCGGCGAAGGAGAATGCCGCCGCGAAGCTGGAGGTTCTGGGAGCACGGCGGCCACAACCTTGGGGGAGTGGCGGAGAGCGGAGCGGAAGTTATGCGCGGTGGGTGGGTCCGGATGGGCGTCAGTTGCTGACCAGCCTGGCTTCCCCGCGAGTGTCGGCGCAAGGTCTCAAGGTTTGTAATGCCCAGAAGAAATCTTCCCGCCTGCTGGCCGCCCTGCTGGGAACCGCTTTGCGGGCGGGCCTGGCGCAGCCTTTCGTGCGGCAGATCAGAATTTCCCGTCCTCCAGGCCCGTTTCTGCAATGGCTGCAGCAGGTGACCGGAGAAAAGTCCCTGCACTGCTCGCTTTCTATGGGGCCGGCAGGACCGCACCAGAAATGCGTTCTGCAATTGATGCGGCCTGACGGCAGCATCCTCGGCTATGCCAAAGTCGGCTGCAACCAGGAGACGGTGGCTCTGGTGGAGAATGAAGTTCGCTTCCTGCGAAGGCTGAGCGAACAGAAGTTCTCCTGCCTGGTCATCCCTGAGTTGTTGTATGCCGGGTGGTTCCGGGATCGGTTCGTGGCCGTGACCCGCCAGGCAAGCCCGCCCGTGTCGCACGCTCCGGCGGCGATAACCTCGCTGCACCTGGAAGCGCTCCGGGAGTTGCGAGAGAGCGGGAATGGTGCCGCTTGTGGGCCTGCTGCTGCACTTGAATGCCGCCAGTTGGCAAGCGGCTACTATTGCGGCCTGGTGCAGCAGGCCATCGCCCGGGCGAGACAGTGGCTGGGAACCAATCCGCTGCCCAGGTATGCGCGTCACGGTGATTTCACGCCTTGGAATCTGCGGCTGGTTGCGGGCGGGCTCCTGGCCTTTGACTGGGAGTATGCCAGCGAGCAGGGAACTCCCGGCTACGACCTGATTCACTTCTTGTTGCGGGCGCGGGCGCTGAAAAGCGCTGGCCGCATCTATGCTCCGGCGGTAATGGAGCGCGAGAGCTGGCGCGAACTGACGGCGTATCTGGAGGCCGTGGATTGCGCCGATCTCGACCCGCGGGCTCTGGTCCTGTTCTACCTGGCGGACCAGATTGCCTTCCTCTATCACACCGATGGCCGGGATTCGGCCATGCTGCGCGACCTTGCCGCCGCGGTTCACGTGGTGCTCAACAAGTAAGCCATGAAACGGCTTAACGTTCTGGTCTCAGCCTATGCTTGCGAGCCGGGAAAAGGTTCGGAAGCCGGAGTGGGATGGAACTGGATCAAGGCTGCCTCCCGTTTTCACAACTTGTGGGTCCTCACGCGGGCCAATAACCGGGAAGCCATTGAGGCTGCTCTGAAAATAGAACCCATCCCGCAGGTGCGGTGGCTCTACTATGACTGCCCGGCGTGGGCCCTGCGCTGGAAAAACCATGGCCGCCGGGTGCGCTCCTATTACTACCTGTGGCAGCTTGCATCCTATGGCTGCGCGCGCCGGCTCTGTTCCTCCGTCCCCATGGATGTCGTCCATCACCTGACCCTGAGCGCTTACTGGCTGCCCAGTTTTCTGCCCCGCTTGCCCATACCTTTTATGTGGGGCCCGATTGGCGGAGCGGAACCTATTCCTCCGCCACTGTACTGCACGCTGTCCTTCGCTCAGCGCTTCCGCGAGCAAACCATCGGTTTGCGGCGCTTCTGGCCGTTGCTCGATCCCGCGGCGCGCCGATGCCTGCGGCGCTCCAGCCTGATCCTTGCCCAAACACCGGCCACCCTGCGCTTTTTGCCACCCGCCGCCCTGCCTCGAACTGAGGTTTATCCCGCCATCGGTATTGAGCAGATAGAGCAAAGTTTCCGGTGCCCCGCCGCCGGCCCGGAGGGCTTTCGCGTCGCCTCTGTGGGCAACCTGTACTACTTCAAAGGGGTGGAACTGGGATTGCGGGCTTTCGCGAAATTCGCCGCCGAGTTGGGCGGTCAAGCTTCCTACTGGGTGCTGGGTGACGGTCCGGAACGAAGCAGACTGATGGCTCTGGCGGCCGAACTGGGGGTGGCCGGGCAAGTGCATTTTGCCGGCCAGTTGCCACGGGCGGAAGTTCTAAAACGGCTCGAGCAATGCGATGTCGTGCTGCACTCCGCCTGGCGCGATCCCCCCGTATTTGCCGTGTTGGAAGCGATGGCCGCGGGCCTGCCCGTGGTCTGCATCGATAACGGAGGGCCGGCGGTGCAGGTGGCGCCCGGGACGGGGATAAGGATTAAAGCCGCAGAGCCCGACGCAATAGTTGAAGGCATGGCCGCCGCTCTGTTGCGCCTGGCTCGCGAGCCGGAATATCGCGCCCAGCTTGGCCGGGAAGCCGCCGCCCACGCCCGGCAGAATTATCTGTGGGAGCGCAAGGCGGAAGCCATCGCCCACTTCTACACCCAGGCTGCTTCTACGCGGGACCGTTTCCAGCCAGCGCCCACAAGTGTGAAACCTGGCGCTCCGGCGCGCTCGCCGGGCCTGCGGGTGGCTGGCAACGCGGCCGTGACCGCCGCCGCCTCCGCCCTGGCTGTGCTGCTGGCCGTTTTGGCCACGCCTTTCATGCTGGCCAGACTGAACTCCGACGGATATGGCGTCTATGTCCTGCTGGCCACCCTGGTGGGATATTACGGGCTGCTTGATCTGGGCGTCGGACAGGCGCTGGCCCGCACCGTTGCGCGGCATCTCGAGGGCGAAGCCCGGCAGCCGCTGGCCGATGCCATCAACACCGCGCTCGTGCTGCAGGCGATGGCCGGGGTGGTTGCCGGCCTGGCTCTGGCCGGGCTCGCTCCCCATATTGCGAGCCTGTTGAGAATTCCGCCGTCCATGCAGGCGGAAAGTGTGGCCGCTATCCGGGTCACCGGGCTGGCGTTCCTGCTGTCCACGGTGAGCAACATTTTTCGTTCTATCCTTGCCGGACTGGAACGCTACGGCTTTCTTGCCCTGATTGACAGTATGGGAGGGCTGGCCACGACGGTGGCGGCGGTATTGGTTCTGCTGGCCGGCGGTCGTCTGCTAGCCATCAGTGTTGCTTCCGCTGTGGTCGCCGCCGTATTGCTGCTGGCCTGCGCCGGACTGGCCTGCGCTCTGCTGCCGTGGTGGCGCTTTCGCGTTCTCATCCAGCCGCGGGCGCTGCGGGAATTGGTTGGTTTCGGCTGGTATATCTCGCTGGGAAGAATTACCCAGACAGTCAGCGCTACCTCGGTTCGGGTGCTGCTTGCCGCCATGTTCGGACCTGCCGCTGTAGCCCAATATGTGATTCCGCAGAGAATTATCCAGGGTCTGGGCGGGCTGCTCAGTTCTGGAGCCTCGGTTCTGTTTCCGCATGCCAGCCGCAAAGCCAAGGAGTGCAACCGGGAAGAACTGGAGAGTTTGTACCGAAGGACCTCGGCCGTTTTCAGCGCCCTTGCTTTTCCTGGCCTGATGGCGCTGGCAGCGCTTGCGGGAGAGATCCTCAGCGTCTGGATTGGACCCCAGTTTGCCGCCCAGAACTGGCGCCTGATGCAGTGGCTATGCTTTTCTGCTTTGCTCGCCTCCTTGAGCACCGTCCCGATCCATTTCGCCTGTGCGCTGGGCCACGTCCGCGGGGTGGCCATCATGTCTGTGGCCACGGGTGGGGCCTCCTTGCTGGCCGCTGCGGTGGGCGGAAGCGCAGGCGGGCTGGCGGGCGCTGTTGTGGGAGTGCTGTGTGCCTCGGGGTTGTGGCCTCTCTGCGGCTTGGTAATAACCTGGCGCTATTTTCACCTGAGCCCGGCGGAATTTGCGGCCCGCATCTGGGCCCCCGATGCCATCGGCAGCGCGCTTCTGTTTCTGGGACTGCGGCACGTTGCCGGCACGTGGAGACTAAATTCCTGGGCGGAACTGCTGGCTCTGGCTGTTGCCGGCTGCCTGCTTTATGCCTTGGCGGTGTTTCCTTTGCGGCTGCGGACGCTGCGGCACGCAACCTGAGAAGACTGTGCGCATCCTGCTGGTGAATACCTATGTGGCCGTCCACGCCGGCGGCCAGGAAAAAGTCGTGCTCGACCTGGCCAACGGGCTGGCGGAGAGCGGCTGCGATGTTTTCCTGCTCAGCCCCATCAGCCGTTCTCCCGCACTGCTGCGCCGGTTGCGGGCGGACGTCCACCGCCTGGAGATGCCCTGGCAGGGATCGCCTGGGGGCGAGGCCGGCCACAGCGCCCTGTTTCGCAGCAGCCGGAAGATCATCCACCGTCATGGAATTGACATCGTCTCCGGCCACGGAAGGATGTTCGGAGTTTATCTGGCGGCGCGCCTGGCGCGCGTGCCTATGTTCTGGACTTTTCACGGCGCCGATGCTCCCGCTTACAAGAGCAGCCTGCGTTTCCGTCTGACCGCGCGCGCGTTTTTGTTTTTGAGCAACGACCCGAATCTGCGCCTGGTGGGCGTAAGCGAGTTCGTCAGCCGGAATCTGCGCCTGCTGTTTGCCGCGGCAGCGCCGGAGCGCATCACCACGGTGGTGAATGGCATCGCCGATCTGGATGGTTTGCTGGCCCTGCCGTCACCCGCGCCGAAAAAACAATTGCGCATCGGCTTTGTCGGACGCCTGGAGAAGATCAAGGGAGTCTGGGATCTGCCGGCTCTGGCCGGACTCCTGCGAGAGAGGCGCGTGCCTTTTGAACTCACGATATTTGGCAGCGGGTCGCAACGGCAGCCTCTGGCCGAGGCTTTTCACCGTGCCGGCTTTCCCGCTGACCAGGTGGTGTTCGCGGGATATCGCGCCGATCCCCTGGGAATGTATGGCGGGGTGGATGTCACCGTGCAGCTGTCGCGCAAAGAGTGGCTGGGCTCCACCATCATCGAGAGTTGCGCCGCCGGACGGCCGGTGCTCGCCTATAACGCGGGGGGGATTCCCGAAATCGTGAAAGACGGCTGCAGCGCTTTTCTCGCACCTCTCGGAGACTTAGAAGCCATTTCCGCGCGGCTGGAGCAGTTCTGGCGCAACCCGCTGTTGCTGGCGCAAATGGGCTGCGAGGCCCGGGCGGTGGCGGCCAGCAAGTTTTCCGCCGGGCGCATGGTGCGCGAGTATGTTGATTTGTTCCGCCGTGCTTTGCCCTCCAGCAAGAGTTCGTGATGCGGATGTGCTGCCCAATCTGCAGTTCCGCCTGTGAGCCCCGGCCCTTGCGCTGCTTCTGTTCGGCTGGTTGCCGGTATGAGCTGGCGCATTGCCGCAGCTGTGACCTGATGTTCTGGACTCCGCCGTCGCAGCCAACCGAACTTTATTATTCCAGCCTGGACTTCGGTATCTACGATACTTCCCACGGCAGCGGTCATGAGGAACTCTCGGCTCATCAAAGAGCCTTCCCCCGGCACTATCGGGGGCGGAGGGGAAAGCTGCTCGATGTCGGGTGCTCAGATGGGAACTTTCTGCGCTGGGCCCAGAGCAACGGATTCGAAGTCTATGGAGTGGATATAGACAGTGTGGCCCTGCAACATGCCCGCAGGATTACACCCCGGGTGTGGCTGCTGACCCTGGCTGAGTTTGCGGAGTGGGCGAGCGGCCAGGGACTGCGCTTCGATGTGATCACCTTTTTCGACGTGCTCGAACATCAGCCCCAGCCCCTGCCCTTCCTGCGCTCGGCGGCTCGTCTGCTGGTTCCAGGGGGTTGGATTGCGGGGACCGTCCCCAACCGGCAGCGCCTGGTGAAGACGGGACGCAGCGCCTGCGAAGCTTTTTGGGACTTTCCGCCTCACCACTTTCTGTGGTTCAACGCCGGTGCTTTGCGCTCCGCCCTGGTCGCCGGTGGTTTAAATGGCGTGGAAGTGCAGTGCCAGATGTACGGCTATGCGACACCCGAGATGCTGCGTCTGGCGGGGAATCCGGTGAAGCGATTGGCGCTGGGGCGTGCGCCGCAGGGGCGTGCGCCGGAGGCTCCATCCGCCATGATGCCGGAGTGGCTTTTTCAGGCATTGCGCCAGGCCAAGCAGGCGGCGCAAGTGTTGCCCCAAGCCATGGAGGCCGGGGTGGAAAGACTGGCGCGCGCCGGCGGCAGCCTGTATTTCCAGGGACGTCACGATGTGGACTGAGACTTCCCACGAGCGTATGGACGGAGTAAGCCACCGGCTGGCCGCCATCGTGGAATGGTTGCGCCAGCTTGCCGGTCTTCTGGGCCGGGCGCCCCGCGTGCTGGATTACGGGTCGGGCACGGGTATGCTGCTCACTCTCCCTCTGGCTCGGCAATGCCCCCAGTTCGCCATGGTGGCCTACGATGTTTCGCCGCGAAACATCGCTGTCTTGCGCCAGGCTGCTTCCGCCGCCACCCTGGGCAACATTCATGCCAGCAGTGACCGGGCGGAAATCAGCCGGCGGGCGCCTTTCGACGCCATCATCTGCGCCGATGTGCTGGAGCACTTGCCGGAGCCGGAAATCGTTCTCCGCGACATGCATACCCTGCTCACATCTCGAGGCTGCCTGATTTTGAGCCTGCCCAACGGTTTTGGCCCTTTCGAAATAGGAACTTTTGTCGCCGACCTGCTGTGGATCAGCGGCCTGGCTCCGGCGGCGCGCAAGCTTCTGCGCCGCCCCATGCAGCCGGGTCTGCCAGGGGACCGCCGGGCTAGGACGGCGGTGACAGACACCCTGGAAGTGGACCCGCACCTTCAGTTCTATAGCCGGGCTTCCCTCAACCGTCTGTTGTCGCGCACGGGCTACGCGGTGAGGGCGCACAAGAATCGCATGTTTCTCAGCGGCTTTCCCTTTTACTACCTGGAGCGCTGGCCGCAAGTGGCGGAGTGGAATGTGCGCGTGGCCGGGAAGCTGCCGCCCAGCTGGTGTTCAGCGTGGCTTTTCATGTGCGCCAAATTCCCGGCTGGGGCGCCGCTGCCGGCGCCGGAGCATTCCCGGACGCGGCGCGCCTGGACCGCGCTCAGGTGTTGGAGCAATCAGAAACGCTGGCAGCAGGAGTTGCAGCGCGTCCCATGATCGTCCTCATCTTTGCCATTCTTCTGTTCAACGCTGTCCTGCCCACCAAATGGCTGCGCCTGGGCGGCATCTCTCTGGGAGATTGGGTGGCGGTAATCAGCTACGCCGCGGCCCTGCTGTACTGGATAAGTCCAGCCCACGCCCGGATTCGTAAGAGCGAGGGCATTTGCTTCCTGTGCATGGCCGCGGTGGCGCTGTCTGTGTTCTCCTGCTGGGCGGGTGGCGGGGAAATGAAGTACATACTGGAAAACGGACGCCAGGTGTTGCATTACCTCTTCTTTGTCCCCCTGGTCTGTGTCGCCACCCAGCGCGCAAGGCTCATGCTGGTGCTGAAAATTTATCTCGGCATCGCGCTGGCCGCCGCTGTCCTGTTGAATCTGTACCATTTTTTCCCGGGACTGGTGAACTGGGATGTAGGTACGGGCGACATCTGGGAGGCCCCCGACGGTGTGATTCGAATCTTCACTCCCGGCATGCATTACGTCTTCCTCGCCCTGCTGGGACTGATGGCCTATATTCCGCCCAGCCACGGCTACCGTTCGCTGGCCAGCGCTGTTGCCTGCCTGGCAATGCTCTCTGCTCTGGCCTGGACCGGCATCCGAACCTATTTCGTCATTCTGGCGGTGTGCCTGGGAGCCCTGTTCCTCATCCTCGGCTTCACCCGGCGCACCCAGCGCTTGTTCAGCCTGGCGGGCGCGGCCCTGTTTTGCGCCGGCATTGCCGGCGGCTTGTTGCTTGACACCGCGGACGCTATCGGCACGCGTCTGGCCACGCTGGCCGGCCTGCGTGAGATCCCGCTCACCCAATTCGACACCGTGGGATGGCGAATGCTGGATGCCGGAAACGCCTTAAGCATGGTCGAAGGCCCGCGCGAATGGTTGTTTGGCGTGTTCGCCAAGCCCTACGCCAGCGAGGCCTGGTTTGGCGCCACCCCCCACATCGCTTACGTCGGCGTCATTTACCATTTCGGCCTGCTGGGAACACTTTGCTTTGCCTGGCTGGTGGCCGGGATTTCTCGCCGGCTCGCGCGCCACTTAGCCGGGCTGGCACGACAAAAGGCATACGACCCGCTCTTTGCCGCCGCCGCCTTGGTCTGGCTGGGGTTGCTGCTGCATTCCTTCGTCGGAGGAACCTTTGCTTCGGGTCCCGCCATCATCACTCTCATCGTCGTGCACTTCATCAGTGTTCTGCCAGACCGCCAATCGTGCCCATCGCGACCCGTGAAATTATGAAAATTTCCATCGTTACGCCTTCTTTCAACCAGTCCCCATACCTGGGAATCGCGGTACAGAGTGTTCTCGACCAGCATTATCCCGAGGTGGAGCACATTGTGGTGGATAACTGCTCGACCGACGGCACCCTTGACGTATTGCGTTCCTATCCTCACCTGCGCTGGAGTTCGCAGCCGGATCACGGTCAGAGCGATGCCCTGAACCAGGGATTGCGCCTCGCCGGAGGCGACATCATCGGCTGGTTGAACGCTGATGACCGGTATTTGCCGGAATGTTTTCAGACGGTGGCGGGCATTTTTCGCGACCGGCCGGAACTAGAGGTGGTGTTTGGCGATTTTCGCTGGGTGGATGCGCAGGGCCGGGTGCTGCGCCGGCGGCGCGAAATTGATTTTGACCTCTTTATTCTGAAATATCTGCATGTGCTGTATGTGCCCACCCCCGCCACCTTCCTGCGCCGGCGGGTCATCTCGCATGGGTTCTTACTCGATCCTTCCTACCACTTTGCCATGGACTACGAATGGTTTTTGCGCATGGCCCTGGGCGGGGTCAAGTTCGCGCATGTGCCCCGGTATTTCGCCGATTTCCGCATTCATCCCGGCAGCAAGACCACGCTTGCGGCCCATCGCCAGCGTGCGGAACAGGAAAAGGCGTTGCTGGCGCTCACTCCCGGGCTTCGCCGCCTGCCCCCGCGGGTGCGGGCGGCGGTCCGCCTGAGCCTGATGGGAGCGGCCCGGGCTAAGAGAACGTGCAAAAAGCTCTGGGGTGGATGTTATTTCGAAATGCCGTGGCGCCGTGCCTGTAGCCGTTGAGAAACATAGTGCCTGAAAAGCTCAGCATCATACTCGCCCACAATTACTACAGCGAGCGGGGCGGGGAAGATGTCGTGTTCGAGCGGGAAACAGAGTTGCTGCGTTCACGGGGCCATCGCCTGGCGGCATTCACTTGCAGCAACCGGGCGCCTGCCCCCTGGAAACAGCTGGCGGTTGCTGCCGCAGGCGCCGGACTTTACAACCTGAAGGCTGCTCACCAGTTTCGGCAGTTGTTGGAGCGGTTCCGCCCCGACCTGGTTCATGTTCACAACACATTTCCTTTACTGTCCCCTTCCATTCTCTCGGTCTGCCGGCGAATGGAAGTGCCGGTGGTGGCAACCTTGCACAATTATCGTTTGCTCTGCCCCGCCGCCACGCTTTATCGGAAAGGTCAGATTTGTCAGGCCTGCCGCCGCTCCAGTTGCCGCTGGCAATCGGTCGCCCGCGGCTGCTATCGGAATTCCCGGGTCTTGTCCGCCGCCGCCTGCCTCATTATGAATGTCCACGACCGCCTGCGGATGTGGCAGCGCTCAGTCAGCCTTTTTGTTGTTCCCAGCAACTTTACCCGCGACCAGTTCCTGGCTGCCGGATGGCCCTCCCGGCAGATATGCACCAAACCTCATTTTGTTTTGCAGGATCCCGGCCCGGGTCTGGGTCAGGGACGATTCTGCCTGTTCGTCGGCAGGCTGGCGCCGGAAAAGGGAGTGCGAACGCTGCTGCGGGCTTGGAAAGAAACCCGCTGTCCGTGGTCGCTGAAAATTGCGGGCGACGGACCGCTGGCGAACGAGGTCGCCTCCGCTGCCCATGGCCATCCGCGCATCCAGTGGCTGGGCGCGCGAACCAGCCTGCAAGTGATGGATCTGCTGGCTCGCGCCGAAGTCCTGATCGTGCCCTCCCAATGTCTGGAAACCTTTGGCTTGGTGGTGATTGAGGCTTTTGCCCGGGCCGTTCCCGTAATCGCCAGCGGCGTGGGGGCGCTCAGCGAACTGGTGCAGGATGGAGAAACCGGCATTGTGGTTCCACCCGGTGATTCATCAGCCCTGAGCGCCGCGCTTGAAACCCTGGCTCAGGGACAGAATCGTGACGCCATGGGCCGCCGGGCAAGAATGGAATTCGAGCGTCGCTATAGCGCCGAACAGAATTACGAACTGCTGCAGGAAGTGTACCGGCGTGCTTTGCGTGCGCCCTCTGCCGGAGAGGACTTAGAACCCTGTGTCGTAGCCGGCTTAAAAGGAATATGAATTCTGGGTTGCCAAACCTCGATCCTGCCACGGAACCTCCTGTTTTCGCGGCTCCCGCAAACAAGACCAGCGCTGCGCGAGCGGAGGAATTCCAGTCGCCTTTGTTTGCGGTGGCCAGAACCCTGCCTCTTGCCTGCGCGCATCCCCCAGCCATTCTTCGCCCCGCCCTCCTGATGGGGGCCAGTGTCGCGCTGCTGGATCTGTGCATGCTTTGCCTGGCCGCGCTGGGCGGTTTTCATTGCTGGTCGCTGCTCCGCCCGCACCCGTTGCCCGGCGTGAGCATGGGGCTGGCCATACTTTTCGCGGTTGTCAGCAGCGCATTTTACGGGCTCTATCCCGGAATTGGAATGGCGGCGGCGGACCAGATTCGCCGCCTGGTGCGCAGTATCACCCTGGGATACCTGCTTCTTATTGCCGCGACCTTTATGGTCCGAGAGTGGAGCTTCGGTTCCCAGGCTGTGCTGCTGCTCTCCTGGGCGTTTTCCGTGACCCTGGCGCCGGCGGCCCGTTCCCTGGCAGGACAGATTCTGCATTCGCGGCCATGGTGGGGCATGCCGGTAATGATATTGGGCGCAGGAAAAACAGCCAATCAGATCATCCGCGGTCTGGCCAGTCACGGTTCGCTGGGCTACCGGCCGGTGATCTGCCTCGATGACGACCCAGGCCGGCATGGTTTCTGTGCCGGAGTCCCGGTCCTGGGCACGCTGGCGGAGGCGGCCTATTTCGCGGAAACCCGCCGCACCCGCTGCGCCATCGTGGCCATGCCCGAGCTTCCGCGGGAGAAGCTGCTGGCCAATCTGGAGCGCTGGTCGCAAATATTCCCTAAGATCATCGTTGTGCCCGATTTGTTGGGCGTCGCCAGCCTGTGGACGGAGTCCCGTGACATGGGCGGCATTCTGGGCTTCCGTCTTCGCTTTAATCTGCTCAGCCCCTGGAACCGGCTCCTCAAGCGCGCGTTAGACGCGGTTCTTTCCTCCATCGCTTTGCTTGTGTCCATGCCTCTGTTCCTTATAGCGGCGTTGTGGATCAAGCGCGTCAGTCCCGGCCCCGCCTTCTATTGTCAGGAAAGGGAAGGCGAAGGCGGTCAGCTCATCCGTGTGCTTAAGCTGCGCACCATGTATCCGAATGCCGAACGCATGCTGGAGTCATATCTGGCGGAAAATGCCGAGGCTCGCCTGGAATGGGAGCGCTTCTGCAAGCTGCGCCGCGACCCCCGCGTGCTGCCTGGCGTTGGCGCGTTCCTGCGCCAGACCAGCCTCGACGAGTTGCCCCAGTTGTGGAATGTGTTGAAGGGCGAAATGAGCATGGTGGGGCCGAGGCCTTTTCCCCGCTATCACAACCAGCGTTTCGACCCCACCTTCCGCAAGCTGCGGCTGCATGTTGCCCCCGGCATTACAGGACTGTGGCAGGTTACCGCCCGCAGCGATGGCGACCTCGAGATGCAGGCGGCGCTCGACAGCTACTACATCCGTAACTGGTCGCCCTGGCTGGATCTCTACATTCTGATTCGCACCATTCACATTCTCTGCACCCGGAAGGGCGCTTACTAACCTCGTTCGTCGCCGCAGGGATTCGCGCGTGAGAACTCCGCGGCTAGGCACAGCATTCCGATGCTCTCCCCCGGCGCTGTTCGCAAATTCCGAATACTGAAAGGAGTTGGCTATGATTCATAAGGGTCGCATATTGGTTACCGGAGCCGGAGGCTTCATCGGACACCATCTGGTGCGCCGCCTGAAGCGCGAAGGCTGCTGGGTTCGCGGCGTGGACCTGAAACATCCTGAGTTCGAGGCCAGTGCTGCCGATGAGTTTGAAATCCTCGACCTGCGCCGCTGGCACAATTGTCTGCAGGCCACCCGCGGTATAGACCAGGTTTACAATCTGGCTGCCGACATGGGAGGAATCGGCTATATCACCGTTTATCTGGCTGATATTTCCAGAAACAATATCCTGATCAACGCACATATGCTGGAAGCCAGCCGGATCAATGGCATCCGGAAATATTTGTTTTCTTCTTCCGCTTGCATCTACGCCCAATCGAAGCAGAGGGCGGCAGAGGTAACGCCTTTGAAAGAAGAAGACGCTTTTCCCGCCGACCCGGAGCCCGGCTATGGCTGGGAAAAGCTCTTTACCGAGGAATTGTGCCGCTACTACCAGAAGGACTACAACTTCGAAACCCGAATTGTCCGCTTCCACAACGTATATGGGCCGCAGGGAACGTATGAAGGCGGCAAGGAAAAAGCTCCAGCGGCAATCTGCCGCAAGGTCGCCCTGCTCGCGGATGGGGAGGAGATTGAAATCTGGGGCGACGGCCAACAGACGCGTTCCTTCATGTACATAGATGACTGCGTTGAGGGTCTGCTCCGGCTGATGGCTTCCCATCATCGTAATGCCCTCAACCTCGGCACCGACCGGTTGGTGACGGTGGATGGGCTGGTGGACATCATCGCCAACATTGCCGGCAAGCGGCTCAGAAGACGTCATGACCTGGCCAAACCGCAAGGCGTGCGCGGGCGCAATAGCGACAACACACGGTTGCGGCAGGCGCTGGGATGGGAGCCTTCGATCACACTCGAAGACGGGCTCGCCGTCACCTACCGGTGGATTGAGCGAGAATTGCGTGCCGGCAACCGCGTGCACACCGCCGAGACAGAACATGCCGTTGCCTCCGACTGACCGCTCCCGGGCTAATGTGCTCGGAGTCGGCATCAACGCTCTCAACATGCAGACGGCTGTGTCGGCGATTGATGCCGCTCTCTCCAGCGGCCAGAAGGGCTACGTGTGCGTCACTGGGGTGCACGGCGTGATGGAGACGCAAAGAGATGAAGGCCTGAAGGCCATTCTCAACAATTCCTTTCTGACTACCCCGGATGGCATGCCCACCGTGTGGGTGGGGCGTTGGCAAGGCTTTGGTGGCATGGAGCGCGTCTACGGGCCGGACCTTATGCTGGAAATCTGCCGCCTGTCGCTGGCCAGGGGCTACACCCATTTCCTGTATGGCGGCAAGCCCGGGGTTGCGCAGCGGCTCCAAAGCGAGCTTCAGCGCGGATTTTCCGGGATCCGTATTCTCGGCGCCCACTGTCCTCCGTTTCGTAAGTTGAACGATGCTGAAGAAAGTGAACTGATTCAGCGCGTCGCGGACCTCAAGCCGGACCTGTTCTGGGTGGGACTGAGCACTCCCAAGCAGGAGCGCTTCATGGCCGACTTCATTCACAAGCTCGACACCAGGCTGATGCTGGGCGTGGGCGCGGCATTCGATATCCATGCTGGACTGCTGAAAGACTCGCCGGCATGGGTAAAAAAGGCTGGACTTCAGTGGCTTCACAGGCTTATTCAGGAGCCGGCCAGACTGTGGAAGCGTTACCTCGTCAACAACCCTGAATTCCTGGTAAAGATCTGTCTCCAGCTTACCGGTCTAAAGCGCTACAAGATTCAGCCCGGCACACCTGGGAGCGGGCTGGTTTCGCGGGCGGCTTAGTTCTCCAGCAGCAGAAGCGCATTCCAAGGGCACGCAAGAGCGTGCCCTTTTTTTGTGGCCCGCCGGGACACAATACGAGTGAGCTACAATCCCCTGCGGAGATGGGCCTTGAGCCTTCGACAAAAAATCACGCACGCCTTCATCGTGGTATTGATGGTTGTGTCGGCCGCTTCCGGCTTGTTTGCGCTCGACTCCTACCAGGTGGCGCTCGAGCCCGACGTCTCAGTAAGGATGAGGGATGGCATCATTCTGCGTGCCGACGTTTACCACCCTAAGGGCGGGAGCAAGTTTCCCGTATTGCTGGAGCGCACCCCATATAACAAGGGAGCCATGGGCGAGGTCGGCTTCGGGCTCGAGGCAGCGGCCCGCGGCTATGTCGTGGTGATTCAGGATACGCGCGGACGTTACCAGTCGGAGGGAGAGTGGTATCCATTTGTCCATGAGTCGAACGATGGCTATGACACGGTGGAATGGGCGGCCGCGCTGCCCTGGTCGGATGGCAGGGTCGGCATGTTTGGTGGCTCCTATGTCGGCGCCACCCAGATGCTCGCGGCCATCTCACACCCACCCCACCTCGCCGGCATATGCCCGGCGGTAACGGCCAGCAATTATCATGAAGGATGGACCTACCAGGGCGGAGCCTTCGAGCAGTGGTTCAATGAATCGTGGACCTCTATTCTGGCGCAGGACACGCTGGATCGCGCGGTCCGCGACCATACCAACGCCTTGAACGGAATCTGGAAACTTCCTCTTGACCGCTACCCTCTTTTTCCATTGCCGGCCGCGTCGTCTGATAAAGACCTGACCCGCAGCCTCGCGCCCTATTTCCTCGACTGGCTTAGTCATCCTTCCTACGACGAATATTGGAAGCGCATAGCCGTGGACGAGCACTACCCGGACATCAACGTGCCCTCTTTAACCGTGGCCGCCTGGTACGACATTTTTCTTGGCGGGTCGCTGCGTAACTACGTTGGACTCAAGTTGCATGCCGGAACGGAAGCCGCTCGCGCCGGCCAGCATCTGCTGATCGCCCTTGGCGGGCATGCCGGCTCCGGCCGCAGAGTGGGGGATGTGGATTTTGGTCCCTCGGCGGAATTCGACGAGCAGCAAGTTACCCTAAGCTGGTACGACCACCTGTTCAAGAATGTGAATAACGAGTTCTCCAATACGAAACGAGTGCGGATGTTTGTAATGGGGGCTAACCAATGGAGGGATGAGGATGACTGGCCTCCGCTCCGCGCGCGCTATACGCGCTATTATCTGCATTCCGCTGGGCGCGCAAACTCGTCCGCTGGCGATGGTTCACTATCCACCGCAGCGCCGGGTCCGGAATCATCCGACCGTTATGTCTACGATCCGGCGCATCCCGTGCCCACCATCGGTGGACCACTGTGTTGTGACTCAGCGCACGTCGAACCTGGACCCCGGGACCAGCACACAGCGGAGGAACGAAGCGATGTGCTGGTTTACACCACGCCCATTCTCGCCCAGGACATGGAAGTGACCGGCCCGGTGAGCCTCGACCTGTATGCCAGTTCCTCTGCTGTGGATACTGATTTCACCGCCAAGCTGGTAGATGTGACGCCGGAGGGTTTTGCCCGCAATCTGACCGAGGGAATTATTCGTGCGCGCTACCGCAATTCTGCTGCTAAGCCCGAACTCATCAGGCCCGGCCAGACTTATAAGGTCACAGTGGATTTATGGGCAACCGGCAATGTGTTTCGCAAAGGCCACAGGTTGCGGCTGGAGATCAGCAGCAGCAACTTTCCTCGCTTTGACAGGAACCTCAACACTGGAGGAGAGCCGGGATCAGGCCAAAGCCCGAAGCCGGCCACCAACACAGTGTTTCACGATGCGAAGCATCCTTCGGCTCTCATTCTTCCCATCATTCCCGGGCAATAATGTGCCGGGAGCCGTGGCAGGTAGAATCTTGCCCCCTCTTGTTTCTTGCTATAGTGACGGCTCACATTCCGGGAGTGAGGAGGGCGAATGATCAACCGGAGAGAATGGCTGTTGGGAACGGGAATGCTGCTTGGCGTGGCGGCCGCGCCGGAGCTTGGCCACGCCTCCCAAATCCAGAATCCGTCGTCCACAGCATCCGCCGCAAGCAAGCCATTGCCGCTGGTCGAGTACGAGCCCAAAAGCATGCTGCACGTCCGCGAGACGAGAGTTGCGCGCTCGCGTCATCCTGCCATTGATTTCCATACCCACATCTCGGTGTCAAAGAAATCCGAAAAAGGCGTAGAACTTGTGCCCGAGCGCCAGTACCTGGGCACTCCCCAGGAACTGCTCGCGGTCATGGACCGCAAGAACCTGCGCGCCATGGTGAACCTCACCGGTGGTTATTATGCGGGCTTGGCGGATGCAGTGGCAAAGTACGACCGGGCTTTCCCCGGACGTTTCTACACTTTCACCGAGCCGTGTTACTCCCGCTTCAAGGAACCGGACTATCCGAAGATTCAGGCACAAGCGCTCGAGCAGGCTTACCGCAACGGCGCCAAAGGTCTGAAAATTCTTAAGACGCTGGGCCTCTATCTGCGGGAGAACATCACTTCAGGCACGCTGGTGAAAATTGACGACCGCAGGTTTGACCCCATGTGGGACGCCTGCGCGCAGTTGAACATTCCCGTGGCCATTCACGTCTCCGATCCCGTCGCTTTTTTCCTGCCCACGGACCGCTTTAACGAGCGCTATGAAGAGTTGAACAACCACCCTGATTGGTCTTTTTATGATCACGATTTTCCCAGCAATGCTGAACTGCTCGAAGCGCGGAATCGCGTGATGGCGCGGCATCCAAAGACCCAGTTCGTGGTGCTGCACGTGGGAAATTTCGCCGAAAACCTGGAAAACGTATCGGAAAATCTGGATCGGTTCCCGAATATGGCGGTTGACATCGCAGCCCGCATTGGCGAACTCGGCCGCCAGCCCCGTACTGCCCGCAGGCTTTTCGACAAATACCAGGACCGCATCCTGTTCGGCACCGATGCTACTCCCCACGGTGACGAGTTCCCCCAGCAGGTGTTTGGCGACCCTCTTTATGAAATCTATTACCGCTTTCTTGAAAGCGACGATGAGTACTTCGATTATGCTCCGGCAAATATTCCGCCCCAGGGCCGATGGAAAATCTATGGAATCGAACTTCCCGACCCCGTGCTGAAGAAGGTGTACTACGAGAATGCAGCCCGGCTATTGCATCTCTCAGCCTGAGATCAGGGTCTACTCGGCGGAAACCATCAAGATATTACAAACCGCTCGAATCGCGGAGGAGATCGAGCCAACCGCTCTGCCGGACTTGGGCTTGCCCGTGGTCGAGCGGAGATGCGAGGCGCGCGCGCTTCGCGTTGACCAGTACTTTGCCCCGCCAGGCGGACCCGCAAAAAACGTAATTAAATGAAACCATAAACTCCAAATAAAAAACCAATTGACAAGCATTCGAAAGAGCAGTAGCGTGAGCGGCGTCGGGCAAGCCCCGTCCCCAATTACCTGGGCAGGGAAGGGCGCG
>Ga0075276_10000022_pt1 | contig 46943 bp, 41 predicted proteins | sample SF_Rice_5C_80N_4_FD_69770 | JGI IMG/M metagenome (GOLD analysis project Ga0075276, IMG submission 69770) | Rice paddy soil microbial communities from Twitchell Island, California, USA - SF_Rice_5C_80N_405 | ecosystem: Environmental > Terrestrial > Soil > Paddy field/soil | place: USA: Twitchell... | reverse complement strand
GCGGGCGCGGTTCCGCTCAGCTTTAACCAGACTGGCGTGCGTCAGTTCTGCTCTGCGGAAGATGCGGTCATCCGCTGGGCTCCCGGCGCGGCTGCCGCGGCTGCGGTAACCACCTCGGCTGCTTGCACCGCCGCTCCCTTCACGCCGTTGCAATAAGTGGTCGGCGAAGTATTTCGGGATAGCCCTTGGGGGCAGGACGCCAGTCCTGCCCCTTTTTTATTTTCGTTGTGCGCCAGCTCGGCCGCTACGCTATGGACGACGGACAATCAGGCTGAGAGAAAGACTTTGATGCCACAGTCGTAATACCCTGTAGCTTGGCATGAAATCAAATCCACGCAGGCGCGATCATTATTCCGGTAAGCAGATTAGGCGGCAGGGGCGGCTGGCGCACAAGCTGGAGATTCTTTACGAAGACAACGCCCTGGTGGCGGTCAACAAGCCGGCGGGGCTGGCGGCGGTGCCGGTGAAGGGGTCGGATGCGCCCTCGGCGTTCTCTCTTCTGCGCGCCGAATTGAAGGCCAAACGACAGCAAGCCTGGGTCGTACATCGCATTGACCGTTTCACTTCCGGGATTCTGCTTTTTGCCAAGACGGAGGCGGACTCGGACGCGCTCGTGCGGCAGTTTCTCAAGCACACCCCAGTGAGAGAGTATCTGGCCGTGGTTCGCGGACAGATTGCGCCGGAGCAGGGCACGCTAATCCATTACCTGCGGCGCGAGGGAATGTTCCAGCGTTTGACGCGAAAAGGAGCCAAGGACGGTACGCAGGCCGAACTGCGCTATTCGCTGGAACGGCAACTGCGCGGTGCTGTGCTGCTGCGAGTGACGCTGGTGACCGGACTGCAGAACCAGATACGAGTGCAGTTTTCCGCCATTGGCCATCCGGTGGTCGGCGACAGGAAGTATCACCCGGAGGAGGCGGCGGAGCGGCGAATCGCCCGAGTGGCGCTGCATGCGGCGCATCTGCAGTTCGTTCATCCTCGCACCGGGGCCAGTGTTGCGCTGGAGTGCGAACCGCCACCGGATTTTCAGGCGTTGGTTCGGGCCTTAGGGCCGTCCGAGGGCCGGCGCGCCTAGTGCCTGTGCGGGCCGGGCAGGAATGCCAGGAGTTTCAGGCCGGGAGCAGGAGTCTTACTTCGTAGGATTCGAGGCTGACAGATTTCGAAACCGGCGAGTGCTGCTGCAAATCCTGGTAACCTTCAAACCCATTCGCAAGTGCGGTTTACAGGACGACGGAACTTCGGTCTACGACATTTCATTGAGCTGACAACTTTACAGCGGCCAGCATCCAACTGCCAGCATCAAAGAGGTGGTACTCATCTGCAGCGGGCCCAGGGTGAAGGGAATGCCTTTGTTTCGCCATTTAGAAGCCTCAGCCACGCGGCGCGGTCGCCATAGGCTTGGGAGTTACACCTTATGGCTGGTGCTGGTTCTGGCTCCCGGGCCTCTATATGGCCAGTCGCCGGAGGCGCTGCCGTCGGCTCCCGCGCCCGGCACGCCTGCGATCCAGGCCGCCCAGGCGCAGCAGAGTCCGTCCCCGGGTCAACAGCCGCAGGATCAAACCAAAAAAGAGCGGCATAGTCCGAGCGCGACTACGGGTTCGCCCGGGCACATCTTCTGGGTGGTTCCGGCCTTCAAGGTGGATTACCAGAACGGCTTCAAGCCGCTGGCGACTAAAGAAAAGTTCCAGGAGTGGGCGCAAGGAGCCTACGATCCGCTGGGCTTGGGTACGGGAGTATTCGAGGCGGCCACCCTGGAGCACTCCTCCACCGACGGCTTCTGCGGCTACGGTCCGGGCTGGGCCGGCTACGGCAAGTGCTTCGGCTCTCTGGAGCTGGATGCCACTGTTTCCAGCTTTATCGGTGACTTTGCTCTGACCTCGCTCCTGCACCAGGATCCGCGTTATTTCCGGCTGGGTAAGGGATCGTTCGGGAGGCGGCTGTGGTACTCGGTGGCGCGCGTCTTCGTCACCTATAACGACTCGGGGCGGACGGTGTTCTACAGTTCGGCGATAACGGGAACGGTGGCCGCGGCCGCAATTTCGAATCTTTACTACCCGCAACAGGACGTGGGAGCCGGGCACACTATATCGCGCATCGCCATTGACCTGGGCAACACCGCCCTCTATGACGCGGCGGCCGAATTCTGGCCCGACGTCCACCACAAGCTGCGGCAAATTTTTTGAAGAGCGGACCTTGGCAGAACGCGGAGCGTGGCCGCGAAAGTTAGCTACCCTGGCTCAGACGAAACTACGCAAGCCCGGGCGCGTTCGAGCAGAAGTTCGCGCTCGCGGGCGTTGCGGGTGAGGGAGGCGGCGCGCTCGAACTCGGAGCGGGCTTCCTCCAAACGGCACAGCTTCTTTAGCAGGTCGCCGCGCACGCTGGGCAGCAGGTGGTAATTTTCCAACGCACGCTCCTTCGCCAGGGCATCCACCAGCTCCAGTCCAGCTGCGGGACCGGAGGCCATGGCCACCGCGACCGCGCGATTCAATTCCACAACCGGAGAAGAGGCAATCTGGGCGAGCGTCTCGTAGAGCTTTACGATGCGGGTCCAGTCCGTTTCCTCCGGCGTGCGTGCCCGGGCGTGGCAGGCGGCGATTGACGCCTGTAGGGCGTAGAACCCCTGACTGCTGCCGGGCTTGATGGCGTCGAGCCCAGCTGCGCGTTCCAGGGCGGCCAGTCCGCGGCGAATGAGTAGCTGGTCCCAGTGGGCGCGATTCTGCTCGAACAGTAAGATGGGTTCTCCCGACGGGCCCACACGCGCGCGCGCCCGCGAGGCCTGGATTTCCATCAGCGCGACCAAGCCATGCACCTCGGCCTCCTGGGGCGCAAGTTCGGCGAGGATGCGTCCCAGGCGCAGGGCCTCCTCGCAAAGAGCAGGCCGAAGCCAATCATCGCCGGCGGTGGCCGAGTAGCCCTCGTTGAAAACTAGGTAGATCACTTCCAACACCGAAGCCAAGCGCGCATTAAGCTCAGCGCCCCGCGGAACCTCGAAGGGAACGCGCTTTTCCGCCAGGGTGCGCTTGGCGCGGACAATGCGCTGGGCGATGGTGGGCTCGGGCACAAGAAAAGCGCGCGCGATCTCCTCCGTGGTCAGGCCTCCGAGCAGGCGCAGAGTGAGCGCCACCCGGGCTTCGGTGGAGAGAATGGGGTGGCAGGAGATGAACATCAGGCGCAGGAGGTCATCGCCCACGTTGTCATCGAGCGCCGTGTCGAGATCGGGCACAGCCATCTCCTGCGCTTGCCGTTCGCGGCCGATCTCCTCGTGCTTCCGCTCCAGGCGCGTGTTGCGGCGGAAGTGGTCAATGGCGCGATGCTTGGCCGTGGCCATGAGCCAGGCGCCGGGATTGTCGGGGATGCCGGATTGCGGCCATTGCACGAGAGCGGCGACCAGGGCATCCTGGGCCAGGTCCTCGGCCAGGCCCACATCGCGCACCATGCGGGTGAGGCCGGCGATGAGCCTGGGGGATTCGATCCGCCAGACGGCGTCTATTGTGGGATGAAGGTTGGAAGCCGCCACAGCTACTGATGACATCATTTCTGATTCATCAGCGCAAGCCGGGCGGCTTCACGGGACCAATGCTACGACTTAGGCTTCATATCTTCCGGCCCCATCATCTGCCGCACCTCAGTTTCGCCTTCCCAGCCCGGCCAGTACTTTTTGTGCAGCTCCATGAAGTGGACCGCCCCTTCGATGGCCTCTTCCCGGGACTTCACCTCAAACTGGGCGTAGCCGCCGATAATCTCCTTGGCCTCGGTAAAGGGACCGTCGGTGACTGTCACTTTTCCGCCGGAGAGCCGCACGCGGGCGCCCTCGGCAGTCGGCCCGAGCCCGCCGGCGCCCACCATGGTCCCGGCTTTGGTTGCCTCCTGCGCCAGCTGGTCAATAGCATCCATCAGAGCCTTGGGGGGAGGGCCGCTCTGCTTCTCTGCGTGCTTCACTATCATCATGAATCGCATTTTTTATCTCCTTATCAGCTTGGTTGCGAGCTGAGCATGGGCGTTCGGCGCCGGCTCTGGGCTCTCGTCTATACGTCGAATAACGGACAAAGGAATCGACACGGCCAAAGAATTTCTTACGCTGCTACCGCTTCTTGGCGACTGCCTGCGCGCGCATCTGTTCTTCCTGCTGCTTGAGCTCAGGAGTCAGCGCAGGACTGAAGTCCTCAGCCTCGAATACCCGGCGAATCTCAATTTCCTTTTCGTGCGGGTTGGGGCAGCGCTTTACCCACTCCACCGCCTCCTCCATGGACCTCACCTGCCACAGCCAGTAGCCGGCAATCAGCTCCTTGGTCTCGGCAAAGGGCCCGTCAATTATCGTGCGTTTGTCTCCGGAGAAGCGGACGCGCTTGCCTTTGGAACTGGGCTGGAGCCCGTCCCCAGCCAGCATTACGCCGGCTTTGACCAGTTCCTGGTTAAACTTGCCCATTTGCTCCAGCAGTTCCCGGCTGGGCAGAACGCCCGCCTCTGAGTCCTTAGTGGCTTTAACGATCACCATGACTCTCATCGTTTTTGCTCCTCGGGAATTTGATGTCTACCTCTGCTGTGACGTCGAATAGCCGGCCTTCAAATCGACACATTCATAACCCTTTTTTCGCCATGAGTGCCGAGGTTCGTCCGCGAAGGCATCCCGCGACAATCCGGTTCCCAGCATCACCAGCAACAGCGGCCAGGATGACAGCAAAAAGTGCCGTAAAAATCCCCACAGAAGCCGCTGGTGACCGGCTTCGGTCTGCAAAAGCTGCGAAACTGAGAGGGATAGCAGCGGGGAGCAAGCCGAGCGCTGCGGAACCGTTGCGGCGAGCCGATGCGTGACCCGGACCATTTGCGCGGCCAGGTTTCCATGCAGGATAAACAAGCCGAGCCCGGCCAGGCCTGCTCCGGCGATAGTTTTGCAAGCCCGAAAGACTGTGTTTTGCCCTGCCATATTCCTTTCCTTCGCCGCTCTTACTCGCTCTACTCACTCGTCGAGCGGGGAATGGCGAATCAACAAGAGGCGTTGAACGGGTTTGTCAGGGGCGCGCTTTTGCCGCCGGACGGGTGAAGAACTGTTCCTTGTTCATGGCGGCGGGAACCGCCACGTCGAAAAAGCCTACCATCATTTCGTTCCAGGTCTGCTCGCCCCACACCACGGTCGCGTTGGGATCGGGATTGTGCGGATTGTTGGCGGAATTGTCGTACCAGGCGATCGCCTGCAATTTGCTCCCCGCCTTCAGAAAGCGCGGTTGAGCCAGCTTGTAGCTGAGCTGCCAGTAAAAATTCCAATTTACTTTGAGCAGAGTCTCGACGCTTCCATCGGCACGTATCAGGTTGTATTCGAAACGCTTGCCGCGCAGGTGCATGTGGGGAAAGAAGCTGAGCAGGATGCAGTCGTTAGGCAGTGTTCCCTGAACCTCTACTTCAAAGTTGTCGGCGTGCGGCGGGATCATCAGACCGTGGCGGTTGAGCTGCAGGGTGAGCACGCGCTGGCGCGGGGGCTGTTTGGCCAATACCAGGCCGATGCTGGTCTGGTCGGTGGCGGCGTGGCCGTTGGTAGTGTAGTGCATCTGGAACACCAGGTCCGAGCCCGCGGGAATAAGTTTGGCCAGGCCTTCCGGCCACCGGTCGGGTGAACTGCCGGGGGCATACACCAGCAGCAGGTCGGCGGTGGTGAACTCCGCGCCGCGGCGGTCTTCAGGGCTGGTGAGAGAGCTAGCGGTAAAGGGAACTCCCACCGGCGCATCGTGCAGCCATTTGGAATGTGGCGGGCGAATGTAAACCACGGCGTGGTGCACGTGGTCGCCAGCGGCGGGGCGAACTTCCGACATCCGCACCCACTGGTCGCGGGTGAATCCGGTGGGCACGATCTCGTAGGTATATTCCACGGCGCCACGCGCGGGAATGGAGACGGGTTTGGGCATGCGTAGCACCAGGTCAGGCTGGGATATGTTCCAACCTTTGGTCCAGTGCGGTGGTGGAGGAGCATCGTGCGGGTTGCCGGCGGGCGCGCCGTCTTCCGCCCAGGCGGTGATGATAGCGATCTGTTGCGGGCTCAGGGAAGGATCGTTGGCAAAGTGGCCGCAGCAGGGGTCGGCAAACCACGGCGGCATCTTTTTGCTGGTGACCGCCTGGCGGATGGCTTGGGCAAAAGGACGGGTCTGTTCGTAGCTGACGAACGGCATGGGCGCTATTTCACCCGGGCGATGGCAGCTCTGGCAGCGCTGCTGCAGGATAGGAAGAACGTCGCGATAAAAAATGGGCGCGGAAGCTGCATCAGGTTTGCCCGGGAAGAGAGCTGCCGCTGCAAGACCGCCCAGAACCAGGAGAATTGCCAAACGAAGCATTGCTGACATTGTGCCCCAGAGCGGGAGGTTTTGCCGAATCGAGGAGCCGGGGCGCCGGAGCTGCAACTTTTCTGATTGAAAATTGGTCCATGACGTCATCTAATCTTGGCGGCTCCGGCCGCTGGTGAAAAGCCAGGGTGTGGAAGCGAATGAACGCACTCGCACAAGATCTCCGATTTGCATTTCGCCAACTGCAGAAAGCCCCGGGTTTTACTCTGACAGTGGTCCTCACCCTGGCCCTGGGCATCGGTGCGACGACCGCCATCTTCTCTCTGGTGGAAGGCATTCTCCTGCGTCCGCTTCCATTTCGGGATCCCGACCGCCTGGTGCTGGTGGGAGATCAGCTGCAAAACGGTCTCGCCAGTAACGTAACCGCCCGCGAAATGCGTATTTATTCCGAGGCGACCAGGGCCTTTTCCTCGCTGGGTGGCTATATCAATATCAATTATGAGCTTTCCGGCGGGGCCACGCCGGAAGAAATCTCCGCGGCTCGCTTTACTGCCGGCGTCTTTCCCACCCTCGGCGTTCAGCCGCTGATTGGCCGTGTTTTTACACAGCAGGAAGAGGAGGGGCGTCAGCCGCTGGCCGTCCTTAGTTATGCCTTATGGCTCACCCGGTACCACCGCGACCCGGGTGTACTGGGCAGTTCGATCGTCCTCGACCGCCGCGCTTACACGATTATCGGCGTGATGCCACGGAACTTTGAGTTTCCCTTTGCGGAGGGACACCTCGACCAGGCGCGGCTATGGGTGCCCATGAGCGTGACCCCCGAAGAGCTCTCCGACGAGCACGCCGGCTTCTGGGGATACCAACTGCTGGCGCGGCTTAAAGATGACGTTACGCCAGAGCAAGCCGCGCAGGATGCCGAGCGCGTGGCCAAGCTGATCATGCGCAGTTTTCCTCCCAGCATGGCGGCCCTGCACATTCGGGGCGTGGTCAGGCCGCTTCGCGAGTACGCCGTATCCGACGTTCGGCCCTTGCTGCACACGCTGTTTCTTGCCGTGGCCGGGGTTTTGCTCCTGGCCTGCGTCAATGTCGCCGGGCTGCTGCTGGTGCGTGCCATCCGGCGGCGGCGGGAGTATGCCGTACGCCTGGCCCTGGGCGCGCGTTCCAGCACGATCCTGCGGCAATCTGTCCTGGAGGGCCTGCTGCTGAGTGTTACCGGAGGCCTGCTCGGCCTGGGATTTGCCGCCGCAGCGATTCGAGCCGCCTTAGGTCTTCTGCCCGATTCGATGCCGCGCGTGGACTCCATCTCCATGGACGCAACCGTCACCGCCTTCGCTTTTCTCCTGGCGGTCTTGACCGGCGCGCTCTGCAGCCTGGCGCCCGCATTCGCGGCCTTGCGCACCGATCCCATAGAAAACCTCAAGGAGGGCATTCGAACCTCCAGCGGCTCCAGCCATGCCTGGTTGCGCTCAGCCCTGGTGGTATCGGAGATTGCCATTGCACTGGTGCTGCTGACGGCCTCGGGCGCCTTCCTGCGCAGCTTTCAGAAGATGCGTGCGGTGGACCCCGGCTTCCGCCCCGACCACGTGCTGGTGGCGGGTTTCGAACTGCCGCTGCGGCAGTATTCCACGCCGGCGGCGGTGGAGGAGTTCAATCGTGAAGTGGTGGACCGCCTGTCCGGCAAGCCCAGCGTGGCCGCGGCCGGCATCAGCAACGTTGTTCCCGACGTCGGCTTTTTCCCGCAATCCACCTACACCATTGAGGGCGAGCGCAGCGACGGCTGGAAGCTGAAATTCGCCCCGTTTGTTATCACCTACGGCGATTATTTCCGCGCCCTGCGCATACCGTTGCTCGATGGCCGCTACTTCACCCCGAAGGACAACTCCACTTCGCTCCTGGTTGTGCTCGTCAACCAAACCATGGCCAGGCATTGCTGGCCAGGGCAGCGTGCCATTGGAAAGCGCATCCATGTCGGCAATCCGAAGAAGGGGTTGCCCTGGGCGACGGTGGTGGGAGTGGTGGGCGATACCAAGCTCGGCTCCGGGGATGAACCGAACATGGAACAGTGGTATTTTCCGGCGCAGCAGCCGGCCACTCTTTTCGGCACTGAACCCGCGGGAAAGCTCATTGAACCTTCGGGCGGGTACATCACCCTGCGCTCGGCGCTTCCTCCCGAGCAGATGGTCCACACCCTGCGCTCGACCGTAGGCGAAGTTGATCCGCTGCTTGCCTTGCAGGAAGTGGAACCGATGACTGAGGCCATCACCAACGTGGAAGCGCCGCGCCGCTTCAATACCGGCCTGATCACCGCCTTCGCCCTGGGCGCGCTCCTGCTGGCCGTTACCGGGATTTATGCCGTGGTGGCGTTTTCTGTTTCTCTGCGCCGCCACGAGATTGCCATCCGCATGGCGCTGGGTGCGCGGCGGGGCGGCATCGCGCGGCTGGTGCTCAGTTTGGGCGCGAAATTGGCGCTTCTGGGATGCGCGCTGGGTGTGCTCGGAGCGCTGGCCGCCTCGCGCCTGGTGAACGCCTTTCTCTTTGAAGTCAGTGCCACCGACCCATTGATCTACTTGGGCAGCATTTTGATGATGATGCTAATGGCGCTAATGGCATCGGCGTTTCCCGCCACCCGAGCCGCTTCGGCGGACCCGATCGAGGCGCTGCGATCGGTGTAGCTTTAAGTCGGCTCGGCGAGCCGCACTGGCCAGCGCAGGGAGAGACAACATTCCGAGCGCGGAAGTGGATCAGAACTGAGTGGCCTTGGTCCCTGGGCGGCCGGAGTGGAATGAGAATCGGGCTGATTGCTCCACCCTTCATCAGCGTTCCTCCCAAGGACTACGGAGGAACGGAGCTGTTCATTGCGCAGCTGGCGGAAGGGCTGCAGAAGCGCGGCCTGGAGGTGGTGGTCTATACCAACGGCGAGTCCACGGTAGGCGTGGAAAAGCGCTGGCTCTATCCCACCGCGCAATGGCCAATCAAGGTTGATAGCCACTCCTTTTTGAAGGATGCGGAGCACAGCGCCTGGGCGATGCAGGATGCCGCCTCCTGCTGCGACCTGCTGCACTTGCACGCCGCCCCTGTGCTTGCCTGTTTGCGCTTCGTGGACCTGCCGGCAGTTTGCACCTTGCATGGGCCGCACGACCCGAAAATGTCGGAAACATACGCCCGTTATCCGCAGGTGAACTACGTCTGCATCAGCGACTCGCAGTGCCGGCAGGAGTCCATGCCGCGCATGCGCACCATCCACCATGGCATTGACCTGGCTTCCTATGAGCTGTGCACGCACAAGCAGCAATACCTGAGCTTCATTGGGCGCATCGCACCCATCAAGGGCGTGCACCTGGCGATTGACGTGGCCAAGCGCGCTGGCATTCCGCTGAAGATTGCGGGCGACGTTCAACCCGCCTACCGCGATTACTTTGAAGCCAAGGTCAAGCCGGAAATTGACGGGCAGTTCATCGAATACATCGGGCTGGCCGACCTGCATGCCAAGAACGAGTTGCTGGGGAATTCCCTGGCCATGCTGTTTCCCATTCAGTGGAACGAGCCCTTTGGCCTGGTGATGGTGGAAGCCATGGCTTGCGGGACGCCGGTGCTGGCCCTGGGCGGCGGGTCGGTGGTCGAGGTGGTGAAAGACGGGGTTTCGGGCTACGTGTGCCGCTCGGTGCGGGAACTGGCCAAGCGGGTAACCCAGCTCAACTTCGATCCGGCCGCGCTGCGCCGTTACGTGGAGGGAAATTTTTCCCTGGAGCTGATGGTGGGAAAGTATGCCGACCTTTACGCCGAGGCGGTGGCAGAATCGCAGCGGCAGCGGGGGGCTGCTTAGAAGACGTGCCCAATCCCAGAAGCCAACCGAGCACCTCTGGTGACTTCACCCACCGGAACCAGCATCCAATCTTATTGAGCTTTTGGCATGGCCACTCGTCACCTGCAAGTTGATGATCTTCCGGGCACACACCGAGCGGGCGCGAGGAAGTGGCTGATCATTAGTTTGATTGTGCTGGCCGTAATCGTGGCGGTGGCCGCGGTTCTGTTGGCCGTCAACTGGCCGTTTACGCGCAAGCGGGTGATTCAGCGCCTGCAGGAGGCGACCGCCACTGCCGTCCGGATGGGCACCTTCAAGGCGGAGTACTTTCCTCGTCCAGGCTGTGTGGCGGAGCAGGTCACATTTCAGAAGGCAGGGAATCCACAGCCGCTGATGACCATCCGCAGCCTGACCATTCGCGGCAGTTTCTTCGGGCTGTTTACCAAGCATGTTTCCATCGTTCGCGCCGAAGGCACCCACATCGCGCTGCCGGCTTTCGGTACTGGACAGTCCCTGGGAGGAAACAACCAGAGCGGCACGATCATTGATCAACTGGTGGCAGATGGGGCAGTTCTGGACATTCTGCCGAAAAATGCGGGAGCGCAGCCCACCCGATTCCTGCTGCGCCGGTTCGAACTTCGCGGGCTGGGCGGAGAACGCGCGCTTACCTTTCACACGGTTGTCGAAAATCCCAAGCCGCCGGGCGAGATCACCGCCAGCGGCAGCTTTGGACCCTGGAAGACTGGGAGCGCGGCTGCGACCGCGGTTTCGGGCCGCTACGCCTTCCGCCACGCTGACCTGAGCGTGTTCCGGGGAATTGCGGGAACGCTCTCATCGGATGGAACGTTTCGCGGCACGTTTCATGATCTGCAGGTGCAGGGAACCACCGACACGCCCGATTTCGAAGCGGCCCACAGCGGGCACAAATTCCGGCTGAGCGGGCAATTCCGCGCGCGGGTGGACGCCACCAACGCTGACGTCACCGTGGAAAACGCCGCGGCGCTGCTGGGGCACACCACTATTGCGGCGCAAGGGCGAATCGCGCGCACACAAAACGGCCAGGGCAAAACCGCGTCGCTCGATTTCGCCGTTCGCGACGGGCGCATTGACGACGTGTTGCTGCTGTTCGTGAAGGACCCGCGGTCACCCCTGATGGGCATTACCAGTTTTCGTGCCCACGTTACCATCCCACCGGGCCGGGAGGCCTTTGTCCGCAAAGTTCAACTGCAGGGTGAATTCGGCATAGGCGGAGCGAAGTTCACCAGCCCTAAAACTGAAAAGTCACTGACCGACCTCAGCCTGCGCGCGCGTGGGGAGAAGGATAAGGTCGAGGAGGACCCGGCGCGGGTGCTCTCGGGCCTGCAAGGCCACGTGGCGCTCAAGAACGGCGTAACCACATTCACCAACCTCAGCTTTACCGTGCCCGGCGCGCGCGCGCAAGTGCATGGCACGTATAACCTGGTAAATGAGCGCATCAACCTGCACGGGCTGCTGCGGATGGACGCCAGCCTCTCCAACGCCACTTCAGGTCTCAAGTCATTCCTGCTGAAGGCGCTGGGCCCCTTCCTGAAAAGCAACCACCGTGGCGAGGTGCTGCCCGTCGCCGTCACGGGCACCTACGGCCATCCCTCGTACCACATGTCGCCGCAATCAAAGAAGTGAGCTCGCACGGGTTCTGGGAAATTTGGTCCGGCCTGCGAATCTGCTAATCTCGCGGGCATGGAGAATCCGGGAACAAGCGCCGCTGGCCGCCCCATTCCATCCTTCAGCCGGGGAAAGCTCAATGCCGCCCTGGTGAAGGGCACCATTGTGGGTGCGCTGGGCGGATTGTTGTTCGGCTTCGATACCGCGGTCATCTCCGGCACCACCAGCGCCCTCACGCGCGTTTACCAGCTTAGCCCGCAGTCGTTGGGCGTTACCGTGTTCAGCGCGCTGGTGGGCACCATCTTTGGCGCCATGCTGGCCGGCTTTCCCGGGGAGCGCTATGGCCGGCGAGACAGCCTCCGCATTCTGGGCGTGCTTTACGTGGTCTCCGCCGTTGGTTGCGCTGTGGCTTGGAACTGGGATGCGCTGGTGGCATTCCGCTTTATCGGAGGGCTGGGCATCGGCGGTTCTTCCGTGCTCGGCCCCATGTACATTGCGGAAATCGCTCCTGCGCGGCTGCGCGGGCGCCTGGTTGGCCTGTTCCAGTTCTGCGTGGTATTCGGCATTCTCCTCGCCTACTTCTCCAACTACGTGATCGGGCTGGCGCATTTCGGAGCGGCGGAATGGCGCTGGATGTTCGGCGTGGCCGCCATCCCGGCAGCCGTGTTTTTCCTGCTGTTATTCGGCATCCTCCGCAGCCCGCGCTGGCTGGTGAAAAAAGGCCGCGTGGAAGAGGCGCGCGCAGTGTTGCGCCATCTGGGGGATGACAATTATGAGCAAGACCTGCAGGAGATTGTGCAGTCGGTCCACCTGGAGCAGCGCCAGACCCGGGAGCCGCTGTTCAGCCGGAAGTTCAAGCTGCCCATTTTTCTGGCCGTCACCATCGGCATGTTCAACCAGCTTTCCGGCATTAACGCCATTCTTTATTACCTGAACGACATCTTTGCTCATGCCGGCTTCAGCCAGGCCTCGGCCAGCCTGCAGGCGGTGGCGGTGGGATTCACTAACCTGGTGTTCACCGTGATCGCCATGTCGCTGATAGACAAACTGGGGCGCAAGACTCTGCTGCTGGTGGGAGCGGTGGGTACGGCGCTCTGCCTGGCCGGCGTGTCGGCCGTGTTCTTCACCGGCCGCCATGAAGAAAAGCTGGTGTGGCTGCTGATCGGCTATATCGCCTTCTTCGCTTTCTCCCAGGGCGCCGTCATCTGGGTGTACCTGGCCGAAGTTTTTCCCAACACCGTCCGGGCCAAGGGCCAGAGCCTGGGAAGCTTTTCCCACTGGTTCATGAACGGGCTGATTTCGCTGGTCTTTCCCATGGTGGCGGCGCGCTCCGGGGCTTATCCCTTCGTGTTCTTCTCCGCCATGATGGTGCTGCAGTTTTTCGTGGTGCTGTTCATCTACCCGGAAACCAAGGGTGTCACCCTGGAAGCCATGCAGAAGAAGATGGGCATCGCTTAGGACTTCCACTTCTGCTAAAGGGCTGAAAGAAGCAACACCTTTCCTTTCTATTTGAGATAGAAGATTGCCAGCATGTCTCGACGAAAGATTGGTGCAGTTGGTGGTGATGCAGGTGAGATGTTCGGGCCTAAAAAGCCCTCAGGATGACGCCTCCTGACGTTCATCTTTGCCCCTGCCCAGAAGCGTGGCCCTGCTAGTCTTCATTTTGCCCGGTGGAGCCGCCAACTTGGGCCTGCGGGCGAGCATCCGTCTAAATAACAAATTCTCAAAGTTCCCTGGTGAGGCTTAGCATGCGGTTTTCAAGCTTTGTAAACGGGTTGCGCGCCGGTATTTTTGTGTGGCTGTTGTGCCTGGCAACGGCGCTTGCGGTTGCGCAGTCGGAACGGCCGGTGGCCATCAACGTTGGCGGGGGGTTCAGCCCGCTAGTTGGAGACATGAGCAGTCACTTGAACAATGGCTGGCACATGACGGGCGGGGTGGCCTACAACGTAAATAGCGTTTTCAGCATTGGGCCGCAGTTCACCTACAACGGTTTGGGGGTTACCCGGTCCGCACTCAGAGAAGCAGGCACGCCCGGGGGCGATTCCAATGTCTGGTCTATTACCGCCGAACCCAGGTTGCAACTGCCCTTCGCGTACAAGCTCCGTCCCTACGTCGTGGGAGGAGTGGGCTATTACCGGCGTACGCTCAACTTTACCCAGCCGGCGCTGATCAACGTCACCTTTTTCGATCCCTTCTTCGGCTATGTATTTCCGGGCGTGGTGGGCACCAACCGGGTGCTCAAGACCGACAGCCAGAGCGGAATCGGCGGCAATGCCGGTGCGGGATTTGCCATCAAGCTGGGGCGGGAAGGCACGGAGTTCTTCACCGAAGCGCGGTATGTCTACGCGGCTACAGGGAATGTGCCCACGCGCATGGTTCCCGTGACCTTCGGGCTGCGGTTCTAAATTAGCAACGCGCATGCACGCTGGGAGCTGCGTGGCGGTGAGACCTTCCTGCAACGTCTCTACGGATGTCCCGTCTGTTTTATCCGTGCTCATAGGCGGCGCAATGGACTCCGGGTTTTCCGAAAGCGTTGCCAACAACGTCTCTAGCGCAGGTGTTCGTTGACGGATGACGCTAGGACGCGGGCGAGCGGCCCCGCGCTACAAGAGCCTGAGCGTAGAGACCCAGGTCTCTCATCGGGCTGAGGTTATCGGTCGCGGGAAACCACGAAACCAGGCACCCAGAGCAGGGCGCGCTTGATTTCGGAGTCGGGAAAGGTGCAAATCGCCTGGCGGGCGGATTCCGCGTATTCCTGGGCGCGGCGGGTGGCCGCCTCCACCGAACCGTATTGCTGCAGCATGGCCAGAATGTCGGAGTGGGTGAAGCCGTTGAAGGCGCGTTCGCGCAGCACGGCTTCGATTTTCTGGCGCTCCTCCGGGTTGCAGTGCTCCAGCAGGTGTATTACCGGCAGTGTTACCTTGCCTTCGCGCAGGTCGCTGGCCACCGGTTTGCCCAGAACGTCCTCGGTGGCGGTCAGGTCGAGCACGTCGTCGGCGATCTGGAAAGCCATTCCCAGGCTGCGGCCATACTCCGCCAGGCGCTCTTCCTGTTCGGCGGAGACTCCGCCCAGAATTCCTCCCAGGCGCATGCACACGGAAAACAGGCAGGCGGTCTTGCGGTAGATGAGTTCCAGATGCTCATCCAGGGAAATGCAGCGCCCGAGCTTCTCAATCTGCAGCAGTTCACCCTCGACCATGCGCTGGGTCAGGTCTATAAGCACGTCGAGAATGCGGAAGTTGCGCTCCTGCACCGCCAGCTTGAAGGCCTGCATGTAAAGCCAGTCACCGGCCAGCACGCAGCGTGAGTTGCCCCATTGATGGTTGGTGGAAGGGCGCCCGCGGCGCATCTGCGCCTCGTCAATGATGTCGTCGTGCACCAGGGTGGCGGTGTGGATAATCTCCACCACCGCGCCCAGGCGGATCGCGCCCCGCCCTTCATAGTCGCATAGCCTGGCGGAAAGCAGCAGCAGCGCCGGGCGAATGCGCTTGCCCCCGCCGTTGCGCAGGTACTCTCCAATTTCGGTGATGACCTGGACGTCGGATGCGGTATCGGCGCCGAACTCGCGCTCGATGGCGAGCAGGTCCTCGCGCACCAGCTCAAACACCGACTGCAGCGTGATGGGAGCGATGGTGGCCACGTTCAGTTGCGTTCGTCCACTACTGCTTCACTGCGATGCCGCACCACCGTGCGGTGCTGCACTCACACCGTGCGGTAATTCGTGAATTGCATGTCAATGCCGAAATCGCTGTTGCGCAACAGGGCAATCACCGCCTGCAGGGTGTCGCGGTCCTTGCCGCTCACCCGCACCAGGTCGCCCTGGATGGAAGCCTGCACCTTCTGTTTGGAATTCTTGATGGTCTTCACGATCTCGCGCGCTTTCTCCGTGGGGATGCCCTGCTGCATGGAGATTTTCTGGCGCACAGTCGAGCCCGCGGCCGGCTCAATCGCCCCGTAAGTGAGCGCCTTCAGGGGCACGCCGCGCTTGACCAGGCGCTGTTGCAGCACATCGTTCACCGCCTTCAGCTTGTAATCGTCTTGCGAGGTCAGGATGATGGCGTCTTTGCCTTCCAGCACAATGTTGGATTTTGAGTCCTTGAGGTCGAACCGGGTATGGATTTCCTTCAACGCCTGCTGCATGGCGTTGGAGACTTCCTGCAGATCCACCTTGCTGACGATGTCGAATGAGTTCTCAGGCATACGGTTAAACCACCATTATCGCGTGCTACTTGAATTAGAGCTATGCAATTTAAAAAAGTCGTAAAAGTTACGGCTCGTGCCTTCGCCCACCCGCTCCGGCGAAAGGCCGCGCAGGTCGGCGATTTGCCGCGCCACCTCCACCACAAACGCCGGCTCGTTGCGCTTGCCGCGATGGGGCACAGGCGCCAGAAATGGCGAATCAGTCTCGATAAACATGCGATCCAGCGGCGCCTCCCGGGCCGCGTCGCGAATGTTCTGCGCCTTGGCGAAGGTTACATTGCCGGCAAAGGAGATGATAAAGCCCATGTCCAGCGCCCTCTTCATGTGCTCCAGTTGTCCGGTAAAGCAGTGCAGCACGCCGCCCAGGCCGCTCTGGGCCCAGTGTTCGCGCATCAAGTGAAGGCAATCCTGCCAGGCGTTGTCGCTGCCGTCTGATGGCCGGCAGTGAATGACGATGGGCAGCTTGGCGGCGCGCGCCAGTTCCATTTGGCGCACGAACACCTCGCGCTGCACCTCCCGCGGTGAGTGGTCGTAAAAATAGTCCAGCCCGATTTCGCCCCAGGCAATCACCTTGGGATGCCTGGCCAGCCGCTCCATTTCCTCGAAGTCGCTGTCCATCGCCAGCTTGGCTTCGTGCGGGTGGATTCCGATGGTGGCCAGAATCCAGTCATGCCTTTCCGCCAATTCGATGCCGCACGCCAGCGACCCCGGTCCCGTACCGCTGCCGATGGCCACGATGGTTTCAAGGCCGGCGGCCCGCGCCCGCTCCAGCACCTCTCCGCGGTCGCCATCGAACTGGGTCATCTCGAGATGGGCGTGCGAGTCTACAAACAAGCTACTTGGTTCCTGGCTTCTAGCTGACTAGCTGGCTAGCTTTTAGGCTCTTCGCTGTCAGCTCTCTGCTGTTAGCTTTTCACCTATTGATGGCTGCATAGGCAACGTCCCTAGTACATGGTCAATATGTTCTGTCATCCCCAGCGAGCGCGCCTGATCCCGCTTTGCGCGAGAAAGAGCGCGAGTCGAGGGACCTTGCGTCTTGCCCGGCATCCATAGGACATTTCGTATGCCGCGAACTACCAACTACTAACTACCAGCTACCGCGTCCCGCTACTTCAGTCTTGCCCCTATCGGCACGTCCTCCAAAAAGCTGGCCAGCACAGGTTGGCCCTGCTCGCCGACGGAGGCAGCCACAATCATGCCGTCGGAGACCAGGCCGCGCAGCTTGCGGGGGGCGAGGTTGGCCACGATCACTACCTTGCGCCCGATCAGCAACTCGGGGGCGTAAGCTTCGGCAATTCCGGCCACCACCTGCCGCACTTCGCTGCCCAAGTCCACTTCCAGGCGCAGCAACTTGTCCGCGCCCTTGACCTTTTCCGCAACTTTGACCTGGCCCACGCGCAACTCCACTTTGGCAAAATCCTCAATCCCGATCTTGCCTTCGGGTATGGGAGGCGCGCTGGCTTTGCCGGGCGAAGCCGGGGTGGTGGCGCTGGCCCCGGCAGCCGAGGCCGCCGGCGCGGGCGCAGGTTTCACTTCCACGGCCAGGCCGGGATGTTCTGGCGCAGTTTCTGCTGGTTTCTTTTCCGTTTCCACGGTTTGAGTCCTTCGTTGCTGTTCCATGGTCTGCATCTTTTCTACAGCGCTCTTGTCGGCGCGGGGGAAGACGGGCTCTACCTTGCCGATTTTGGTGCCCAGTTGCAGTTGGCCCCATTTCAGTTCCCCCAGCTTGAAGTTCACCATCTCGCCCAGACCCAGTTGCGCCCAGATGCGCGCACTGGAGTCTGGAATCACGGGAGTCACAAGCGCGGTGACCACCCGCAGGGCTTCGGCGCTGGTGTAAAGGATGGTGCCCAGCCGGGCCCGGCTGAGTTCGTCCTGCTTTTCGCCCAAAGTCCAGGGTTCGTTTTCCACCAGGTACTTGTTCACCGCGCTGACCAGTGACCAGGCGGATTCCAAAGCGCGGGAGAACTGGAATTCCTCGAAGTGGGTGTTGAATTCGGCGATGGTGCGGCGGGCGATTTCCGCTATCTCGTCATCCGCCGGTTTGCGCGCGGCCGTGGCCGAAGGATACGGCACCTGTCCGCCGAAGTAGCGCGTGATCATGGTCAGCGTGCGGCTGGCCAGATTACCCAGATCGTTGGCCAGGTCGGCGTTGTAGCGCTGCACCAGCGCGTCAAAGGAAAACGAGCCATCCTGCCCGAAAACGATCTCGCGCAGCAGGAAATAACGCAGGGCGTCGCGGCCCATGGTATCCACGATGGTTTGGGCGCGCACCACATTGCCGCGCGACTTTGACATCTTGTCGTGCTCGAAAAGAAGCCAGCCGTGCGCCACAATCGTTTTGGGCAGCGGCAGTCCGGCAGCCATCAGAAACGCCGGCCAGTACACACAGTGGAAGCGCACAATTTCCTTGCCGATCATGTGAACGTCGGCGGGCCAGTAGCGCTGGAAGCGCTGCTGGTCGGCGGGATCGGGCGAGCCAAAGCCGATGGCGGTGCAGTAGTTGCTCAGCGCGTCCAGCCACACATAAATGACGTGCCCGGGATCCTCAGGCACCGGCACGCCCCAGTGGAAGGTGCTGCGCGTCACTGAAAGGTCGCGCAGGCCCGAGCGCACAAATGACGTCACTTCGTTGCGCCGCGTTTCCGGACGGATGAAGTCAGGCTGGTCGTGGTAAAGCTTCAGCAGCTTGTCTTCGAAAGCGGAAAGCTTGAAAAAGTAGTTTTCCTCGCTCACCGTCTCCGTGGGGCGGCCGCATTCCGGGCAGGGCGCGCCCGGGCCGGCGGAATCCACATAAAGCTCGTCAAACACGCAGTACTGCCCGGTGTATTTGCCCTTGTAGATGAAGCCGTTATCGCGCAGGCGGCGAAACATCTCCTGCACTCCGCGCTTGTGCTCGGCGTCGGTGGTGCGGATGAACTTGTTGTAGGTCAGGCCTAGCAGGTCCCAGAGCTGGCGAAAGGAGGCGGAAACCTCGTCCGCCCACTGCTGCGCCGGCTTGCCCGCGACCTGTGCGGCGCGTTCCACGTGGACGCCGTGTTCGTCGGTCCCGGTCAGGAAGAAGACGTCCTTGCCCAGCATGCGATTGCGCCGCGCCAGGGCATCGCACACAATGGTGGTATAGGCGTGCCCGATGTGAGGGCGCGCGTTGACGTAATAAATCGGGGTGGTGATGTAGAACTTGTTATCCATGCTGGGGTGGTTCCGCGCCCGCCAGGTACACGCGAATCGCTTCCTGCATTACGCTTTTCAGCGGCAGGTGCTGTTCGCCGGCGATTTTGCGGCAATCCTCGTATTCCGGAGCGTAGTTGCTGATGCTGCCGTTCAGGCTGGCGACCTTCATGCGCACCTCGCCCCAGCGGGTCTGCACACCTACCCAGCGCCGGCTCAGCGTCTGCCGCTGCTCATGGCGGATGCGCACGCCCAGGGTCGAAGTTTCGGCAAAAATCAGCCTTGCCAGGCGCTCGGCATCGCTGGGTTTGGCCAGCACCGTCAGCAGCATGCCGGGACGGTTCTTCTTCATCTGCAGCGGAGTTCCAAAAGCGTCCAGCGCGCCCTCCGCCAGGGCCCGGTCCATCACGTAGCCGAAAACCTGCGGGTTCAGGTCGTCAATGCTGGCTTCCAGAACGGCGATGGCTTCCTCGGTGGGCGCATGCGCCTCCGCGCCGGATTCGCCCACCGTCAGCCGAAGCACGTTGGGATAGCCGGAAAAATCGCGGGTCCCCGCGCCATAGCCCGTAGCCCTCACCTTCATGCTGGGGAAGGCGGCAAAGCGCGCCGCCAGCGTCTTGGCGATAGCCGCTCCGGTGGGCGTCACCAGCTCTTTCTGCGGGCCGGAAGAGTACACCGGCGCCTCCTTCAGCAATTCCAGCGTGGCCGGCGCGGGGATGGGAAAGGTCCCGTGGGCGCACACCACCGTGCCCCCGCCCACATTCAGCGGCGAGCAGGTCCATTCCTCCACTTGCAGTGCCTCCGCCCCCACCGCCGCGCAGACTATGTCCACTATGGCGTCTACTGCGCCTACTTCGTGAAAGTGCACCTGCTCGACTGGCAGGTCGTGGATTTTCCCTTCCGCCGCACCTAGATTCTCAAAAATTGCGATGGCCGTATTTTTAGCTGCGTCGGAAATCCCCTGCGCCGCTCGGATGATCTCCCCAATCTCCTTCAGCCCCCGCCCCTGCCCATCGTGATGCTGCTCATGCGGATCACGGATATGCTCTTGTGGCGCGGGCGCCCCCGCCCGCGGCTTTTGATTCTCCCCCTCATGCTCGTGCTCATGCTCATGATGATGATGGACTGACTCCTGACTCCTGGCTCCCGACTCCCGCCTTTCGTACTCTTCGCGCGGCAAGTCCTTATCGCCATGGGAGTAAACATCCACCTTGGTGGCGGCAATGCCGCTGCGGTTGACCCGGCAAATCTCCAGCCGCGCGCCTACCCCCAGCGCGTGGACGGTCTTTTCCAGCAGTTCCGCCGGCACTCCCGCGTCCACCAGTGCGCCCAGAAACATGTCGCCGCTGATGCCGGAGAAGCAGTCAAGGTAGGCTATGCGCATAACTATCTAGCGAAATTCCAGACGATTACCGAAACTTCATCATAGGGAAGGGCACACTTGGCGTCAAACCGTGGCCGCGGCACGGCTTTGTTATAATCACTGTTCTCTCAACAATTTACGGACTCATCATCCCTTGTATAGTCAACTGCAACGACGCCTCGCCCAGCACGTGCAAGCCTTTTTGCGCCGCCAGTACGACCTGGACTTGCCCAACCTGGTAATTGAGCAGCCGCCGCGGGTGGTATTGGGGGAATACGCCCTGCCTCTGGCCTTCGAACTAGCCAAAAAGCTGCGCCAGCCGCCCCGCAAGATCGCCGAGGAAATCGTTGCCGGCATCGGCCCCATCGAAGGCTTTGAAAAGCTGGAACTGGCCGGGGCTGGCTACATTAACGCCCGGGTGGACCGGGGAGCGATGGCGCGCGCGTTGGCGGAAGGTCAGGGTATGCAGGCCGAGCCCCAGCCGGGCAAAATCCTGGTGGAGCACACCAGCATCAACCCGAACAAGGCGGCGCACATTGGGCACCTGCGCAACGCGATTCTGGGTGACACCTTCGTCCGCCTGTTGCGGGCCGCCGGCAACACCGTGGACATCCAGAACTACATTGATAACACCGGGGTGCAGGTGGCGGACGTGGTGGTGGGCTTCACCGAGCTGGAGAAGAAGTCCAAAAGCCACGTAAAGGCGCTGATTGCCGCCCCCAAGCCGCGCTTTGACTACTATTGTTGGGACCTCTACGCGCGCGTCTCGCCGTGGTACGAGCAGGACAAAAAGAATCTGGAGGCGCGCGGCCGGGTCCTGCACGCCATCGAGCAGGGCGGCAACGAGCTGGCAGAGATGGCGGAGCTGATTTCCACCGCCATTATCAAGCTCCACCTGGAGACCATGGAGCGGCTGGAGATCGAGTACGACTTCCTGCCCCGGGAAAGCGAAATCCTGCGCCTCCACTTCTGGGAGGCCGCGTTCCAAAAACTGAAAGAGCACGGCGTGCTCTCCTACGAAACCCAGGGCAAGAACGCGGGCTGCTGGGTGATGCGGCGGGCCAAGGCTGCGGCCGCGGGCGCGGCGGAAACCACCGCTGAAACCACCGAAGAGGACCAGAAAGTCATTGTGCGCTCCAACGGCACGGTGGGCTACGTGGGCAAGGACATCGCCTACCACCTGTGGAAGTTCGGGCTGCTGGGGCGCGACTTCGGCTACCGCGAGTTCTACCGCTATCCCAACCGGCGCCAGTGCTGGGTGTCCACCGATTACGAGCACAACCAGCCCGGCCACCCCCACTTCGGCGACGTGAGCGCCATCTACAACGTGATTGACGCCCGCCAGGCGGAAGCCCAGAACACGGTGGTGGAGGCGCTGCGCGGCGTGGGCTACAAGGAACAGGCCGACCACTACACCCATTTTTCCTACGAGATGGTGGCGCTCACTCCGCGCTGCGCGCAGGAGCTGGGCTACACGCTTTCCGAGGACGAGTGGGGCAAGGCTTACATCGAAGTTTCCGGGCGCCGCGGCTTCGGGGTAAAGGCTGACGACCTGATGGACGCGCTCATCACTTCCGCGCGCAAGGAGGTGGACGCCCGCCACGCCGAGTTGAGCGGGGAACAGCGCCACACCGTCGCCAGGCAAATCGCCATGGGGGCGCTGCGCTACTTCATGCTCAAGTTCACCAAAAATTCCGTGATCGCCTTTGACTTCAAGGACGCGCTCAGCTTCGAAGGCGATACCGGGCCCTACGCGCAGTACGCCGTGGTGCGCGCCAGCAACATTTTCCGCAAAGCGGGTGTGGAACCGGAGCAGTTGAAGCCCGCGGAGGTGGACTTCGCCAGGTATTTGCAGGGCGAGGCCGGGAACGAAATTTGGGAGCTGTGGTTGGCGGCGGCCAAAACCTCGCAGGTGGTGGAACAGTGCATCGCCACCACCGAGCCGGCCTATGCCGCCAGGCATGCCTTCCAGTTGGCCCAGCTGTTCAGCAACTTCTACCATCGGCACCGGATTATCGGGGAGCCCGATGAGGCGCGGCAGAAATTCCTGTTCGCCACCGCCGCCGTGGTGCGCCGCGAGCTTACCCGCGTGCTGGCCATGATGGGCATCAGCGTGCCGCCGGTGATGTGATTTCCTCCACAGAGACATCAAGACACGGAGCAGCCGTTGGCAGCCGGTTCGGACCCTGGCTAGCGTCTCTTTGATCCAGGCGCTGCCTTGCAAGGGACGGCCTTCAGGCCGTCTGCAAATGCCGGCCAATACTCCCGGCTTTAGCCGCTGAGCAAATCTCGGCCGACTTCCCCCAACTTGCATCTCTTTCCTCGATGCTCTAATACCAGTATGGAATAGTCGAAGGCTATTCTGCGCACTTGCGCCTTGTTGTCTTTTGTTCTGAATTCAGGCAGTTGCGTTTCGAGACCAGCAGAATGGGGATTGACAGCCTCAGCAAGCCCTTCGCCGGTGGGCAAAATGGGCAGCCTGCCCTCAGGAGCCAGTGGGAGGGAGTTTTCTCCCTGCGCCTTCCAGAAGCGCGGGAGATGAAAAAAAGGCGCGCCCTGGAAAAGAGCGCGCCTGGGTCAACTGAGCTGTTGTTCGCGCGAAACGCTTACTTGGTAAAAGGGCCGGCCTTGTTAGTCCCGTCCACGCAGCCTTTGCCCAGCGAGGTAGTGTAGCCCGCACCGTTGGGGCTGGTGCCATCATTGGCCGCGTTGGACCAGTTGCCTTGGATCTTCCAGTGGGTTCCATCCAGGAAGGTCACGTATGGTCCGCCGAAGGTCCAGGCGCATTCATCGGCATTCTCTTCGCCATTGGACGCGTACCAGGCGTTGCCGTTGGGATCGGAGCGCGTTTCCGACAGCTCGTGGCCGCTGACATTGGCTAGCGCCGCCAGGCCCTGCGACTCTCCGCCCACCGTGCTCTGCGGGTCGCAACCGGCATCGCCATCGAGGTTAAAGAAAAAGCCGAACTCAACCGGCGTGCCGCCGCACGAGCCCCAGCTGTGGTAAGCGCAGTAATTGGCGCCCCCGCGTTTGCGGTCCACATAAACGGGATAGTAGCCGTTGCGGACAGCGCTGCTGCCCACCACCTTGCAAACTTCCGAGAGCACGGCCGAGGTGCTGAGATGCTTAGGCAGGCTGGAGGTGTCCACCCGATGCCCGCCATAGCTTACCGCGGTGCTGACCTGGTGGCCGGTGCTGTCGGTGTACTCGTTGACCGTGGCCTCGTAGGCAGAGCCTGACCCGCCGCTGACGGTGCCGGCGTAGGTATACCACTTATCCATGCCCGACATTTTGTCGCCGGTGTAAGTCGCCCAGCTCGAGCCCCAGAAAATCGCCGTGGTGTTCACGCCGGGAAGAATGGGTCCGCCGTGGTAAATCAAATCGTTGCTGGTGCTGGCGGGATGCGTTTTAGCCCGTCCCCGGGTCCAATGGGGGCCGAGAATGGGAGGCTCACTTTTGTTGGGATTGCGGTTGGGACTCTGAGCTAACAAAAGGGAAGAACAGCAGAGCAAAAGCACAAGGGAACAACGATTCATGGGCAACTCACCTTTGGCCGAGGTTCGCGAAGTATACCATCGTTGACTATTTTTCAGGCAACAAATGTTGAGTGGTTACCGTGGTAACCAAGGCTGGGCGCGGGCGCGAGCGGAAGGGGGAATCAGGGGCGAGTGGCGAAAAAGAGGAAAAGCGCGGAAGAAAGTGTGGCATCATGTTGTCTAGTCTTGGGGTAGCCCAATGTTTGGTGCCGCGCTCAGCAAGCTGCAATTGTTCGTGGGACTGACCGCGGCTTCTGCCGTAATGGTGTCGTTGTGGATGGCATTTGTGGTGCTGCACCGGCGCAAACTGGAGCGGGCCGCAGTGGTTCTGGCCGCCATTTGCGCCATCGTGACCGCCTATCTTTATGTCACCATGTGGGGATTCACCATCGCGCCGCTATAGACCCTAGCTGTCACTGGTCTTGACCGCATTGCCGGCGAAATTTCCTGCCTTTCGAAACTTCTCAGTCTCTTCTCTGTAAACCTCTGTAAAGATTGGTAAAAGCTTGTAAAACAGGGATGCGGGCCGCGACCGCCAGCCTGCTTACTTCATCGAATAAGTAACAGTCGAGAAAGTAGGAAGAGGGTTGGCCTATGAAAAAGATATTGAGCGTAGTGGCACTGCTGGCGTTGGTTTCGCTGGGAGCGCTGGCGCAAGACAAGAGTGGCGAGGGTTGGAACGCACTGGGAATGGTGCGCAACGCGCGTTACGTGTACGTGACCAGCTATGACGGGCCGCAGTTCTCCACCAACCTGCTGCCGGAGGACAGGACGGCGATCGCCGCGGTGCAGAACGCCATTCACGATGCGGGCTACGTGGTGGTTTACCAGCCCTGGCAGGCGGACATGGTGCTGGCAGTGCAGGCGCGGCCGTCTTCGGACCTGCTGGCCGTTTATGACGGCACAAGGTATGGAGTGGGCACGTATCTGTGGCGGGCTGAGGCCAAGAACGGACTTTCAGGCTCGAACCCGCAGCTGATGCGGCAACTGGAGAGCGCGCTGGAACGGGTCGGGGCCAAAAGCTAAGCAGTTCGTGATCGGAGGGAGACCGGCTGAGAGATCAGCCGGCATTTTTTTTGGCGCGGTGTTCCCGTTGTCCGCAGGCAAAGGAAATATCTTTCTCGGCGTCCTCTGCGTCGCGGCGGTGAAAAAGTCTTACAAACCGGCGCCGGAATCGGCGCGGCGCTGGGCCGCTTGTGTGCCCACAGCCTTAATGTCGGAACCCCCGCCGGCGCTTGAGCGCTGGCCATCCGTTTCGAAATCCCGAACAAACTCCACCAGCGAGCGCACCGCCACACCGGAGGGACCCTTGGCCATCCAGGCCTTGTTGTCGTCCATCCAGGCGGTACCGGCGATGTCGAGATGAATCCAGGGCGTCTCTTCCGCGAATTCCTTGAGGAACATGGCGGCGGTGACCGCCCCGCCCCAGCGTCCGCCGCTGTTCATGATGTCAGCGATGCTGGAGCGAATCTGCTCCTTGTATTCCTCGTCCAGCGGCAGGCGCCACATCTTTTCGCCGGAGCGCTCCAGGGCGCGGCTGAAGCGCTGGAAGATTTCTTCATCATTGGCGAAAACGCCGGCGTTGACCATGCCCAGCGCGACTACGCAGGCGCCGGTGAGGGTGGCGGCGTCCACCAGGTGAGTGCAGCCCAGCTGGCGGGCGTAGTGCAGGCCGTCCGCCAGCACCAGACGGCCTTCGGCATCGGTATTGATAATCTCAATGGACTTGCCGGACATGGCAATTTGCACGTCGCCGGGCTTCTGCGCCTTCCCCGACGGCATGTTTTCTGTGGCACAGACGATGGCTATCACCTTGATTTTGGGGCGGAGCAGGGCGATGGCGCGCATGGCGCCCAGCATGGCGGCGCCGCCCGCCATGTCGTACTTCATTTTCTCCATGCCGTCGGCGGGCTTGATGGAAATGCCGCCGGTGTCGAAGGTGATGCCCTTGCCGATCAGGCCGAGCACCGGCTTTTCCGGCGCGCCTTGGGGTTCGTACTTGATGATGATCAGCGCCGGCGGCTCATCCGAGCCCTGGGCCACGCTCCAGAAGGCCCCCATTTTCAATTCCTTAATCTTGTCGGCGCCGTGCACCTCCACGGATAGGCGGAAGCCGTCGGCATCCTTGGCAATTTCGCGCACCATCTGCTGGGCGCGCTCGGCCAGCACGGTGGGCGTCAGGCGGTTGCTGGGCTCGTTGACCAGCTCGCGGGTAAAGTTCTGCGATTCGCCCACGATGCGGCCCTCTTCCAAGGCGCGGCGCAGGCGGGCTTCGTCCTGCTTGCCGGGCGCGACTACGGTCATCTGCTCAACCCGCTGGTCCTTGCGGTCGCTCTTGTAGGTGTCGGGGTCGAAGTTGCCGACGAAAGCGCCTTCGGCGACGGCTTTGACGGCATCGGAAGCGTTACCGCCCGACCAGCCCTCCGGGGCGATGAAGGCAAAAGCGCGAATGCTCCTGGGCTTGAGAAACCGGACGGCGGCGCCGGCCAGCTTGCGCAATTCGTAACCGGAGAAATTCGCGGCCTTTCCTCCCCCCACCAGCAGCAGGCGCTTGGCTTGTATACCCTGCGGGTGATGGATCAGGGCGGTCTCAAAAATTTTGCCGGTAAGTTCGCCGGAAGCCAGCAGGTCGGCGGCTGCCGCGGAAACTGCTTTGTCGCTGGTTTGCAGGCTGGGATTCGGTTTGCCGTTTTCACCGCGGTCGAGCACCACTGCGACCAGGCACTCACTTTCGACCTGGCTGGGAGAGGAGAAGGAGATTTCGGTTTTCATGGTATCAATTTCTAGGTTAGCGAAAGGGTGGAAGGTTTGTCATCTCGGTGGGCTTCGGGTGTTTGCGCATCCCTTTGGCGCCTTCGTGGAAGCACCCGGCTTTAGCCGGGTGAAAACCTCGCTGTTTTATTCCATTCCGAGCGGACTTCAGTCCACGAGGAATCCCGCCGGGGCTGAAGCCCGTTGACCTCTATTCCGTATTCGTGCGGCTGAAGCCGCACGCTTCCACACCGCGCAACTATTGCGCCGGCATGAGTGCCGGGCGGCGGCGCCCGCACCCAACAATCAGGTTGCGCCCAGCACGCCTTGCTCCAGGATGGGGCGCTGATTGCGCATGAGGCGTTGTCGCAGATCGGCGATGTCAACCCAGCAGGGAATGCCTTCCCAGGAGGGGCGCAGTTCGCCTTCCGCTTCTGCCAGAAAAACGGAAACCCGAGAGGGATAGGGAACGGAGGCAGAATAGCGGAGCAGGAGAGAGTGGGAGGTCAGACGAAGGCCGGTTTCTTCGAGCAGTTCGCGGGCCAGGGTGCGCTCCTCGGATTCCCAGAACAGTGCCAGTCCTCCGGGAAACGCGAGACCCAGGCCATCGCTGCGCTCAATAACAAGAAAGCGGTTTCCCCGCCGGATCACCGCGGCGGAGCCACGCAGGGCTCCAAAAACAGGGAAGCGGCCGTAAGCCGCAATGCAGGTTCTGGAGATCACGCGAAACAGCCGCTGCTGCAAGCTCCAGGCCACGATGGCAGGGCTATAAGCCTACTACAGCCAGAGAAGTTGGGTGGGCTGCCGGCTTTCCCGAACCGGGCTCTACTTGCAGGCGCGTCTTCTCCCTCCGGGAAGGCACCTTTACCGACTCGCTCGCCTCCAAAAATTTAAGCAAACCAAACAGGGTAGAAGGAACTGAGGATCATGCAATTGTTGCATGCAAGCGCGGGAATATTGCACGGTGGCGCGAGCCAGCTGTCGCCGTTAGTGCAGCAGGCTGCGAATGTACTGGGCCTAGCTTTCTTCTGGCTAACGGTAGTGCTGGCGGTTACCGGTTCGGCGCTTTCCGCGTTCTGCATTATTTCCCCCATTTCCGCCCCGAAAGTTGAGCCGTATTCGTTTCTGGGACAGTGGTTTATCTGGCTGGCAACGCCGCTGCTGTGGGCGACGGTAGCCCTCTCGCTGGCCTATTCCGGGATAAAGCCATTTGATGTGTTCGTGGTGCCGACTGTGTTGGCGTTTTGCCGCGGGACGGCGCAAGCCATTTGTGATCACCAGTGGAGAAGGGCGAAGGACAGGCGGATTCCCCGAGTGGCTTATCTGGCCCGGCCGCAACCACCTCTGTAGCTCTTAAAAGACTATTAGCCTGACTTATCAACTCTATAATAATCATAAGCTTGACTAATCAATTCTGACCTGCGATAGTGCCCCTACACCTTGCCGCTCCCAGCCGGCAATCATTCGGAAAAGGTTCGATGTCCAGCCACAACGGAAAACGCCGCAGCGCCCCCCTCGTCGCGGGGTGGAACCGCGCGCCGGCCCGGGCCATGCTGCACGCCGCCGGCTTCAGCCGCGAAGACCTGGAAAAACCGCTGATCGGCGTGGCCAACACCTGGATTGAAATCGGCCCCTGCAACCTGCACCTGCGCGAGCTGGCGGAATACGTGAAGCAGGGCATTCGCGAAGCCGGGGGCACGCCGCTGGAGTTCAACACGGTTTCCATTTCCGACGGCATCACTATGGGCAGCGAGGGCATGCGCGCCTCGCTGGTGAGCCGCGAGGTGATTGCCGACTCCATCGAACTGGTGGGGCGGGGAAATATGTTTGACGGCATGATCGCGCTCTCCGGCTGCGACAAAACTATTCCGGGGACGGTGATGGCACTCTGCCGCCTGGATATTCCCTCGCTGATGATTTACGGCGGCTCCATTGCGCCGGGCAACTTCGAAGGCAAAGACGTTTCCATCCAGGATGTTTTTGAGGCGGTGGGAGCACACGCGCGCGGCACCATGAGCAACGAACGCCTGGCCTGCCTGGAAGATAATGCCTGCCCCGGGGCGGGCGCCTGCGGCGGACAGTTCACCGCCAACACCATGGCCATGGCCACCGAGTTTCTGGGCATTTCGCCGCTGGGAAGCGCCAGCGTGCCGGCCACCGATCCCCTGAAGCACGAAGTAGGCCGGCGGGCGGGAGCGCAGGTAATGGAACTCTACCGGCGCGACTTGCGTCCCAAGGCCATCATCACGCGGCAAGCGCTGGAGAACGCGATTGCCAGCGTGTGCGCTTCCGGCGGCTCCACCAATGCGGTGCTGCACCTGCTGGCCATTGCCGCCGAGCTGGGCATTCCGCTGAGCATGGACGATTTCAATCCCATCAGCAACAAAGTTCCTCTGCTCGCCGATTTGAAACCCGCGGGCCGCTTCATGGCGACGGATCTGTACCGCGCCGGGGGCACGCGCCTGCTGGCCAAGCGGCTGCACGAGGCCGGACTGCTGCATTCGAGGGCCATGACGACCTCGGGCCGCACGCTGGGCGAAGAGGCGGCAGAAGCGAAAGAAACGCCCGGGCAGGAAGTGGTTCGGTCCGCGGCAAAACCTTTAAGCCCGACCGGTGGTCTGGCCATCCTGAAGGGCAATCTGGCTCCGCAGGGCTGCGTGGTGAAGATTGCGCACCACCATGGCGACAACTTCCGCGGGCCGGCTCGGGTGTTCGACAGCGAAGAAGCGGCGTTTGCCGCGGTGGAGAATAACCAGCTGCAAAAGGGCGACGTGGTGGTGATCCGCTATGAAGGGCCGCGCGGGGGGCCGGGCATGCGCGAGATGCTGGTGGTAACGGCAGCAATCGTGGGCGCGGGGCTGGGCGAATCAGTGGCGCTGATTACGGATGGACGTTTTTCCGGCGCCACCCGCGGATTGATGATCGGCCACGTGGCTCCGGAAGCTTTTGTTGGCGGTCCCATCGCCGCGGTGCGGGATGGCGACATGATCAGCATTGATCTGGCGAAGCGAGAGTTGACGCTGGAAGTAAGCCAGGGCGAACTGGCGGCGCGCCTGCGCAAATGGAGCGCGCCGGCGCCACGCTTTACGCGGGGCGTATTTGCCAAGTACGCCAGCCAGGTATCCTCCGCTTCAGAGGGCGCAATCACCACGGCGGCAACGGCCGCGGAAATGGCAACCGCCAGGCACTCATCATGAGCAAAGAACGCAAAACCGGAGCAGAGATCATCTGGAAGTGCCTGGAACGTGAAGGCGTGAAGCACGTGTTCGGGTATCCCGGCGGCGCCATTCTTCCCGCCTATGACGCGCTGCAGCACAGCTCGATCCATCACGTGCTGGTGCGGCATGAGCAGGGGGCCACGCACATGGCCGATGGCTATGCGCGCGCCTCGGGCGGAGTGGGCGTGGCCATTGCCACTTCGGGCCCCGGCGCCACCAACATGGTGACCGGCATCGCCACCGCCATGATGGATTCTTCGCCCATCGTTTGCATCACCGGGCAGGTGGGAAGCAAGCTCATCGGCTCGGATGCCTTCCAGGAAACGGACATTACCGGCATCACCCTGCCTATCACCAAGCACAATTACCTGGTGACGCATGCGGATGAGCTGGCGCGCACCATCCGGGAAGCCTTCTATATCGCCAAATCAGGGCGGCCGGGGCCGGTGCTGATTGACGTGACCAAGGACGCGCAGCAGTCAAGCTGCGAGTTTGACTGGGAGGCGGCGGCCCCGCAACTCCCCGGCTATCGTCCCGATCTTTCCCCCAAGCCTGACGAATACGAGCAGGCGATGGAGCTGATTCATCAAGCTAAACGCCCGGTGATCCTCGCCGGCCACGGCATCCTGGTTTCCGGAGCCGGCGGGGAACTGCTGCGATTCGCCGAGCAGGCGCAGATTCCGGTGGCGCTGACGCTGCTGGGACTGGGCGCGTTTCCCGCTTCGCACACGCTCAACCTGGGCATGATGGGCATGCACGGCGAGGCCTGGGTCAATACCATGATCCAGGAAGCCGACCTGCTGATCGCGCTGGGCATGCGCTTCGACGACCGCGTGACCGGGAACATAAAAACCTACGCGCGCAACGCCAAGAAGATTCACGTGGAGATTGACCCCGCGGAGATCAATAAGAACGTGCGCGTGGATGTGGCGCTGGTGGGCGACCTGCGCACGGTTCTGCAGGAACTGCTGGACGAACTGGAGCCCTGCCAGCACCGCGAGTGGCTGGACTACCTGCGCAAACTGAAGGGCGATTCGGCGGTGCGCGACATCCAGAATCTGCCCGACAGCGGCCATCTTTATGCGGCGCACGTGATTAACGACCTGTGGCGCACCACCGAGGGCCAGGCGCTGGTGGTGACCGACGTGGGCCAGCACCAGATGTGGGAAGCGCAGTACTACCACCATGAGAGCCCGCGCTCGCTGATTACCTCCGGGGGGTTGGGAACGATGGGCTTCGCACTGCCGGCGGCGATTGGCGCCAAGGTGGCGCGGCCGGAAGCGGAAGTCTGGGTGGTGGTGGGCGACGGCGGCTTCCAGATGACCATGGCCGAGCTGGCCACCATGGTGCAGGAGAAGGTGAAGGTCAACGTGGCCATCATCAACAACGGCTACCTGGGCATGGTGCGGCAGTGGCAGGAATTCTTCTATGATCGAAACTACGAATCCACGCCGCTGCTGAATCCGGATTTTGTGAAACTGGCGGAGGCATTCGGCATCCGCAGCACGGCGGTGAAGCAGCGCGCCGAGGTGGTGCCGGCGATCCAGGCAGCGCGGCAGCACGAGGGGCCGGTGCTGATTGATTTCCAGGTGGAGCAGGAAGATTCGGTTTACCCCATGGTGGCGGCGGGCGCGGATCTGCACCAGATGATCCGGCGGCCGAGCGTGCTGGTGGAAACCGCGGCGGACGAGTAAAAGGCAAACATGCTGAACACCTTTGTGGTTTATGTGGAAGACAAGCCGGGCGTGCTGACGCGGGTGGCGTCGCTGTTTCGCCGGCGTGCGTTCAATATTGACTCGCTCACGGTGGGGCGCACGGAGAAGCAGGGCGTCTCCCGCATGACCATCGTGGTGGACACAGATGAGACCGGGGCGCGGCGGCTGGAAGCGCACCTTTACAAGCTGATTAACGTGCTGCTGGTGGAGAACGTGACCGCGGAGGCGGCGGTGTACCGCGAGCTGGCCATGATTCGCGTGACCGCGACGGCGGCGCAGCGCTCGCACATCATGGACCTGGTGGAGGTATTTCGCGCCAAGGTGGTGGATGTTTCGCCGGATTCGATGATGATTGAAATTACCGGCACAGACGACAAGATTGACGGCTTGCTGCACGTGCTGGAAGGCTACGGCGTGCTGGAGATGGTGCGCACCGGGCGCGTGGCCATGCGACGGGGCGCGAAAGCGGCCAATGGCGCCAGCGCGGGCACGGATTCGGCGGAAGCAGCGCCGGCCTCAGGCACAATTTCATATTCGGTTTAAATTAACTTTTCGCTTTGGTTCTGTCGCGCAGCCAAGGCTTCCTCGCGACAGCCGGCCAGAAGCTGGCGCTACAGGTTTCAATTACACGACGAAAGGAACTCCTCCATGGCCAAGATTTATCACGACGAAGATGCGGACCTGGCTCTGATCCGCGGCAAGAAGGTCGCCATCATCGGCTACGGCTCACAAGGCCACGCCCACGCCCTGAACCTTAAGGACAGTGGCGTGAATGTACGAATCGGATTGCACGAAGGCAGCCGCTCGCGCGCCAAGGCCCAGGCGGCGGGGCTGACCGTGACTTCGGTTGCCGATGCGGCGCGCTGGGGCGACGTGGTCATGATCCTGATTCCGGATACCACCCAGCCCGAAGTTTACGAAAAGGAAATTCGTCCTTACTTGACCGCCGGAAAGACCCTGATGTTTGCCCACGGGTTCAACATCCGCTACGGGACCATCTCCTGCCCGAAGGATGTGGACGTGACCATGGTGGCGCCCAAGGCGCCCGGCCACCGCGTGCGCGAGGTGTTCGTGGAAGGCGGGGGCACGCCGGCGCTGTTGGCGGTACACCAGGATGCCAGCGGGCGCGCCCGCGAGCAGGCCCTCTCGTATGCCAAGGCGATTGGCGCCGCTCGCGCCGGGGTGCTGGAGACTTCGTTCAGCGAGGAAACCGAGACCGACTTGTTCGGCGAGCAGGCGGTGCTGTGCGGGGGCGTAAGCGAACTGATCAAGGCGGGCTTCAACACGCTGGTAGAAGCCGGCTACCAGCCGGAGATCGCCTACTTTGAGTGCCTGCACGAACTGAAGCTGATCGTGGACCTGATTTACCGAGGCGGGCTGAACTATATGCGCTATTCGGTGAGCGATACCGCGGAGCATGGCGATTACACCGGCGGGCCGCGGGTGGTCACCGACCAAACCCGCGCCACCATGCGCCAGATGCTGCGCGAAATTCAGGACGGCACCTACGCGCGTAAGTGGATCGAGGAGAACAAAACTGGACGCGAGTGGTTCGACGCCAAACGCGCCAGCGAGCAGGAGCAGTTGATCGAGGAAGTGGGCGCGCGCCTGCGCGCCATGATGAAGTTCCTCGATCCGGTTACGGTGAAGCAGGAGAGCAAGCGCACGGCGGTGCCGGCGTAACAAACGCTAAACCGCGCCTTCTGTCATCCTGAGCGTAGCGGGCGGATTCGCTTGCGAATCCGCCGCGAAGGAAGTCGAAGGACCCCGAGTTCGTGGCGCGCCATTCCAGCCCTTCCAGGGAGTTCTTAGCTCAATCTTTCTGTTTATTGGTAGAAACTCCTTTCGGCAGCTCGGCGCATTGTTGTGCATAGGGGTCTTTCCGACTCGGGCATTCGCCCTCGCTCAAGACGACAGCATGGAAGTTGGGGTACTGGTGCATCATCAAAATGCATCACTACCAAATTTGGCAGTGCGTTGACACCGGCCTGCTGGGAAGGTATATTCACTCACCATGCACGCGGTGCGATTTAGCTGGCGGCGATTTTATCGCTACTTCTATGAGAGTAGCGGCGCCGGCGAACCGTGTGCCCGGGCAGCATAGATAAGCCCAAAGGTTCTAGCCAAAGCAGCCGCGATCTCTCAAGGGATCGCGGCTTTTTGTTTTCACAGCAGAACACCAGTAGAGACGCTGCTTGCAACGTCTCAGGAGACGTAACAGGTTACGTCTCTACCGAGTGGCAAGGCTGAGAAACACAGGGTCCTTCGACTCGGGACCGGTTCTGTAATACTGGTCCTCGCTCAGGATGACATCAGGGAAATAAGGAGCAGTTCCATGATTGTGAATATGTCGGAAGGGGCAAGCGAGCAGGAGATCGAGCACGTGATCGAGCGCATCCGCGAAGCCGGATTCCAGGCGCACGTCACGCGCGGTGAAACCAAGACCATTGTGGCGGCAGTAGGCGCCAACGGCCGCCGGCACGAACTGGAGGCGCTGAAGGCCGCTTCCGGGGTGGAAGACGTGGTGACCATCGCCACGCCGTTCAAGCTGGTTAACCGGCAGACCAAGCCGCACCGGACCGTGGTGGAGGTGGGCGGAGTGCGCATGGGCGGGGGCGAGTTCGTCGTCATCGCCGGCCCATGCTCGGTGGAATCGCGGGAACAGATGCTGGCCACGGCATGCGCGGTGAAGGAGGCGGGCGCGGTCATGCTGCGCGGAGGGGCTTACAAGCCGCGCACTTCGCCTTACGACTTCCAGGGTCTGGGCCTGGAGGCGTTGGAGATTCTGAGCGCGGTGCGCCGGGAGACGGGCCTGCCGGTGGTCACCGAAGTCATGAGCATGGAGGACATCGACCTCATCTGCGAGCATGCGGACATGCTGCAGGTGGGCGCGCGCAACATGCAGAACTTCGCGCTGCTGCGCAAACTGGCGCTGATCAACAAGCCGGTGCTGCTCAAGCGCGGTCCCTCGGCCACGGTGAAGGAGTGGCTGCTGGCGGCGGAGTACTTGCTGGCTGGCGGAAACTCGCAGGTGGTGTTGTGCGAACGCGGCATCAAGACCTTCGAAACCGAAACGCGCAACACGCTGGACCTGGCGGCGGTAGCGCTGGCCCGCGAACTGTCGCACCTGCCGGTAATTGCCGATCCTTCGCACGGCACCGGACGTCCCAGCCTGATCGCGCCGCTCTGCCGCGCCGCCTTCGCTCTGGGCGCCGACGGCGTGATCATCGAGGTGCATCCCTGCCCGGAACGGGCGCTATCCGACGGCGCGCAGTCGCTGGACTTCAAGGGCTTCGCCGCCACCATGCAGGCTCTGGCTGCGCCCCTGCCGGCCATTGCGCGCGCACTGAGCGCCAGCGCGCAATGAAAGTCGCCATCCAGGGGGAGCGCGGTTGTTTCAGCCATGAGGCGGCGCTGAAGCTGGTTCCAAAATGCAAGGTCGTGCCCTGCGCGCTCTCGCGCGATGTGTTTGAGCGGCTGAGCGGGGGCGCGGTGGCAGCCGCTGTCATCCCCATTGAGAACTCGCTGGCCGGATCGGTGCTGGAGCATTTCGATCTGCTGCTGGCGCACGAGGTGTTCGTCCAACGCGAGCACCGGTTGCGCATCAACCATCACCTGATCGCGGCTCCGGGGGTAAAGCTCAAGGACGTGCGGCGGGCATTTTCCCATCCGGTGGCGTTGGACCAGTGCCGCGACTTCTTCCGCAAGCATCCCCAGATCCGTCCCGAACCGTTCTACGATACCGCCGGCAGCGTGAAGCGCGTGGTGGAGCAGGGGCTCGCCGATGCGGCAGGAATCGGGCCGAAGCAGGCGGCGGCGGAATATGGCGGCCATATCCTTCAGTCGGACCTGGAGGATGACCGGCAAAACTTCACGCGCTTCTTTCTAGTTACCAGGAAACATCGTGTTTTGCCCGGCGCCAACAAGAGTTCCATCGCGTTTTCTTTGAAAAACCTGCCCGGAGCGCTGTTCAAGGCACTGAGTGTGTTTGCCCTGCGCGATCTGAGCCTGGTCAAGATTGAATCGCGGCCGGTGCGGGGGAGGCCGTGGGAGTATGTGTTCTATGTGGACATCGCAGGCGGGGAAGCCGCGGTTCGCGAGCGCTCGCTGCGCCACCTGGAAGAAGTAGCGGAGTGGGTGAAGGTGCTGGGCGTGTATCCGGCGGCCGTATGACAACCGTGGGCGAAGGAAGATCAAACCGCCAAAGCGCCAAGCACGCTGAGGTTTCAAATTCTTCACCTCCGGGCTCTGAGGGTTGAGATTTTGAGGTCAAACGGCGGCCAAGCCGGGCCCGCCGCTCACTTTGGCTTTCTTCAGGAATTTGCTGACTTCCTGGGCAGTGGGCATGGAGGGCTGCGCTCCCTTGCGAGTGACAGAGAGGGCGGCACCCGCGGAAGCAAAGATGGCCGCCTCAACCGAACTCTTGCCCTGCAGCAAACCGACTGCCAGGGCGCCGTTAAAGGCGTCGCCGGCGGCGGTGCTATCCACCGCGCGAACTTTGTAAGCGGGAATGTGCTGGCGCAGGCCATCACGGGTGGCCAGGTAAGCGCCATGCGCACCCAATTTGATAAGCACGTTCCGCGGGCCGCGGGAGAGCAGTTCCTCGGCGCATTGCGGAATCTGAGCAGGGGCAATCGCGTGGCCCGGATGTCCGCACAAGAAACCGGCCTCGAGTTGGTTGGGAGTGAGCCAGGCAAGCTGCAGCAGGAGTTTGGGCGGCAGATCGCGGGCGGGGGCCGGGTCGAGCATCACCGGGATATTCTTGCGGTAACCTATTTCAGCGACGTAGATCACGGTTTGCAGGGGCACTTCTAACTGCAACAGAATGATGCCGGCGGAATTGATCAGACCCTCAAACTTGGCCAAGTCCACGGGCAGCAGTTGGCCATTGGCGCCGGCGATTATAACCATGCTGTTCTGGCCGGCGGGATCGGCGAAGATCAGGGCGGTGCCGGACGGGGTTTGGGGGGCGCGGGTTACACCGCGAACGTCCACTCCGGCCTGGCGCAAGCCCTGGCGCAGCAGTTCGCCGGCATCATCGTCACCCACTTTGGCTATCATGCGCACCGGGTAATCCAGCCGGGCCACGCTGACCGCCTGGTTGGCGCCCTTTCCACCGTAGAACCTCCGCAGAGCGGTGCCGGCAACGGTTTCACCGGAGACTGGAAGGTGGGGCACGGCGGCCACTATGTCCAGATGGACGCTGCCGATCACGACCACGGGTTTGGACGCGGATGTCAAGAACCAGACGGTTCCCTCCGGGAAGGTCGCAGGAGAGAAACGCGCATACTAAACCGCCGCCCCGTGGCTTGCCAAGATTTTTGTGCCGGCAAGGGCAGGAAATACTAAAATCGGAACGGCAGGGATCGCCAAGTAGCGAGATGATTCGCGGAACTCAGCGGTTCGGGCCCAAAAATCAGCTGCGAAGGCTAGTCGTCAGGCAAAGCCTTACGCCTGGATGCTGGTGTAAGCTTGCGGAGAACAGATGGCTATACGCGAAACGAAGCGCGTCACCATGCGGCAGATCGCGGCCCGGGCGCACGTCTCGGTGGGAACCGTTTCCCACGTGATCAACCATACCGCCGGGGTGCGCGAACCCGTGCGGCGGCGGGTGGTGGAGGCGATTGAGCGCCTGGGATATCAACCCAGCCTGCTGGCCCGCGGCCTGCGCCGCAACCAGACCACCATCATCGGGGTCATCATTCCCGATATTTCCAACCCCTTCTTTCCCCTGGTAGTGCGCGGCGTGGAGGATATCGCTTACCAGAATTCCTACCGGCTGATGCTGTGCAACGCGGATAACGACGCGCAAAAGGAGCAGGTATATTTCGACGAGCTGCGCGCCTACCGCATGGCCGGGCTGATTGTGATTCCTTCCGCCAACAGCCGCCTGGTCGCTGCCGCGGGCACGGCGGGGGAATTGCCGGTGATCTGCCTGGACCGTTGCCCGGAAGGCTGGAAGGGCGACAGCATCACCGTGGACAACGCCGAGGGCGCCTACCAGGCCACCCGTTATCTGCTGGGATTGGGCCATCGCCGAATCGCCGCCATCGCCGGGCAGTTGCACGTGACCAGCGCCGTGGAACGGCTGAAGGGCTTTAAGCGGGCGCTTCGTGAATCCGGCATCACGATTGCCCCGGAGTACATCCAGGAAGGACGTTTCGACCGCCTGAGCGGTTATGAAAAGAGCCTCATGCTGCTGCAGTTTTCCCCGCGGCCGACGGCGATTTTTGCGGCCAACGACCTGGTTGCGCTGGGGGTGCTGGCGGCCATGCGCGAGCTGGGTCTGCGCTGTCCGGAAGACGTGTCGCTGGCCGGCTTCGACGACCTGGAAATAGCGAGCTTTACCAATCCCGCGTTGACCACCGTGGCCCAGCCCGCCTACCAGATGGGAGCGCGTGCCGCCGCCCTGCTTTTTGAACGCTTGCGCGGCGAAAACCTTCCGGCGCAACACATCGTCATGAACACCTCGCTCAAGGCGCGCGACTCGACAGCGGCGCCGAGCCGCAGCCAGTAGCCGCGTTTCACCACGCGGCCCTGCCTTCAGGCCCGCTCGTATTGCCCCTACGGGGACAATCAATCAGCATTTGACAAATTCAAAGGCTCGGGTATGGTATAAGCCCCATCGCAATGGGCTCGGGGGGCTGTATTCCAAGAATGTCCTCAGGAGATGGCCGGTGCTTACCAGAAGACTTCCTGTGTTATTGCTGGCAGTGTGGTTAAGCTGTGCGGCGATTCCGGCGCTGGCGCAGCAGAACCAGCAGCCACTCACCAACGGCGACGTGGTCAAAATGGTGAAAAGCGGGCTCCCCGCCTCCATCATCGTGAACGCCATCCAGGCTAACCAAACCAACTTTGACGTCTCCGCCAACGGGCTAATCGCTTTGCAGAAAGGGGGCGTGCCGCAGACGGTGATGGATGCCATGATCTCCGCTGCGAAAAATGGGAGCGGGACGGGAGCGGCTGCCACTAGCCAACCGGCTACCGCTCCGGGAGCTCCTTCGCCCTTGCCGGGGGGCGGGCATTTCTCGGTCACCGTGACCAATGGCGGAAAGGGCGAGCTGGCCCGGGAAAAAACGCAGCTGGCGCAGACCAAAACCAAAGCCTCATCCCTGGGTGGATTGGCCGCCGATTCCGCGGTCAACCAAGGCTTTCAGCAGGGCATGAACGTGGCCGCCTGGAAGGCCTGGGAGCATGGCGGGGGTTACGGCAGCTATGCCGGAGTTAACGCCGCCGGCGGCGTGATGTCGGGCATCATGGGCCACCGCAAGCCGACCGTGACCTACGTCTGGGCACTGCCCGGGCCAAATTCGAGCACGACGCTGGGCAGTACACCGACCTTCGACGTGGCCTTCTCGGGCATTCCCGGAGTCAATGAGGATGAGTACGAGCCGCAGATCGTGAAGCTCACCCCTACCACCAACAACTGGCGGCTGGTGGGAGCTTCGCAGGGCAAGGCAGACGCCATGCAGGACTCCTCGGCCAACTGGGAAGCCTACTCCTCCTACGTTGAGGAGAAGGTGCCGGTGAGCGCCAACAAGCTGGGCCGCGGCCACGTGCAGATATCGCCGGCGTCGCCGTTGTCTCCGGGCCAATACGGCGTAGTGCTGCGGCCGCGCAGCAAAAGCAAGCGCTTTGCCGGAACCGACGTGGCCAACGACCAGGGAGAGGGATTGATGCTGGACTCCACCTTTTCCTTTGCCGTCAAATAGAAGAGCGCTCGGGCCACTCTCCGGCCACTACACCACAAGGCGAAACCTGCCGGCCGGCTAATGCCGCAAGGCGAAAGCTTAGCCCGTGTTGTGCAGGCCTGCAGCTATGCCGTTGATAGTGGCGCCCAGGGGATACTCCAATTCAGCGCGGCTTTCGCCCTTTTGCTTGCGCCGCAATAGTTCGACCTGAATGAGGCTCATGGGGTCCACGTAGGGATTGCGCAGGCGAATGGAGCGCGCCAGGACGCGATTGCGCTCCAGCAGGTCGCGTTGTCCGGTAACCCGCAGAAGCATGCGCCGGGTGCGCAAAAACTCCTTCTCCAACAGTGTGAATACCCGCTTGCGCAGGGCCGCATTCCGCACCAGCCCGGAATAGAGCCGGGCAATGTCCAGATCTGCTTTGGCCATGCCCAATTCGACGTTGCGCACCAGGTCGGAGAACAGAGGGAATTCCCGCATCATTTGCCGCAGGAGCTTCTGATGCCCGGGGCCGGCCTTGGCGAACTGTTGTAACGCGTGCCCAACCCCGAACCAGGCCGGTACAGCGTGCCGGCTCTGCATCCACCCGAACACCCAGGGGATAGCACGCAGGTCCTCCAGCCGCCGGCCCTGCGCTCGGCGCGCCGGCCGGGAGCCGATGCGCGCCGTATCCAACTCATTCACCGGAGTGGCTTGCTCGAAATATTCCAGCACCTCGGAATTTTCCGCGATATCCCGCCGGTACACCCGGTAGGCTTCCGCTGACATTTCTTCCATGGCCTTTTCCCATTCCGGGTGTTCGCCGGCCGGCTGGAGACTGGGCCGCAGCAGGACCTCCAGGCTGGCGGCGAGCATAAGCTCCAGGTTCCACTCCGCCAGCACCGGGTCCGCATACTTCCAGTTGAGGACCTCTCCTTGTTCGGTGACGCGGATGCGCCCGGAAAAGCATCCCTGGGGCTGCGCCAGGATGGCGGAATGAGTGGGGCCGCCGCCCCGGCCGACGGTTCCTCCGCGTCCGTGAAACAGGCGCAGTTTCACTCCACATTCCCCGGCAGCAGCGTGCAGTTCCCGGTGGGCTTTGTGCAGTTCCCAGGCGCTGGTCAGCATGCCCCCGTCCTTGTTGGAATCGGAGTAGCCAAGCATGACTTCCTGCCAGCGCCGCCAGGAATCGAGCAGCGGCTGATAATCCGCGCGGCGCCACAAGCGGCGCATAACATCGCCGGCCTGGCGCAGGGACTGAACGGACTCGAACAGTGGCACCGGCATGAGGCCGGGGTCATCGCCTGATCCCGCTACTTGTACTCCACACTTCTGGGCCAGACGGATGACCGCCAGAACATCGCCTTCGTTCTCCGCGCCGCTGATAATGTAGCGGCTGATCGCGGCGGGCGGGTAAGTGCGCTTCAGCTGCGCGACGGCGCGAAAGGTCTCCAGCAGTTCTTGGCTGGTCTCAGAAACCATGCCGGCCGCGGGCGGCGAAACTTTGCTTCCTTTTTTGGGGGTTATGGACGGCTCCAACTCAGCCAACGCCTGGGCGTGCACCCGTGCGTGCTGCCGGATATCGAGCGCGTGCAGATGAAAACCGAAGGTGCGAAGTTTGCGCAATAGCGGTTCAACATAGTCCTCCGCCAGCCGCGTTCCTTTATGCGCGCAGAGGCTGTGTCGCACCAGGAGCAGGTCGCGCTCGAGGTCAGCGGCGCCGTAAGCGCCAGGTTCGCGGCTTTGCCGAAGGTTGTGCACGACGTAAGAAAGAAACCGGCGGTAGCTCTCGGTTACGTTCTGCTGCCCCCAGGCGAAATGCACACTGGGCAGGGTGTGCTCGTAATGCGCCAGGCGCGCCAGCATCTCTGGGGAAGCCTCCACTTGGCGCCGTGACGAGCTCAGGCGGTCGCTCAACGCTTCCGCATCCGCGATGTAGTCCCGCAGGATGAGTTCGCGCGCCAGTTGCAGCGCATCTCGCGTGCACTGAGCGGTAACCAGCGGATTGCCGTCGCGGTCGCCGCCAATCCAGGAGCTGAAGCGAATCAACTCAGGCACACCGGTTTCCTCCAGGCGGACTCTATACACATCACGGAAGGCTTCGCCGACTTCCGTATAAATCCTGGGCAGAGCAGGGAAGAGCGAGAAGGGAAAATAGCGCAGCCCCATGCGGATCTCATCGTTGACGGTAGGCTTGGTTTGCCTCACTTCATCGGTCTGCCACAGGGCCGTGATCTCGTCGCGGATTGCGTTCTCGCAGCTCTCCGCTTGTGCGCCGGTAAGCGGCAGGCGGTCGAGCTGTTCCAGTTGCTGGGCGATGCGGCGCCGCTTGAGCAAGACCGTGCCGCGCGCCACTTCCGTGGGGTGCGCCGTGGAGACCGGCGTCACTTCGATGTTGCGCAGCGCGGCCAGCGCCTGCTCGGCGGAGACTCCGTTCCTACGCATGCGCATCAGGGTGCCGTGAAAGGACCCCGCCGCCGGAATGTGGTCACTATGCGACTCTCCGGCTCGCCGCCGGCGCTTGCGGTGGTTGGTCTCGGCCAGATTTGTGAGCTCGAAGTAAATGGCGAAAGCCTTGGTGACCTGGTAGGCCGTGGACAGATCCATTTTCCTGACCGTTTCCTGGGCTCGCGCCATCAGCCCACTGGAAGCGCGAGTGCTCGGCTGCAGCTGAACCCGCTGCCGATGTTCGATCATGAGTTGCCGCAGCGCTTCCACGCTGTCGAATAATTCCTGGCCACCTTGCTCCACCAGCACTTGTCCCAGCAACACACCCAGGGAACGTACATCGCGGCGCAGGGGGTGGTCCTTTACCGCCTCGCCGGAGCGCGCCGTAAGCTCCGCCAGACGGGAGGGCTGGTCGTCGGGTGCCCACAGTGGTTTGGGTTTGCTCATGACGGTGAGGATGGCGAAAAACCAGAATAAATGAAAAGACGGATAGCTGAAGGAGGATGCTGACAATCCTAACCAGCTTGAGGGGCGGTGGCGTAACGCCGGCAGAGTGGGCTACACCTGAACCCCTGGGAAAGAGGGGGTGCCGCAAGGCGACGGTTTACAGGCGGCCGGCGACAATGGCGGCAATGTGCTTGCCCGCGTCCGCATTCTGGCCGGCCGTGCGCAAATCAATATTCACCATGACGTCGCCTTTGCGCAACATCACGCCGGAGCCCATAGGCTCGATGTAGGCTTCGTCGCCCACACCGGGCAGGGAAGTGAAGGTATCCATTCCGCCGGTAATGCTCTTCAACGCGCCGTGGCTGAGTTTTAAGGCCAGGGTTCCACCCTCCCAGGTGACTTGAATCGCCATGCGGTGGGTGCCGTCAAAGCTATAGACGCAGCTGTCGCCCTCGCTCTCCACGCTCGTAACCGGGGCGTGAAAAGCTGCGGCAACTTCCGCCTTGGTGGCCAGCCGGCAAGCCTCACGGTTGCCCTGATAGGGCTTGGCATTGAGATTGTAGGTCTGGGAAAAGTCGCGAGCGCGCTTGCGCACTCGATACCCAATGTAGAAACAGCTGCCCGCGGCCGCCAGCACGAAGAAGGTGAACACGCCGAGCAGAGCGAAGATAATTTTGGCCGCGCTGCCGCCACCCTTGGCCGGCGGCGCCGCGGTTGTGGCGGGCGCGGGAGAGCTGGGAGCGGCAGCCTGCGACGGAGTTGCCGGGCTCCCTGCCACGGTTTGCCCGCATTGCGCGCAGAACTTGGCTCCCGGGTCTAATTTGCCGCCGCAACTCACGCAGAATGCGCCCATACATCACCCCATCGCCTGAATTTTGCTGTGCCTGAAATGACTGAGCTCGGCCGCGGGAATGAATGCTTTCCCGTGTGACACTGGGACTCCAGGGCCCAAATGCGTGAATACCTGGCTTGATGTGCTCGAAGCGCGCACATCTTGCCGCGTTTTCGGCAGAGAGTCAAGTGGCCAGCTGGGGGAAAGCAATCCACGGCCAATCCCTCAGGAGGCGCCGTTGAGGACGGAGAGGTAGTTGCGGTACTGCAGGCGCACATCAATGTACTGGTCGTGACGGAGTTGCAGCTCGTCGGCAATCAGACGGATTTCCCGGTCCTCCACTCCGGAGATGGACTTATCGGCGGCGGCAACCGCAAACAGGCAGTTGAGCAGCGACAGTTTCTGTTCCTCTGTGGCCATGCGGTTAAATTCTTCGGTGACCAGAAAGTTCTCTGTGCCCCCGAACAAAACCGTCTGTGTCTTGGCGATCTGCACCACCAGGATGGCTTGTTCTTCGGGCAGGCCGCTGAGGCGGCTGACCAGGGCTTCCATCTCCTGGGTCTCGGCCTCACTTATGTTCATATCGGCATTGGCTACCCGCGCCAGGATGTAGGCATAGGCCGCCGTATAGCGGGCCTGCTGGGGTTCCATCTGCTCCAGCGCGTGCACAATCTTGCGCACGGTATCGGTATCGCGGTGAGTGGGGGTCTCGGCGTGACTTCGCAAGGAGTGAAGAATCTTTGCAATTGACATAAGCTTTGGGGATATTCAGAAACCAGGCTCTGCCATCCCAAATATTCATTCTAAGCCCTGGCGTTGGACCTATTCGAGCAGCCGCTTGTCCCAGGGATAGTCGCGATGCGACACAATGCGGACGCGGCCCGCTTCGGGGTGATGAGGATTCAGCAGCACATTGAAAGTTTCGGGAACGATAGCGGAAGGCACCAGCAGCAGGGCAGTGGAGCGGGAGCGCAGCCACTCATCGCCCAGCTCGCGGGTGGCGCGCAGGTCCTGGGTCCAATTCGCGGCGAGCGCGGCCTTGCCGATTTCCTGCCGCGAGATGCTATCCGGCGCTTCCGCCTTGAGCAGCTTATAGCTCCTGGGCAGGTGGGCGGGGTCGAGTTCCAGGTGGACCAGCACTTCCACCAGCGCGCCCGCGGGCGTCTCTGCCAGGTAAAGCACGGGATATCCCTGAGTGTGCCAGCGGGCGGAGGCGATGAGGCCGCCCTCCCCATCCAGCGTGGCGTGATTGCTGATGCGCCACAGCAGCATCAGGCGAACATGCCCTGGTCAATCTGAATGAGCATCTGCTCCACCAGGCGGCCGCCGGTTTCGGTAGCCAGCATTTCCATGGGGGCGCGGCCCTGAAAGCGGCGGCGGGGAGAGCGCAGCCAGGCCAGGGCAGCGGCCTCATCCCCCATCACCAGCTGGGCGCGAGCCAGGATGCGGGCGGTGCGCACCGCGCGCTCCGACTCCTCGCGGGAAAGTGGTTCGTGGCGGCTGCGGCGGTGTTTGAGGGTGCGCGGCGGGATGATCACGCTGGCGATTTCATTGCGCGAGAGCCCGCGCCGGAGTAAGCGGTTGAGCACGCGGATGGGCAGGCCGCGCTCCACCAGCCGCACCACTTCCTGCTCCGAGCCGGCCTTGGCGCCCAGCCAATCCACAAAGTAGTCGTTCAGCGTTTTTGCCGCAGCTATTGGCATATATGGACATTATGCCACAAAATACGCGGCAAAGTGTCCACAACCCAGGGCCCAGCAGTCCAGGAGTTGGAAGTCAGCAACTCGGCTATGGGCGCAAGTAACTGTAAATACATGGCTTACTTAGTGCGGTCTCCTGCGCGTATCTAAGCGTGGCACACAGTTTACTGGGGAAACGCCCAGCCGCCGAGCGGCAATTGCCGGCAAAACCTGCATCACACCCAGTAGTTATGCCAGAGGTGCAGCAGAGGCGCCATCTCAACAGTAAAGTTGCGGTCGCGATTTTACTTACGTTTGCGGCGGGGTGCGTGGACGTAGTCGGCTACCTGGCGCTGTACCACGCCTTCACCGCGCACATGACCGGGGAAACGGTTCATTTGGCGAACAACCTGTTCGCGCCAAACTGGCCTCGGGCAGCGAGGGCCGCCTGCGTGATTGCCGCTTTCCTTGTGGGATCGGTGCTGGGCAGAACCGTGATCGAGGTAGGGGCCAGAACGCGGACACGCAGCATCGCCTCCGCTACGCTTCTGCTCGAAGCTGCTCTGCTCGCGGGCGTGATTCCCCTCGCCGGCGGCCCCATCAGCAGGACCCTGGCGCTGGGCTTGCTGGCCATGCTGGCGGCAGCCATGGGTCTGCAGACCGCCACGCTGACGCGGGTCGGTTCGCTCACCGTCCACACCACTTTTGTTACCGGCATGCTGAACAAGCTGGCGCAACTGCTGTCCCAGGGCCTGTTTCTGACCTGGGACCACTCTCGTGGACGCAACACGTTGCCAGAGCGGGCGCGGATTTTCCGTCGCACCCAGTTCATTGCTTCCATCTGGCTCATGTACTTCGTCGGCGCGGCGGGCGGAGCATGGATGAACCGCGAGTGGGGGCTGCGCTCCCTGTTCGCCCCGGTTGCGCTCGTATGCCTGTCCATCGTGATGGACCAGATCGCGCCCCTTTCCCTGGAGGAAGAGCAGGAGGAAGCGTAGGCAGTCGCGGAGGCAGCGGGCAGACGCGAGCCAATCCAGCTTTCAGCGCATTGCCTTTTCGAGCCAGCGGCAGGATGGCAGCAATTAATTCTGGGAGACACCGCGACTTTGCGCCGCTCCCGACCGCTCCGCCGGTTCTCTGGCACCGGCGAGCGCCGGATGGGGAGCCTCCGGGTGCGGCAAGTCAAGTTTCAGCAGCTTGGCCGGGTCCAGGTAAACGCCCTCCCACCGTACCGCCAGGTGCAGGTGCGGCCCGGTGGCCCGGCCCGTGGCTCCGCTCAACCCCAGGAGCTGCCCGCGGCGCACCCGCTGCCCCTTTCGCACCTTGAATTTCGAAAGATGCATGTAGAGGGTCATCAAGCCCTCGCCGTGGTCCACAATCACGCAATTGCCTTCGAAAAAGAGGCGCCGAGCCAGAATAACCCTGCCGGAATTGGCGGCTTGCACCCGGGTGCCGCGCGGAGCGTGAAAATCCAGGCCCAGGTGCTCCGTCTTTAACTCTCCGTTGAAAATGCGCCGCACTCCGAACTGCTCGGTAACCGGCTCGCGCACGGGAGACAGAAATGGCCCGCGCCACAACTGGGCCTCGCTGCTCTCCCCGAAGACCCGGTGCTTGAGAATTTCTTCCTTCCTGATCCGGCGGAGCAGCCTGCGACTAGGCGCGGTGTACTGGTGCTGAACTTTCAGTTCCACCAGGGGATAAGCCTGGCTTGCCAAATCCAGTTCCTGCTGGAAGGAGACCGTCGTGCCCGGGTCGGTCCGCCCCTCCAGCACTAACGGATACTTGCCCGGCGTCCGGTTGAGGCCGGTGCCAAAAAGCGCGTACCAGGAGTGGCTGGCGGGATCGAAGCTGAAGAAGATCTTATGGCCCATCCACGAGCCGCCCAGCGCTTCCACTTTGACCGGTGGGACCACATATAGGATTGCGGGCGCGCCATTGACCAGGGTGGCGGGCTCGGTGCGCACCTGCCAGGCTGAGGCTGCGGTCGAATCGGCAGGAGCCGCGGCCTGGTTGCCAGCGGTTGCCCCGGCCGCGAACTGAGCCGGGGAAATCCCCGCCAGCAGAAGCGCGACCAGCAGCGCCGCGGGGAAGAGGCGAGTCATGAATTCAATCTACTGCTGTTATGGCTTTCCCGCAGGTGACGAAAGGATGACCGGGCGCTCGATTTTGGCGCAACTGCTGATCGCCTTCTATAGCTG
>Ga0075276_10000021_pt1 | contig 46986 bp, 39 predicted proteins | sample SF_Rice_5C_80N_4_FD_69770 | JGI IMG/M metagenome (GOLD analysis project Ga0075276, IMG submission 69770) | Rice paddy soil microbial communities from Twitchell Island, California, USA - SF_Rice_5C_80N_405 | ecosystem: Environmental > Terrestrial > Soil > Paddy field/soil | place: USA: Twitchell... | reverse complement strand
CGAAGGTTCACCATTGCCAAGCGGTTGGTTGGGCAAGCTCTGGGCCCTCAGCCAGGGGATCGCAGCCGCGCACGACTTTGCTCCCGATTTTCTTCTGCTCAGCGACGCCGATATCGTTCACTCCCCGGCGACGATTCCGTCCCTGCGCGACATTGCCGAGAGTGGCGGCTACGACCTGGTTTCGTACATGGTGAAGTTGCACTGTCGTAGCCTGGCGGAGAAACTGCTCATCCCGGCGTTCGTGTTCTTCTTCTTTATGCTTTATCCGCCGGCTTGGATTGCGGATTCCGAGCGCAACACCGCCGGCGCCGCCGGTGGATGCCTGCTCATTCGTCCGCAAGCGCTCGTCCGGGCGGGCGGCATGGAAGCCATTCGCGGCGCAATTATTGACGACTGCGCCCTGGCACGCGCGGTCAAACGGAGCGGCGGAAAAGTGTGGCTGGGCCTCACCGAGGAGAGCGCCAGCATCCGTCCCTACGGGTCATTCGTCGAAATCGGCCGCATGATTTCGCGTACCGCTTTCAACCAGCTTCATCACTCCGTGCTGCTTTTGCTGGGCGCCCTGGTCGGCCTCGCTGTCACCTACCTGCTTCCTCCCGCTTTGCTGTTCTCGCGCCACCTCGCGCCCGCTGCCTTGGGCGCCTTAGCTTGGGCTTTGATAAGCGTGGCTTACCTGCCTATGGTCCGCTTCTATCGCTTGCATCTATTGTGGGCGCTTACGCTACCGGTGGCCGCTGTCTTCTATATGGGAGCGACCCTCCACTCGGCTATCAAGTTCTGGCTGGGAACCGGCGGAGAGTGGAAAGGCCGGGCCCAGGATGTGTAGCGCCGGCGTTTCAAACTCGCCCGGGGAAGCAAGCGGCGTCGGAGCCATCGCACGCGAAGGCAACATGTGGCGCGGGCGCCCTCGCCCGCGAAACCTCTTCCGAAGGAAGGCGTGTTCCCCAACGGCTTTAGCGGCAAGAGATATTGCGCGCAGTACCACAGCCTTTTCGCGGGACGAGAATCACTGTTTTACCATAACTGCGTGACCCCTTCCCGCCGCATCGGCTTGGCGCGCGCCCTCTCCAAGCTGGGATACTGCTCGCGCTCGCAGGCGTTTGAGCTGATTCGCGCCGGCCGGGTCACGCTGAATGGCGCCATGCGCCGCGATCCGGAAGCGCCTGTCCATCTTGAACGCGACCGCATCCGGGTTGATGGCAAGCCGCTGGCCTCCCCCGCCCTCCTCTACCTTATGCTGAACAAACCGAGGGGCGTGGTGACCACCGCTGCCGACGAGAAAGGCCGCCGCACCGTTTACGACTGCCTGCCCACCGGCCTGCCCTGGATCGCTCCCGTCGGCCGCCTGGATAAGGCCAGCGAGGGCCTGCTGCTCCTGACCAACGATTCCGAGTGGGCGGCGCGTGTCCTCTCTCCCGAGACTCATCTGGACAAGACGTACCAAGTCCAGATTGCGGCTCTTGCCGACGACCAATTGTTGCGCGCCATAAAGAAGGGAGTGATTGCCGATGGGGAACTGCTCCGCGTGAAGCGGGCTGAGGTACTCCGCCGGGGGAAGCGCAATGCCTGGCTGGACATAATTCTGGACCAAGGCAGAAACCGCCATATCCGACGGTTGCTCGCCGCACTCGGAGTAGAGGTGCTGCGCCTGGTGCGCGTGGCCATCGGTCCGCTCGTGCTCGGCGACCTTCCCAAGGGCAGCTCCCGCATGCTCACCGCCAAGGAAAAGTGTGAGCTCGATCGCGCTTGCGGAGTGGTTACTTCCTATCCCGCCGGTAAAGATCGTCTCTGAGGCCCCAACGCCTGCTAGAATCTGTGACCGCAACACAGCTGGTGCATAAGGCATGCATACTGACTCCTCGCCATTGCGAATCAGCTGACCCTCACCCCGCCTGCGCGTATCAGCTCCGCCTGCTGCCCGCCAGATTGCCGTTGGAACCAGCCTCCGCTGCCTTGGCCTCCGCCGGCGTGTCCTCTTCCTCGAACTCTATCTGTAGCGTTCGCGCCGTAGTTTCGATGGGCTCAAGCTCTGGAATCTCTGCCGCCGCGGAAGCCGTCAGCTCGTTCAGCTTGCGCGCTGAAACCAGCACCCGTCCTTCCAGCGACCCGATGGCTTTGTTGTAGCACTCCACCGCTTTGTCCAGGCCCTTGCCGGCATCTTCGAAATGGCGCGCCAGGTGCCGCAGACGCTCGTGTAGTTCCTTGCCCAGGGTGCTGATCTGCTGCGCGCTACGTGCGATTCGCTCTTGCCCCCAGCCGTACGCCACCGCCTTAAGCAGCGCGATCAGCGTGGTCGGCGAAGCCGGTATCACCTTCTCGTACACGCCGGATTCAATCAGCGATGGATCCTGCTCCAGCGCCGCGCTGAAAAAGGTTTCCCCCGGCAGAAACATGACCACGAACTCGGGGGTGTGCTCGAACTGCTCCCAATACGACTTCGAGCCCAGCTTCACCATGTGGTCGCGCACCTGCCGCGCGTGGTCGGCCAGCTTGGCGCGCCGCACCTCCTCATCCTGCGCCTCCATGGCATCCAGATAAGCCGCCAGCGGCGTCTTTGCGTCCACCACCAGATTCTTACCCCCGGGCAGCTTGACCACAAGATCGGGGCGCAGCCGGCCTTCCGCCGTTAGCACCGTGGCCTGCTCCTCGAAATCACAGTAGGGAAGCATGCCCGCAATCTCCACCACCCGCCGCAACTGGATTTCGCCCCAGCGCCCCCGCACCGAGGGCGCGCGCAGCGCCTGCACCAGCTTGCCCGTCTGGTCGCGCAGGCTCTCCTGCGTCTCACGCAGCGATTTCACCTGTTCGCTCAGCTGGCCGTAAGCCGTGCCACGTTCCTTCTCTACTTGGCGGATGTGCGCGTCGAACTTTTCCAGCGTGTCCTTGATTGGCGAAACCATCTCCGCCACCGCCTGCTCGCGCTTTTCCAGGTCGCCCTGCGCGCCCGTCTGGAACTTCTGCATGCTCTCGCGCGCCAGCTGCAGGAAGGATTCGTTGTTCGATTTCAACGCTTCCGCCGAAAGCGCCTTGAAGGCGTTGCTGAGCTCGTCCTTGGCCTGACTGAGCAGGCGCAGCTTCTCTTCGGCGCTCTCCCGGGTGTGCTTCAGGTCGGATTCCAGCTGCGTCACTCGCTGCCGAAGGTCGGTATTGGCGGCGCTTTGCGCTTTCACCTCAGCGCTGGCTGCTCCGAATTGCTGTTCCACATCCTGCAGCCGCTGGCGCAGCGCCGTGCCCTGCGCGCGCGCCAGCACCCAGGCCAGCGCCCCGCCCGCCACCGCAAAAACAATTGCCGTAAGTACCACCGAGCCCATACCATTCCTCCCGCGAGTATGGCAGGATTGTAGTATTTGTGGTGAGGCGAAGAAAAGGGAAAAGTGCTGCTCCTATCCGGCTGCCTATGAAGAGCTTGCTTGTTTTCCTCTGTGGGGTGGGGGTTTTCCTCAGCGTGGCTGCGAGCCCCGCCGGAGCGGCGGCTTACGACGAATCTGCGGAGCAGAAGATCTTGGAGCTGCTCAACCAGGCCCGCACTCAGCGCGGCTTACCGGCCCTGGAGGCTAACGCCCAGCTGCAGGAGGCGGCGCGCGCTCATTCCCAGCTCATGGCTTCCCGCCAGAAACTCTCCCACAAGTTCGGCGGCGAAGCGGTGGCCCGCGATCGCCTGGCCAGCACCGGCTTGCATTTCGATAACGACGGTGAGAACGTCGGCCTGAACCAGAGCGCCGAGGGCGCGCACCAGGGCTTCATGCATTCGCCGCCGCATCGCGCCAATATCCTCAATCCCGATTACAACGCGGTCGGCATCGGCGTGGTTTCGCGCGGCGGCAACATCTGGGTGACCGAGGATTTTGCCCGCACCTTCGCCGAATATTCCGCTTCCGGGGTGGAAGAAATCGTCGCCGGACGGGTCACCGAGTTGCGCGGCCGCGCCGGCCTGCCGGCCCTGGGCCGCCGTTTTGTTCCCGCGCTGCGTCACGATGCCTGCAGCATGGCCCACCACGACAAGCTCGACCCCCGGCTCGCTATGCGCCTGCCCGAGGTGCGCCAGGCCGCCACTTTCACTTCCACCGAGCCCCAGGTGCTTCCTCCCCAAGCCGCGGTTATTGCCCGCCAGCGCAATTCCCAGGCTTTCGCTGTAGGCGCCTGCTTTGCCCGCACTCGCAAGTATCCCGCTGGCGCCTACTGGGTAGTGCTGGTGACCTACTGATTTTTGGCTGCGACTCGCAACTCGCGGCTACCGGCTCCGGATTACTGACTGCGGGACTTGCATTTGTGCCATGGCTGGCCGCGCCGCCGCCCGGCGGTGCGATTCCTGCAGCTTGGTCTTGATATAGTCTTCACCCGCGCGCATCATCTGCTTCCACATCTCATATGCCCGGCCGTGCTCGTTGAGGAAGACCAGCGCCTCGGGCGTGCTCAGCGATGTGCCCATTTCGCGGGCGAACTGCTGCAGGTGGACGGCCGTCATCTCCGCCACCACTTTTTGCCGCCAGCATTTCTTCAGCTCCGCCATCGCCCTGCCCTCCCCAATCTGAACACGAAGATAAGCTTCCGGCGCTTGCCCGGCCATGGCTATGGTCACAGCCATCTGTGACAACGGTCACAACGCGATGCCCAGGAGGAGCGGCGGCCGGCTGGAATTTGCCTTATGGGGACGGAATCATATATTCTTGCCCGACGTAAAAGGCAGGAACGCCGAAGGGCGTGACAGTCGGGGTGGGGCGTTCTGCCGAATTCAGTGAAAGGTCGCGGCCGTCGCGATCTTCGGAGTCCGGGCCAATCAAACCGTGATGGCGACGATGCTTTCGTTGCTGTCTCAGCAAGACTTGTTGCAAAAGTCTGCAAAGGTCTGTAGAGGGCTCCAGCCATGAAGTTTCGCGGTAGACCCACGTTTTTTCTTCTCTTGGCCTGTGCCTGCTTTGCCTCTCCCTGTGCATGGGCAACAACCAACGAAACCACAGCGCCGCCCTCGGAAGCGGTAACCATCACCATTCCTGGCCCCCTGCACTCCTTTCTGCGCATGGCGGCCATCAGCCAACAGATCCCGCCGGAAGACGTGCTGCCCCTTTTGGCCCGCAATGTGGTCACCCATGGGTATCAGGGCTGGCAGGACAAACCGGGCCCGCCTACCGAATTTCTGGTGCTTTTAAGCCGCTACGTGCAACAGGCCAGGGAATTAACGAAGCTGGCGGGGGCGGATGCCGTTATTCGCGTTTCCAATTGCGAGCAAGCGCCACCCCTGTTGCACATTCTCGGTTACCGGTTCCGGCAAGGTTGCGGCACGGCGTTGGAAACTGCAAATCCCGACAGGGCCTTCCTCACCATTGATGCTGGCTTCCCGCTGGTGGACTTGGAAGACGATCTGCATGCCGGCAAGCCCTTTGTATACCCATTTCCCGGCTCTCCCGTGCCGGCACTATTCAGCCAGAAGGATTGGACCTCCATTCGAGGAGTAGAGGCCAACACCCTCCTGGACGCGCTGCTGGACAACCCGGCGCTGTCGCGCCTCTATGCGGCCCTTTCTCAAGTGGATCCCGAGACCAGACTTGCTTTGAAGCGGTCTCCTGGACTCAAGGGGCTGATATCCGCTTCCGCGGCGCTTGACTTCTATGGAACTCACATTGTAATTCGCTCCGGCCGGGTGGTCGTGCCGGGAGGAACTCCCGCGGAATTGGCGTGGAAGGATCTGGTGGGCGCCAGCACGACTTCGCCAGGGCAATTTGTGCCGCGATTATTGACCAAAGACGAGGGCTGGCTGGCGGCTTACTTCGATGTGCTATCGCGCACCAGTCAGACGCGGCAGGCCTATTTCACCGAACCGCATCGTCTGCGGCGCTTCTATCAGGCGCTGCGGGGGCGGGATGCATTGCCTGACGCCTACAAAGGCGCCTTTCGTCCCAATCCGGGTCTGTTGCTGCTGGTGACTCGTCTTCGCCTGGGGCCGAACGGGGAGCCACAGGTACCGGGCGGCCTGGAAGTATGGAAACAGATCTTTCATCAGAAATCCGATTCGAAGATCGTCCACCGCCTGGCGAAACAAGCTGATCGCTGGAGAACTCCCGAGCAATTGGTGCAGGGGCTGTTCGGAGCCAGTCGCGCGAAAACCGATGACGGGCCCCTGCAAATCTATCTGTTGCTAAGCGAACTGGATGCCGAGCGTCCGCGCGGGCACCGCTTGACCCCGGCAACAGTGCGTTTGCTGGCCCACAAGTTCGCAAAGTTCGGCGATCAATACCTTATCTTTTCCGAGTTTCCCGATCTGGATGATGCCTCTATCGCGCGCTTTCTCGCAATTGCGGAAGGCCTCGATCGAATTCCCGATATTACCCTGCGCGGAAACGCAATGGGGATCTTTCAGGGCAACGTAGGGCTTTGGCAGATTCTGGCACGGCAGGGGCAGATCCCGAAGGCGTCGCTGAACAGTTCCTGGCAACAGGTCACCGCTCCCTTCAGCAGCATTTACTCGGCTACCCAGTTGTTCGACGCCGGCCGCCGCTCATTGCGGGACCTGATGCAGGCCGCGACCGGCAAACCGGGCTACTCACAAGATGAGATCATTGACTTGCTGGCCGGTCCGCCACAGTCCAGTCGGGAAGCTCGCCAGATACACGAGGAGCTGGCAAAAAAACTTCGCTCCGGCCTCGATGGCCAGCGACTGGTTTCTCTCGACACCATATTGGCGCTGGGCAATGAATTAGACGCCGCGGCCGGGACCGGGGGCGCGGAAACTGCGGCTCTGCCTTTGGTGGGTGAACTGCGGGAATTCGAGATGCCGAGGCCCATCTTCAGCCGTGGTGAAAGGACGGAATGGGCGACCGGAGTCTACAACAACCGCCATACCGATTTAGAAATGCGCACCAATCTGGCGAAGGTAATCAAATCCCATCCCTCCCCGGAGCGATTGGCCCGGGCTCGCAGCGAGCTGGTCCCCTTCCTGCGCGACACTCTGGTGGGTTTGAACTACGCGTATTACGAGCCGCCGGGCTCTCAGATTCTGCGCAACAATCCTCTTTTTGTCCGCTCCCATGACTTTGCCGGGGAAACGCTCGCGGGATTGAGTTCCGTCTGGAAAACACCACAACTGCTTGGGGTCGGCAACCCCGCGGGTGGAGGCGCTCATTTGGTCGGCTCTCTTGCGAATCTGCCCTATGTGCTGGCGCAGGCGGAGGAAGACTTTATCGCGCCGCGAAATGTTCAGGCGCTCATCTGGACGGAAATGGTAGCGGTTTTCCTGACCGACTCGACTTTATCGCGGTGGTGGAACGTGAGCCCGGAGGAGCTGCATGCCGTGGCGCTCTATCAGCAGGCTGGAGAGGCGCTTCTGCTTGCCTGCCAAAACAATGAGCCGCTGCGCAATAGGGTACTGAACATCCTGGGGGACCGCATGGCGCCCGCGAGGCTGGCGCGAGTGGAGAGGATTTTGCGAACGGGGCGGCTCGCTGATGCACGTCCCTTGATTATGCCGGCAGACACATTCTATTTGGAGGCTGAGTTCCGCCGAAGATTTCCTGAGGACAACGATTCTTCGGGGCCTGCCGGCAAGGAATTGCAGGTTCTTGACAGGCAGCATCCCGCAGAGGTCAGTTGGAAGCGGCTGTCTCGAGACTTCGGCGTGCCGCACCCCATGCTGGCGCAAAGTTATGCGCGCGAGTTGCTGAATATGCAACCTTTTCCAGCCTGCGAGGGATATGGCAGCGGCTTGCTGGCGGAGTCCTGGGATTCCAACTATCTGTACTGGGCCCGCCTGGCAGATGGGATGGGGTATTCCCCGGTCAAGCTGAACCAACTGGTTCCCGAACTTACGCGCCGCATGGCAGAAGACATCTTCGCTACCGATGCGGGGGATTGGCCGGCATTGCTTCGCGCATTGCGCCAAACCAGAGAAGAGTTCCGCGCGGGAAAAGGGGTTTTATCGCCCTCGAAGGATACGATTTCGCAGGCGGCGGAATCATCACGCGCGAAAAAGAATCACGATTAGCGTCCGTGCACAGTTTGACTTGCAGAGGCTCCATGAAGAAATTCTATCTCCTCCCCTTGGGATTGCTGGCACTCTTTCTGCTGTGTTCCGAAACTGGGACGGTGGCTCAGGAAGGCGAATCACGAATTCTTGTGATTGTGAACATGGTGCAGCTGAATGTGGCTGTGACGGACAACAAAGGCAATTACATAACTGGACTTCGGCCACAGGATTTTGCCGTGTCGGAGGATGGCATTCCGGAACGGATTGCCACATTTGGCGAAGGCAATGAGCTGACTCGTTCATTGCTGGAGGTTGCAGGCGACAACCCCTTGACGCAAGGGGATGACCGCCCGTCCCCACGCCCGGACCCTCCTCCTGAGACCTTCGCTTCGGCTATAGCCGGCGCTAACGTGTTCATCCTGTTCGACACCAGCAATTACATGTATCGCCATTTTGTGTTCGCGCAGGATGCCATCGCTCAGTTTGTTCGCACGTTGGAACCCGCTAATAAGATAGCTTTCTATTCCTACAGCCGTGACTTGTCTCGAGTGGCTCGCCTTACTCCCGATCGCTCGCAGGTGTTGCGGGGGGTGCGTGCCACGGTGGCGGGCGATAACGCCGCGCTCTACAATGCCTTACTGCTGACGGTTAAGGATGCAGCCCAGCAAAGCGGGCGAAAAGTGGTGGTGGTTTTTTCTAACGGACCGGACAATGCCAGCACCGTACCTCCAGAAGATGTCGCGGAGTTGGGTCAATCGAGCGGAGTGTCCATTTACATGGTAAGTACCCAGCAAGCCCAGTTGGATTCTGTCTCCACCGCGGTATTTGAGAGGATGACGGCGGCCACAGGCGGAAAGGCGTACTTTACCAAGAACTGGAAGGACCAGGAAAAAGCGTTTGCTTCGGTGCGGGATGATCTAGCTCACCTCTACTCGATCAGCTACTACCCACAACCCAATCCCAATCAGGGTTGGCGCAGTATATCGGTGAAACTGGTCGGCGAACGCCTGAAGAAGTATCACATCCGCACCCGGAATGGGTACCGGCCCCAACCCGTCCGATTCTCCGGGAGCACCTCAGCCTCTCACACCCAATTTGTTCCACAGTAAGCCGGAGATTCGTGCTCGTTGCGAGAGATCGGCTCCTATTGATTCATCCCCTCCGGGTCACCCCACCGCAAGTACGGATCAGTGCATAATCATCTTCCATCGCTGGTACCCCGGCGCGGGACGCTGCCGTTTGGTTGGGCCGGCCACGTCGCCTGTGCTAATCTGCAGGCCAGACCTTCATTTCCAGCGGCTTTGCGGGCGGGGTCTGACAGCGGCAACGTGGACAGCAGCGACAATATCCGTTTCGGTACTGCGGGCTGGTCCTACAAGGACTGGGAAGGAATCGTCTATCCTCCCGAGGTGCGCCTGCGCAAGCAGCATCCGCTCGACTACCTGCCGCAGTTCGTGGACATGATCGAAATCAATACTTCCTTCTACGGACACATCAAGCCTGAGCTGGCCAAGCTGTGGTGCAAGAAAGTGGAAGGGGTGAATCCCAATTTTGTTTTTACTGCCAAGCTGCACCGGTCTTTTACCCACTCGCCGGTGGCGGTCATTGAAGGCACCTCGGCCGCTACCATCAAGCCCACCGACGAAGACGAGATTCAGGCCAAGGAGGGCCTGGAGGCGCTGGCTTCTGAGCGCCGCCTGGGCGCACTGCTCATCCAGTTTCCCGTTTCCTTCAGGAACACGGATGAGAACCGCGAATACCTGGAATGGCTGCTGCGGCAATTTATCGAGTTTCCACGCGTGGTCGAGGTGCGCCACTCCAGCTGGAACCGCGAAGAGACCCTGCGCTATTTCGCCCAGAAGAACGTCGCCTTCTGCAATATTGACCAGCCGGTTCTCGGCCGCTCGCTCGCGCCCACCCAGCACGTCACCTCCGAGATCGGCTACGTGCGCCTGCACGGCCGCAATTACGACCAGTGGTTCGATTGCGACAACCGCAACGACCGCTACAACTACCTGTACAGCGAAACCGAACTGGCCGGCTGGAAGGATAAAGTGGAGACCATCTCCCGCCAGTCGCAGGTCACCTACGTGGTGGCCAATAACCACTTTCAGGGCAAAGCTGTGGTCAACGCCATCCAGATGAAACACATGATCAGTGGCCGTCCCGTCAAAGTCCCCGAACTGTTGCTCAAGCGCTACCCGGAACTGGAAAAGGTGGCCACCGCAACCACGGCGGCCTAGCAAGCACTCAGCATGCAGCCCAATGACCTGCCAGCCTCTAGCAGGCCGAGTGTTAAGTGTGGCTGAAACCTTTTGTCGCCCTCCGACGTACTACTCAACGGGGCCGGACGCGACCGCCCAAGCTTGCGGTTACCTTCCGCAAGGGTCAACGTCCAATCAGACGGGGAAAGGAGAAAGGTTATGGACGCGAGGTACAACTGGATCATTGACAGCACACCCCTTCGGGTTGCAATCAATGTTACGGCGTTTGTTATGTGGCTGGGACTGACGATTGCGCTGCTTGCACTTTAGTTTTCGGCAACAAAGGCGCACCGGCTAGATGTCAAGTACTTGACGGGGTTGCGAATGCTCTGCGCCGCTGCTCATACACTGTAATGTCGTTTTCCTGCTGCAGCGTAAGCCCGATGTCGTCCAGTCCTTCCAGGAGAAACTTGCGCTTAAAATCGTCAATCTCAAAGCGTCCCAGAAAGCCGGATTGGTCGCGCACTTCCCGCTTCTCCAGGTCAATAGTGAGGAAATAACCCTCAAATTGGGTGGTTCTTAGCACTAGTTCCGCCACCTCTGCGTCACTGAGCCCTACCGGCAGAATCCCATTTTTCGTGCAATTACTGGCAAAAATATCGGCAAAAGAAGGCGCGATTATGGCCCGAAAACCATAATCCAGCAGCGCCCAGGGCGCATGTTCACGCGAAGAACCGCAACCAAAGTTCTTTCCTGCCACCAGGATGCTCGCCCCGGCATAGCGCGGGTGGTTGAGCACAAATGACGGATCCAGCTTTCCCTCAGCAACATAGCGCCAGTCGTAAAACAAGAATTGGCCGTAGCCGCTGCGCTCAATGCGCTTCAGAAACTGCTTGGGGATAATCTGATCGGTGTCAACATTGGCGCGATCGAGCGGCGCGACTCTCCCGGTATGGATGCGAAAGCCCTGCATGTCAGTCGCGGTACTTCCAGTTCCTGATGTCCACGAAATGTCCGGCAATAGCGGCGGCGGCGGCCATGGCGGGACTCACGAGGTGGGTGCGCCCGCGCGCGCCCTGGCGGCCTTCAAAGTTGCGGTTGCTGGTGGAGGCGCAGCGCTCAAGCGGTTGCAGAATGTCGGGGTTCATTCCCAGGCACATCGAGCAACCGGATTCGCGCCACTCGAAGCCGGCTTCGCGAAACACCTGGTCCAGCTTTTCCTTCTCCGCCGCCTGCTTCACCGCCTGGGAGCCGGGCACGACCATGGCTTGTACCTTCGAACTTACCTTGTGACCTTTGGCGACGCGCGCCGCGGCGCGCAGATCCTCCAGGCGGGCGTTGGTGCAGGAGCCGATGAAGACGCGATTGACCACAACCTCCTGCATCGGCGTTCCGGCGCGCAGGCCCATGTACTCCAGGGCGCGGAGAGCGGCGCTGCGTTCGGCTTCAGAAGGGAAGTGCTGGGGGTCGGGAATGCGTTCCGTGACGGGAACGACCATGCCGGGGCTGGTGCCCCAGGTGACGGCGGGAGCCAGGTCGGCGGCGTTGATTTCCACCACCCGATCAAAGCCAGCTCCGGGATCGCTGGGCAGACTCTTCCAATAGGCCACGGCTTGGTCCCAGGCTGCGTCCTGAGGGGCAAAGCGGCGGCCCCGCATGTATGCGAAGGTGGTTTCGTCCGGGGCCACCAAACCAGCGCGGGCGCCGGCCTCGATGCTCATGTTGCAGAGCGTCATGCGGCCTTCCATGGTGAGTCCGCGCACCGCTTCGCCAGCGTACTCGATGACGTGTCCGGTGGCGCCATCGGTTCCAATGCGCCCGATAATACCGAGGGCCAGATCCTTGGCGGTTACACCCGGGGGCAGGGAACCGCGCACCACAATCTGCAAAGTCTTGGGACGCGGCTGCCGCAGACACTGGGTGGCCAGCACGTGCTCAACTTCGGAAGTCCCGATGCCGAAGGCCAGCGCGCCGAACGCCCCATGAGTGCTGGTGTGGCTATCGCCGCAAACGATGGTCGCGCCAGGACGGGTCAGACCCAGTTCCGGTCCAATCACGTGCACGATGCCTTGCTCGGCGGAATCAATATCGAATAGCGGAACCTCAAAATCACGGCAGTTGCGGCGCAAGGCTTCCACCTGCTGGGCGGCGATGGGATCGCGAATGACGCTGCGCTCCGCCGCCAGGGTGGGGACGTTGTGGTCCACAGTGGCGAAAGTGAGGTCGGGGCGGCGCAGCTTGCGGGCGGCCAGGCGCAAGCCCTCGAAGGCCTGCGGCGACGTAACTTCATGCACCAGGTGGAGGTCAATGTAGAGCAGGGCGGGCTCGCCTGCGGGCTGGCACACGACGTGTTCGTCCCAGATTTTTTCGAAAAGCGTGCGTGGCCGGCTCATCAATGCTCCAGCTTACACGGCATGGTAGGCGTGGCGGCTGTCGAGAATGTCGGCCACCACCTTTTCCACCTGCATGCCCATTTGCACCGTAGAGACCAGGTCAATGCGGGAGCGGCCGCGGGCCAGATCGGCCGTGCGGTAACCCGCTTCCAGCACGGAGTGAATAGCGAACTCCACGTCGCGCGCTTCCTGCTCCAGACCGGCAGAATAGCGCAGCAGCAGGGCGGCGGACGCGATCGCGCCCAGGGGATTGGCGATGCCGCGCCCGGCAATGTCGGGCGCCGAGCCGTGCACCGGCTCATAGAGATTCACCGTACCGCCTATGGTGGCGGAGGCCAGCATGCCCAGCGACCCGGTGATGACCGCGGATTCGTCGGAGAGTATGTCGCCAAACAGATTCTCGGTGAGGATCACATCAAAACGCCGGGGATCGTTCACCAGATGCATGGCGCAGGAGTCCACGTACATGTGCTCCAGCTTGACCTCGGGGTACTCGCGGGCCACGCGGGTAACCACGCTGCGCCAGAGCTGGGAGGTCTCCAGCACATTGGCCTTGTCCACGGAGGTGAGCTTGCGGCGGCGGCGGCGGGCTTCGCGGAAGCCGACATGTGCGATGCGCTCGATTTCTTCCACCGAGTAGCGCATGGTGTTGAAGGCGCTGGAACCGTCTTCACTGAAACCGCGGTCTTCGCTGAAGTAGAGGCCGCCCAGCAGTTCGCGGACAACCAGGATATCCGCGCCATCGGCGATGGCAGGCTGCAGGGGAGAACAATCGGCAATTGATTTGTAGGAGAGGGCGGGGCGGAGATTGGCGTAGCCGCCCAGGGCCATGCGCAACTGCAGCAGACCGGACTCGGGGCGCAGATGGCGGGGCAGTTCGTCAAAATCGGGGCCTCCGACAGCGCCCAGCAGCACCGCCTGACTCTGCAGACAGGCATCGAGCGTGTCGGCGGGAAGGGGATTGCCGCTGGCGCGGTAGGCAGCGCCGCCAAAGCGTTTTTCCTGAAATTGAAAGTCGTGGCCGGCGAACCCAGCCACGGTCTGCAGAACGCGCACGGCTTCGGCGGTTACTTCCGGGCCGACGCCATCACCGGGGAGAATTGTAATTTTCAGCTTCATGGGCCTGGGGGTTTAGTCCGTTAGTTGGCGAAAGCGGCGCGGGCGCCGGGTCCGGCGGCGGGCTTGGGCTCGCGGCGGGAGCGGGGCAGCAGCGCAATCAAATCCTGGTCGTAAATATTCTTCTTGCGGTCGGCCAGGGCGGTGAAGGCCCGGTAAACCGCGTCCAATTCCGCGCCCGACAAAGCGAATCCCAGTTCCGAGTAGCGGCGGCCCAGCGCGTGGCGGCCGGAATGTTTGCCCAGCACAATGCGGTTGCCTGGGGCGCCCACGGATTCGGGAGTCATAATCTCGTAGCACAGCGGATTGCTCAGTACGCCATGCTGATGAATACCGGCTTCATGGGCGAAGGCGTTGGCGCCCACAATCGCCTTGTTGGGCTGGGGGGCGAAGGCGATGGTGCGGGCCAGCAACTGGCTGGCATTGTACAGTTCAGCGGTGTTGATGCCAGTTTCGTATTGCAGGCGGTCGGGCCGCACGCGGGTGGCCATCACAATTTCTTCCATGGCGGCGTTGCCGGCGCGTTCGCCAATGCCGTTGATGGTGCATTCCACCTGGCGGGCGCCGGCCTCCAGTGCGGCCAGGCTGTTGGCCACGGCCATGCCCAGGTCATTGTGACAGTGCACGGAGATGACTACGTTCTCGATGCCGCGGACGCGCTCGCGGATGGCGAGAATGATGGCGCGATATTCCTCAGGCACGGTGTAGCCGACGGTATCGGGAATATTAATGGTGGTGGCGCCGGCATCCACCGCCGCCTGCACCCCCTGGCAAAGGAAGTCCAGTTCGGAACGGGTAGCATCCTCGGGCGAGAACTCAACATCGTCGCACAGAGTGCGGGCATAAGCCACGGAAGTTGAAATCTGGCGCAGACATTCTTCGCGCGTGATCTTGAGCTTGAACTGCAGGTGAATATCGGAGGTGGCGAGGAAGATATGAATGCGGGGGCGCTCGGCATAAACCAGGGCCTCCCAGGCGCGGGAGATATCTTCTTCCTTGGCCCGGGCCAGACCGGCAATGATGGGGCGGCGAACCTCGCGGGCCACGGCGCGGACGGCTTCAAAATCGCCTTCCGAGGCAATGGGGAAGCCGGCTTCGATCACATCCACACCCAGCTTATCCAGTTGCCGGGCCAGGCGCAGTTTTTCAGGCACAGTCATACTGCAGCCCGGGGCCTGTTCGCCATCACGCAGTGTGGTGTCGAATACCGTCACGCGCGCGCTGGTCATGGATCCTCCCACAAAAGGTTTCCGGCTATTTCAAGGGAAACGCTTGGATAAGTCAAGCTTATAATTCTTTGGAGCACCATAAGTTTGGGTTATCATATCTGCCCGGGCAAAGCAGCGCCTAAGTCCAAGCAAGGGAGGGAGAGTGGACCTTTTTCAGTTGGAAACCTTTCTGGCGGTGGCGGAGGAGAAGAGTTTTTCCCGGGCGGCCAAGCGCCTGCACCGGACGCAGCCGGCGGTAAGCCAGGCGGTTCGCAACCTGGAAGAGGAACTGGGGGAACTGCTGCTGGACCGGTCCTCGCGCGATGGCACCCTGACCGATGCCGGGAGGCTGCTGCAGGAGTACGCCCAGGAACTGCTGAACCTGCGTAATGAGGCGCGGCAGTCGCTGGTGGAACTGCGCCAGCTGCAGAAGGGAAGGCTGGCCATCGCGGCCAACGAGTACACCTCGCTTTACCTGCTGCGCGTGCTGCACGAATTCCGGCGGGTGCACCCGATGATTCACATCGCCATTCAGCGCACTCTGGCCAGCAAAGTCCCGCAGCAGCTGCAGGAGCACGCGGCCGAACTGGGCACAGTTTCGTTCCGGCCGGAAGACCCGCAACTGCGCTCGCTGGTGGTGTATCGCGACGAGCTGGCGTTTGTGGTGCCGGGGACACACCCCCTAGCCGGTGTACCCAGCGTGAGCATCCGGCAACTGGGAGCGGAGGTATTCGTAGCCCACAATGTGCCTTCGCCCTACCGGGCCAAGGTGCTGCAGGCTTTTGCGCGGCATAAAACGCCCCTCCACATGGATGTGGAGATGCCCACGATTGAAAGTATCAAGAAATTCGTGGCCATGGGAAACGGAGTAGCGCTGGTGCCGGGCCTGACGGTGGAAGAGGAAATCGCGCGCGGCGAGCTGGTGCGGGTGCCGGTAAACGAATTGAATTTCGAGCGGCGGCTGCGAATCGTTTATCGCCGAAACGCCACCTTATCGCATGCGGCGCAGGCCTTTCTGCAGATCGTGGAAGGATTGAGCAACTCGCGGCAGGGAAGATACCTGTTTCAGCTGGAGCATTAGTTGCGGCACTCGCCGGTCGGAGGTTGCTCATCGCCGCCGGACATGAGCTGGCTGTCTAGCTGGGCTGCGGAGAGCTCAGTGGTTCCTGAGGTCAGTCAGTCACGCACAAGTCAGAAACGGGCTCGCGATTGGCGGCGCAGCCCGTGGTAAGCGCCAGGCGCTGCAGCCACTGTGCCAGTGCAGCCAGTGAACCTTCGCTCATAGCAGTGAAGCGGATGCCGGCATTGCCCTCGCAATCCGACCAGGCAATTTCACCGCGAGCCTGGATAGGGGTAGCGCATTCCGGCACCCGCAAGCGCACATGCACGATCTCATCTTCTTCCAAGGGATCGCGCAGGCGCAGCCCCAACCCACCCAGGCTCACGTTGAACGCTTCCGCCCGCCGGTCGAGCACCTGACCAAAGCTCAGGAACACAGGCAGCCGCACCGCATAACGTTTGCGGCGTTGACCGGAGGCCAGCGCCTGGCACGCACGGCGCAGCTCGAAGCGCGCCCGGTCAGGCGGAAGCGGTTTGGCGGCGACAAATTGCGCCCCCATATCCACGGCATCGGCGGGGCTGGTCTCACCACTGGTGAGAGCCATCACCACCGAGCTTTTGTTGGGGCGCGAGGCATGCGCCGCCCGCAGCAGGCTGGTTCCCTGGTAAACGTCATCGCAGTCAATCGCCACCACGTCGAACCGGCGCTCCTCCAGGGCGGCCCGGCCCGACCTGACATCACCGCGGAACTCTACCGTCGCGTTCATCTCGGCGAGGATGCGGCGGAAGACTTCCTCAATCAGCGGATCGTGGGTGACTACCAGGAACTGCATACCTGCACCAATAAGGATAGTAGGCGGGGTTGGGAGCATGCGCAATTTACGGCTGTAACCGGCGGCGGGTAACCGAAGATTGGCGTTGCTCGTGTGGAGACCATTTTGGAACGGGTCTCGCTCACGCCCGAACTGCACTCCTTCGCAAGCCACGCGGCTGAAAGTATGCGGCACCACGGTTTGCTGGGCAGACCGTTGCGCCCTTGGCCTGGCCGCGTCAGAACCACCGCCAACTAGTTGAGGTCGGCGATCAGCGCAGAGGTAAAGCCGCTGCCAAAGTTGTCCAACAGAACCAGGGTCCGTATTTGCCCGGAGCTGAAGGTCATCGGCCCACTATCCACTGAAATGACCTGCTGGCCGGCAAGGGTGAAGTACACCTCATAGCTGCCGGCGGTGAGGGTCTGGTAGGAGGAAGCCCCTTGGAAAGCCAGGTTGCTCACGCTGGCGCTGCCGGTCAGGCCGGCGCCGGGAGCCGTGATATAGGCGTCAAGATTTCCGAAATCGGGAGAGGCATTGATGATGCGCAGATTGAAATTGCCGGAACTGGGGGCGGAGTTATTGTCGGTAAGCAAGCTCATGGTCAGGCTGGAAGAAGCGAAAGAAGGTTCGACCGCGAGAATGCTGTAATAATTGCCGCTACTGAGGGAAACATTCTGCGTGACCAGGGCGCTGCTGCTGTTGCTGGCCTCGATTTGCACGGTATGGTTGCCGGCGGGCTGGGCGACATAGGCGCTGGCAGACTGGGAGACGATGCCGGTTTGGATGGTGTTGTTATCGAACAGGAGGCTGAGGCTCTGCTGTTGCGGTGAGGCATTTAGAATTCGCACCTGCGCCGTGTTGGAAGTGCTGCTGCTGCCCGATCCACAGCCAGCCGCGTAGAACAACGAGAAGGCAACCGCGAGGCCCAACACCATAGGACGGCAGCGAGAACTCATCAAATCTCCTTGTGCCGCGGACGTGTGCGGGCACTGTTTTGGTTTGAGCTGGAACTCACCTTAATTACCAAGCCGGAGGTGCGGCGTGTGTAACGTTCGGTAAAAAACTTGTAAAGTTGTGTAAGCGGAACTGCAAGCGGAATATTGCAACAGAGGCTTCTATCCTGGTTACAGACCGCTCAACCTCACCCACGGTCAAATGCGCGAAATAGGGTCCAGGTCCTGCCGTTGTTCTTCTGCCACTCGACCTTGACAGGCAGACTCTCACCGGCGCCGCGGGCTTGTAGTTTTGGAGCGCAGCTCCAGGATATCCTGGGGCTCCTTAAAACCGTGCCGCAGGTAGAGGGTGCGGCTGCCTGGCGTGGGCCACAAGATAACCGCGTCAACCGGTTTCTCATGCAACCAGTGCAACGCTTGTGCAAGAAGGCGGCTGCCGACTCCGCCGCGGCACTCGGGCCGGACGTAGAGATTGGTGATGTAGCCGTGCAGCTCCGGCTCGCCATTACAGTTAGGAAGTTTCTCGACCAGGTGTAACCAGATTTGGCCTATGATTTCCCGGTTGTGAACGGCGACCCAGGCCTTCCAATCCGCAGCCAACCGCTGGGACATCCACGCGGAACAGCGCTGGAGAAAGGTGTCCCGGTCTTCCACCGAGCTGCCCACCTCGGAACGAAACTGGTAGCGTAATGCAGCAAGGCGATCGCCATCGGCAGGGGTAACTTCACGGATCACAATGTCAGGCATCGGCTACAGAATAGCCGATCAGGTCTGAAGCCACTGTTCTTCGCGAGCCGTTGACATACCGGCGGCGGTGGTCCAGATTAGCTGGCATCGGGTGGCGCGGAGGCTGCATATGTGGCTCGCCAGACTGGACCGCAGAGAGTGGCTAGGCTATGGCAAACGAGTGGTCCGGCTCACCTATGCCGGGGTGAGGTCAAAGCACACCAGCCAGCTGGCGGCGGGCTTGTCGTACTACTTCATCCTCTCCCTGTTTCCCATGCTGATCGCGTTCGCGGCGGGGCTGGCGCTGGTGCCCTTGCCTCATTTGTTCGATCAAATTCTCACCCTGATGGCCAGGTTCCTGCCTCCAGACGGCATGAGTCTGGTGCGCGCAGTGTTGCGCGACGTGATCACTCCGCACGGGGGAAGCATACTGTCGGTGGGAATTGTGCTGACCATCTGGGCCGCTTCGGGCGGAGTGGCGGCGCTGATGGAAGCTGTGAACGTGGCCTACAATCTGCCCGACCAGCGCAGCTTCGTAAGGAAACGGCTGCTGGCCATTGGACTGATGTTCGCGGTGGGAGCGCTGGCGGTATCAGCCCTGGCGCTTATGGTGGTGGGCCCTGGGTTCGGCAGATGGCTGGCGGGCAAGGCGGGGCTGGGCGGCGTATTTGTGGCCCTGTGGCCATACTTGCGATGGGGGCTCTCGCTTGCCTGCGCGGTGCTTTCGATTGAGCTGATTTATGTGTGGGCGCCCAGTGCGCGGCGTCCATTCCGCACCACCCTGCCGGGAGCGGTGATAGCCCTGGTCACCTGGGTGCTGCTCTCCAGCGGCTTGGGCCTGTACCTGCGGAATTTTGGAAAGCTTAATAAAACCTATGGCACTCTGGCGGCCGCCGTTGCCCTCATGCTATGGCTTTACTGGACCGCCTTCGCCATCCTGGTGGGAGCGCAATTCAACGCGGAAACCATGCAGGAACAGGAGGCTGGGCCCGCCGAGGAAGAGCCGCAAACGCGTCCGGCAAGCGCTGCCTAGCGCCCTCGATCCGGGGCGTGGAGCTTGATGACCAGCCGGTACGGGTCGGGTGCGATCATGGCGGAATACTCACAGCTCCGGGTCGTTTCCAATACCACTCGTGTTATTCCCGGTTTCCATTCCGCCAAACGAATTTTCCGCACGAAGAGTTCGGTTAGGGGAACCTGGATTAACCGTCCCTGCAGGGACGCCGGCAAGAGGGCGCCCTGAAGATCAAAGTAGACGCGGTCCGGACCAGTGAGGCGGTGTGCAGCAAAAGCGACCAGGCCGGGCAAGCTGACGGCCACAGTGGTGGAGTGGTCGTCTGACCAGTAATTGATAGTTCCGATGCCCGCTGCCCCACCATTTTTGTCGGCGCTCGAAAGCGGAGGCGCTGGGGAGGACGAGAGGGCGGGCTCATATCGCGTGCGAGTAACCTGTACCTGAGCATGTTGCCGGAAGGTTTTCGGCGCCAGGGCAATGCCGCCGGCCATGAGCGCCGCCGCCAGCAGGCTGATGCGCACCCATTCGCACCAGCCCAATACCTGCGCGGTTTTGCGAATTCCGGAGATGTCGGTTTGCCAGCTTGGATTCCGAAACAGCAGACCCGGTCCCACAGGTGAATATTTGCTGGTCGCCGCTGGCGGGCAGAGTTCAGGCTGGGGCCGCGCGGGGCGGGGAGTCTGGTCCTGAACGGTCGCAGGAGCACGGCTTAAACGGTGCTTTACGCTCTTCGCCACTGGATTAGACAGGTAGAAGAAGTCCGGATGATTAAGCGCCTAAATGCTGCGGAACGGTGGGAACCGATGTTGCCCGTATTATAACCAAGATCGCGGGTTTTGAGGGAATTCCCCCTTCAGCCCTGGTAGAGAGGGGGGCCGGGGCCTCCCAGCAGCTCCACTTAAAGGTTTTTGTCATACTCTGCAAGAACTTGCGGGAATCCGCTTTTCCCCTTTGGACCATGCTTTAGAACCTGCAGGTTGCGTGGTGCAATTCCTGGACTCAAAATTGCTTCGCTTTGCTCCAGACCTGAGCCGCGCCGGGTTGATGCAAGGCCGAAAGGGCCGGCCAGTTGGTCCACTTCGTTGAACAGGAAAACCCACATGATTATTCGACGACTCGGTTGCTTGGTACTACTTGGAGCATTCGCCGTGATGAGCTCTCCGGCTTGGGCCAATGACATTTGCCAGATTTCGGGGAACCTGGTGCAGAACTGCGGATTTGAAACCGGAGATTTCACCGGCTGGACACAGTCTGGGAATACGGGCTTTACCTCGGTGAGCACCTTCTACGCCTTCAGCGGAAACTACGGGGCTCAGCTGGGGCCGGTGGGAAGCGACGGATTCCTGACCCAACTCGTGGGAGATAACAGTACCACGTATGACGTCTCCTTCGAGCTGTACAACGACGGCGGAGCTCCGAATGACTTTACCGTTTACTGGAACGGCGTGGATGTAGGGCCCGACTTGGTAGATGCTCCAAACTTCTCGTATACGCTGTTTTCCGGGGTTCTAGCGGGAAATTCCGGCGCTGGAAGCAACGAAATCACCTTCGCATTTCGTCAGGATCCCTCCTATTGGGGTCTGGACAGCGTGGTGGTCGAAAACACGGCGGTTCCTGAACCCGCCAGCCTGATGCTGTTGGGCGCCGGTCTTCTTGGGCTTGGCGGTTTGATTCGCCGCAAGCTGATCCGCTAGAGCCTTGCCGATCTGCAGCGAACACCCGGCCGGAGGGCAAACCTCCGGCCTTTCGCTGAGCTTTCCAATAGTGCGGCGGTGCGCGGTGCGAGACTGTCTGGCCGAATGGATTACGACGAGGCAGCCACGCTCGGTATCCGGCTCGGCGGGGAATCAAGTTACCTTATTACTTCCTTCTCTGTACTGGCGCAAGGAACTGCCGCAATCACCTGTGCAGGTCCAGTCCATGCGGCAGAGGCGGCTACTTCTCCGAGTCGCGGATCAGCACGACGTCGGCCTCGCGGTGGCCACGGATAATGGCGAGTTGCTTGCCGTCATAGGAGTAGTCGAAATCGCGGATGAATTCCGATTTGAAGTCGGTAAGCTGCCTTCCGCCAGAGCCATCCAGATGCTGCAGCCAGAGATTATCGGTTTGCCCGTCGCGAATGGGGTAAATGATGCCAGTGCTGTCGCGCTTGAACAGGATTGGGCCGTCGCCAAGCACGTCGCCATACTCGACGCGGGGTCGCTCGAAATCCAGGAACCGGATTGGCTTGCTGAAATCGAGTGACAAGAGCCCCAGCTTCTCCTTGGTGTCGCCAGGGCGATTGGTCACAATCGCCGCGAGCTTTCCGTCCGGTGAAATTGCGATTCGGGCAAAGTTAGCGTAGTCAGAAAACTGTTGCGAAGCGCCACCTTCGATTGAAACTTTCTCCAGTTTTGAATCCGCGTCCGCGTAGAGCACAGTTTTGGAGTCGGCAGAGCACACCGGCAGGAAGTCGAATTTCCCGTTGGTGAGTTCTTTCACGTTGCCGCCATCCGCGTCGGCACGAAGTATATGAGTTACTATTTTGCTTCCGGGAACAGCCGCGAACACCAGGTGTCCGTCGGGACAAGAACGAGCGAATCCAGGGAAACGAACCTGGGGAAACAGATGAGTTTTCGCTCCCGACTGGGGATTGAACAGGATGACGCCGGTTCTGAGAACAGACATCAGTAGTTGACCATCCCGCGTCCATCCCACTTCGTAGGTGGGAAATCCCTCCGTCGGGAACTCCCGGGCCTGGGAACTGCTCGCCCCGTCGGGCATCACATAGGCCTTGTTGTGGATCTGCCTCTCCACCGCTGCCAGGGTATGGCCGTCAGCGGCGACGCTCAGGTCAATATAAGAATTGGTGTCCCGGGTCACCGGAGACACCTTGCCGGAGGGAAAAGAAATGTAGACGATCTGATTCTGGCCGAAGGCGGGCTGGGCCAAAGCCAGCAGGCCGCTGCCATCCGGCAGCCAGACCGGCCGCGAGAAGAACAGGTCTTTCGAGATCAGGAAGGGGTTGCGCTTGCCGGTTTGTGCGTCAATTGCATCCAGGCCCCCGAAAGCATCTCCCGGCTGCGAGAGTGGCATTACGATAATCTTGCCATTGGGCGACCACGCCACATCGAATTGCGCTTCATTCAAGGGGCCCGTGGCGATCGTTTTTTGCTCGCTGCCTGCCAGGGAGCGCATGATCAGGCGGTACTCACCCGGTTTGGGATTGTTGCCCAGCAGGTAGGCGAATCTCTCGCCATCCGGGGAGAAGCTGATGTTGGAATCAATGTCGGTCACCAGTTTCTCCGGCGTGCCGCCCAGCACCGGAGCCCGGTACAGATATTTCAAAGAACGACTGCCCGCTTCTAAACGGAGGAAATACAGGTAATTCCCATCCGGCGAGAAGCGCAATCCCTGATATTCCACCGCCGCCGGCCCTACCACCTGAGTATTGCTGTTGGTGGGGATGTTCTGTAGCCACAGGCTCTGCCGGCCGCCTTCGTCAATCACGTGGAGCAGGTATTTCCCATCGGGCGAGATGGCAACCAGCGTGGCTTTCCCGGTCATGGTAGCTTGGCTGACGCTAAGGTTCTGAAAGGGTACTTGCCGGCTGCGCGACAGCCAGGCATAGATTCCATAGCCGGCCGCCACGACCAGCAATAGGGCGACGATGCTGCCTATGCCCAGCCCCAATTTGTGCTGTTTCGCCGCGGCGGCCACCACGGAACTGCTTGAGGCCTGTGTCGGTTGGTTCGGGGCAGATTCCACACCTGCGGAGCCGGCCACCGCCGCCGGCATCTGACGGCTGGAGTCGGAATCGCGTTTCAGGCGCTGCAAGTCGGCCCGCATGTCGGAGGCGGTTTGGTAACGCAGCCGGGCATCTTTCTCCAGCGCCTTGTTGAGGACTTCTTCTAATTTCGGGGGAACATCGGGATTGAGCCGCACCGGCGCGATCGGTGCCTTGTGCAGTATGGAATCGAAGACTGCTGCGCTGGTGTCCCCGCGGAAAGGCACCGTGCCCGTCACCATCTCATAGAGCACAGCCCCAAACGAGAATAAGTCTGTGCGCTGATCAAGGTCTTTGCCCAGGGCCTGTTCTGGCGACATATAGGCGACCGTTCCCACTGCCGTCCCTGGACTGGTAAGGTGCTCCTCGCGGATGGCGACTACTGCCGTAGCCTCAACTCCCGCCGCCGAGACCGCCGCCGGTTGCTGGTTTGCGCTCAGCTTGGCCAGACCGAAATCCAGCACCTTGGCGTATCCCCGCCCCGTCACGAAAATATTGGCCGGCTTGATATCGCGGTGAACAATGCCCTGCGCGTGAGCCGCGTCGAGCGCGTCCGCAATCTGGATGCCCAGCTCCAGTACCCGCTCCAGGTCCATCGCCCTGCCGTTGATCAGGTGCTTGAGCGTGCTCCCGTCCAGGTACTCCATGACAATAAACGGCTGCTCCCCGCCAGACCCAATTTCGTGAATTGTGCAGATATTCGGGTGGTTGAGAGCGGAAGCCGCGTAGGCTTCGCGCCGAAATCGCTCCAGCATCGCGGGATCGTTAGCCACGTTCTCCGGCAGGAATTTCAGCGCCACGTGCCGAGGCAGGTTCAGGTCCTCGGCTTCAAATACCACCCCCATCCCGCCGCCCCCAATGCGCCGCAGTACCTTATAGTGCGAAATGGTTTGGCCGATCACCGAGGTAAGAAAGGCAACGCGAGTCGCGCCATGGTATGTTGCCCAACCCTGGTGAGTCAAACATTAGAATCCAAGGTGGCTGGCATTGGGTTGTCCCTGCCGCTCCATTCTCGGAGAAACACTAAAATCAAGCGCCATCGGATTTCCCCGCCGCGCCAGCTCAGAAATGGAAACTGAAAATCAAATTGGCCTTCTGCAGTGGCTGTTTCTTCGGATTCCCGTTCTCGTCTGGACCTTGGGCAAGCCAGGCCATCCTCTGTACTTCATCCAGAAGATCTCAGGAACTTGCTATTATGTAGGTTCCATGCGGGCAAAAGAATGGCTCCTCAGGTAGGACTCGAACCTACAACCCTCCGGTTAACAGCCGGATGCTCTGCCATTGAGCTACTGAGGAGTGTGGCGTCAACACGTCCGCGCGGGAGCGGGACGCGACGCAGCTTACCCGGCCATCATAACACGGTCATTTGGCCATTGACGATTGTCGAATCATGAATGAAAAGGCAGGGCTCATCACTCACTCGTCGGCATTCGGCCCCCAAAAGCTCACTCGTCGGCATCCGGCCGTCTAAAAAAGAAGGTGGCGGGCTTAATGCTGGCTGCTGGCTGAGTGCTGGTTTTTCAGGGTTTTCCTTCGTCATTCTTCAACCCTTCAATCGTCATTCGACCCGGTTTGACCGCCCTTTTCGCGGCGTGTTATAAAGAGTTGCTTTACGTTTGCGGGCGCCGCGGACAGGTAGTTTTCCCCTGCTGTCAGGCAACCCGAAACGGCTACTCCGACGCGGCCAAACTCAATCCAGTCTGGAAGTGGAAGCGTGTTCGGAATTCCGGCGTACGCCCTGCACAAAAAGGTGAGCGTTGCGGGGATTCGGAGCTGGAAAGACGTGCCTAGACACGTGGTCGATCCCGAGCGTTCGTGAGTGGAGGATTTGTATGCCCGCCTGGTTTCTTTCCCTGGCGACCCCGGTGCGCCGTTCGGCGCTGACCTTGGCCGCCCTCCTTGGTGTTGTCTTTTTCAGCCCTGTCGCCGCCTTTGCTCAGCCCGGCCCCGAAGCCACCGGCGAAGCCAACCTCAAGCTTCCCGACCTTTCAACCGTCAATTTTATGGGCGTGGATGGGCACCGGCTTCTGGTATATGGCATTGGCTTCTGCGTGCTCGGCCTGCTCTTCGGCCTGGTTATGTACCTGAACCTGAAGAAACTGCCGGTCCATAGCTCCATGCTGGAGATCTCCGAGCTGATTTACGAAACCTGCAAGACCTACCTGATCACGCAAGGCAAGTTCCTGCTCATCCTGGAAGTCCTCATTGGCGCCATCATCCTGCTTTATTTCGGCGTGTTGCTGCATTACGAGGCGGTCCGGGTGACCGTGATTCTTGCCTTCAGCGTGGTGGGTATTCTGGGCAGCTACGGCGTGGCCTGGTACGGCATCCGGGTTAACACCTTCGCCAACTCGCGCACCGCGTTTGCCGGGCTGCGGGGCAAGCCCTTCCCCATTTCGCAGATTCCGCTGCGCGCGGGCATGAGCATCGGCATGATGCTGGTGAGCGTGGAACTGCTGATGATGCTCATCATCCTGCTCTTTGTGCCGCCCGATTACGCCGGCCCCTGCTTCATCGGCTTCGCCATCGGCGAATCGCTAGGCGCGGCCGCGTTGCGCATTGCCGGCGGCATCTTCACCAAGATTGCCGATATTGGCTCTGACCTGATGAAGATTGTCTTCGGCATCAAGGAAGATGATGCCCGCAACCCGGGCGTAATTGCCGACTGCACCGGCGATAACGCCGGCGACTCGGTGGGCCCCAGCGCCGACGGCTTTGAAACTTACGGCGTGACCGGCGTAGCCCTCATTACTTTTATTCTGCTCGGGGTGAAGGACCCAACCGTGCAGGTGCAGTTGCTGGTGTGGATCTTCGTGATGCGCATCATGATGCTGATCTCCAGCGCCGGCGCCTACTTCATAAACGCTGCCATCGCCAAGGCGCGCTACGCCAATTCCGATGACATGAATTTCGAGACGCCGCTGACCTCGCTGGTGTGGCTGACTTCTCTGATTTCCATCGCGCTCACCTACCTGGTCTCCTATTACACCATTCCCAGCCTGGGCGGCGATGCCAGCTTGTGGTGGAAGCTGTCGTCCATTATTTCCTGCGGCACGCTGGCCGGCGCCATCATTCCCGAACTGGTGAAGGTGTTCACCTCTACCGAGTCGCGCCATGTTAAGGAAGTTGTGACCTCGGCCAACGAAGGCGGCGCTTCCCTCGGCATTCTGTCCGGCTTCGTGGCCGGCAACTTTTCCGCCTACTATCTGGGAATCGTGATGGTGGCGTTGATGGGAATTGCCTACATGGTCAGCACCCAGGGCCTGGGCGCCATTATGCTGGCCGCGCCGGTGTTCGCCTTTGGCCTGGTGGCCTTCGGCTTCCTGGGTATGGGCCCGGTAACCATCGCGGTGGACTCCTATGGTCCGGTAACGGACAACGCGCAATCGGTCTACGAGCTCTCGCTGATCGAGCAGATTCCCGGTGTGGAACGCGAAATCGAGCGCGACTACAAGATGCCGGTGAACTTCGAGCGCGCCAAGCACCTGCTGGAAGCTAACGACGGGGCCGGCAATACCTTCAAAGCCACTGCCAAGCCCGTGCTCATCGGCACCGCCGTGGTCGGCGCAACCACCATGATCTTTTCCATCATCATGGCGTTGACCAACGGCCTGACCGCCAATGTGGGCATGCTCTCGCTGTTGCACGCTCCCTTTGTGCTCGGCCTGATCACCGGCGGAGCCATCATCTACTGGTTTACCGGCGCCTCCACTCAAGCGGTAACCACCGGAGCTTACCGGGCGGTGGAGTTCATAAAAGCGAACATCAAGCTGGAAGGCGTGGAGAAAGCCTCCGTCGCCGACAGCAAGCGGGTGGTGGCCATCTGCACCCAGTACGCGCAGAAGGGCATGTTCATCATCTTCCTCGGCGTCTTCTTCGCCGCTCTGGCCTTCGCCTTCGTGGAGCCGTTCTTCTTCGTGGGTTACCTGATTTCCATCGCCACCTTCGGCCTCTACCAGGCCATCTTTATGGCTAACGCCGGCGGCGCCTGGGACAATGCCAAGAAGATCGTAGAAGTGGAACTGAAGCAGAAGGGAACCGAACTGCACGCCGCCACGGTCATCGGCGACACCGTGGGCGATCCCTTCAAGGATACTTCCTCCGTCGCACTCAACCCGGTAATCAAGTTCACCACCCTGTTCGGTCTGCTGGCGGTGGAACTGGCGGTGCGCCTGACCTACGAGATGGGAGCGGGATTCAGCCGCTCGCTGGCGGCTATCTTCTTTGTGATCTCGCTTTTCTTTGTGTACCGTTCCTTTTACGGAATGCGCATCAAGGTGGCGGAAGCGGGCACGCCCGCTGCGGCCATGCCCGTGGAAGCCGACCTGCCCAAGGCGGCTTCGCGATAAGACTTCCGCACCATAAAAGGGGGGACAGTATGTCCCCCCTGTATTTCTCTTTCGCCCTTATCCGCGGCCGGACAAGTGTTTTTTTCTCATAGGATTGTGGGTGGCGCAGCGCTTGAGCGCTGCATTAGCGGGCAGATTGAGGGGAGGCTTTAGCCGCTGGGGTGCTTATTTACCTCACGGGCTAAAGCCCAATCTTGAGTGGCTTCGGTAACCATCATCTCATCTCGCCCTTTGGGGGCATGGCCCCACAATAATCTTCACGCAGCTTGTAGGTCTTACTCCGGCCCGAACAGCGCCCCATGCACCAGCGCCCTGCCCGCCTTGCCCTGCGGCCACTGCTGGCGGTCGAAGCTAATGCCGGGCATGGTTGCGCCCGGTTGGCGGAAGCTCTGGTCCAGGCTCAGCGTGCCTTTTTCGGTATCGAAGCGCGCCACCAGCACCCAGCTTTCCATATCTCCGGTCACCACCAGGCGGTCGCTCTTGCGATCGGCGGCCAGCCAGTGCGGCATGGGGAAATGGGAATCAAAAACCAGCCGCGACACTTCCACCGGCTTCTCCGGATGGCTGATGTCCAGCGCAATCAGTCCCGGCAGGGCGGCCACGGTCTGGATCCAGTAATGTCCGACCACCACCGGAACCGAGCAGATGGTGTGGGGACTGTCGCCCCCGGGGAAGGTGTACACCAGTTCGGCCGACGGATGTGCACCACTCACATCCTTCATGCGATACAACCCGCAGGAGAACGTGTTCACGTAAACGGAACCATCCGGCAAGAGCCGTGGCTCCGCCGGCCACTGGTTGTGCTTGCCGCTGTCCGATGGGAGCGTCACCGTGGCCAGCAGATGCAGATCGGAGAGGCGCCAGATCTGCACCTGCGAGGTCACCTGGTCGTTAAGCTTCTTGGGCGTCCAGGAGCCCGGGGGGAGTTTTCCCCAGTCCGGCCATCCCATGGGACTGCTGCTGCTCACCACCCGGTCTATTTGAGGCGCAACCGCCATGCTGTAGGGCCAGATGACGTCCTTGTCCACCGCCGGGTCCAGGGCGGAAGCGGAGCGCACCACCGAGCCATCGTTCCGCAGTTCGACCAGGCCGCCATCGGCAGCCAGCGCTCCGCCATGCGACTGAAAGGTGGAAAGCACGTCGCCATTAGGCAGGCGAACAAAGCTGTGGGGAAAGCTATAGCCGGCGCGGTCCTGAAATTGCGCGGCAATGCGCGGCTTTAAGGGCTGGCTCAGATCGAAGATAAAGGTGTGCCCGGCTACCCAGCCGTTGGCAAAAAGCAGGTTACCCTGGGGGAATTCGTACTCGGTGTGATGGGGCATGGTGCCGGTCATCCCCACGGGTACGGTCCTGACAATGCGGCCATAGCTTCGCGAAGAGGGATTGGCATCAATCACCGTCAGAAAATCGCTGGCGTTACGGGCTTCATCGCCAGCCCAAACGAACAGGTAAGGGGAGCCGGTGGAGAGTACGGAGGGAGGTGTTTTGGCAAACGCCTGGTAGAGCAGGGCGCACACCGCCAGCGCCGTTACCGCGAGCGTACGGCATTTCATAGCTTTTCTTCTCAGAGTGAAGGGTATGGCGGGTAATACGGGGTGCAGCCCGCCTTATGGCCAGGGAAGTATACTGCCGCCGAGCTAAAGCCGATAGTCCAAACTCAGGTTGCTTATCCTGTTGTTGCCTCAGCCTGTAGTTCCGACAGGCGGCGCATGACCGCTTCCACCATGCGGTCGCAGCGCGCGCCCATAAATGGGAAGGCGTTGCGACGTTGCATGCCCGCGCGGGCGAAGAGCTCGCGCCGCAGCAGGGCGCGGGCGCGGTGCAGGCGCACCTTAACGTTTTCTTCGGTGAGTTCCAGGGCTTCCGCGGTATCGGCTGTGCTCATTTCCTCGATATCACGAAGCAAAAGTACGGAGCGGTAACTCGGGGGCAATTCCAGCACGGCGCTTTGCAGCAGCGCCAGCAATTCGTGGTCGGAGGCCTGCTGTTCGGGGTCGGGAGTTTTTGCAGCCAGCGGGTCCATGTTGCCTCCGTTAGGTTCAGCATCGAGTTCCTGCACCCGGCTGCGGCGCTGAGCCCGGGCCAGGGCTTCATGCACGGCGATGCGGGTGAGCCAGGTGGAAAACTTGGCCCGGCCGGCGAACTGACTCAGGTGCTGGTAGGCGCGCACATAGGCGTCCTGCATGACGTCCTCGGCCTCGGCATCGTTGCGCAGAATGCTGCGGGCGACGCGGTAAAGCCTCTGATTGTAGCGCCGCATAATGATTTCAAACAGCGCGGTCTCCCCGCCCAGCACCCGCGCCACTACCTCTTCGTCGCTCCAGCACTCCGCCTTCGCCTGTTGCAGCAGCGCGGTTGTGGCCATAGTTCCCTCGCAAAAGTACCGAGTGGCAGCTCACAGAAAGGTTACATCGTGGCAGCTCACAGAAAGGTTACATCCCGCTGGCTCGCTTGAGAAGCGCCGCCCTTGGCCGCGGAGGGCAGGCGCGCCGATCAGGGAAAAGTCGAGAACAGGTCGCCCAGGTCGAGTTGCCGGTTGGCGTCCCCAAGCAAAGGTGTGACTCCGAATATCTCCTGAATGGTGCGCAGGGTTGAGCCGTGAGTGTAATGGAGGGAACTGGCGTATCCCTTGCCCTTGGCAAAGGGCGAAAGAACAATCATTCCTATGGGGCCGTCGGCCAGCGCCGCTTCATCCCAGGTAATAAAGACGGCTCCGCCCTCGCGGTAAGCCTTGGAACGCAGGATCGGAGGCAGGTTGCGGGCCAGCCACCGGTCTCCCTGGGCAATTTCATTCCTAATGGGCCGGCAGCGGTCATGCATGTCGTTACAGACGTCGGGGGTGATGAAGTTGTATTGCGCAACGTGATCAGCCTTCAGGTCCCGGGCCAGCTCCTTGAACGGACGGATATGAGCAATGCAGTAGCGCGAGCGCGGATTTCGGTTGCCGCTCACGTCATCGAAATAGACAAAAGGATTGTGCCTCACGCCGTAGGGGTAGCTGTCCGCCAGCGGACATCGCCGCCCGGAAATCGCTTCCTGGTAGGCCTTCCAGGGGATCCCTTGCCGGTTCAGCAACGTGACCAGGTGCTGGCGGGTGGACTGGCTACGGACGCGGGGAGGATCGTCATCCAGAATGCCGAAATTTGTGCCCGCCTCCAGCCACAGATAATTGGGTAGGCTGGGGTGCATTCCGGGAGGATTGAAATACTGTTCCGCATAGGAGGCCATGGGCAGCAGCGTGTGATTGATGTAAGGAGCGTCTTTGCTGCCCTTGATTTCCGGCCAATTCCTGTTTTCCAGGATGATGAGCCAGACCGTGCGGATGTGGCTGCCGGTTTGCGCGCTGCTCATAGACGGCGGCAACAGCATCGCTAACAGCGCGAACCAGATTACGCGTTTGTGCCTCATTTCGGTTCTGAGGGTAGCGAATTACAACCGGTGGTTCTGGCGCGATGGGGGAGCGCCTTCTTTCTTGCCCCCTGAACCCGGCGACCCCTTATCGCTGGAGTCTTTCAAAGTGCGCAAAAAAGTCACCACGTCCCAGCGGTCGGTTTCGGGCAGGGAGGCGAAGGACGGCATGCCCGCGGCGGTGTTGCCGTTGCTGACCTTCCAGAACAGGGCGCCGTCGCTTTGGGACTGAACCTCGGAGGAGCGGAGATTGGCGGCGCCGGTGTCCTTGCCGCTGCCGTCTTCCTCATGGCAGCCCACGCAGGTGCGCATGTAGAGCTTGCGGCCCACAGCGGGAGCATCCGGATTCTGGGCTTCGGGGTTGGGTTTGGCCGCCGCATCGGCCGGCGCTTCCCATTTGTCGGCCGGCGGCTTCGCGGTCTGCGCGATTCCCAGGCAAACCATAGTTGTAACGGCAAATGCGGCAATCATCAGTGCTTTGGGTCCCATTCTTAGTGGCTCCGAAACAGCTTACGTAGTTTATTACGAAAGCCGCGAATCTCGTAACTGTAGCCCACGCGCAGCAACACGGGATTGCTGTACCGAGTCAACCCCATGGCAGGTGACAAGCTGAGGGTTGATTTGTCGCTGATCGCCCAAGCCAGGACCGGAGCGGCATAGTGAGCCGTTTGCTGCAGGCCCAGGGATTTCGTGCTGCCCACGCCCCCGTAGAACTCCACTCCAGCTACGAAATTCTCACGGCACAAGCGGCAGGGGTGCGGGGAAACGGACTGGGTCAGGCGGCGCGAAGTAGCCAATGCGTAGCCGAACTCGAAGCCCTCTTCTTGGGAAAGATTGCGCTCCACAATGAAGTTCTCAGCGATATTCCAGTGGTTAACATCGCTGGAGAGAATGAGCTTGGCTTCCAGTTCGTGGGCATGGGCCTGGCGGAGCTCGGAGTTGGGTTCAAAATCGAGCGGCGCCTTGCCCACGATTTCCTTTTGAATGCGGCTGGCCTCGTTGATGTTTTCGTATTCCAGGTAGAAGACAGGATTAATGGCATGCTCGGCGGCCAGGGGCCGAAAGCGGCTCTCCAGCCGCCAACCGGTGAAGATGGTGCTGTCCCCGGCGGTGGACTGACCCTCCAGGTAGAGCTCCGAGGTCCACCAGCGGTTTACTCCATACTGCAATTCGGCAAAGGGCGCGATGTAGGCCCTTTGCCCGCTGCGCGGAACGCCGGTGGTGCTGTTCATCTCCAGTTCGAGGTTGCCGGGCTCCTCCAGGTGATGGTCGTAAGTGACGAAATAGGGAGCGTCTTCCTGGGCGCAGGCCGGAAGTGCAAGCACAAGCAGCAGTAAGCACGGCAAAAGCTTCGGCATAGAGTTTGTTGGAATTGCAATTGTTGCTAGAAACTAGTTGCAACTGAGTTGCACATAAATCCAGCCCTGAATGTAAATCGCCTTGCGTCCTCAGGCAAGATGGCCCAACACTTTCTGTTGCAGCCAGGATGCAACAACTTGCAATCCGGAGTCTTCAGGCTGGACGAAAATCAGATGAATTGCTGCGGCACTGGGCGCAGTAGCCGCCGATTTCCACGCGCGTGACCAGAATGTGGAACTGGCAGTCGCGCTGGATCTGTCCCTTGAGGCGCTCGAAGAGATCGCTTTCGAACTCCAGAATCTTGCCGCAGCGCACGCAGGCCATGTGCAGATGGTCGCGCTGGGGACGTCGCTCATAGTAGTGCTTCTCGCCTTCCAGATGGAGTAGGTCGAGTTCATCCACCAGGCCATGGCGCTTGAGCAGGCGAATAGTGCGGTAAACGGTCACCCGGTCGAGGCCGGGATCAACTTTGCGGGCGCGGCGCAGAATTTGAGCGGCATCCAGGTGCTGACGCGCGGTTTCGATCACGCTCAGGATGGTGCGGCGCTGCGTGGTCATACGCACGCCGCGGGAAAGTAACTCCGCAACCAAACGCCCGCGAGCCTCGGTCTGCGGCAAGGGCATAACTATTCCCTCCCTTTAGTTGCAACTGGATTGCAAATATATAAGAAGAAGGTCACTGCTCCAAGTGTTCTGTGGGTTTAACTGGCCTTCGAAAGGAGGCTCAGTCCTCGCCGCGCATCTTCTCGCGCACGCTCTTGGCCAGTTTTTCGATTTCCCCGGCCTTTTTAATCACCTCCAGGGAGAGGGTGTGCTCGTTGGATTTATCCACTGCCTGTTTGAGCTGGGTGGCCAGCTGGAGAAGCTTGTCGGTGTCGCGCTTCAGGTCTGCCTGGCGCTCCTGGTTGCGCTTTTTCTGCTGCTCACGCTCGAGCTTGCGCTCCGCCTCATTGGGCTGGTGCTGGCCCATGTCCCCGACGTGGGGCGGAAACTGGGCGGCCGCCCCGGGAGCAACCGGCGGCCCTCCCGTATCCTGACCGTGAACGGGAAGACTGCCGATACCAAAGCAAATGAACAGGGCAAAGATTATGAGCCTCGACACGCACACCTCGGTTTTGTTTGCATGAACTAAAGAGCAATTTAACACCGGCCGCACTCGGCGCCACTCCAGCCGTAAAACAGGGCGGCATCCGCGGCTTTAAACGAAACCGTGGGCGGCCCGGATACGGCCTGCTTGCCTTGTTATAATCCGCACTCAAGGCGGAGCTGCTCATAATTATGCCTTTTTCGTATGTTCTTGAGCCTTTGCAAATCCACAATCTGAGCTCGGTCCTCGAGCATTGGCGCGTGGATGGTCTGGAATTCCTGCGCGTGGATGTTCCCAAGATTATTGTCATCGTAATTCTCGCCTTCGTGCTTATCCGGTTGATGAAGGTGGTCATCAATCGGCTGCTGGCCTTCAGTCGTCACGAAGGCGGGGTGCGGGCCCAGCAACTGCGGACTGCCGCCGGAGTCATCGGCAGCGCGGGCACGTTTGTCGTCATCTTCTTGGCGCTGATGCAAATCCTGCCCGTGCTGGGCGTGAACATGGGGCCGCTGCTGGCCAGCGCAGGCGTTGCTGGGCTCGCCATTGGCTTCGGCGCGCAAACCCTGGTGCACGATGTAATCAACGGTTTTTTCATCCTGCTGGAGAACCAGTACGCGGTGGGCGACGTGGTGCGCGTGGCGGGCGTGAAGGGCACGGTCGAAGCCATGGGCATGCGCAACACCACCCTGCGCGACGACGATGGCACGGTGCATATAGTTCCCAATAGCGAGATCAAGATTGTGTCCAACCTGACGCGGGACTGGGCGCAGCTCGCCCTTCATATTTCCGTAGCCTACAACGAGGACAGCGACCGGGTGGTCAAGCTGCTGACACAATTGGCCGAGGACTTGCGCAACGATCCCGCCTTCCATGACGATATCGTCGCCGATCCCCAGGTGCCGGGCATTGAGCGCGTGGCCAGCGGGGAAGTGGACTACCTGCTGCTGGTGAAGACCTTGCCCGGCCGGCAGTACCGGGTGACCCGCGAACTGCGCCGCCGCATCAAGGAGTGCTTCCAGAAGAACAACATTCAGGCGGGAAATCCGGCTCGCGTGTACGTGCTGGAAGGAGCGCCGGGAGCGAACCCCGCGCCATAAGGCGAGGGCGGAGCGCCTCGCCAACGCCTCCGATCCCGGCGCTGCAAACCCCCCGGCTCTACGCCTCCTGGCCCCAGCAAAGCTCCAGCCAACTGTAACGCTGCCCCTGATATCCAAACCAATCAGTTCATGGGGAGGAGAATCATGCCTGTGTCGGTAGAGAACGCGGTGGTGGTGATAACGGGGGCGTCGAGCGGAATCGGACGCGTGGCGGCCCAGGAATTTGCGCGACGGGGCGCCTCGGTGGTGCTGGCGGCGCGCAACAAGCGGGCGCTGAAAGACGCCGCCCGGGAGTGCGAAAAACTCGGGGGACTGGCCCTGGTGGTGCCCACCGATGTGACCCTGGAAGAAGAAGTTGAGGAATTGGCGCGGCAGGCGGTGGATACCTTCGGCGGCATTGATGTGTGGGTGAACAACGCCGGCGTCGGCCTGTACGCACGCTTTGTGGATTCACCGGCCGATGATTTCCGGCGGGTTCTGGAAACCAACCTTTACGGCTGCATTTACGGTTCGCGCGCGGCCTTGCGGCAGTTCGAGCGCCAGGGAAGAGGAGTGCTGGTCAACGTCTCATCACAGGTGGCTCTGGGCGGTATTCCCTACAGCAGCGCTTACGACATTTCCAAACACGGGGTGCGCGGTTTGGGCGATACGCTGCGCCAGGAATATGTCGGTACCGACATCAGCATCAGCACCATTTTCCCCGCCTCCACCGATACACCGTTTTTCCAGCACGCTGCCAACTACACGGGAAAAGCCATCCGGCCGCTGGGTTCGGTAAGCGAAGCGCGCAAGGTAGCGCGGGAAATCGTCGAACTGGCGGAAGATCCCCAGCCGGAAGTGCTGGTGGGCAAACATGGATACTTCATGTCGCTGGCCCACGCGCTCACGCCCAAGCAGTATGACAAGGTGATTCGTCAGATCACCGAAAGGCAGCATTTCCAGAACCAGCCTGCGGCGCCCACGGAAGGCAACCTCTATGAGCCGCAGAAGCCCGAACGGGTCAGCGGCGGCTGGCGCAAGGGGGGAACGCTCAAGAAAATCTCCAAACTGGCGCTGGCGGGGATGGCGGGTAGCGCGGCACTGTCCATCGTGCGCGCTCGGCGGGAGCAACGCGGCGCCCGGGCGGCCTAAAGAGCTGAGGAGCCGCCGTGCAGGACGGTCCGCGCCTTACGAGCAATGAAAAGAAACCCTTCTGCCTGGGCGTCACTTTGCAATTTCGTGAGCCGTTGTCGGGCCGTTTTTAGGCGATTGGAATTCATCTCGACCGTTCCCAGCGCCAACTCTGCTCTCAGTTCGTAGCCACGGTATCCCTCTCCGAGGGCCCGCCTGCGCAACGATTGAAGCGTTCTTTCCGCCTCGGCAGCTTGGCCTGCGGCCGCCATGACGCCCGCCTGTGCCAGCGCCGCTTCCATCTGGGCGGTAACTTCGCGACCGCTCCGGGAGAGGATAATGGCTCGAGTCGCCGCCAGCTGGGCGGCTTGCAACTTCCTCTGCTCTAGCAAGGCCTCGCTTATACAGGCCTGGGCCAGCGCGCTCCAATTACTGATTTGTTGCTCATCAAAGATCCGGCCAGCGTCTTTGGCCAAAGTTTCCGCTTCAATTGCTTTGCCCTGATCCAATGCGATTTGAGCTAGCAGAAGCTGTGTACGAGGTAGATTGATCCTGTCTCCCAATTGGCGGCGAATCGCGCTGTCCTCCTCGCCCAGCTTTACCGCCCCGTCGAGCTGATCCTGGGTGCGCAGAAGGTCGGCGTAGGTGAACAAAGCATACCCCAGGTCTCTCTGGTCGCCAGTCTCACGCAGCATGGCGGTACTGTGAACAATGTTCTCCCGGGCTGACGGTATATCTCCGATCTTCAAAAACGTGTCCGCAAGGTCAACCAGCACAGCCGCTTCGTTGCTTTTATCTCCTCCGTGGTGAAAACTTTGTGCTGACTCTTTGTTCATTTGCACAGCCGCGGGCAAATCACCCATGGCGGTGAGAACGATGGCAAGATTGCCCAAATCGCGCGCGGTGAACCAGCCGATCTCGCGATCCAGGCGTAAGGCTCCCTCCTGATACCGCTTGCCGTTTTCCAAATCGCCCTGGTCCGTGGCAACCGAGCCCAAACGCGACAATGCCGTGGCTGCCTTTTGCATTGCACCCGTGCGGCGGAATTCCGCCAAAGCTTGCGAGTAAAATTTGACCGCCGACTGCACATCACCCCGATCGTAGGCGACATCGCCCAGATCGAGCAAAACCTGTGCCGAACTGAGCGGATTTCCGCTGGCAGCGAACAATTCTCGCGCCTGCAGGAGCAACGCCGAGGCCTGGTCATAGACTCCCAATTCTTCCAGGGCCCAGCCCTGTCGCTCCTTTGCCTGGGCCAACAGCAAACGGCTGCCCAGTCGCTGCGCTTTAGCAGCGGCAGCCGCCCCCATCTTTTCGGTGCGCTTGAAGTCTCCTAGCGCATCGCCCACGTTAGCTTCCAGCAGATCAATGCGTGGATCTTCGCGCTCCGGCTCAGGCAGCTTGCGCATGCGAGCAATGGTCTGCAACGCATCCTTGTTATGGTCGGCTTTCCATTGCGCATTGGCCAGGTACAAGGCGTAATCAATCTGATCAGGAAAAAAGTCTCTGAGTGTCTGGTAAATCTCGATCGCCGCGACATTATCGCGGCTAAACTGACGATACCTGCCTTCGATCAAAAGATGATCGGCGCGCGCCAGATCTCCAGACAAATCGAAGGCTCTCTTCGCTGCTTTTTGTGCTTTTTGGTCATAACCTAAGTCAAACAGCGCCTCAGCCAGCGCGGAATGGGAAAGGGCATGGCTGGGGTCGGCGGCAATCGCTTTCTCCAGCAGGTTGCGGGCGCCTTGAGCGTCGAACTTGCGGAGTTTGTCCAGGCCCTGAGCATAGAGGCGCATAGCCTCGGGGTTGGCAGCCAGGGTGGCGCGTACCTGGCCGCTTTCATCGCCAGAAAGCTCGGCGATACCGAGTTTTTGGCGTGTTTCGCTCCCCATCTCCGTTACTAACCGAAACAACTCGTCCTTCCTGCCGGTGGCGGATTCTTCGGCGATGGTCTCACCCGTGCCGGTGTCCTGCAGGCGAAGGTCAAAGCGGATTCGCTCCCTTTCTTTTTCCCGCAGCGTGGTATAGGAGCCGAGCACCACCAGGTCAGCGCCCAGTTGTCCGCGCAAGCGCTGCAGGGAAGGCTTGGATAGGCTGGCGACGTCCGGCAGAGGAGATTCAACTTTGGTTCGCGCCACGTCTTCGCCGGAGATCATGCGCAACTGGTTACCGGCCGCCAATTCCGTATTCAGCATCTCGGAAAAAGCTGTGGAGATCCATTGCTCGTCAGGACGGCCGGACGAATTCTTAAATCCCAGCACCGCGAGCGAGCGCCGGGCAGGCACCGCAGCTTCCGCCGGAGCGGCCAGGTTGGTGCCGTGGATGCCGCTTTGGGACGCGCGCCCCGTGCGCAGCAGGAGTCCGGCCCCGGTCGCCAGCGCAAGCAAGGCCAGCAAAGGAAATGCCCAGGCAAGTCCCCGCCGCGACTGCGCCTGGCCAACTGCCGCTGACCGCGATCCGGTTTCGGATTCCTCTTCCTTGTTTTCCTGCTTTTCCGGTTCGACTTCCCGCACCTGCTCCACGAACTGGTAGCCGCGGCCGGGAAGAGTAACGATGTAGCGATCACCGTTGCCCAGCCCCTTCCTCAAGACAAAGATGTTCTGGGTGAGGTTAGCCTCTTCCACGAAGCTATCCGGCCACACCGCCTGCATCAGGTCCTCCCTGGAGAGGGGCCGGCCGTTGCTCTGCACCAGGACCAGGAGGGTGTCAATAGCTTTGGGAGTCAGGGGTACGAGCTCGCCATCGCGCCGCAAGACCCGCTTTACTGCGTCCAGACGAAAGGGCCCGAACTCGTATAAACCACTGACCGCGCTGGTATTAACCTGCATGGCGTGAATTTATGAAGTTTAAGGACCGTTGCTTTTGAAGATTTATTTAGACAACCTGTAAGACGAAATCCTTCCGCAGACCGGGAACACCCGCCCGATTGATTCTAGGGAATGTACCACCGGCTTGCGGGCTTGAGCAATGGAGCAAAAGTGGGGGTAGCGCTTCGCCGTTGCCCGGCAGGTGGTTTATAAGATTTCACATTAGTTCCAGACTTCTTGAGGGTATTGCAAAGCTTTGCGTGGCTATTGTTTAAGCAGCTGCTTTGAGAAATTTTGAGACCCCTCTTGAGGACTTTTTGCAGGGGTCCGGGCAATATCCACAATCAAGCTTGGCCAAGGTAACCAGGCGCTCAGGAATTGGCAACATTCGTTGAGGAGGCAAGATGTCGGTAACGAGTAGATTTACAAGGGGAAGAACCAAAGGGAAGCAGTGGGGCGCGATCCGGGGTGTGCCGCCCATGGCTTTTTTGATGTTAGCGGCGGTCCTGTGCTTGTCGGTAGGGATCGAGGCCGGTAGCCGGGCACCGAATCCGATCCACACCGTGGATCCCAGTGGTGTGCTGGGGACGTACCGCACGACAGGCGGGGTGGATTTAACTAATTATTTCTTTCGGAGCTTGGGCACGAACGGGCGCAGTTGCAACAGCTGCCACGTAGCTGAGGATGGCTGGACAGTAACACCGCGGCACATTCAGGCCCGGTTTCTCGCCAGCCGAGGAAAGGACCCCATTTTTCGGCCGGTGGACGGAGCAGTGTGTCCGAGCGCCGATGTTTCCAGCCTGAAGGCAAGGCAATCAGCTTACAGCCTGCTACTGAAAAAGGGGCTAATTCGCGTCTCCATGTCGGTGCCCGCAGGCGCCGATTTCAGCATTACCGACATCCAGGACCCGTATAACTGTCCTGAAACCACGGCTACGAATCCGGCCCTCTACCGGCGGCCGCTACCGGCCACTAATCTGGCCTTTGACAGCGCGGTGATGTGGGATGGGCGGGAGACGGTTAACTCGGGTACAACCCTCGACCTGGATGCCAGCCTTTCCAGCCAGGCGTTTGACGCCACCATGGGGCACGCCCAGGCCAGCACGCCACCGACCGCGGAGCAGGTTGCGGAAATCGTGGAATTTGAAAAGGCCAACTTCACTGCCCAGGAGGCCGATGTTCGCGCCGGCCTGCTAACCGGGAATGGGGCCCAGGGCGGGCCAAAGAATCTCTCCCAGCAGCCCTTTTACGTCGGAATTAACGACCCGTTCGGGGGTGACCCGCACGGAGCGGCTTTCAACCCCAGCGTTTTTACCATCTACAACAACTGGGCGAACAGTCCCTCCGCCTACCGCCAGTCAGTGGCGCGGGGAGAGGTACTGTTCAATAACTATCCCATTCACATTAAGGACGTTGGGGGGCTGCCCGAGATGCAAGGCACCTGCACCACGTGTCACAACTCGCCCAACGTCGGCAACCACTCCTTCTCCGTGCCGCTCAACATTGGCACTACCGATTATCCGGCGCCTGCCGGGCTGGATATTTCCGGTCTGCCGGTCTACACCGTGCAGTGCAACGATGGCACCCAAAAACAGGTGACCGACCTGGGGCGGGCGCTGATCAGCAGAAGCTGCGCTGACCTGGGGAAAGTGAAAGGCCCTATTCTCCGAGGTTTAGCGGGACGCGCGCCGTATTTTCATAACGGTTCGGCGAGCAGTCTGAAAAATGTGGTCGAGTTTTACAACCAGCGCTTCAGCCTGAACCTGACCGACCAGCAGAAGGCGGACCTGGTCGCGTTCCTGCAGACGTTGTAAAGGGGCGGCGGCTCACAACATGCCCAGGACCTTTGTCCTGGGCATACCTGTGGTTAGCTCTGGAACAGGTCGCCGGCAAGATATTTGAAGCCAGAGTCCACAGCCACCGTGGCCACTGTTTTTCCCGGTCCGAGTTCGCGGGCCAGTTGCAGGGCAGCCACGACATTCATGGCGGAAGAAGTGCCGGCGAAAATGCCTTCCTCGCGCGCCAGGCGATGAGCCATACGGCGGGCCTCCTGCTCCTCCACCGTGCGGGCTTCGTCGAAATCTCCATCCTGCAGATGAGGAGGACGGAACCCAGCGGCAATGCCTTCCACGCGGTGTGGCCCTCCCTTGCCGGTGGTAAGGACGGGAGAGGATGCGGGCTCGAGGGCGATAATCTTTGCCTTCGAGCCGCACGACTTAAGAGCCCGCGAGACGCCCACCAGCATGCCGGCGGTGCCCACGGCGGCGCAAAATGCGGCCAGGCTTTCGCCCACCTGCTGATGAAGCTCCCGCCCGATGGACTTGTAGCCCTCCACCGCGTCCTCATTATGGAACTGATCGCAGTAAAACATGTTGGGCTGCCGCCCCAGCTTTTCGGCGGTGTCAATCATGGTGCGGAAAAGTTCGGGCGTGAGTTTTCCCTGGTCGCTGGGAATAATGCGCAGGTCGGCGCCAAAAATCTTCATGGTCTGCAGCTTCTCACGGGCAAAGCCATCGGAGGAAACCGCAATAAACGGGTAGCCTTTGATAGAGCAGACCAGGGCCAGAGAGGAGCCGGTGCTGCCGCCGGTGTACTCCACCACCCGCACACCGGGACGCAATTCGCCGCGCCTTTCCGCGCCTTCGATCATGGCCAGCGCCATGCGGTCTTTGTAGGAACCGGTGGGATTGTAGTACTCAAGTTTCACCACCACGTCAGCCATGTTTTCGCCGACCACTTTCTGCAGTTTGACCAGAGGCGTGTTGCCGATAGCTTCGAGAACGGAATTTTTGAGCTGTGATTGACGCGCAGGCTGACTGGCGGTTGACATTAGTGTCATTTCCTTTCTGAAACAGTTGATGGTGAGGCGAATGCGCGTGCTTCCGCACGTTGGGCGGAGGCAAGAGCGGCCTGCAGTTCGGATCTGACGGATTCGGGCACGAAGGCCGCCCGGACGGCGTTGCGCTGGCACTCCCAGAACTCGGCCAGGCCCCAGCCATGAAAGCGCTGCAAGGTTTCGAATTCCTGCGTGACGGAACTGTCGGAAGTGGTGCGCGCGTCCGTGCTGATGGTCACCCGCAGCCCCTGGCGCAGAAGGCGGGGCGCGGGATGATCGGCGAGAGAAGCCACAGCCCGGGTCTGCAGGTTGGACTTAGGACACATATCGAGGGGCATCTCGCGCTGACGCAGTTCCTGCAGCAACTGTGGAGGCTCTTCCACGCGCACTCCGTGCCCCAAGCGCTCGGGGTGCAAAAGGTCCAGGGCTTCGCGCACGCTGACGGCGCCGGCAGCTTCTCCGGCGTGCGCGGTGCGGTGCAGTCCCGCCTGCTTGGCCAGCGCAAAAGCCTCGCGGTGGTTGGCGGCGCCGAAGCGCAGTTCATCGCCCGCCAGGTCCAGAGCACAAACCTTATCCATATTGGCGGCCGCGAGGCGGGCGACCTGCAGGCTCAGTTCGGCGGGCTGATGACGAACACAGCAGACAATCAAACCGAAGCGGACACCGAACTTCTTGCGGCCGGAGGCGAGGCCGGCGTGCACCGCATCGAGCGCCTGCTGCATGGTCAGGCCGCGGCGAGTGTGGTACTGGGGAGCAAAACGGGCTTCGCCATAAATCACGTTTTCCACATTCCAGGATTTGACCAGTTCCTCCGCCACGCGAAAAAGATCTTCAGGGCGCTGCATGAGCTCAAGAGCGAAGTCAATGCGGCGGATGTAGTCGGCCAGGTCGAGACAAACCTCGGGCGCAATCAGCGCGTCACGCAGAGAAGAGGGAAGCGGCACGCCGGTGGCGAGCGCGATCTCCCGCGCGGTCTCCACACGCACGCAGCCGTCGAGGTGGCAGTGCAGTTCGAGTTTGGGAAGGGAAAGGAAGTCCATGTCTTCTTCCACCACAGAGGACACAGAGGTCACAGAGGAGACAACTAAAAAAACGAAAAGCGTTACTACCGCATCAGGCGCTGTAAGCGCAAAATCCTAATCTACATCGGAGATTCTGAAAGTGTTCCTCTGTGTCCTTTGTGTCCTCTGTGGTGAGTCCTCTATGTGTGGTGAGTCCTTTACGCGGCGAGGTCGGCTATAAACTCGCCGAACTGGTCGCGTTCACCTTCCGGCAGCTCGCGAAAGGTCTGTACAAACTGCTGGGTGCGGGTGGAGCCGAACCGCGTGGCGCCGGCGCGCAGATACTCCAGCACCTCAGCAATCTGGCGAACCCCGCCCGCGGCTTTCACGCGGCATCGGCCGGCCACCGCCTCATACATCAAGCGGACATCTTCCAGCGTGGCTCCGCCGGGAGCGTAGGCGGTCGCGGTCTTCACGAAGTGGGCTCCGGCTTCCACAATCCACTGGCAGGCTCGCCGTTTCTCCTCCTGGGTAAGGTAGCAATTCTCCAGGATTACTTTGACGATGCGGCCGTCTGCGGCGCGGACCACGCCCTCAACATCGGCCAGAAACACGTCCTTCTCGCCATTCTTGAGCGCGGAAATATTCATCACCATGTCAATCTCTTCGGCGCCAAGGTCGAGCACAGTTTTGGCCGCGTACTCCTTGATGGCGGGAGTTTCGTTGCCGTGCGGGAAGCCCACTACGGATCCCAGCAGAACGCCGCTGCCTTTGAGGAAGGGAGAGGCGAAGCGAATGTAGTGCGGCTGCACGGTAAGGGTGGCGGTGCGCAGGCTGGCAGCGGCCTGGGCCGCCGCGGCTACCTCCTGCCGTGTTACCTCGGGGCGAATGATGGAATGGTCGAAGAGCTTGGCGAAAGTGGCGACCTTCGCGCTCTTTGCCGGCGCCGTGCGGGAGAGCTCGCTAATCGGCATGGGCGTGCTCCTTGGCCGGCGCGACCACAGCCAGCGCCTGCTCCAGGTCGGCGATGAGGTCCTCGGCATTTTCGATGCCGATGGCGAGCCGCACGAGCTGCTCCGTGATTCCCATCTGCTTGCGCTCTTCCGGGCTGACCATGGCGTGCGAGGTCACCACCGGCAGAGTGACCAGGGAATCCACACCGCCCAGGCTGGGAGCGAGGGCGAACATGCGCAGCGATTCGGTGAAGCGCCGCGTCTCCTCAGCCGTGCCGTCCACCTCAAAGCTCAGCAGGCCGCCGCCGCCACTCATCTGCTGGACCGCCAGCGCATGCTGCGGGTGGCTGGCAAGGAAGGGATAGTTCACGCGCTTTACGCGGGCATGCTTTTCCAGAAATTGGGCGACCCGCAACGCATTCTGATTGTGGCGCTCGACCCGAACCACCAGAGTCTTCAGGCCACGCAGGAGCAGAAATGCGGCGTGCGGATCCATGGTGCCGCCCAGTGTGGTACGGGTCTCCCAAACCTGCTCCATCAGCTTGCGGGAGCCGGCGGCCACGCCCGCGATCAGGTCAGAGTGGCCAGCCATGTACTTGGTGGCGGAGTGCAGCACGATGTCCACGCCATGTTCGATGGGTCGCTGGTTGATGGGCGTGGCGAACGTGTTGTCAATCAGCGTGGTCAAGCCGTGCTGTTTGGCGATGCCCACGGCGCGCCCCAAGTCCACCAGTTTCAGGGTGGGATTGGTGGGCGACTCCAGGTACATGAGCCGGGTGTTGGGGCGGACCACACGCTCGAAGTCGGCGGCGCGGGTGGTTTCCACAAAGGAGGTCTCGACTCCGAACTTGGGCAGCCAGTGAGAAAAGAATTTCATGGCGCCACCGTACAGGTCGGCCTGGGCCACAATGTGGTCGCCGGCGCGCACCAGGGCCAATACGGTGGTAGTAATGGCGCCCATGCCGGAAGCGAACAGCAGCGCGGCTTCCGCGCCTTCGAGCTCAGCGATAGTTTTCTCCGCCACCGTGTGCGTGGGATTGCCGTAGCGGGTATAGAACCTGTCGCTATGGGTAACGCGCCTCTGCTCGTCGTTATCCTCGACCCCGAAGGTGGAGGTCTGAAAGATGGGTGTGGCTAGAGGGCCGCTCTTGTGTTCCGGCTCGGAACCACCGTGTATGGCGACTGTTTCCGGATGGCGCTTCTTCATCGTGGGCTCCTTGTAAGGTAAAGATGATAGCCGGAGAGGGGCGGTTCGGGAAAAGTTTTGAACCGAGTTTTCCGGTTTCTAGTTTCGAGTTTCCAGAACCCGGGTTTCAAAGTTTCGCAGGCAGGAAAAGGTGCCTGGGCGGTTCCGGACGAGGGCAGCATGGGTTAAAATCACTGGCCATGCGTAGTGTTCTTATCCGTGCCGCCATTGTGTTGCTGGTGTTATGGATAGGCTTTGTGGGGTTCATCGCCTGGGCCATGCATCAGCCGCCGGAGTCCTTCGGGCGGGTGATGGCCAGGATGCCGGTGGCGGCCTATTTCGTGATTCCTTTTGAAACCTTGTGGACGCAGGCGCGCGCGGGCACTCTCCACCCCGGCGAAAACGCGCCCGACTTTTCCCTGGGCGTGCTGGATAAAAGCGAAACGGTTCAGCTCTCCTCATTTCGCGGGAAAGAGCCGGTAGTCCTGGTCTTTGGCAGCTACACCTGACCGCCGTTCCGGCGGGAGGTTCCCGCCCTCAACAAGCTCTACGATCAGTATCACGACCGGGTGCAGTTTCTGGCGGTGTACATTCTGGAAGCACACCCCAGCGACGTGTGGCAAATGGAGAGCAACATCAAGCAGGGGGTGGTTTTCCGCAGCCCGCAGAATGAGAGCGAGCGCGAACAGCTGGCCGGAACCTGCGTGCGCAAGCTGGGCATCAAGTTCCCCGCCGTGGTGGACGGTTTCAATAACGCAACAGAGAAGGCCTACACCGGCTGGCCCGACCGCATTTACCTGATTGATAGCGCGGGGCGGATCGTCTTCAAGAGCAAGCCGGGCCCGTTCGGCTTTAAGCCGGAGCTGCTGAGCGCGGCGCTAAGCCGCCTGCTGGGTGGGCAGGGCACGAAGCAGGCCAGAGTCTCGGCGCGCTGGTAACTTGAGCCGGCCCGTGCAGGGCAAAAATCTGGGTGGAGCAGGCCTTCAGGCCTGCACTGCCAGCGCCGATTGGAGCCGGGCTTCAGGCCCTAAGGTGCGCGTAGAAGGTAGTTCCCCAATTTGGACTGGGCGGAGACATACCCGGCAGCTTTAAGCCTTTCCCATGCAGCACTAAAGTGCTGCGACACGACAAAATCCCGCAACCCCTCACTCCAGCACAAAAATATTCTTGCGGGCGCAAATGTCCTTCAGAATTTTTGGCCACACGCTCACGGTTACTTCTCCCAGGTGAGCTTTGCGCAGCAGCAGCATGAGTGTGCGCGCCTGTCCCACGCCGCCGCCGATGCTGAGTGGAATGTGGTTGTTCAGGATGGCCTGATGGTAGGGGAACTTCAGAAAGTCCGTTTGGCCAGACATGCTGAGCTGCTTGCGCAGCGTGTCGGCGTTCACCCGAATTCCCATGGAAGTCAGTTCGTGGCGGCGCCGCGTAACCGGGTTCCACACGAGAATGTCGCCGTTCAGGCCGTGCATGGCGCGGCCGTCCTGGGAGCGGGTCTCGCTGACCCAATCGTCATAGTCGGCGGCCCGGTTCTCGTGCGGGTAGCCGTCGGCCAGCGGCCAGCCGATGCCAATGATGAAGATGGCGGGATATTTCTGGAGGACCTGGGTCTCGCGCTGCTTGCGCGGCAGGTCGGGATACATGTCGAGAATCTCTTCCGCGTGCAGGAAGGTGAGCTTCTCCGGCAGGTCGGGGTACTTGCTGGTCTTGAGCTGAGGGAACATCTCCTGGGCATAACGCTCCGCGCCCACCAGCACTTTCCAGATCTTGTTCACAATTTCTTTGAGGAATTGCAGGTTGCGCTGTTCGGCGGTAATGACCCGTTCCCAGTCCCACTGGTCCACGTAAACGCTGTGGTCGTGGTCGAGGAAGTAATCCTTGCGCACGGCCCGCATGTCGGTGCACAGACCTTCGCCCACGCCCATGCCGAACTGGCGCAGGGCCATACGTTTCCACTTGGTGGCGGCCTGCACGATCTGGGCGTCTACCGGGTGCTGCTCGCGGTCATTGGAGATGTGGAAGGAGATGGGGCTGCGCGAGCCGTCGCGGTCGAGCAAATCGTTGACCCCGCTCTCTGCGTCCACCAGCAGGGGGACGGTGACCATCATCAGATTGAGCTCGCGGCAGAGGTTGTCTTCGATGTAGCGCTTGACGGCAAAGATGGCCTGCTGTGTCTGCTTGCGGTCGAGCAGGGAAGTGTAGTCGTTGGGCAGCACCTTCTCCAGCTCGCGATAGTCGCCGATGCCGGGGCCCGCCAGATCAGCCCGCTTGTCTTCCAGTACGGTGGACATAGCTTATCTCCTTGTGGAAGCTGCGAAATACCATGTTCGCGCGAGGGGAGATGGGACTCAGTAACCGCGGTCACAGGCGTGTGTGCGCGGGGGAAGTAAACACAGTCACGACCGTTGAGTAGGCGACAGATCCCGAGCATCCCAAAACAGGAATGGCTGTTGCCGAACCGGGTGGAGCAGGCCTTCCGGCCTGCAGAATAAAGCTAAACTGATTATGGCTTTAGCCGGTGAGGTACTATGGCCAATCCCTACCGGGGCAGGACAGGGCAGGGCACCTACTTCATCACGGCCTCGAC